>ERZ773057.181-NODE-181-length-29532-cov-36.356447_pt1 | contig 29532 bp, 25 predicted proteins | sample MGYA00580629_ERZ773057 | MGnify/ENA primary metagenome ERZ773057 (study PRJEB29015, sample SAMEA2738143) | human oral metagenome | biome: human oral; feature: human-associated habitat; material: saliva | place: China | collected 2163 ...
TTCGACGCCCCCGCGTCCGCCGCTTTCGGCTGGATCAACCCCGGGACTTGACACGCCGGGTTCGCGTTCGACGCCCCGTCGGTTGCGCCGGGAGTCAGTCGTGTTACGGGCCGCGGGACGACGCGTTCTGAATGTGTGCGTGGACGGTGTTACTTCTTGGCGCGTAGCGCCCAGATGAGGGCTGCGAGGCCTGCGAGGGCTAGGACGGTGATGGTGGCGCCCACGCCGATGATGAGGCCCCGCGGCGAAGAAGAGGCGGAGGCGGGAGAAGAATCGTCCGCGGCCTGCGTGGGCGTGGGCGTGAGAGTGAAGGGGTTGACGGGGAGCGTCAGGTCGGTGAACGGGCCGACGGTGCCGTCTTCGGACTCATAAAAGGCTTGTTCGGCATCGGCCTCGACGAGGGGGTCATCCGTGGTGGGGATGGTGGCCCCCTCTTCGGTGTTCCACACGCAGGTTGTCATGTGGACGTTGTCAATCAGAAGCTTGTCGAGCTCCGAATAGGACGGGCTGGCGTTGCACTGGGCGTTCCTTATATCCGTCAGCCGATATTCGAATCGCGTGAAGTGTGCGGTTTCGAAGGCGGAGGCGATCTGGTTCAGGTATTCCATGGGCGCGCGCGCCTGGAATCGTCCGTCCTCGTCGAGAGAATAGAAGGCGTGGCGTGCATCGTAGGCGTAGTCGGCAGTGAGGGTGCAAATGCCGCTCTGGTACTCAGCTGTGCTGTGGTAGTTGGGAGCGCTTCCCGACCAGAAGGTGTCTGTCAGCGTTTTGCATTCGTCCATGGTGATCTCGGAACTCGGATAGATACTCACCAGGGTCATGCCCAGTTTGCTAACGCTGACGAAATCTCCGAGGTCATCGCTGGCGCCGTACGTCAGGGACGCAGTGATCTTGACCTCGCGACCCGGTAAGAGGGGCGTGTCAGGCGCGTTGCTGACGGGGGCCGAGGGAACAGGAACGGGCGTACGTGCTGCGTAACTGGGTGAGGCGACACCAGTGACGCAGGCGAGCACCCCGACCACGCATGCCAGCGTGCGCAGCAGCGTTGTCTTTGTCATGAATCTCCTCCTGTGTGCCGGTAGCTGTAGTGGCTTCGCGGGTTCGCTTAGTAGCGTGGGGGCCGCCTTCTATTTGCGGACAGAACATCTCCTGGATATTGCTTCCAGTACGCTTTCGACTCCTCTGACTCGTAGACGGCGTCGATTCCAGAAAGGGACGTCGTGAGGCCGGCGATCGTTGTGTTCAGTTGTGTTTCCGAGACGGAGTCGGTGTTGGAGATCTGCTGGAGGGCGGTGTCCAGGTGCTGGGCGACATCGGAGGCGTTCTGAGCCATTTGCGTCAGGGCCTTGTATTCGGCGTTGAGGTATTCCTTGTAGGTTCTACCGAAGGTCGCGGGACCCTGCAGGCTGCTCCATTTTTCCGATGTTTGGCCGTCTGCCGCGGCCTTAATTTCCGCGGCGGCACTGTTGAGCTGCGCGACGATCCCATCTCCGTCGCGCGTAATGAGATCAATCCATCCCTTCCATTGTGCTCGTGTGATGTCGAGGCGGTTGTCCTCCATGATGTGTCTCCTTTGCGCGGGCATGCCCAGGTGAGGCACAGACTAGCAGAGGGGAAGGCGCGATAAAAGTCGTTTCGCTCTTTGGAAGCGGCCCGGGAGCGGTGTGCCTTAGCCGATGATCGGTTGTTCCTCAGGCATGCGGATGACGCGGGAACGTTCGCGTAGTGCGAGTGCGGCTGCGACGGTCATCGACCCGGTGCGTCCCGCGAACATGAGAGCGATGAGCACGTACTTTGCGGCCACCGGCAGGTTGGGTGTGATGCCTGTGGACAGGCCGACCGTGGCGAATGCGGAGACGGTTTCGAAGAGGATGATGTCGAGGGAATGGTCTGTCATTGACATGAGGAGGACGACGGACATGGCTACCATCGCGAGGCCTAGCAGGGAGACGGCGACCGCCAGACGCACGGTTGAGGTGGGGATGCGTCGCCCGAACGTCTCGATGTCGCGGTCGCCTCGGGCTTCGGCGATGACGGCCAGGACCAGTACAGCGAAGGTCGTTACCTTCACGCCGCCCGCGGTGGAGGCGGAGCCTCCGCCGATCATCATGAGTATGTCCTGAATGAAGTGGGTCTGAGAGTGCATCGCGCCCACGTCGAGGGCGGACAGGCCAGAGGATCGCGAGTTGACGCCGGCGAGCATGGCGTTGAGGATTTTTGACGGGGTGTCGATGGCTCCCAACGTCGCAGGATTGTGCCATTCGGTCAGTGCCAGGGTGAGGGCGCCGATGAAGGCGAGGATCAGGTAGGTGGACAGCGTCAGTTTCGTGTGCAAGCGCCACCGGCGCGGGCTGCGTAGGTTCTTGGAGACGTCCATGATGACGGGGAAGCCGATTGCGCCCACGGTCGTTCCCAGGATGATGGGGATCAGTATCCACCAGTCGGTGACGTGTGGGGTGAGTCCTTCGGGTAGGATTACGAAGCCCGCGTTGTTGAATACGGAGATCGCCATGAAGACTGCGTCCCAGATGGCGCGCGCGGGGTTGATGCCCATCGTGAGGAAGCGTGGCACGAACATGATGGCTAGGAGTGCTTGCATGCTCAGTGAGGTCGCGATGACGGCTTTGAGTAGCGTGGAGATCTGGCCCATGGCCCCGGTTCCGGTTTCCTGCGTGGCCAGCATGCGCTGGGTGAGGCCGAGGTGTCGGGAGACGGCGAAGCCGAGGATCGATGCGAGTGTCATGACGCCGAGGCCGCCGACGACGATGCCGGCGGCGATGATGGCCTGCCCGAAGGGGGACCAGTAGGTCGCAGTATCGACGGTGGTGAGACCTGTCACGCAGACGGCGGAGACGGCGGTGAAGAGAACGTCGACGAAGGGCGCGGACGTGTCGGTCGCGGACGCGATGGGCGCCATGAGCAGGAGGGTAATGATCCCGATGATGAGTGCGAAGGTGCTCAGGGCGAGTCGGGCGGGTGAGTAGCGTGCCTGCTTCGAGAGCCATGCGCGGATTCGTTGGATGTGTGATGTGGGGACTTGCGGGTGTGGGCCGCTGGGGCCGCCGGGGACCTGGCGAACGATGGGGGAAGGCTGCGGGCTCAGGCTTTCAGCTGAAATTGTAGGGGACGAGGCCGTGGATCGTTTCCGTATGAGGGAGCGTGTGGCGCTGGGTTCGGTGCGTAGGCGAGGGGGCTTGGGCCGCCTGGTGTGTCGTTTGCGTGGCCGTGCCATCACTGCTCCTTAACGACTCTGCAACAAACGTGGATAAAGTTGCAGTTTCCATGTGGTTGGGCAGTAGTATATTTCGTGAGGCTACGTAAGCGGTGAACGAACGGGTTTGGCGCGCCTCGCGAGCATACTGGGAGTCATTAATGGAACAGCAGTCGGCGCCGCGCTTTATGACCGTCACGGAAGTGGCGGACATCATGCGCGTCTCTAAAATGACTGTGTACCGGTTGATTCACAGTGGGGAAATGCCCGCGATTCGCGTCGGGAAGAGCTTCCGGGTCCCAGAGGCTGCGGTCGCTCAGATGATTCAGGCAGGTATGGCGGATCACTCCGGTGGCCAGTCTCGCGTCATTGGCGGGTAGTATAGGCACGATGTGCCCGCTCCGGGCACCCATCATCAACCAGCGGTAGTACCTCTGCCGCCCACACTACGAGGGAGGAACCCCATGGGCTCCGTCATCAAGAAGCGCCGCAAGCGCATGGCGAAGAAGAAGCACCGCAAGCTCCTGCGTAAGACGCGTCACCAGCGTCGCAATAAGAAGTGAGCGAGTGGAGGCCCGGCCAGATGGCCGGGCCTCTCGTGTCTGTGGACCCCTATACTTGTCTGTTATGGACCGCACCATCATTCACGTCATGCGTCACGGAGAAGTGGACAATCCCACCGGCGTTCTGTACGGCAGGCTGCCTGGTTTTGGGCTGACGGAGCTGGGGTATCAGATGGCGGCTCGCGGTGCTGCTTATCTGGTGGATTCGGGGGCGGATATTGCCCGCGTCATCTCTTCGCCCCTGCTGCGTGCCCAGTTGACGGCGGCGCCGACTGCCGCCGCCTATGGTCTGGGCATTGCTACCGATCCGCGCCTCATTGAATCGGATAACGTCTTTGAGGGGCTTGCAGTTAATTCGAATCGCGCGATGCTGGCCAACCCGAAGTACTACAAGTATTACTGCAATCCGTTGCGTCCCTCCTGGGGGGAGCCTTATCGCGATGTCGCGTCTCGGATGAGTGCCGCGCTGTCTGCAGCGCTGCGTGAGGCCAGGGGGCGTGAGGCCTTGCTCGTTTCCCATCAGAATCCGATCGTGACGCTGACGCGTTTCATTAATGGTCAGCCTTTGGCGCACTCGCCTCAGTCGCGGCACTGTTCGCTCGCGTCTATCACGTCGTTTATTTTCTCCGGCGCCACGCTCGTGGGAACTTCCTACGTGGAACCGGCGGCGGACCTCGTCGCTCTGGCTCAGGACATGACGCCAGGAGATTCGGCGGCTGATCTTCGTCGGTGACGCGTCGGCGCCTGGTTGGATGGTGCTGAGGCTTCGTGGGTTTGCGCGGGCCGCGTCGGGCTGTCTGGCTTAGCTGGCCGGGGGTTCGTCGTTGTCTTCGCCTTGCTCGCGCTTGCGCCGCTCTTCTTCGCGGCGCTTGCGTTGGATGTCGCGTTCGAGGCGGAAGAGGAATTCGGGGTCGTCGTCGGGCGCGATGGGGCGAGAGGGCTTGGTTGGGCGGCTTTGCTGCGTTTTTTCGGCGCGCGACACCCAGCGCAGAACTAGCCATACGATCGGGCCGATGGCCGCGATCGTCGCTGTGAAGAGGATGATGAGTAGCCAGATCGGTTTGGGGAGCTTGCCGGGCATCTCGTCTTCGGGCGTGCGGTGCCAGTCTGCGGCCGCGTAGATGGTGAGCGCAAGCATGACGACGAAGAAGAAAACCCTGGCCATGTCCCTAGTGTACGGGCGTGTGGTGTCTCACGCGGTCGCGTTCGCTTCCCGGGCAATTCGTTGTTCTTAGTTGCGCGTGATTGTCGGTAGTGCCGCGTAGGAGGAGGCTGCGCCTGGTGCGAGGATGGCTGTGGCTCCTGCCCGCATGCCGTCTGTTATGGCTTCGCTGAAGGGTTTGCCGAGCGTCAGTGCCGCCGCTAGTGCGCCGACGAACGCGTCGCCCGCGCCCGTGGTGTCTACGGTTTGTCCGAGGGTGATCGCTGGGGAGTGTTGGGCCTGCGCGCCCGATGCCCATGCTGTGCCTTTGCTGCCTAGCGTCACGACCACGTGGCGCGGACCCATGCCGCGCAGGGCTTGCGCCGCGCCGATCGCTTCGAGCGGGGTTGCGGGTGCGGGTAAGCCGAGTGTCAGTCCTGCTTCGGATTCGTTGACGACCAGGATGTCTACCCGTGAGAGCGTCGTCGGGTCGCTTGCGCGCACGGGTGCTAGGTTGAGGAGGACGCGCGCGCCGAAGGAGTGTGCCCATGCGAGAGCGGCGGCGTTCGCTTCGGCGGGAATCTCCGCTTGGAGGACGACGATGTCCGAGGGGGTGGGGAATAACGAGGCTTTGGCTGGTTCGATTGTTGCCGCGCGGTTTGCGCCTGCGTCCAGGATGATCGTGTTTTCTCCGTTGGCGGACACGGTGATAAGTGCGGTTCCCGAGGGGGAATCCACTTCGCGCAGGTATGAGGTGTCCACCCCGTGGGCGGCGAGGTCTGTGCGCAGGCGGTGTCCCGCTAGGTCGGTCCCGACGGCGCCGATGAAGACTGTGGGGACGCCGGAGCGCGCGGCGGCTGCTGCCTGATTGGCTCCTTTTCCTCCGAGGCCGTAGGTCAGCGAGGATCCTGAGAGTGTTTCTCCGGGCTTGGGGAAACGGTTGACGGTGACAGTCACATCATGATTGATGGAACCGACAACGATGACGCGTGCCATGAGATCTCCTATGTGAGGGATGCTTCATTGTGTCATGTCACAGAGCGAACATACAACGTTGGAGTGGCGAGTTTCGGCGAGTTCCCAACAGTTAAGCGTGACTTAATTGTTAAACCAGTTTCCTGCAATACTGCTAAAACGACGCTTTATGGTGAACTATTCGCCGTGCGCAGCCTTCGATACCTCGTTTCAACGCGACCGACAGCCCCTTCCTGCCGCGTCACCACCATCCCCTCCCAGGTAATCCGGACGGGAGCCACGGCCTCGTCCCCCACGCGCGGGGCCGCCACCACGCAGGCCCCAACAGGCCACGCCGCGCGCGTCCTGTTACCCCTCCTCGGCATCTACGCACTCGGCACCGTCTCCCTGCAAGGCTTCAACCTCGTCTACCTGCGCGTCGCCGCCGACATCGGCGCAGGCGACGCGTCCGGCCTTATCACTGCCATCCCCGGCATCGTCCTGGGCGTCGCATGCTTCCTGTACGGCACCCTCGGCGACTTCATCCCTCTGCGCCGCATCGTCGACACAGGCATCGCCCTCATCGTCGCCGGTTCCCTCCTCGGTTTCCTCTTCTCCTCCTCCCTGGTCGGCATCATCATTGCTCGCGCCCTCCAAACCCTCGGCTACCAAGCCGCCGCGTCCGCCTACATGATCCTCGCCACCGGCATTGCTGACCCCAAGCGCCGCAGCCTCTACGTCGGCCTCATGTGCGCCGCCTTCCAGGGAGGAACCGCCATCGGCATGCTTTCAGGGGGCCTCCTCGCCGACGTCAACTGGGCGCTCCTGCTCCTCATCCCCCTCGGCGGACTCGCCTTCGCGCCCATCATGGGGCGCCGCGTCCCCGCCCGCGCCAGCGCCGGTCGCGTCGACGTCGTCGGCCTCGCAATCTTTTCCGGCCTGGCTCTCCTGCTCACCCTGGCCGCTTCCGACCCCTGCTGGTGGCTCATCGGCGGACTCATCCTCGGCGGCGTCATCTTCTGGCGCTACATCGGTCGCGCCCGCTCCCCCTTCATCACCCGCTCCTTCTTCACCAACGTCCCCTGGGCGCGCTCCGTCAGCCTCATCGTCATCATCTACTGCATGAACTTCACGGTCGCGCCCCTCATGAACGGCATCGGTGCCCTCACCTATGGGCTGAATCCCGCGCAAGTATCCATCCGGCTCCTGCCCGCCTACTGTGTCGCCCTCACCACCGCGATGACATCCGGGACCGTCATGGCCCGCATCGGACGCGGAGCCACCGTGCGCGGATGCGTCAGCCTCATCCTCGCCGGAACCGCGCTGCTCGCCCTCTTCATGAGTTCCGGCCCGTGGATCATCACTGTCGCCATGTGTCTCATCTACGCCGGCTTCGGTGCCCTCTTCACCCCCATCTACGACACCGTTTTTGCCACCGTCGCCCCCGGCCAAAACGGTCGCGCCGTCGCCATGAACGACCTGGCCATGCAAGGCAGCGCCGCCATCGGCATCGGCGTCTTCACTCCCTGGCTCGCTTCCGGTTCCTTCCACGCAATCGTCCTCGTCTGCGTCGGGGCCGCCACCACCGGCATCCTCGGCGACTGGACCCACGAATACCTCTACCGCAAGGGCCGCTGACCCCCTTTCAGCGAGCGCCCGCCCCCCTCTTTCTGAGGAGCGCTTTCTGAGGAGCGCGCCCCGGCCTCGTCAATGCGCGCGACGAGCGCCCCGTTCCCAGTGCTACACCCGACCCGGCCTCGTCCCTAAGAGAGAACCAGCGCCAGGGCAGCAAGAAGCGCCCACGCGAGCGTAAAAAACCCCGTATTGCGCAGGACCACGATCAACGCCCGACCCGACGCCCCAGTCAACACAGGCAGACTCACCCCCACCGCCCAACTGGCCGCGCCCGCACCCAATGCGCACGTTCCCAGCGGGTGCAAGCCAATCGCAACACCGAGCGCCACGATCATCCCTACCGGCACCCACGCGCAGGCCGCAAACACCCAGCGCGACGCGCGCTCGCCCAAACGCACGGCAGCCGTCGTCTTCCCCGACACCCGATCCGTTGGAATATCACGGATGTTGTTCGCCATCAGCAATGCCACCGACAGAAGACCCAATGCCGACGCGCTCATCCACAGCCACCACGGCGCCGCCTGCACCTGCGTCCACGTCGTCCCCACGCACGCCAGCAAACCAAAGAATACGAACACCATCAACTCCGACAGACCGATCCCCATATAAGCGTAGGGGTGCTTGCCGCCCGTATAGAACCACGCGGCTCCCACCGCTGCGCCGCCCGCCGCGATCAGCCACCACGTACCCGACACCGCAACCAGAGTGAGTCCCGCGACACCCGCCAACGCAAAACACCCCAACGCGACCGACAGCACCGTCTTCGGCTTGGCGAGGCCACCGCCCGTCAGACGCGCCGGCCCCTGGCGATTATCATCCGTGCCGCGAATCCCGTCCGAATAATCGTTCGCATAGTTGACACCCACTTGCAGGGCCAATGCCACCACGAGCGCCAAGCACGCACGCCCCACATCAAACCCTCCCAGGTAATGCGCTGCCGCCGACCCGACGATCACGGGTGCGGCGGCAGCAGGCAGGGTGCGCAGGCGAGCGCCTTCAATCCAATCCGTCACGGTAGCCATGGCTACCAGTGTAAGTGGCGGAGCGCCGGGAGCGGACAGCAGGCTAGCGAACCCACTCCCTCTCAGTACCCACGGCCGCGTTCGCGGCCTTCGCGGCAGCAGATCGGTCGATCTTGTCGAAACCCAGATAGGGGAGAGACTCCACCGCGACGACGCGGCGCGGCGCCTGAGCGCGCCCGATGCGGGCGGCAGCGTGGTCGCGCACCGCGTTGCCCAGCTTCGCCATTTCCAGTGAATCCGACGGCATGTGGCGAGGGATAACGAGGGCCGTTACGATGTGACCCCACTTCTCATCGGGGGTCCCCAGCATCCACGCGTCAGAAATGTTTTCGCAGGAGCGCACGGCGCGGCGCACAGGCCCCGGAGCGATCGATAAGCCCCCGGAGACAATGACATCATCCGCGCGCCCATGCACCTCAACCTTACCGGAGGCGCGGATAGAACCCATGTCGCCCGAGATAAGCCAACGGTGACCGCCCTCCTCGAAGAATGGGCTGTCCGCGTCCAGGTAGCGCGTCATCAGGATCGGCCCGTTGAACGCCAGGCGCGTGCGCCCATCCCAATCGACCGCGCGAACGGTCACGCCGGGCATGGGTTCGCCGTCGTAGACGCAGCCCCCCGACGTTTCCGTCATGCCGTACGTCGTGCGTACCTTCAAGCCGGCATCCAGTGCCCGCTGCAGCAGGCTCTGGCTGATAGCCGCGCCGCCCACAATGATTGTTGACAGGGAGCGAAGGGCGCTCATAATCTCCTCGCCGGCCTCCAAACATTGGACGAGCTGTGTGGGCACGAGCGAGAGATAGCTCGGCATGTCGTCCTGCGTCACGCCCGCGATCGCGGGAAGCAGAGCGTCGGGGTCAAAGCCGTCCGTTGTGTCAACGACCTGCGGGTTTGTTCCCGCGACAGCCGCGCGCAGCAGGACCATTGCGCCTGCGATGTGGTGCGTTGGCAGGGCAAGAATCCACCGTCCCGGGCCATCCAGCGTCAGCTCGGTAGCCCTGGCGGAGGCGATCAGGGCGTCGATCGACAGTCCAACGAGGCGTGGCTTGCCCGCGCTCGACCCTGACGTTGCGATGATGAGATCCACGCCGTCGAGAAAGTACGGATCGTTTGTGATCTGATCGGCGAGACCGGGGTACTCTTCGGGTGCAAACGCCTCCTCGGGCGTCGCCGCGCAGCCGCGTAGTGTGCTCGGCGGAACCGAAGCAGGATCGCGCAGGAAGACAACGGTGCGCGGTGCCGGGTGCTTCGGGTCGGCGGTGCGTTCTTCGTGCAGCTCGACCAGCTTGTGGATGGACGCGTTAGCCAACGCGACGGCATTGATCGATGTGCCGCCAGGTACGACAAGAATTCGCGGTGCAGCCATGATGAGCCTCCCTAGATCGACGTCGAACGCGGATACTATAAGGATAAGTGTTTGTCTTCTCGCAGGTGGCGAGCCTGTTGGCGGCACTGATCACGTTTGAGGCACGAAATCTTGATATTTCGGTCATTTTTATGTGGCCAAGGACGCAGCTGAAAATTCAACCTCCTACTTTCACAAGGATACGCGAGGCGATAGGATGAACGGCGATGCTCAAGAATCTATCCTCCAAAACTAGATGGGCGATCGGCGCCGCATGCGCCCTCGTCCTCCTCATCATCTGTGCGATCATCGTGTACGCGGCCAACTACTCCGGGCGCGTCCTGCCCGGCACCACGGTCGCAGGGACCGCCGTTGATGGTATGACCCGTGACCAGGTCATCGCATCCGTCACCTCGCGAGCCGACGCCACGAACGTGACCCTCACCGTTGATGGAATGGCCACCACGGCCTCGCTCAACGAAGCGGGCATCACGGTTGATGCCGACGCGACCGCCGACGAAGCTATGAAAGGCTCAACCTCCCTTCCCGCCTTCGTGCGCGCAATGTTTTCAGCGCGCTCCGTCGAACCCGTGACGACCGTCAGCGACGACTCCATCAAGAAGCTCGCGGCAACTGTTAACTCCACCCTGACCTCGGAAATGAAGGACGCGCAGGTCATCATCGCGCAAGACGGTGAATCATTCACGGTCACGCCCTCGCAGAACGGAAACGGCGTCTCCACCGACGAGATCGCCGCTGCCGTCAAACAGGCAGGCGCCACCCTGACCTCCGTCAGCCAGGACCTCTCCGTCTCCCAGATGGAACCCTCCATCACCACCGAAGACGCCCAGGAAGCCGCGGACAAAGCCAACGACATGCTCGACACAGAGATCGACATCTCCGACGGCATTGATACCTTCACCGCCGAACGCTCCGACAAAGTCCACTGGATCGAATTCCTCACCAAGGACGACGGTACTCTCGACGAACCCAGCATCGATGCCGTCAAGGTCGCCGACTGGGTCAACGCCCTGGCGGCCACCACCGACGTCAAGCCTGAAAACCGCGTCGAGAACGTCGACTCCTCTGGCAATGTTCTGACCACCGCCCGTGAAGGCAAGAAGGGTCTTAAAACCAACAACGCTGAGGAGATCACGAAGGGCGTCGTCGATGCTATGACTGCTGGCACCCCTTACGAGGGTCTCTTCCACTACGACGACGTCGAGCCCGGCTCCGAAACCAAGCAGGTCGCCGAAGGCGTCGAAAACCTGGCGTATCAGGCAGCCGAAGGCGAGAAGTGGGTTGACATTAACCTCTCCGAAGCCACGGTCACCGCGTACGTCGGCGGTACAGTTGCGGGCGGCCCCTTCTACATGGTCCCAGGCGCCCCCGACACGCCCACCGTGACCGGCACCTTCCACGTCTACCTCAAGTACGACGTGCAGACCATGCGCGGCGAGAACGCCGACGGTAGCAAGTATGAAACCGAAGGCGTCCCGTGGGTCACCTACTTTACGGGTTCCTACGCGATGCACGGCGCGCCCTGGCGTTCCTCCTTCGGTTGGAACGGCTACGGTGGCTCCCACGGCTGCGTGAACATGCCCGTGGACGCCGCGAAGTTCATCTACGACTGGACCGACATGGGTGACACCGTGGTCGTGCACTACTGATTGTCGGCACTGAGCATCGGGGGCGGGCCGGAACCGAGAGGTTCCGGCCCGTTTTCTGTCACCGCGCGAGGGGTGCGAGAGCTGCGGGCGCGGTGCTGGGCGTACTGATGGTTCTCGGATCGGTGATGCGTAGACAGATGGGTTGCGGTTTCGCGGATAGGTTGTGCGTATCCGGATAGGTTGTGCGTATCCGGATAGCTTAATAACCTATCCGGATGTTCGTTACCTATCCGGATGTTCGTTACCTGTCCGGATGTGCATGTATCAAGGTATTTCGACGCTCGTCGCGGTGTGAGGTCGTTGTGGGTGGCGCGTTGTGCACCGTGCTGGACCTGCTGGAGTGGTTCCCCCGCAATGTCGCACGCAATTTCCATGTAAACCTTTTGAATCCTGAAATTGTATCGTTGGAATTGCAACGTTTGTGGCGGATCTTGAAGATTCAAGGAAGGGAATTACGTGCGAGATTTATGGGGACACCATAGGGCGCTTGTGTCGGCGTGTCGTTGCAATTGCCCGGCTGGTGGCTGCTCGGCCTGCGAACTTGGCGCGGGCCCTGAGACGCGGTAGTCTGCGGCTGACGGCTGACAGTAAGCCGCTAGTGACACGGGGCTAGCGGCTGCGTGCGTTCCCCGACTCTTGGCAGGTGCTCCATGTTCTTCTCTCGCGATGCTCTGAACCCCGCAGGCAACGGCCTGGGTCCCGACGAGTGGTGGAAGGGCGCGGTCGTCTACCAGATCTACCCGCGCTCCTTCAAGGATTCCAACGGGGACGGCTTCGGGGACCTCGAGGGTATCCGCTCCAAGCTCGACTACCTGAAGTCCCTGGGCGTGGACGTCTTGTGGCTCTCGCCGATCTACACCTCCCCGCAGGCAGACAACGGCTACGACATCGCCGACTACTACGACATCGATCCCATGTTCGGGACGCTCGCGGACTTCGATGCCCTGCTGGAGGGCGTCCACGAGAGGGGCATGCGCCTCGTCATGGACCTGGTCGTCAACCACTCCTCCGACGAGAACCCGTGGTTCGTGGAGTCGCGCTCCTCGCGGGAGAACCCGAAGCGCGACTGGTACATCTGGCGTGACCCCCGCCCCGGGCACGTCGGCGGCGAGGCCGGGGCTGAGCCCAACAACTGGGGGTCCTTCTTCTCCGGCTCGGCCTGGGCGTGGGACGAGGCCACGGGCCAGTACTACCTGCACCTGTTCCACAAGAAGCAGCCCGACCTGAACTGGGACAACCCCGACGTGCGCGCCGCCGTCTATCGCATGATGAACTGGTGGCTCGACCGTGGCGTTGACGGATTCCGTATGGACGTCATCAACCTGATCTCGAAGGATCCGGGCCTGCCCGACGGCGTCGTCTACCCGGGGCGCGCGTGGGGCGAGGGTTTCCCGCATTTCTCGCAAGGCCCGCACCTGCACGAATACCTCGCGCAGATGCGACGCGAGGTGTTCGATGGGCGCGTCGGCACTATGACGGTCGGGGAGTGCCCGGGCGTGCGCCGCGATAACGTCCTGTTGTTCACGGACCCGGCCCGGCGCGAACTTGACATGGTGTTCCAGTTCGACCACGTCGACCTCGGCCTCGAAGCGGGGAAGTTCCACCCGCGCCCGCTGCGCCCCGGCGAGCTCGCCGACTGCCTGAGCGCCTGGCAGGAGGCCCAAGGCGAGGTCGGCTGGAACAGCCTCTACCTGGATAATCATGACCAGCCGCGCGCCGTCAGCCGTTTCGGCGACGAATCGCACCGCTACGAGTCGGCGACCGCCCTGGCCACCGCCCTGCACATGCTGCGTGGCACCCCCTACGTGTACCAGGGCGAGGAACTCGGCATGACCAACGGGGTTTTCCATGGCCTCGACGATTTCCGTGATGTTGAGGCGCTGCGCTACTACCGCGAGGCCGTGGCGGCGGGGGAGAGCCCCGAGGCCGTCCTGGCGGGTATGCGCGTGATCGGGCGCGACAACGCGCGCACGCCCGTCCAGTGGGACGCGAGCGAGCACGCCGGCTTCACGGAGGGGGACCCGTGGATTGGCGTCACCCCGAACTATCGGGAGATCAACGCCGCCTCCCAGGTCGGTGATCCCTCTTCCGTGTACGCCTACTATCGCGCGCTCGCGGACGCCCGCCACGGCCTTCCGGTGATCGCCTCCGGGATGTTCGAGAGAATTGCGACCCCTTCGCCTGCGGTCTTCGCTTACCGGCGCACCCTCGGCGAGGCCGTGGCAACGGTCCTCGTTAACCTTTCCTCACAGCTCGCGTCCCTCGGCGAGGCGGCGCGCGGGGTGGTCGGCGAGCTGCTTCTTTCCAACCGCGACCTGCCCGAGGCCGATCGGGGAGTCCCGGCAGTCCTGGAGCCGTGGGAGGCGCGCGTTTACCTCGCCTGAGGGGCGCGTGGCCCCTGGGTGCTGGCGTATTTTCGTGTACACATCATGAATCATTTATCCAGGGCGCACTCCATCGTCGGCGTCGCACCGTCGTAAGCGAAGTCGATGGTGCACGTAAACCGGGGGTGCTCGTAGTTGATCGTCCAGTAGGCGGGGTTCTTAGGGGTGGCTTCCATGCGGTAGCTGCCGGGGAAAAGGTAGTACCAACCCTGGGGGTTACTGACCATCACGTCGCCGATGCGAATGCTGCGTAGGCCATCCGTGTCGATCAACGTGGTCATCGATCCATACGAAGAGTCGTCGATCTTCCACATGCCGAGCTGACCGTTCCTCCTCCTGGTCTCATCGAAATGCATGTTGAAGTAGTGGGCGTCACTTCTGCTGGCGTTGAATCGAACCGTGCCCTCGATCTCCGACGGGTTGTTGGGGGCTGCGCGCCCCTCGAAGGAGACTTTCGAGGGGGCGTGCGCGTGCGCAGCATCCGTTAGGAAGTCGCGCGAGTCTTCGCCGTCGAAGAGGGGCGCTTGTTCTGGAAAGTATCTCTGGGCCTCGTCGTATTTCCCGTCTTTGACGAGGTCCATGTAGCGGTTCCACGCATCCAAGGCGGTCAGGTCGGACAGGTACACGTAGTTCGACCAGTATCCGCCTCCTGCGATGGCGGTCACGAGGCCCACGCACGAGGCGGCGGCAACCCAGCGCTTGCGCCGCGACGGGCGCGATGACGGCTCCGTCGACGAGTTATTCGTTGCTGTTTCAGTGTGTGCCATGGAGCCTCACAGGGCGTGCAACGGTGAAAGGTAGCAAGGGTGCTCTCGGTGATGCAAGCACCGGAACATTCCGGGGCGTCAGTTGTCGGGAGAATCCTCCAAGCGCGGTGCGTTGGTTGGGGTAGGCGTCGTGCTCCTCCTGGGTCTTGGCGATGTGGTGGGTTTCTGAGGGTGCTGCCGTTCGATAATATGTGGAGCGGTCAGGTTTTTCGTTCCTAGGGAGAGAGGCGTCATGACGGCGAAGGAGCTTTATCACCGCCTGTATGCGCGTGTGGTGCGCGCGCGGCTGCGCTGGTCTGTCCAGCCTCCCGTGTTTTTCGCGCGCCGCCGCTACTGGTTGACGAGCGTGGTGGCCGTCGTGGTCCTCATCGGTGCTGCTGTGTCTGTGCTCGCGTGGCGCTCCCACGAGGAGCGCGTCAACCGGGAGAGGGATAACGAGGCGCTCGCCGGTGCCACCAGCGTCGTGTCCGCCTACTGTGACGCCGTCTTGGGTGGACGCATCGACGAAGCGGCTGCGATGGATGGCCTCGCAGATTCTACGGACCCCAATTGGATGCTGAGCGATGCGGGGGAGGACTTCACGGTTGCGGCCGGCACCTTCGTGTCCTTGTCTGTGTCCGAGGGGGAGATGTCCGCGGACAGGCTCACTGCGACCTTTGATGTCACGAGCACCCCTCGCGTCGGGATGGCAGCGCGTGAGGAGAGTATTGAGATGGTGGCGCGCCGAGACAGCGTGGACGCTCCCTGGACGATCGCCACCAGCCTCGCGCAGACGGTGACGGTCGAGCTGCCCGGTGCCACGACCGACGTCCTCTTCAACGGGGCTACCATCGCTTCCTTTAACCCCGTGGCGGAGTGGCCGGTCAAAGGACGGGCCCTCACGTTGACCCTCTACCCGGGGAAGTATGAGATCGGTGCGCGCTCATTCAGCAGCGAGGCGCGCCTGAGCTCGTTGCCCGGCAAGGGTATGTTCCTGTATCGGGACGACAAACACGGCGCGGTCCAGTCCCAATTCACTGCTCTGCCCTCGCGTGCCGGTGCCGTGACGGTTACTCCCTTCGCCTTCGACGCTACCGTCTTGGAAAAGGAAACAGAATACGAGCTCGTGGAGCTCATCACGGAGTGTATCGACACGCAGGGAAGCTCATCGCACCTGTGCCCCGACGCGACCACAAACGCCCCACCGAGAGTCAAGCAGGCTGACCTTCGTCACGAGCTCGACTACTACGGCATTCGTGTGACCATGGACTCTCCGACGACCTTCACGATTAAGAGGCTGCGCTTCCCGGACCCGGCGCCCGGCACAGCCGAGTCATACACTGGCAGCGGCACCCTGTCCTACGACGAGAACGGCGACGAAGCGATCACCGGGATCACCCTCGCTCCGAGCGAATAGGGGGCGTATCTCGAGGCTGAGCGGCGGGTCAGGTCTCAGTAGTAGTAGGGGTAGTCCTCCCAGCGGGGGGCGCGGTGCTCGAGGAAGGCGTCACGCCCCTCCTGGGCCTCTGCCGTCATGTAGGCCAAGCGCGTGGCCTCGCCCGCGAAGACCTGCTGGCCAGCCAGCCCGTCATCCGCCAGGTTGAAGGCGAACTTGAGCATACGGATGGCCTGCGGGGACTTCGTCGCGATGGTCGCCGCCCACTCCAGCGCGGTCTCCTCCAGCCGCGCATGCGGGACAGCGCGGTTGATGACGCCCCAGCGCTCGGCAGTCTGCGCGTCGTAGCGCTCGGCCAGGAAGAAGATCTGGCGCGCCCTCTTATCCCCGGCCTGGCGGGCCAGCAGCGCGGAGCCGTAGCCGGCGTCGAAGGACCCCACGTTCGCGTCCGTCTGCATGAAGGCCGCGTGCTCGATGGACGCCACCGACAGGTCCGCCACCACGTTCAGCGAATGCCCGCCGCCCGCCGCCCACCCGGGAACCGCCGCGATGACGACCTTCGGCATCGTGCGGATCAGGCGCTGGACCTCCAGGATGTGCAGGCGTCCGGCGCGCGCCGGGTCGATCTGCTCGCGGCGCTTCGCGGTGGCGGCCTCCGGGTCCGCGCCCTCGACCTCGTAACGGTAGCCGTCCCGGCCTCGTACCCTCTGGTCGCCCCCCGAGCAGAACGAGTATCCGCCGTCGCGCGCCGACGGCCCGTTGCCCGTCAGGATGACGGCCGCGACCTGGGAAGTCTGGCGCGCGTGGTCGAGCGCGCGGAACAGCTCGTCGACCGTGCCCGGGCGGAAGGCGTTGCGAATGTCGGGGCGATCGAAGGCGATGCGCACCACCGGCATGTCCTGGCCCTTGGGGCGTCCGTCCGCTTCGGGGCCGCGCGAAATGCCGCGGTGGTAGGTGATGTCAGCGAAATCGAAGCCCTCGACCTCGCGCCAGCGGTTCGGGTCGAAGGTGTCGGAGACGAAGGGCAGAGCACTCATGTGTCGGATTCTAGTAGACGAGGCCGGGACGGGTCTGTCCCTGTCCCAACCATCTCCGGTGGTTGGGAGAGCGGGGGTGGGGTGTGTCGATGCGCTGCGTCGCGCCCGGCGTGCAGGGGCCGCGCGTGCCCAACGTGCGGGCAAGCTAACCGCACGGCATGGGGGCTGTCTGAAAAGACAGGCGGCAAGTGCTCACTAGTCACATTCGTTGTGATCTGTGAGATAACCTTATTTTCCAGGCGTTTGGCATTCCGTGCGAGTCTGTCATTTCTCAATGGTTAGTTCAAAACGAACCAGCAGGTGTCAGTGTAAACGAGTTGAGGAAGAAGGAATGTTGCGCGACAATATTACCGACATGTAAGGAGAGTCTGATGAACGCATCGCAGCAGGCCACGCTCATGCGCATCCCCATGCGCACGCTGAGCCGCCAGGCGCGTTACGTCCTCGAAGGCGTCGACGACATCTTGGTGTACAAGGTAGCGATGACCACGCGCTTCCGTGGCGTGACTCGCCGCGAAGGACTCCTTCTCCATGGACATGCAGGGTGGGGCGAAGCCGCCCCCTTCTGGAACTACGACGACGTCGAATCCTCGCGCTGGCTGGCCGCCGCCCTCGAATCGGCGCGCCGCTTCCCGCCGGTTCCTCGCCGCAAGTACGTGCCCGTAAACGTGACGGTCCCCGTGGTGTCCCCCGAAGAAGCCTACGAACGAGTCAAGGTCTCCGGCGGGTGCGCCACCGCGAAAATCAAGGTCGCCGAACCCGGTGTGAGCGTGAGCCGCGACTGCGCGCGCATCGCCGCCGTCGCCGACGCCCTGCGTGACACCGTCGGAGGGCAAGCCATGATCCGCCTGGACGCCAACGGCGCCTGGGAAGTGGACGAGGCACGCGCCGCGATTCCCACGATGGCTGAGGCCGCGGGCGTGGTTCCCATCGAATACGTTGAACAGCCATGCCTCACGGTGAACGAACTGGCCGAAGTACGTCGCAGCGTCGACGTGCCCATCGCCGCCGACGAATCCATCCGTCGCGCCGAAGACCCCCTCGACGTGGCCCGCAAGGAGGCCGCGGACGTCGTCATCATCAAGGTCGCGCCCCTCGGAGGCGTGCGATCCGCCCTGCGGGTCGCACGCAAGAGCGGACTCGGTGTCGTCGTCTCCTCCGCGCTCGAAACCTCCGTGGGCCTCTCCGTGGGCGTCTCCGCGGCGGCCGCCGTGCCGGGGATCCCTCGTGCGGCCGGACTAGCCACGGCCTCGTTGCTCGTCGCCGACGTCACCACCCCCCTCGTGCCCGAACGCGGCCGACTACCCGTGGGACGCCTCGAACCCGACCAGGAACTCATCGACCGGACCCCCGGCGACTCCGACCTCGCGTCCCGGTGGGGGATGCGCCTCGAAGGTATGGCCGAGCACCTGGAGGCAAGCGCCCGGTAGGCTGGGCGCATGCCCTCCGTCGATACCGCACGCGCGATCCTGTCCACCCTGGACGCCCTGGGCGTCACCCACGTCCTGTACTGCCCCGGTTCGCGCAGCGCGCCCTTCGCCTACGCCCTCGAATCGGGTTCCTTCAGCGGGCACGCGCGCGCCGTCCTCGACGAACGTGGAGCCGGTTTTCTCGCGGTCGGCCTCGCGCGAGGCGGAGCGCTGCCCGCCATCGTCGTCACCTCCGGCACGGCCGTCGCCGAGCTCACCCCCGCTGTCCTCGAGGCCTCCCACGCGCGCCTGCCCCTCATCGTCCTGAGCGCCGACCGCCCCGGCGAGCTCCGCGGCGTCGGCGCCTCGCAGACGACCGACCAGGCCCGCCTCTTCGCCGCGCACGCGCGCGCCTGCGTCGACCTGGAGCCTCAGGAACCCTCGCCCTCCCTGGTCGGCCAGGTCTCACGTGCGTTCGCCGCCGCCACCGGTGCCCCCACCGGCGTGCCCGGCCCAGTCCAGATCAACGTCGCTTTCCGCGACCCCCTCACGCCCCAATCACCGGCCTCCCGCGCGTCGGCCACGCCCGCCTCCTCCTCGATGAACGGCCCCGGCGATGCCGGCCTCCCCGGGGACGAGGCCCCGGCCTCGTTCGTCCCGCGCCCGACCCGGGTGCTCCCCGCCCGCCCTGTGCCCGAGCGCTGGGAGGACGTGGTCGGTTCTGCGACCGCCGGTCTCATCGTCGCGGGTGAGGGCGCGTCGCAGCGAGCCGCCCACTGGTCGCGGGCCTCGGGTTTCCCCCTCCTGGCCGAGCCCGCCTCCGGAGCGTGGGCCCTCGGGGGCGTGACCCCCTTCGAGCAGGCCGTCGTCTGCTCCGACCTCGCGCGCCAGGTCGACACCGTCGTCCTCACGGGGCGCCCGACCCTGTCGCGGCCCATTCACGCGCTTCTCGCACGCCCCGACGTGCGTGTCATCGTCGTGGACCCCTGCGCCCCCTGGGTCGACACTTCCGGCAACGCGACCACGGTCGTGGCCGACCTTCAGGCCCCCGAGGACCCGGTGCCGGGACGGCTCGCCGACTGGGCCTCGCGCGTGCAGGCCCTCTCCGCGAAGGCCGCCTCACGCATCGATGCCCTCCTCTCGGACGGGTCAGGGCGCACGATGATCGACCTGGCACGCGCCGTCACCTCGGCCACGGCCGGCCCGCTCGTGCTCGGCGCTTCCAACCCCGTGCGCGCCTTCGACTTGGGCGTCGCCTCCCTGTCCGGGCGCCTCGTGTACTCCAACCGAGGCCAGGCCGGCATCGACGGGACCGTCGCCACCGCGGTCGGCGTGGCCCTCGCCCATGGCCTCGCAAGCCGCGACGAGGCCTCGGAAACCGCCACGTCCATCCCTTATACAGAAACGGCGAATGTGGTCACGGCCTCGTCGAATGAAGGCAGCGTCGACACAGTCGATGGTGAGTGGGAGGGCGCCGCCCCACGCGTCACCGCCGTCATGGGTGACCTGACCCTGTGCCACGACGCATCCTCCCTCGCGCTCGCCGCGGCCACGGGAGCCAGGCTCGACATCGTCCTCGCCGACGACTCCGGCGGCGGTATCTTCGCCACTCTCGAACACGGCCGCGCCACCACCCCCGAGGCCTACGACCGCTGGTTCGGCGTCGCCCAGAGCGTCAACTACGAGGCGCTCGCCGCCGCCTACGGCGTCGGTTTCGTGCGCGCCACCCACCCAAGGGAACTCGCCTCTATCCTTGCCGCCCCCGCGGCGGGACCCCGCCTCATCCACGCGCCCGTTGAACGGGCCACGCACCTGTACGCGGCCCTGCGCGGCGCAGCGCAGTAGGCGACGCCCTCGCGGCTCCCTCTGGCGAATAGCGCGCCTGCGAATCCCCGGATCCCCGTCCCCCCGCGCGTCATTCAGGACACTCACAGGAACCTCACAGCGCCCGCTGGAGGAAACACCTCATACTGGTAGGTAACGAACGAACTGACAGCAGAGGAAAACATGACTGAGCCCCGTATTCCCGGACCCGATCAACAGGCCGATCAGGCGGCGAATGCCGCAACCCCCACCGATGCGCAGCCGCACACGCAGGACACCATGGCACCGGGCGGAACCTACGGCGCGCCCGCGGGCCAGCCGGTGACGGAGTACCCGGCCCCGACCTCGGCGCCCGCCCCGGTCGTCATCGTCAAGAAGAAGGGACCCGGGTGGGTCGCCCTCTTCTGCGCGATGCTCGTGACGATCGCCTTGACGCTCGGCGCCGTGTTCTACGCGCGCCCGGCCATGCTGCGCGTCTCCACGCCGACCAACCTCAACAATGGCACCGTCGCGACCGTACCGGCCTCCTCCGACGCCACCGACTGGACCGCCGTCGCCTCCGCCGTTTCCCCGGCCGTCGTCACGATTTCGACACAGAGCGCGTCCACGGGAAGCACCGGATCAGGCGTCATCTACGACGCACAGGGTGACATCGTCACCAACTACCACGTCATCTCCTCCGTGCTCACCGGCGGGCAAATCCAAGTGACTCTCGCCGACGGGCGCCTCTACGCCGCACGCGTCGTCGGCCACGACAAGACCACCGACCTGGCCGTTATTCGCCTGGAGAACCCGCCCGCGGACCTGACCGTCGCGCGCTTCGCGACGTCGGCGAACCTCGAGGTCGGCGCCCCCGTCATGGCGATCGGCGCGCCCCTGGGCCTGTCGAACACGGTCACGACCGGCATTGTCTCAGCACTCAACCGCCCCGTTGAGGTCTCCATGGACGAGGACTCCACCTCCCAGGACCAGACGCAGGCGTCCTCCGACCTGGTCGTCACCAACGCCATTCAGATCGACGCCTCCATCAACCCCGGCAACTCGGGCGGCCCGCTCTTCGATGCGACCGGCGCGGTCATCGGCATCAACTCGTCGATCAAGTCGCTCGCCACGTCCTCCGACGGCCAGGCAGGCTCCATTGGCCTGGGATTCGCGATCCCTTCCGACCTGGTCGTCTCTGTTGCTGATCAGCTGATCGCCACCGGTTCGGCGTCCCACGGGATGCTCGGCGTGACCGTCAAGGCCGCGACGACGACCGTCGGCTCCGACACCTATGTGGGTGCCGAGGTTCAGGACGTGTCCGCCGGTTCCGGCGCTTCCGCTGCGGGTATCCGCTCCGGTGACGTCATCCTCAAGGTTGAAGGCCAGGAAGTGACCAGCCCCAAGCAGCTCGTCGGCTACGTGCGCCGCTACAAGGCCGGCGACACCGTCAACCTGACGATCGAGCGCGACGGGCAGACACAGGACGTGTCGGTCACGATCCAGGGGTCCTGACTCTCATCGACGAGGCTCGCCGCCCCTGCGAGGGGCGGCGAGCCTTTTGCGCGTTGAGTGGAGTTACGTGCAGTGCGCCGACGCGCCGCGACCGCTGGAAGGGCAATGGGCTGTCCTCTCCTATCGCATGCTGTATAACGCGCTCTCGAGCGAAGACCCGTAGACATCGGGTTCAGGAAGGCGGACGCGATTGAATGCGCCCTGCACCCGTTCAACGGTCGTGCAGTCGTATCCCGTCACATCAAGGGGGAGCGGAGAACCAGGTGAAACCTGCGTATCCGCAGCAAAGTCATAGCGGAGGAAATGAAGGGCACCAGGTTGTGGCGCGTAGCCGAAATCGAGATTCTCAGGTCCCCCGAGTCGCGTGAGCAAACGCTCATAGATCGGTGTTGGGGTCACAAACCAGAGACCAGATCGGCACAGGCTTTCTCGTTGCAGAATCTGTCCCTTATAGATGAGCTGCGGAATAATGCGCTTTGACACGTTCTCCCAGTTCAACCCCACCGTGGATTTGGCGATGCTGCGCTCAGTCTTGAGGAGCGCGCTTCGAGAGTCCCTGTAGTTCCCAGTTGTATCGATAGTCTGAACTTCGACGGAGGTAAACTCCGCAAGTTTTCCATGTTCGTCGATGCGTGCGAGGACCCAGTCGGCGAAGTAACTCCCGACCCCGTCCCTCTTTGGCAGCTTGAGTTCTTTCCCCCATTTGTGTCCAAAGACGGCGACAGCACCGCCTTCTTCCAGCGCATGAGCAAGCGCTCGGCGACCTGGGTAGAGAGCCAGTTTCCTGCCAAAGGTCCTCTCAGCGATGATGTGAAGCACCTTGTACTCGTCGGCGTACAGCCGATGAGGGCAACAAATGACGGGGGTGGGTGATGAAGACTGCCTGATCGTGCAAGCGCCGGAACGCTCGCCATCTCGACCGAGAGGCTTGGTGCATAGCTCGCCAATGAAAGGACAGAACTGTTTCTCAGCCGCTTTGAGAGCTGCATCCGAGTGGTCGTCGAATCGGTAGCCGAAAAACTCGTGGATGTAACCTGCCATCACGCGCTCCCAAGATGGGCTGCGATTTGCGTGCCAATCGCTTGGGCAAGCATCGGGGGGACGGCGTTACCAACCTCTGCGTACTGCTCCGCTAAGGAACCCGTGAAGTGGTACGTGTCGGGGAACGACTGAATCCTTGCGGCCTCGCGAACCGTAAATACGCGATCCTCCGAGGGGTGGAAGAACGCTCCCCAGTGCGGGTCGCACTTCGTCAGAATCGTTCCGGAAAGATCGCCCCAACGCGGTCGACCGTAGCGTTTCGTGTGGTCGGACTTTCGGGCGCGCCGCATTCCAGCAGGTAATAAGTTGTGTGGGATATTTGTCCAATTTCCGCCCGGCGGGATGTGTGACAGGCGTTCAAGGTTGATTCCCGACAGGTTGCTCGAGAAATGGTTGTACACGCCGGTACTTCCCCGGCGGACCTGGTTTTGGAAGACGGAGGTCGGAGCGGAATCGTATTGGGCGATAGCATCCTGTGAGTTCAGGGGTTTTGGCGAGCGCGGGAGATCGGAGATGGCGTCGCGAAGTGTTGTAGCTGCCTGAGAGGAGGCATCCGAAGGCTGCTCAAGAATGTCTTTTCCGTGGAAATTGTGCGAAAAGTTCGCTCTGACCTGGGCGCAGTGTGTCGGCTGCGGCCACACTGTGGCCTCATTATGCGGAGTGAGGGTTCCGATGATGATTGTGCGCCACCGTGTCTGAGGTACGCCGTGGTAAGCCGCGCTCAAGATCTTCACGGACGTGTGGTAGCCATATTGCTCGAGTGACGAGGTGATCGCGGTTAGTGTCCCTCCACGCTCGAACGAGACCAATCCAGGAACATTTTCGATAAGGATCGCGCGCGGCATAAATTCCTCGGTGAAACGAAGAAACTCCCGAAAGAGATGATTGCGCGGATCCTTGTTTGAGCGGATTGGAGCGTTGATGGAGAAACCTTGGCAGGGAGGTCCTCCAGCCAGTAAATCGAGATCGCCCCTATCGAGTCCAAACCGCGAACGTACCTCGTGCGCATCAACTCGGCGGATGTCGTCAACAACGACATCAGTCTCCCGGTGGTTAAACGCGTAGGCTGCGGCGTATGTGGGATGAAGCTCAGAGGCAAATAGAGGGCGAAAGCCTGCTTGCGTGAGTCCCGTGGACAGGCCGCCGGCACCTGCGAAGAGATCGATGCTAGTGAACATGTGTCCTGGCTCTTTCGTTGTCGGGAATCTGGTTGCCTCACCGACGGGAATGAGGGTGTTTGTCGTCTGCTATTCAGGGTAATGCCCCGCGTCCTCATCTGCGTCCGGGTGACGGAAGATGCGGGTACCGAGCCGCGTGGAATGCACCTCACACCCCGAGGGCGTCCAGGAGCGGGCGCATCTTGGCCTCGGTCTCGGTCAACTCCAAGTCGGGGTCCGAATCCGGCATGATGCCTGCCCCGGCAAAAAGGCGCAGGCGAGTCCTGGAGGCCAGGCCGCATCGCAGGGCGATCGCGAACTCGCCGTTGTCGGCCGTGTCGCCCCAGCCCACCGGCCCGGAGTAGCGGCCGCGCTCGGTGTCCTCCAGCTCTTCGATGAGGTGCATCGCGGCGTCACGGGGAGTGCCGCAGGCGGCGGCGATCAGCATATCGGCGGCGAATCCCCCAGCGAATACGACCTACGCCAAGCGGCCTGGATAACAGTCGCATAAACAAACCGTCAACAACGTGCGCACAACTCCACGGGGCAAACCGTGAATTACTTGAGCGGAGTGCAGTCAAGCGTGGGCTCTGCTCCGTCGTAGGCAAAGTTGATGGTGCACGTGAAGGGGGTCGCGGGGGTGAAGCTCTTGCCGGGTGTGGGGGCGGTGGGGCCTGTCCCTACTGCCAGGGGGAAGGTTGTGCCGCGCAGTGAGCTAATAATCAGGTCATTTGTCGCATCCAACGGTTCCGTACTGTATGCAAGAGCGCCACAGCGTCCTTCCTTGGTGGGATCCGGCGTGCCGGTGCGGCAAGATGCTGCGAATGCTTCGCTCTCCGTCTGAATCCAATCCTTCAGCTTGTCGCTTGGCTCAATCTTGAACAGTGTGGTCGACATGCCAGCGCGAATTTCTCCTGCCCCGTCGCCGAGAGGACGCGCGTACTCGATCGTCCAGTAGTCGGGATTCTGTGGAACGGCTTCGACGCGATAGCTACCAGGAAAAAGGGAGTAAGAACCCTGGGGGTTGTCGACCGACACGTCACCGATACGAATACTGCGAAGGCCAGCTGTGTCGATCAAGGCACTCGTTGACCCGAACGAGGAACCACTGATCTCCCACATGCCGAGCTGACCGTTCCTCTTGTCTGTCCTATCGAGAGCGGTGCGGAAGGGGCGCTGTGGGGAAGGCCCGTCATTGTATCGAATCCATCCATTAACCCAGGGATGCGGGTCGGTGCCAGTATGCCCATCCGACAAGGTTCCCTCGAAACTGACCGTGCTGGGTGCGTGAGCGTGTGCGGCGTCAGTGAGGAACGCTGTGGAGTATCGCCCGTCGAAATTGGTGACGAGATCCGGAGAGTATGCCAGAGCCTCGTCATATTTCCCATCTTTGATGAGATCCATGTAACGGTTCCACGCGTCCAAGGCCGTCAGGTCGGATAGGTACACGTAGTTGGACCAGTAGCGCGCCCCGGATGCGGCGGCCACGAGGCCAACGCACGAGGCGGCGGCAACCCAGCACTTGCGCCATGGTGTGTTGTTCATTGATAGCCCTTCATGTGTGGGGGACGCAGGGACGATGTGAGAGGTTGGGCCTGTCGTGGTGGCTTAACAGGGGGCTTTCCAGCGGCGGCTCCTACACCGTCCAACCGAAAGGCCTCAACATGCTCCATACTACCTTCGATGGCGGCAGTAACACAGGGGCAGGCTTGTGTTGTTGGCACTTCGTTAAGCGGGTGCCAGTGCCTGCGGAAAGTGGGGCGCCTGTGACGGGAGCTCGTCGTCGTTTGACACCAGAGCGTCGTCATGCGGTGGGGCTGGTGTTGGATACAGGCGCTACAGATCGCATATGTGGCCGGGGATTGATGGCCCCGGAATGAGGGCCGCGTGAATCGGCGTTGCGTTGCTGGGTGTGTCTCTGACGTGGGGAGATGCGCGGATGGCCTTGTTGTCTGGGCGCTCGCGGATAGGTTTCGTCTTCGCGGATAGGTTATCCACTCGTGGATAGGTTACGAAGGTATCCGTATGTTCATAAGCTATCCGCGTGCTCGTTACCTATCCGTGTGCTCGTTACCTATCCGCGAAGGAGAGCAACGAGCTTGAGCGCGCGGCGGGCCGCCGTCACACCCCGAGGGCGTCCAGGAGCGGACGCATCTTCGCTTCCGTCTCGGTCAACTCCAAGTCGGGGTCCGAATCCGGCATGATGCCGGCCCCGGCAAACAGGCGCAGGCGAGTCCCGGAGGCCAGGCCGCATCGCAGGGCGATCGCGAACTCGCCGTTGCCGGCTGTGTCGACCCAGCCCACCGGCCCGGAGTAGCGGCCGCGCTCGGTGTCCTCCAGCTCTTCGATGAGGTGCATCGCGGCGTCGCGGGGCGTCCCGCACACAGCCGCCGTCGGATGCAACGCGGCGACCAGGTCCAGTAGGTGCGCCGACCCGAGCCGGGCGCGCACGTCTGTCGCCAGGTGCGTGACGTTGGGGAGAGACAGCAGGAACGGGCCCTGCGCGCGCACGTCCAGGCACAGGCGCTCCAGGATGGAGGACACCGACTCCGACGCCAACTCGTGCTCGCGCAGATCCTTCGGGCTGGAGGCGAGCATCGCGCCCTCGCCCGGCTTGCAGGTGCCAGCCAGGACGCGCGACGACACGGTCCCGTGCGAAGCAGCAATCAGCATCTCCGGGGACGCCCCCACCAGCGAATCCACGCTAAAACGCCACGTCGACGGATACAGCTCGGTCAGGCGCTCCAACAGGAAACGCTCATCGAAGCCCCACGAGCACCGAATCGTCATGTCGCGCGCCATCACGGCCTTGTCGGCGGCGCCCTCGCGCAGGCGAGCCGCCATCGAGCGCACCGAATCACGCCACTGGGTCCGCGACATCGACCCCTGCCCAAACGTCAAGGACTCCGGCACACGGGGAGCGGGCCTCGCCTCGGCCAGGGCAGCATCAACCGCCGCCAGCGGATCCGGGGCCTGCCCGATGCCCGCCGTGATCGCCCAACGCGCCCCGGCCTCGTCGATGAGAGCCAGCGCCGGCACGAAAGCCACCGAGCGGGCGGGGGACCGGAACGCGAAGGACGCGAAGAGAACGGGGGAGGGGGCGTCGCCGGCGGGGGACGAGGCCGGGGTGGCCTCCCACGCGCGGCGCACCTGCGCGATCGCGTCCGGGGCAGCGGATTCGAGCGTCAGCGCACGCCCGAGGCCCACCATCTGGCGGCGCTCGCCCAGCCACGCCGCGCCACCCGACGCAGGCAGCAGGGACGTCAGTGAGCAAGTAGACCCCGGGTGCTCGGCGGGCAGGCCCAACGCCCGAAAAACAAGGCGCGAGCAACCAAAGTCTTCATGCATGGGTCCAATGGTAGGAGCAGGGGCGGCGGCGCGCTAAAAGACGTGGGAGGATTAACGCATGACACAAGCCCCACGCGCCGACCTCACAAAGGTCCCCGAAGAGATTGCAACGATGTTCGACTCCGTCGCCACGCGTTACGACATGATGGACACGCTGATGACGGGCGGTTTGAACCATGTCTGGATGACCGCGCTGCGCAAGGCAGTCGCCCCCCACCCCGGCGAACGCATCCTCGACCTGGCAGCCGGTACGGGGGCGTCCGCGGCTGCGCTAGCCAAAGGGGGCGCCGAAGTCGTCGCCTGCGACCTGTCGGAGGGCATGATTGAGGTGGGCCGCGAGCGCCACCCCGAACTCGAATTCGTCCACGGTAACGCCATGGACCTCGACTTCGAAGACGGCTCCTTCGACGCGGTCACCATCTCCTGGGGCCTGCGCAACATCCCCGATCCCGCGCTCGCGCTGCGTGAAATGGCTCGCGTCGTGCGCCCCCGCGGGCGCCTCGTCATCCTAGAGTTCTCGACGCCGCCCTCGCGCGCGTTCCGCAGCCTGTACAACGTCTACCAGAAGACGGTCATGCCGACGATTGCGCGCCTGGCCTCCACGAACGACGGGGCCTACGACTACCTCGTCGAGTCGATCCGCCAGTGGCCCGCGCAGGAGGTAATCGCGCGCATGGTGGCCGCCAACGGCTGGAGTGAGGTCGAATACCGCAACCTGACCGGCGGCATCGCCTGCATGCACCGCGCCGTCAAGCCGCTCCCGTAACGATCGCGACGACGAGGCCGGGACCCCCTGCGTGGTGCCCCGGCCTTTGTCGTGTGCAGGTAAGGCGGGTTCTGCGAGTGCGCTCGCGAGAACGAGCCCCGGCGGACATTTACGACAGAGAAACGTTGCGCAAATGATGTGTGCGCGTGAGGATCGCGACGGCCTCCTCGCCCGACAATGCGCCGAAAAATGCCCCTACCCGGCGAGGTGAGGGTGACCTAGCTAGGCTGACGAGCGGATCGGGGTGACGTGCACACCTCATCCGCCTTGCACACTTGCGCGGATGCACCCGCGCGCCCACACAACGGAGGAATGCCGTGGCATCCACCATGCCCAGCGACATGAGCGCTGACGTCGTCGTCGTCGGCGCAGGCCCGGGCGGGTCCTCCACCGCCTATCACCTGGCCGCAGCCGGCCTCGACGTCATCCTCCTGGAGAAAAGCCCCTTCCCGCGCGAAAAAGTCTGCGGCGACGGACTCACCCCCGCAGCCGTGCACGAACTCATCGCGATGGGCGTGGACACCACCGGATGGATGCGCAACCGTGGCCTCACCGTCATCGGCGGCGGCCACACCGTCCACATGGACTGGCCCGACCAAAAATCCCTGCCCGGCTACGGCATGACACGAGCCCGCGTGGACCTCGACCACGCGCTCGCGCGCCGCGCCGTCGAAGCCGGAGCACGCCTCTACGAGGGCGTCACCGTCACCGGAGCAATCCAGGACGGCTCCGGCCGCGTCATCGGCGTCACCGCCAAAAGCGGGCGCGGCAAGGCTGCAACCACCACCACGGTGCGCGCCTCCATCACCGTCGACGCCGGGGGAGTGGCGGCCCGACTGGCCACCAGCCTCGGCCTCGAAAAGAAGATGAACCGCCCCATGGGCGTCGCAGCACGCGCATACTTCGCGAGCCCCCGCGGCGACGAAGAATGGATGGAATCCCACCTCGAACTGTGGAGCGGCACCCCGGGCGCCTCCGACCTGCTTCCCGGCTACGGCTGGATCTTCCCCATGGGTAACGGCGTCGTCAACGTCGGCCTCGGCTCCGTCGCCTCGCGCGCCGGCGCCACCGACCTGCCCTACCGCGAGGTCTTCAAGACCTGGACCGCGAACCTCCCCAAGGAATGGGGCTTCACCCCCGACAACCAGATCGGCCAGCTTCGCTCCGCGGCCCTGCCCATGAGCTTCAACCGCAAGCCCCACTACACCCAGGGCCTCGTCCTCGTCGGCGACGCCGGTGGCATGGTCTCCCCCTACAACGGCGAAGGCATCGCCCCCGCCATGAAAGCCGGACGCTACGCCGCATCCTGCATCGCCCAGGCCCGCTCCCGCTCCCACCGCGCCGGCATCGACCGCGCCATGAGCGAATACCCCCACATGCTCCGCGACG
>ERZ773057.185-NODE-185-length-29084-cov-23.005718_pt1 | contig 29084 bp, 29 predicted proteins | sample MGYA00580629_ERZ773057 | MGnify/ENA primary metagenome ERZ773057 (study PRJEB29015, sample SAMEA2738143) | human oral metagenome | biome: human oral; feature: human-associated habitat; material: saliva | place: China | collected 2163 ...
GATGCTGATTACTTTGACAATCCTGATAATGAGGGTCATATATTCCTGCCACTTAAGAATGATGGTAACGATACATTCTACTATGAGGCAGGTCAGCGATTGGCTCAAGGGGCATTTATCCAATACGGAAAAGTAGATGGCGACATGACAGTAGCTGAACGAGTAGGGGGCTTTGGCAGTACAAATGATTGTTAAAAAAGACTATAGCCATCTTGCTGAAAAGATAAGAGAAATACGGAAAGCCAATCACCTAACCATGGAAGAAATGGGATGGCGATTAGGCACTGGTAAAAGCTCTGTATCTATGTGGGAAAGCGGAAAAGCAAGACCTAACTCAAAGCGGTGCAAGATTATAGCTGATATGGGTGGCATAAGCCTAGATGAGCTATATGGGTTAAATCCTGACTATGAGGTAGTTAATCATCCTTACCATTACACCTGGAAAAAGAAAGAGTGCCGAGAAATCCAAAGAGATATGGTTGATGGATTATCAGGCATGGCTGCTAGTAATATGGGGAACATCATCAAGTACCTGTATAGAGTTGGTCATAAGGATGATATAAAGCAGGATTTGGATAAAGCTAAGCAGTTTATTGATTTCCTGTATGAAGATTTGCAAAGGGAAAACAATTAACAAATAGGAGAATATATGAAACGCACAAAGCAACTGACATCAAAGCAACTGACATCAAAGCAACTGACATCAAAGCAACTGACATCAAAGGAACTAAAAATAGTAGAAGATAACTCACTATTTGTTAATCTTTGTAAGGCCATTCCGACCGCAGAAGAGATGAACGGCTTGTCGAGAAAAGACCGTAAGATAATTGATATGTGGGCTTATTTTGTGAATGGTATTTTTGAACACACATTATCTAATGACTATAAGATAACACGATATTCACCAGAACAATATCCATTGCCACAGCCACTGTGGTTCCGTTATCTATTAGATACTCTTAGTGACAAGGGATATGGCGTCTTTGAAGAGGCTAGAGATACACCTGGTTATATCTCCTATGACATTACATGGGGTAATGCTGATATAGAAAGTCAGACTATTAGTTCAGTAACAGAATTAATAAGAATACTTGATGGTTTGCCAGCAGAGTATATGGACTTTAGAGTTGGTGATGATTATCAAGTGTTTATCTCTGGCCCAGACTCTAGTAAGGAAGATTGCCTTGATGTACCACAGTCTCTTTACGAAACTATTATTTACTCTTGTGCCATTTACCCTAATCGTTATTACGATATAGAGAGTGTTATTAAACGGCTTGATCCGTATAAGGAGAAAATATAATGAAATACCTATGGTTACGAAAATACATGGTTGATGTATGTGCTGGCATCGACACTTTATTCAGCATTGCATTGGTTGCATTTTTCTTACAATGGTGCTTTGGCTATGAGGTAGAAACCTACAAATGGGGCATTGCTATTATTGGCGTTCTGCTATGGCCAGCAAAAAAGTATTGGAAGAAGTGGTTACATGTGAATGATGATGATGGACTGACATTTGAATTCAAGAAAGGTGAATAGAATGGAAACAGAATTAAAACCTTGCCCGTTTTGCGGTGGTAAAGCAGAGTTTATAGATGAAGCTGATGACTGGTATTCTAATTATTCTGTTGATGATGAATGGGTTAATTTACCTATGTGGGTTCGGTGTGTTGAATGTGGTGCAAAGATAGAAGCTGACGAGAATGACGCCAAAGAAGATATTATCGACCAATGGAATACTAGAGCATAACAAGCAAAGGAGAACTAATGTGAATACAGTACAAATTATGGGCAACTTAACAAAAGACGCAGAAGTAAGATACACAAAAAGTGGTAAGGCAGTAGCTACATTTACAGTAGCGGCAAGCAACACCTATGTAACGCCTGATGGTGAGACAAAAGAGCAAACTGCATTTGTGAATTGTGTTGCCTGGGGAAAGCAGGGCGAACAGGTAGGGCAACTTACTAAAGGCTCTAAGTGCTTTGTTGAGGGGAGATTACAGACTAGATCATACGAAACTCAAGATGGTCAAAAGAAATATGTAACGGAAGTAGTGGCTAACTTTGTTGGCGCTCCTCTAGGTGGGGATGCAAATGCAACTAGCAACTTTGATAACTTTGGTAAGGATGAGGAAGTGCCATTCTAATGCGGTTTATTGTTGAGGAGAAACCAGTAGGCAAGCAGAGACCTAAATTCTGTTATAGAACAAAGACAACATATACCCCAAAGGAGACGAGGGAGTATGAGGAAAAGGTCGCTACTGCTTGCAAAGATAAGATGAAAAAGCTTGGGCTAGAAATTACAGATAAGCCCTGTAAGGTGCGATTGGATATTATGGTTAGTATTCCTAAGTCTTATAGTAAAAAAGACCGCGCTGCTTGCTTAGAGGGGCGTAAATTGCCTACTAAAACGCCCGATACGGATAATGTGCTAAAGTCTATCAAAGATGGGATGCAAAATGTATTTTATGTTGATGACAAACAGGTTATAGAAGACCATGTAATCAAGCGATATTGGGGGCATGGCGATGCGGTATATGTGGAAGTCAGTGAGGTGATATAGTGGATTATGCAGGACAGGCAAGGGAGTACTTAAAACCAATCAGGTGGTATGACATCCGCATCCAATCGTTGAAAGAGCGGATAGACCAGTTAGAGGGCGATTTATTGAGCTTGGGAGCGGTTGATTACTCTAAAGAGCGACTAAGTGGCGGTGGCACTCCGACAGGTCTAGAAAGTGGCGTTGCTGCATTGGTTGACGCCAAAGAGAAAGCCCAAAAAGAAATATCACAACTAGTAGTTAAAAGGGAACAGGCAGTATCTGTAATTAACAAATTGCCTTTTATTGAATGGCGTGAGGTTTTGACCAATACCTACATAATTGGAAATCCTGACACGATTACTGCCAGGAGAATGCATTATTCTGTTCCACGGATAGAGCAATTAAGAAAGCAAGCTCTTATGAAATTCGGTGAAATAATGCCGTGATTATGGCTAATTATGGCTAATTATGGCAGGCAATGAGGTATAATAGTATTGTAATAAGTGTTGGTTAGACACGAATTACACTCCTTGAAGAAACTCATAGTACACACAACGATTGCCTTAGCTGACTGCTAGGGCTTTTGTTGTATTGAGTATCGTAAAGATCACCAAGTGAATTGTACTTAGCTGATTAACAGAAAGCTCGGACAATAAGATTCAGCACTTGGTAAGGCTATTATTGGCGACAGTCAATCACTATACAATCGGTGGAGCAGATACCTTTCATCTTGAGATTAATTACAATACATTTTGTCTGCACCTTGCTCTTGCTACTTAGCTATCACGATAGTTTTATTTTTTAAAGATTACAGTATTAGAAATTAAATTATTGATTAGAAACATGGAAATAGTTACATTTCTTTTGGCACGAGAGTGAGTACCACCACATGAATCAATGGGCTAGACAATAATAGCAACGGCTAGCCGATGTCCTGGGTATGACAAAAACTGCCTGTACATGGATGGATAAGCTAAATGGTAAAACAACCAGTATGTGACTGGCGTTCGGTTGGTTCAATTCCAACTCCATCCGCCATAATTAACTACGAGGGATATATGAAAGAGAAGCTGACATCAATTACCTGTCATTATAGTAAATGCATGAACAATAGCAAGGGGAAATGCATTGCCAATGCAATCGTGATAGGACTTAAAGGAAGATGTAAATCGTTTTCTGATACAAGAAGCATCATGTTTAACAATGGTGTTGACTTAAGTTCTCAATAAATGCCATATATCCACGGAGATATATAACAAAAGCAAGATAATATTCTCAATAAGCACTATCTAACTACAGGTGGTGCTTTTTTCGTGCATTGAAAGGTGGTGTGAAAGCATGGCAAGAAAGAAACATCCTGGTGGTAGACCTACTGTTATGACGGATGACACATTAGAAAAACTAGAATACGCATTTTCAAGAGGTTTAAATCTAACCGAAAGTTGTCTATATGCTGACATTTCACTAAAGACCTTTTACAACTACACGAAGAAACATGAAGAGTTTTTACAAAGACTTGAGCTTCTTAAAGGGAATATGCGAATGCGAGCCAAATTAAACCTTGCTGACAAGCTAGATGAGGGCGATGATTACAACTCTCGTTGGTACTTAGAAAAGACCTCTGATGAGTTTAATCCAAAGTCTAAGCAAGAGGTAACAGGTAAAGATGGCGGAGCAATCAACATAGCTTTTAGGTGGGAAGATGAGTAGAGAAACCATAACAATCCCATACAAGCCACGCCCCATTTGGAAGGACGAAATTCATAAAGGGGTAGAGACACATCGGTTCTCGGTGATCGTAGCTCATCGGCGGTTCGGTAAGACAGTCGGAAGTGTTAATCACATCATCAAGATGGCGTTAATGTGTTCGCTACCAAGTCCTCAATATGCGTATATCGCTCCGTTCCGTGTTCAGGCTAAGCAGATTGCATGGGCTTATCTCAAGTACTACACATCAGTGATACCTAATCGTATTGTGAATGAATCGGAGTTATATGTTGAGTTACCTACACTGCATAAGAATCGGCAAGGGGCAAGGATATATGTAAAGGGTGCTGATAACCCTGATAGCTTGCGTGGTGCTTACTGGGACGGAGTGATATTGGATGAATATGCACAGTTTAGACCTGAAGTGTGGAATGAAGTTATTCGTCCGTCTCTATCAGATCGCAACGGCTGGGCTATATTTATTGGCACACCGAAAGGACAAAATGCGTTTTACGAAATGTACCAAAGAGGGGTGAGCGAACCTGATTGGTATACCTGTAAATTCACAGTGTCTGAATCCAAGTTGATACCTGACGATGAGATTGCTGACATGAAAGCATCGATGAGTGAGGATGCGATACGCCAAGAGTTGTATTGTGATTTCACTGCATCAGCATTCAATGTGTTAATCCCAATTGACCTAATCAGCGATGCCAAGGCAACAGTGGTTAAGCCTAATGATATGTTGGAAGCTCCTGTTGTATTGGGTGTCGATGTGGCTCGGTTCGGTAGCGATAGATCAGTTATCGTGAGACGGCAAGGGTTATCAATGCACAAGCCGTTGGTATTCAGTGGCGTTGATAATATGCGACTGGCTGACATCATAGCTCGTGAAATCAACGAACATAAGCCTGATGCGGTATTCATAGATGCTGGTCGAGGTGAAGGCGTTATCGATAGGTTGAGACAACTCGGCTATAGAGTGTCAGAGATACCATTCGGTGGCAAGGCACTTAAGGATAGCAAGTACACAAACCGAAGAGCTGAGATGTGGGATACCATGGCTCAATGGCTAAGAGGTGGCGGCTCATTACCTGATGATGAAGAGCTATGCGCTGAACTCGCTATGCCTGAATATGGATACGATGCTAAAGGCAGAATCCTGCTCGAGGCAAAAGACAAAATGAAAGAACGATGCGGTCGCTCCCCTGACTTGGCGGATGCGGCGGCACTTACATTCGCAACGCCTGTGCGAAAGCACAATGGTGTGAGTGCCACAAATAGGAAGCTGGTAGCCAATACGGACTATCAGCCTTTTTAGTATTTATAGGGGAAAGGAGAGCGCCTAATGAGTAAAGGTTTATTTGGCGGTGCATCTGCACCTGCTGCAATTAAAGTGCCTGACCCAACACCTACGGCAGTAGCTGATAGCGGTCAAACAGGTGATAGCCTTGCTGCAGGGCAAAAGAAGAAGAAACGAGGATTCGATTCTACTGTTTCTGATACAATCTTGGGCAATGCAGGTCAGGACACTAAACGGACATTAGGGTAACGGATATGGCTAACACAATTTTGGGAAAGTCTAAAAAGACCGACAAAAAGGAAAAGCCTGTTGCTCGTGACTATGTTAAGTTACGGCAGCGATTCAGTTCGCTAATGCAAAAGCGGCAACGATACGAGAAGGTGTGGAAAGACATCAAGCAGTATGAGTTGCCACATATCGGCATATTCGATGATGAGGAAGACCTGGCTAAGAATAAGACTGGTAAAATCTATAACTCTACAACATGGGAAGCTTGCCAAATATTTGCTGCAGGTGTCATGAGTGGCTTAACCCCACCAAGTCGTCAATGGTTCAACCTGACAATGGACAACGCACAAATGGCTGCTAATAGTGATGTGGCTAAGATATTGGATGAACGGCAACAAATTCTACAAGCAGTACTAGCCAAGTCCAACTTCTACACCACGGCATTTAGTTGCTATACGGAGCTACCATATGGACAAGCACCAATGGGGATTTTTACAGATCCTAAGTATGGTGTCCGTTATGTTCCATACACCATCGGTACATATGCTCTTGAAGCAAGTGCCAATGGTGAGATTAGTACATTTGCACGGCGGTTTAGAATGACCGCATCGCAATTGGTAGAGCAGTTCGGCACTGACAATTGTCCGCTGAATGTACTTAACGCATTTAAATCTAGTAGCAGCTATAATCAGACATTCATTGTGAATTGGTTGGTTGAGCCTAACAGTGAACGGACTATTGGCGAAATTGGTCGCTCTAATATGCCTTATCGCTCAGTCTACTGGGTAGAGGGGCAAGAGACTAATAGAGCCTTGTACGATGGTGGATTTGAAGAGTTCCCAGTTCCTGTGGCTCGATACACTGTGGTGGGTCATGAAGCCTATGGCAAGGGTGCTGCGTGGTTTGCCTTGGATGATGCACGGATGTTACAAAAGCTTGAATATGACCACCTTATGGCAATTGAGTTAGGTGTTAAACCACCTATGCAAGCACCAAGTGGCATCATGGGGCAAGTTAACCTCTTCCCTGGTGGCATCACTGAGAGCGACACAGGTGAAATGGTTAAGCCTTTATTCGATGTACGGCTTGATACCGCATCACTTATGAACAAGATTCGTGAGACTGAAGACCGCATAAAGCGGTTCTACTCGGCTGACTTGTTCATGATGATTGACCAAATCGAAGGTGGTCAAATGACTGCTAGAGAGGTCATGGAGCGGTCTCAAGAAAAGCTACAACAATTAGGGCCTGTGGTCGAACGATTGTTATCTGAGTGGTTGAATCCAATCATCGAACGCACCTACAACATCTTGGATAGGGCAGGGATATTCCCTGACTTGCCTGATGAATTGGCTCAAGAACTGGCTGATTCGGATGTCAAGATTGAGTACATCAGTCCATTGGCTCAAGCACAGAAAATGAGTTCGCTCACGAACATCGAACAGTTGCTTGGATTCGTGGCTAATGCAGCACAGTTTGACCAATCTATCCTTGGCAAGCTAGACCTTGTACAGGCGGTCAACATCTATGCTAGTAGCTTAGGTGCGCCAGCTCCTATGCTGAAGTCTGATGAAGAGTTCCAACAAGCTTTGCAAGCTCAACAACAAGCTCAGCAACAAGCTCAGGAACAACAACAGGCTATGCAAATGGCACAAGCAGCACCTCAAATGGCACAAGCTGCTAAGGTGGCTACAGAGGCAGCCAATGATGGCAACCCTGCATTACAAGAATGGTTAGGTATGTAGATGACAAAAGCGAATGTAACGGCGGAACAGAACACTAACAATGCATTGATGCGGTACAAGCAACGAGAGAAGGACGAGCAATCGATTAGGGCTATCATGGCAACGGAGACTGGTCGATGGTTCATCACTCGGCTACTAGATGCTACAGGCATCAATGCTAAGTCCTTTACTGGCAATAGCGAAACATTCTACCGAGAAGGTAAGAGGGCTATTGGTATCCATGTACTTCGACAAATTGAATGCTTAGGACTTGATGGTCTTAAGTTAAAGCAACAGGCTGAAATGGAATATGCCAATCAACAGATTGAATGGCTGACACTAATTAATCAAAAGAAGGATGAACAATAATGGCAGAAGATACTTTACTGGGCGGTCAACTTGACACTGATTCCGCCCAAGATGGTAACCAACCTGAAGTTGAAGAACAAAGCACTAGTGATACTGCAACAACGGAAGAAACTGCTAGCACACCTGCACCAACTGTGCCTGAACGGTATGACTTCTCTGAAGCCGTTGGTGATCAGTTAGATGCTGAAACGGCAGCAAGCTTTTCTGATGTATTGAAATCTGTAGGTGCAACACAAGAACAAGCATCTGCGATTGCTAAGTATGGTGTTGGATATGCACAACAGATTGCTAACCAAGCCGTTCAATATCAAGAAGAGCAGGCGGCTAAACAATCTCAAGAGTGGGCCGATGCCACACGGAAGGAGCTAGGTGCATCCTTTGATGACACTATCGCTCAATGTGGTACGGCAGTGGAATATCTCGAACGAGTTGTTCCTAACATTCGTGAGATTCTCAACGAAAACGGATTGGGTAACCGAGTAGAAATCGTTCGTGCCTTTGCTAAAATCGGACAATTGGTGTCCGAGGATAGAGGGCATGACACAAATGGCTTAGGCAGCGCACAAACGGCTGCTGACATTCTTTATGGTGGTAACAAATAATAAGGAGAAATTGAACAATGGGAATTATTGCAGAACAACGCCCTACACTTTTGGATGTGGCATCTCGCACTGAGGACAACAAGATTGGTGCTATCGCTGAATTGTTGACCGAAAACAACGAAATCTTAACAGACATGGTTATGAAAGAAGGTAACCTTCCTACTGGTAACAAGACTACTGTACGGACTGGTTTACCTCAAGCAACATGGCGTTTGCTTAACTATGGTGTACAACCTTCCAAATCCAAGACTGCACAAATCACTGATACTTGCGGTATGTTGGAAGCTTATGCTGAAGTGGATAAAGCTTTGGCTGACCTTAACGGCAACACTTCTTCCTTCCGCTTGTCTGAAGATATGGCATTTTTGGAAGCAATGAACCAAGAAATGGCTAAGACTTTATTCTACGGCGATACTTCCGTTGACCCTGAAAAGTTCGTTGGCCTCGCACCTCGTTACAACACATTGAATGCGAAGAAAGCAGAAACTGCTAAGAATGTGTTGGATGCAAAAGGTACTGCTAACCTTACATCTATCTACCTCGTTGTATGGGGTGCTAACACAGTACACGGCATCTTCCCTAAAGGGTCTACTGCTGGCTTGAAACATGACGATAAAGGCCAAGTAACTATTCAAGATGCTAATGGTGGTAACTATGAAGGCTACCGCACTCACTACAAATGGGATTTGGGTCTCACAGTTCGTGACTGGCGTTATGTAGTTCGTATCGCTAACATCGATGTGAACGCATTGACTAAGGATGCTTCCGCAGGTGCTGACCTCATCGACTTGATGACAACTGCTGAAGAACTTATCCCTAACCTTAACGCAGGCCGTGCTTGCTGGTACATGAACCGCCAAGTTCGTACCTTCTTGCGCAAACAAAAGAACAATGCGCATAAGTACCAAATCACTGAAGGCAACGAAGGTGGTAAGATTACAACCGAATTTGACGGCATTCCTGTACGCCGTGTAGATGCTCTCATTAATACTGAAGCACAAGTTCGATAGTAATTAATTGTAAGACTGTACCCACCCCCTTAATTGGGGGTGGGGTTATTACTAAAAAGGAGAAACAATATGATCTTGGATAAAGAGAATGCATTCTTTTATAAATCTGATTTGGCTAAAGGCACAACTGGTGATGTAGTATCTGTTGGTGGTGATGCATACGAACAATGCTTCATCGTAGGTAATGTAGCCAAAGCATTGTCTGCTGCTGCAACAGTAACACTTACTACTTCTGATACGGCTGACATGGCTTCCCCTGTAATATTGGGTACATACACATTGGCAGCGGCAGCAGGGTCTGTGTTCGCAGCTCGCATTCCATTCGGCGTAAAGAAATACTTGCAAGCTAAAATCACTGGTGCTACCACTGGTACTTTAACAGTAGCAGTAGCAATGGATGTTGCTATTTCTCGCTAGGGGGTAATTATGGAATATATTGCATTATGTGATTCCTATGGGTTTGCAGGTGGCTATGTGAAAGAAGGCGAAACTGTAACCATTACGGATAAACAAAAGAAAGAATATGATCCTAAATACTTCGAAGCATTGTTTGCACCTGTTGGTGGAGTAGAAGAACCTGCTCCTGTGGAAGTAAATGATGCTCCTGTAGAAGAACCTACAGTAAGTGAATAACAGAATAGGGGCGGTGAAAACTGCCCCTTATTTTTATTTGTGAGGCGACAAGATGACTAAAACAGACATTTGCAACCTAGCACTTTCCTATATAGGGCAAGGCATGATTGCATCCATTGAAGCTAACAACGAATCTGCTCGCCAGTGTAGATTGCATTATGACAACACTCGAAAGCTATTGCTGAGACAGTATGAATGGTCTTTCGCCAGGAAACATGAACCATTGGCTTTGGTGAACACTGAAATCAATGGGTATAAATACATTTACTTGTACCCTGAGAAGTGCCTTAAGATGCTTGCTATCTTGGATAACCACAACGCCTTTGATGCATTCCGCCAAAAGGAATTTGAGGTATTCAATATGGATAACAATACCAAGGTAATTGCCTCTAATGTGGAGTTGGCATATATCGACTATGTGTATGACATCACAGACTGTGACATCTTCGATAGCTTGTTTCTAGAAGCCTTGGCAAGAAAGCTTGCGTCTAATCTAGCAGTACCATTGTTAGGCAATGAATCTACTGCAGATAGGAACTACAAAATGTACCAGGCAGCATTAGAAGAAGCCAAATCTTTGACTGCTAAAGAACGCAAGGCACAAGTCGAGTATCCTAGTCTGTATGCATCTGTACGAGGTGGCGACTAATGGCACTGACACCTTTATTTACAATTCAACCAGCCTTTACTAGCGGAGAAATCTCTGATGAAGTGAATAGCCGTGTTGACCTTGACCAATATAAATCGGCGTTGCTATTGGCTCAAAATGCGGTTATTCGTCCTTTCGGCTCTGTGTGTAAAAGACAGGGATCTCGATATATAGCTGATGCAAAGTATCATGATAAACCGATTCGGCTAGAAGAATTCACTGCATCAGGTAATATATCATTCTTGCTTGAGTTTGGTGTTAAATACTTCCGTGTATATCAAATGGGCAAGCTCCTTGCTGAAGTTGAGACAGTGTTTGATGAGGGTGATATTCCTAACCTTCACTTCAACCAATCTGCAGACACCATGTTCATCTGTAGTGGTGAAAAGCCAGTGCAAGCCTTGCAACGGATTACAGATACTCAATGGACAATCCGTGAGTATGCACTCAACCCTATGCCGTTTGATGACATCAATACCGACAAAGGCAGCAAGCTCAAGGTGGCTAATAACAAGCTGACTGCTAGTGTTGATATGTTTACTAATGAAATGGTGGGAGACCAATTCAAAGTCTTACACACCATTCCAATGCAGAGCTTTACCGCATCAGGGCAGACCTATGAACGGCATATTGATGTGGCGGATTATGAGGTCGAAGATGGCAAGGTATCCTGGTCGATTACCACACACGGAACATGGACTGGGTCTGTAACCATTCAGACATCGGAAGATGGTGGCAATACTTGGCTTGATTACAAAATCTATAAATCTAAGAATGATACGAATGTAACTGATAGCGGTACATTTATCAACACTTATACAACTAGTCGAGTGGTTACCCATATTGATAGTGGTAATAATACATTCGAGTATAAGATACATTCACACACTGGCTTTGGTATTGTCCGCATCAAAAAGGTGCTATCCCCTAGAGAAGCAGAAGTAGATTATATTTTGAAACCTGCTAAGGACACCGAAACATATCTATGGAACAGGGGATCATACGGCAAGTCTCATGGCTATCCTAAGATGTCTGTATTCTTCCAAGACCGCCTAGTATTCGCTAATACTAAGAAAGGGTCTAACAAGATATGGATGAGCCGTACAGGCGACTATCCTAACTTCGGAATTGAAAAGGCATCAGGAACATTGACTGATGATAGTGCTATCACCTTAAGCATCATCAATCGTAAGCTCTTTAGTGTTCGACACTTAGTGCCAGCGACTGACCTTATCATCCTGACAGATGGTAATGAGTGGATTATCAACGGTGGCAGAACAGTAACTCCGAATGATATAGCGCCTCGAATTCAGACCCAATTCGGCGCTGCACAAGCACAACCTGAATACATTGGTAATCGGTGTGTGTTTGTAACTGATAGGGGTAACAATGTCCGTGATATGGCGTATGACTATACACGAGATGGCTATTCAGGTAATGACCTATCTATCTTGGCCAAGGATACATTAAGAGGTGTGAAGCTACTGAAATCCACTTATGTACAGAACCCTGATAGCATTATCTGCTATGTGGGTGATGATGGCATCTTGCGGTGTATGACATACATTGCAGAAGAACGAGTGAATGGGTGGTCTCGCTACATGACCGATGGTAAGTTTATCGATTGTGAAGCGGTGGCAGAGCATGAAAATGATGCCTTATATGTGGTAGTCGAGAGAACTGTTGGCGGTATTGCCAAGCGGTACATCGAAAAGCTAGAGGCACTCACTACCTACAAGGTTGGCGACAACTTCTTCTTAGATTCGTTTATCCATGAATCACATGACGAAAATGTATCTAGTATTCGTGCTAATCACTTGATTGGTAAAGAAGTAACCATTGTGGTGGATGGCGTTGTCCACCCTAAGCAAGTAGTTCCTAGCAGTGGCGTGGTAGAGCTGACCACAACAGGTAAAGACATCCTTGTGGGCCTTGATTTCGAGTTCAGAATCGAACAACCGACCTTTGAGATGCAACTCAATGACGGCACGATTCAAGGGCGGTTCATGCGGCTCAATGGTGCAATACTGCGATTGGTTAACTCTAAGGGCGGTCAATGTGGCCATAACTTTGAAACTATGGATGACATAGAAACTATGGATGAAGATGGCTATTACACTGGTGACTACGATGTTACATTCCCTCAAGGAAGCAATGGATTCAACGAACAGTGCCATGTATGTATTAGGCACAATGAGCCGTATCCATTCAACTTAAAAGCAATTATCCGTAATCTTAGCTATGGTGGTGGTAGACATGAAAACATTAATCGAGGCGTATAGTCCTGCGAAACATGATAATGATATTGAATGGCTATCACATAATCTAAGGGATATGGACTTACTGGAACTGAGAGAAAAGGGCAAATGGGATGGATATAACCAACTACAAGATGCCTTCTCTCAACCAGGCTATAAAAACTACTGCGTATACCTAGAAAGTGGGGAAATACTCGGCGTGTTCGGCATATCTGAGCGACCACTATATATGGATATGCACTGTATATGGTTCATGGGATCTACCATACTAGAACACAACTTTGCAGCAAAGAGGGCTTTTATTCAAGGCTCTAAGAAGATATTGCAACAGTGGGTAAAAGAATATGGGCCATTGTTTAACTACGCACACAGAGCGAATAAGCTAATCGTGGGATGGTTACAGTCGGTTGGTGCAGCCTTTTATGACACGGAAGATAAAGATTACAAACTATTTATTATCTATTGAAAGGGGGAGTACATATGTGTATGCCAGTAGCAATGGCACTGACTGGTGTATCGACACTCATGGGCATACAGTCTGCTCGGCAACAAGCCAATGCACAGGCTGCCATGTACAATCAACAAGCAGCTGTAGCGGAGCAAAATGCTCGTATCAGTGCGGCTAAACAAAATCAAATTAATGACCAGTATCTTCAAGATAAGCAACGCATGGATGACAAGATGCGGTTGGTGGCAGGTCAGAATGCAGCTGAAGCAGGGTCTAGCAGCTTAACAATGAGTGGCACACCGCTTCAATCATTGGGTGCTTCCTATGATGCTTATAACCAAGATGTAAATACTTGGGATACTAACAAGAACAATGCGATTTGGAACGAAAAGGTTAATGAAATCAACTACCTTAACCAAGCTAATTCCGCTCGTAGTGCAGCGGCGAATGCTAAGCAACAAGGCAATATGTCTGCTTTGGCCACATTGATTGGCGGAGCTTCTTCTATGTATTCCTTGAAGCAACAATATGGCGGTGCGAAGAAGACAGGCACACAAGGCTTTACTCGCTCTACAACTGATGGCCAAATTCGCACTGATGCGGTCGACCCTACAAAGGTGGATAACATCAGAGTTGTTAAGTATAACAAGACTAAATATTAGGGGGATGACAAGTGAAATTACAAAGTTATAACCCAAATGAAAAGCTAAATACCATCAATGCTCAGGTGGCTAACACTGGCAATGCCCTAGCTTATGGTGCTGATAAAAGTGGCGTTGATGCGTTACAAAACTCTTTGTTGAAGGCGGCAAAGGTTGCTGATGATGAACATACAGAACGCATGAATGTTGCGTTTATGAACGCAGAAACCGACTACAATAAGCAAATTATAGAAAAGCTCTATAACGAAAAAGATGGTTTAGCCCATACGGAACTTGGTGGTGCAGCAGGATCTACGCAGAAGTTTTATGATGCGGAATCTGAGATTAGGCAAAGTGTATTGAGCAAGTTACCTAATAATCGACTGGTGTACGAAAAGTTTAACAGGATGGCAGATGATTCTACTGTTCGTAATGGTCAAATGATGAATAATCATGAGTTTGACGAGAAAGAAAAGTATACCAATGTTACCTTTGATAATAACTTTGACACCATGAAAGATTTGGCTGCCTTGCAGTACAACAACGGAACAGGGTTGCTTGCACTGTCAAAAAACTTGAGAACCAACATCAACAATACATATGGTTTCCGTGGCGAGCAATACACAAAAGATTTGTACAACAAAAAGATTGATGAAGTAGGCGCTATCGTATTAGACCAACTTGATAGGCAACAAGACTTTTCAAATGTAAGCAAAATTACTGGGGTTCTTCGTGACATGGGTGTAAGCGAAGAACTTGTACAAAAGCTAGAGGCTAAATTTCGAAAACAGGAAGCTGCGTTCGATGCAACTAATGGTGCGGCACAATATGCTGCTTCACACTGGGGTGGTGGCAAGCCGCCTGCTAATGCAGCGGAAGTCGCATATAATGAAAAATTTGCCGAACTCAAGGCTAAACAAGCTAAAGGCGGACAACTAGATGCAAGTAAATTAAAAGCAGAATTTGAACGCACGAAAGGTAAGCCTTATTTAGAAGGTAGTGACGGCGTTAATGCTACTGATTGTGGTAAGTGGGTTCAGGATACGATGAACAACATTGGTGGTTATCGATTCTTGGGCAGAACTGCAGATGGTCAATATTATCAGCTTGAACAAGCAGGTATGATTTTTACTGATAAAAGTCAGCTACAACCTGGTGATACAGTTTATTGGAATGTACCAGGACATTCATATCCTGATACAGATGATATTAACCAAGCTGGCGACAATGGCAACGGAGCATACAAAGGTATCTCTCATGTAGGCATTTATATGGGTGACGGCATGGTTGCTCAAGCTGGCACTAGTGGCGTTTCTGAAATTCCGCTCGATACATATCCGATTGTTGGTATGGGCAAGGTTGGTAGCTCAGGGAAGGTGCTAACTGACGGAGAAATCCAAGCACAAGCAAAAGCCTTTTCCGATGCAGTTGGAGCTAAAGCAGCGACAGATTTACAAGTATACCAAAGACATATAAGCGACCAAAAGAAAGCCATCTTACTTCAATTAGACCAAATGGATGCTAATGGAGCTACATCGCAACAAAAGTTGGATTTCTTAAATAATGAAGCTGGTGATAATCCTGATTTGCGAGCTGAACTGCTTGGCAAAATTGGGTCTGAACGAAATGCCGTGAGACGAGAAGCTCAGGCTGCATCGTTAATTAGTACACAAGATTATGTCTATGTTCAGCAATATGCAGCCACACATTCACTACAAGATACTATGGCTGAATTCGAACGCACTCATCCAGGTGGAAGTATGACACAGGCGCAGATGGATGGAATCATCAATATCACAGGGAATAGGGATAATGTAAAAGCCTTGAAGTCTGAATATGGTGGTTATATCGAATCTGTTGTCGATGCGAATAAACCTGATGGTGAAGCAGGAGATGTATACGAGGCAGGTGTCTATGCGAATATTGGCAAACAAAGAGCTGCATGGCAAGACAAATATGGATATGATCCTGGGCCTGAAACAGTCCGACAAATGGCCGCTGATGCCGTTGTAAGCCAAACTACATACCAACCTGGTGGTGATGGCGCACTTACATACACAGCAGCACAACTCACTGGTCTTGGAATTACAACTTTATCTTGGGTTGGAAACGAAGGATATATGCAAGCTACATTCAACAATGGCGATACTGAAACAATGCCATATTGGGAATGGAGTAAACGCATGAATGGAGAATAATTATGCCTGATGAAATGAAGACAGTCGCCAATAATGGCATCTATCAAAAAGATTATACAGTTGCAGGGACGATTGAAGGCGGCCCTGCCCCTAAAGGGGTATGGGACAGAATCAAAGATACGGCAAGTGAATTAGGGCAGCGGATGGATTCTGTTAATACAACATTGACAGACCCTAATGCTAATACTGTTGATAAAGTAAAATCAATTGCTGGCCTTACTGATGGATTCTTAGGTCTTCATGATTCTATGAATGCAACCACACAATACCTAGAACCATATACAATGAGCCGTGCTAATGATAATAATTTGGCTGGGTATTTATATGCTCGTGTGTATGCAAAGCCTAATTATGATTCTGTTAAACGAGATAAAGCAATTGAAATTGGCAATAAGTTGGACATAAATCCTGATATTATTTTATCCGCTAGTGATGACGGCTTTGCTCGTGCTATCGACATCTCTAATCAAATGGATAGAGGCAGAACTTATGAGGATGTCACAAAGCAATACCCTGAATTATTAAATATGCGTTATGGGTCTCTTGCTAGTGCTGAACAGACTTTTGACAATGTACAAAACATTAATAAAACAAGAGGCGTATTCGACAGTATTCAACAATCATTGTGGGCTATGAATGACCAAATGTTGTTGGGATATGCAGGGTACAAATTGGCTGGCACAAAAGACGAAGGCGAACGGCAAGACATTTTAAAAGAAATTGACAGACTTCAAAACAACCTGCAAAACTACAGACAAACAGATGCTTCTGATATGGGATCTAAGATTATAGGCGACAGTTTAGCTCAAGGCTATATGATGGGTGTCCAAGCTATCAAAGGTGCTAATCGTGCGGCACAAGGTATGGCAGTTGGTATTGGTCTTGGTGCTGCAGGTGGTGCAGCGGTCGGTGGCATTGGTGCTGCTCCAGGTGCAGTGGCAGGTGGCTTGGCAGGCTTTAGATATGGCGCACAAGTTGGCATGGCGGAACAAATGTATCAAACCTCTTTTGGGTCTAAGTACATTGAGCTGATTCAAAAGAAAGATGCTAATGGCAATAATGTGTATTCACATGACGAAGCATATAGCATGGCTCAAAAGTTTGCTGTGATTGATACAGGCATTGAATTCTACGCCATGAAGCTTGGTGCTAAGGCAGTTACTAAAGCTACTCCTGCTAGCCGTATGGCAGCACAAGCCCTTACTACAGGTGTTGACACTACAGTGGCCACCATGAATAAAGGCATGGGGGCAGTAGTGGGTCAAGCGATGAAGCGAGGTGTACAAGCTGGCATTCCTGAACTAGTCGAAGAAGGATTGCAAGATGCCAATGAAAAGATACAACACAATTTGTTCCGCAAAGACAATGACCCTGAAGGCACTTATTCTGTAGGTGATATTGCTAGTGGTGCGTTGGGTGCTATGGCACAAGCAGCACCTTCCGTTATCGGCTTGACTGGTCTAGGTGGTTTAGCTGGTGGGATTCGTGTGGCACATGATCTTCGCAAGTGGAACAATTTAACTGTTGAGCAACAAAATGCGGCACTCCAAGCGGAACAGAATCGTAACGCACAGGCACTGATGGCAAACATCCGTAATGATGCCAAGACAAATAAATTGGCGAAAGACAACCCTGAAGTTTATGGGCAGTTGGTACAAAAGTATGCACAGAACGCACAAGTACCGACTGCCTATGTTAATGTTCACGAGTTAGTGGAAACTCCTGAAGGGCAAAATGCAATTCGTGAAATGGTAGATGCTGGGATTGTAAGTGACGAAGATGTGGCTAAATCAATTGAAGCAGAAGCTCCAATCGAAGTGCCATTGGGTCAATTCGCACAAAAGGCAACTAATTTATCTGATAATGCGATGGAAGCTATGAAGGATACTACCTACTACACAGAAGGTGGTCGCTCCATGCAAACAATCGAAAAAGATAAAGAAGCATATGCTCAGGCTCAACAAGATATCTCTAATGAGTTAAAGAACCATAAGGCAAATGTAAAGCAAGAAATTATTGCCGAGCATTTCCCTGATGCGACAGAATCTCAAAAAGAAGTCTTAAATGAAGTCTTAGATGCTCCTGATGATGTGAAACGGACATACAATGCGGCAGTTTTGCAAGCTCAAACTGATTTCCGTGAGAAATATAACAGTGAGTACCAAAATTTCCAAATGGCTAAGAAAAATGGCTTTGATATTTCGCCTGAGAGCGAAGATAACAGTAGTTCTAATGTAACCATAGCCGAGAAAGAACGAATGGGCGTTATAGACTACAATAGACGCCTAGAATTGGAAATAGCTAAAAATGACCCTGATGCCACTGAAATTATCAATCAAAAGTACGATAATATGGCAAAAGAAGCCAAAGCAATCAGTGAATTGGAATCCATGAGTGACCATATCGATAAAATTGCTGATGGTGAAGTGGCTATGCGGATGAATTTCAGCAAAGATGGTTATCAAGTATTCCAAGATGTGTACAAGGCATTGAAACAATCTCCGAATACAGAGGTAGCTGCTCAAGCTAAACATGGTGCGTTACTATTCGCTTCTCATGCCGATGTAATGGCGAACATTATGCAAAAGGCAGGGAAAAGTGATTTCACCGCTAAAGACTACATGAACCAGTACATCAGCATTCAGACAGGCAAGAAAGGTGTTGGTAATGGATTCGCTCAACCGATTAATCCTGGTGTTGACCCTAACACTAAAGTTAATGTTGTAGATATTAGTACGAGCCGTAGCGATCGCATCAACTCTATGAGCAATGTTGAAGTGGCCAAATATATACGCAATATGTTTAAGACTACAACCTTGTCTAAAGATGGTTTGGCTGCGCTAGGTGTTAAGGGGCGTGCTGGTGCATCACATTTAGCATGGAACTTTGATCGTAATAAAAAACGAGGAAGGGTACACAACAGTGCATTAAGGAATCTTAAAACACTTGCCGAAAATGCAGTGTTAATCGAAAGCACAAGTAATACAAAAAAAGACTTCACTAGTCCAATATCTGATAAACAGAAAAAGAAAAATGAAGTCGATGTATACCATAGGTTTTATGTGCCAGTACATTTCAATGGTAAGGTATATGTGCTAAGAATTGTTGGTGAAGAACGGCAAAAAGTTATAACACTAAATCCTACTAATATCGATTTGTACAGTGTGCTTGTAGAAAACAAAAAAGATGGCACAGGCTATCATCGCGCAGTACGCGATAACTCGATAGCGGGCCATCCTTCTACAATCACTATACAAGAAATGTTGAAAGGTGTCAATGACTCGCAAGGGAATCCGTATTTCCAAAAGGCATATCACGGATCTCCTCATGATTTTAATAAATTCGATTTAGGCGCTATTGGTACTGGTGAGGGTAATCAAGCACATGGTTGGGGCTTGTATTTTGCAAAAAACAGAGAAGTAGCACAAGCTTATAAAGATGTACTTGGAATTGATAGTGTTGAAATTATAAGTGGTGATACAAAATATAGATTAAATGATGATGTAGAGTGGTATGACACCAAAACAAAATTAATTATCGATGCAAAAAATCCTTTATCAATGGCACTTACAACTATTTTAGAAGAGGGAGAAAGCACCAAAGCTATAAAACATTTAACTGATTTTATAAATTCCAAAAAGGATAACAAATCAGATTATGCTTTGGCACAAACAAAAAGAGCAGAGCAAGCAATTCAACTACTAAAAGATAATCGTTTTGATAAGCATCAATGGAATACTATGTTTGAGGTTGATATACCAGAAAACGAGTATTTGCTAAATGAACAAAAAACCATAGAAGAACAATCACACACTGTAAAAAAAGCTATATCCAAAATAAGTAGTGAAATTAACAGTAGTGTATTGAATAATTCTAATTTAAGTGGTAAAGAATTTTATAAACTGCTATCTAATAAGCTTGGTGGAGATAGGTTAGCATCTAAATACTTAAATGAACATGGTATAAAAGGTATCACATATGAGGGCGTAGAAGATGCTCGATGTTATGTTGTATTTGACGATAAAGCGATAAAGGTAATCGCAAAATATAACCAAGCTAAGGCTGATGAAGTTGTCCGTGGTATGACATCTATGATGAGTGATGACAAGAAAATCATCGAACTCTTTGACCAAGCCGACTTCTCTACATTCGTCCATGAATCAGGCCATGTATTCCTCGAAGACCTTCGTATGTTGGCAACCATGGAAGGCGCACCTGAACAGGTCATCAATGACTGGGAAGAAGTTAAGAAGTGGACAGGGTATCAAGAAGGTGCTGATGCGGACACTAATCGCAATGCACATGAAAAATTCGCTCAAGGCTTTGAAGCTTATGTTCGTGATGGCTCTGCTCCAACCCAAGCCTTACAACGAGCATTTAGACAATTCGCTCAATGGCTCACTCGCATCTATCAAAAAGTCTCTATGCTTGGTGGCAAACCACCTAAAGCAATCCGTGATGTTATGGATCGTATGCTAGCTACAGAGCAAGACATCGAGGCGTGGGCATCTGACAGAGAGATTGATAGACTAGAGACCAAGGTAAATATGCGAGAGTTATCCGAGGCAGAACAGGCGGCTCTCAACAATAAAGTTGCCAACATCAAAGAACGAGCTAAGGAAAAGGTTCGTGCTGAGTATGTTAAAGAGTTAGAAGAACGAGAAATCATCCCTTGGGATAAGGTGAAAGACAAGGCTCAAGACAAAATAGAACGGCAACTTGTAGAACAGTATCCTATCTATAAAGAGCGGATGCGTTACGAGGCATTTGGTGTAGATGCTTTGGCCAATACAGAACACCCAACTTTGCAATCTCTTGAAGAGGCAGAGGAAACTAAAGGCATTGGCAAGTGGCACGATGTGGTTAATGCTCAACTAGAATCCGCCAAAGAAGCCTACGAGGAATCCAATCGGACTACAGTAGATAATGCAACATTGGCAGAAGAGTGGCTACTCACTCATCAAGCGGAACAACGCCTTCGCCTGGCAGAAGCTGAGATGATTAAGGATGACATTCGGAAAGCTAGCGCTAGACACTATAGGGCATTGGCTAAGTTGCAAAAGATTGACACCTCTAAAGGTGACATCGAATTGCAACTCAAGCAAGCATTAGGCGACCTCACAGACAGAGAACGCAATCGTATTGAACGAGAGCTTGAGAAAGAAGCTATTGCCGATACTAAACGCAGTGCCACTGACAAAGAGCATGATAAGATGCAAGCTAAGCTTGATAAAGCGGAACAAGCAAGTTCAAATAAAATCGAGAAGTTAGAATCCAAGCATCAAGACACACTTAAAAAAGTAAATGCCAAACATCAAGCTCAAGTCACTGCACTCAAGAATGTTATCTCTAAGCATATGTTGCAGCTTAGAGATTTGAAGAATATGCATAACGAAACATTATCTGCATCGATGAAAAAAGCCGAAGCTAAGTTATCCAAACTGACAGTAAGCCAAGCGACTAAATACAAGCGGTTCGTTCGTGAATCTGTTACGGCTGGTAAAAAGGCTGACATAGCCTTCAGTAAAGCTAAACCTTACTTGGCATATTCGCTCAAGCAAGAACAGTTGATGAAGACATCTATGGCTCGTGTATCCTTTGAGATTAACCAAGAAATTACGAAGGAACGCACCAAGTTGTTGAAGCAATTGCAACGAATTGGTAGCGCCAATAGCACAGTCAAGTTAGATCCTCAATCTCGTTACTGGTATCAACATATGATGTACCAACTCGGCATTTCTACTCGTGATGGTATGATGCCAGCTGATGGTAACTTTGATTTACCTTCTGTGTATGCCGTACTTGATGCGGATGCATTGTTGTCCGATGGTAGTACCAAAGAGGTTGTACCGCCTTCCGTTGGTACTGTGTGGTTCTCTAAGACGCCTATGGATTACACCCAAATGTCTGTATCCGATTTCAGAGAAGTGGCAGAGGTAATGAATGCTATTTATCACAATAGCCGTACAGAATACCAGGCTTCTACGATTAAGGATGATAAAGGCAACGCCATTTCCGTCAACCAAGCAGCACAAGAATTGGTCGAACAAGCTTCTAAGACAATGGGTGGCATTCCTGACCAAAACCTGTTAGATAAACTAAACAGTGAAACATGGAAAGCCAAGACATCTAACTCTGTGTCGGGTAGGTTGTTAGAACTTGCTAAAGCAGAAACTATCTTGAATCGCTTTGACGGCGGTCAAAAGGGCGGTGGCGTATGGTATCGCTATATCTACGAACCTATCAATCGTGCAACGAATGATGCTAAGGAACGCACAGAAATAGCGATGAAGTGGCTATCTTCTGCTATTAGTAATAGCTATAGCAAGAAGGAACTCTTCAACATTCGCAATGTAAAAGGCTATAAGCTTGGTGATGTGTCTAACATGACGAAAGAACAAGTTATCTCAGCTGCTCTTAACTGGGGTACTGAAGCCAATCGTCAACGAGTTCTTGAAACATTCAATACTACAGAAGTAGAGGTTGAAAAAGCTTTTGCTGACATCTTGAATGACAAGGATTGGAACTTCATTGAATCCACTTGGAATCATATCAACTCTTACTTTGATGAACGAAATCAAGTACAAGAGCGGTTGTATGGTACGCCTATGAAAAAAGAGCAAGGCGTTAAATTCACCATCAACGGCCGTGACATCGAAGGACAATATTATCCAATTGTGTATGATCCTAAATTGGATGGTAAATCTTCTGATTATGAAATCGAGGATATCATTAAATCTCAAATGAGTTCCAATGCCGTTATGGGTATGGGCTTGAGTGCAACCAAGCAACGGATGGCTACAGTGAAAGGTAAGAAGCTCTTGTTATCCCTTGATGTTATCCCTAGTGCTATCACAGAATCCATTAACCATATTGCTATGCGTGAGGCGGTAACCGATGTTAACAAGCTTATCCAACACCATGAGGTTGAGAATGCAATCGTTCAAACATTGGGGAGAGATGTCCACCAATACTTGAAACAATGGGTTCGTGACAACTGGCAAACAGAGATCAGTAAGACTAGCCTTTTGGACAGGACTTTGAATAAGCTGCGCAAAAATTCAACTACTGCAATTATGATGTTCCGCACATCAACTGCCTTGTTGAATATTCTTAACACCATTCCTGCAATGCATAAGATGGGTGCTATCAATGCTTTATCGGCGGTTAAATCGTTCTACTTTGGTGGGCCACTAGAGAACAGACGATTCGTCATGAGCAAATCTGTATTCCTTCGTGAACGGATTCAAAACCTTGATAAGGATATGAAGAATGGCATGAAGATTGATGGCAAGTCACCATTCAACACAGGTACTGTAGTGGATTCTGCTGCGTGGAAAACCAGTGAGATGCAAGAGGCCGTTAATCGCTATGGTTACTTCTTTATCACAGAGACCGACCTCATGCTATCCATGCCAATATGGATGCATGAATACGAATCCAAGAAAGCTGAGTTAATCGCTAAAGAGGGCTATAGTCCTGATGAAATTGAAAGCCGTGCGATTGAAGCAGGCGACCGCATGGTTCGCTCTATCTTTGGTAGTGGCGATGTGAAAGACCAAGCTGCCATTCAACGGAAAAATAGCTCAGTTATCAATCTGTTCACTCCTTTCTATAGCTATTCCAACACTGTATTAAATGCGGTGTTAGAGTCAGTATGGCTATCTAAAGATAGTGGTAATTGGTGGAAAGCAGCACACTCACTCCTCTTTTGGGTTCTGTTGCCAGCAGTAGCAGAAGCATTGCTTCGCTCCTTATGGGATGATGATAAGGATGATGTGGATACGATTACTAAGAAAGCCATTAAATCAATTGGCTCTTCAACTGTTCAAGGTTTCCCACTCATTCGTGACATATTAGGTGCAGCAGGGGCATTTATCACTGGTGATTCAACTGCTAACCGTGGTAGTGAGGTAGTTGCATTGTCTATGTCATCTAAACTATCTAAGACACTAGGTGATGCACTCTTCCGTCAAGGTAAAGTACACCCTACTGATGTTGGTAGAGGTGCTACAGAGGTGGTTAACCGCTTAGTGCCAGGTGGGTTCAGTGACACTCTTACAGATGGAGCTTGGACGATGGCCAAGTGGTTACTCACTGATACAGATGCAACTGTATTGGATTTGGCTACTGCTATTGCTATGGATAAGAAAATCCGCACTCGTGAAGAGCAGAAGAAACATAACGCCTTCGTTAAGAGACAAGAACACAAGAAATAATTTAATAGGGGGTTCGTAGTGAAGCGAATCCCCATTTTTATTTATAGAAAGGAGATTGCTATGGTAGGTAGCGAAAACACATTCATTCAGTTCAAGGGCGATGGCCATACCACTGTATTTGAGTATCCCTACGATTTCACAAATGCAGATGACCTAAAAGTCCTGTACGCCGATGCTGATGGAGTACTGCGGAATGTAACAACCAGTACAACTATTGAGGGGAATAAGGTGAAATACCCTCGTAGTGGCGACCCTATCCCTGTAGGTGGATTAATCATTGTGTATCGTGACACGGCGGTAACGCAAACACTTGACCTTCCTGACAAGTATCCATATGACAACATCGAAAAGGCGTTGGATCATATCGTATACATCTTGCAGGAACACTCCAGGGAAATCGGTAAATCCCTTCGCCTAGGCTTTGGCTCTAGCGACAAGGAATTCATTTTGAATGATGGCCAGGTGGACTTTATCAAAGACTACAAGAAGTATCGTGATGAATTGGAATTGTTGCTTAATGACACTCGGAACGAACACGCAGCAGCAGAATCTGCTAAAGGTATTGCTGAAAGCAATAGGGAGCTAGCAGTCAATGCAATGCAAGTGGCTGCTGAAAAAGCTCAATTGGTAACTGGCAAGGTGGCTGATGCCGAAGCTCTATTTAATACCATCAACACCAAATTGGCTGATGCTGATAGTAAGGTAACTGGTGTTAACCAAGTGTTGGCTACTGCAGGGACTCAAATGCAGTCCAAGTTGGATACTGTAAAAGGCATAGAAGCCCATGTAACTACATTGACCAACCAAGCTAGCACAAGCGCTACACAAGCAACACAAATGGCCACGAAGGCTAGTGATGCTATTGCTACAGTATCTGCGTCTGTTAACAAGGCTAAGGAAATCCTTGATAATGTATCATCCGTTAATGAGGTAGTGAAATCTAAAGCGACAGAAGCGGCCACTTCTGCACAGACTGCTACTAATCAGGCGGCGATTGCAAAGCGATATGCTGACCAAGCACAAGGCGTAGCAGGTGGTGACTTCGCCACTCATGCAGAAGTAAATGCGATAAAGGGCGATGTTGCCAATATAAAAACACAAGTAGGCAATGATTTAACAAATCGGTTGGCTACAATTCAAGGAAGTATTAATGGCAAGGCCAATTCTACTGATGTATATAACAAGGCTACAGTCGACCAAAAAATCAGCCAAGTATCCACCTCGTTATCGTCCAATGTCAGCACATTACAATCCTCAATCAATGCAAAAGCGAATACGGCTGATGTGTACAATAAAGCTGCGGTTGATACTAAGCTACAATCCATTAATCTATCCACAGTGATACCAGTAGCAGCAGGTCAAGGTGGAACGCCAACCAATGCCAATGGCAAGGTAGTGTTTAAAACTGTAACCAGCGCAGATGCACCTAGTGATGGATATGTATTGGAATATGGCAATGACACTTCCAATAAATCCCAACTCTATATCGGCAATGACCCAAGCACAGGCGTTTATATCGGCGGTTGGCATGGCGGCGCTAAATTCTCATACGACAAACTCGCCACAGAGAGCTGGGCAAGAAATAATTTAGGGGTTGATGAAAATACTGCAGCCGCACTCCAACAAGTGACCGCTAGTTATGATCAAGTTAACGAATTGCTAAAAAAGAAAGACAATATGCTCATTATCGATAGCATCTACAGAGATGACAATGTACAAATTATTAAATACACGAATGGGATGATGGAGTATAGAGTCCGCATAATACCGTCAGTAGTAAAAAGTTTGTACAAGATTACTCATTCGTTTAGAATTCCATTTGTTAATGCGAAAAATTTATATGCTTATAGTGGGTTTATGGAGTCGGGTAGACTTGATTTAGACATAAGCCCCGGACTTGAAGAGCTGACAACTACAACAATTACTGTGAGATCGGCTAATGCTGGGTATTACTGCAGGAGTATCATGGCCCTTGTGGTTGGATATTGGAAATAAAAGGGGTGTATAAAATGCTAGGAACGCAAATAAAAAAAGACAACTTCGATGCTGAATTATATGCAAAATGCGCTGAATTTTGCAATGTGAACGGAATGCGAATGGTTGAACACGATTCGTATTACGAGGTCGAAGAGATAACTATCTCCGAGCCAACATTGCAACAAAAAGCAGCAGAAATTAATTCGTACTATAATTCACGATTCGATGTCATTAAATCAGCCATACTCGATAGACAAATGGCTGGCAAGCCTTATTCCGATTTACAGGAGCAATACACTAAATTGGCTGCCGAACGCATTGCTAAGTTAAAAGAATTGAAAGGGGCTAAATAATATGTACGATATTCAATCTGATGTACCAGTAATGAAAATCTGTGAATACTGTTTTGCAGTTTTGAACGAAGATGGCACTTGTCCAACGGAAGGCTGCATTCACGATGAAATGGAAGAATTGCTGAAGGATGATAAGGATACAGCGGAATGATGCAACCACCTACAATAGAGTTTCTCACTTTTGCATTGACTGTAGTTACCTTAGTAGGCAGTTGGATATACTACTTCTCTAAGATTGGTGTCACCCTTGAATTAATCCAAAAGGAAATCAAGGAGATGTCCGATGAAATAAAGCAATCCAAGAATGACAGAGAACATACTAAGATAGATGTGGCTCGTCTAGTCGAAGGACTACATACTGCTAAGACAAGACTAGATGTCTTGGAAGCAAAGTGGGAAACATATAGAAAGTAATTATAAAGGGCCGTGTTATGCGGCCCTATTTTATTGGAGAAAGTATGAATCAAAAAATTATCAATATGATAAAGCAGTCATACAATTCTGTAAGAATCGCTAGAATCCACCCCAATGGAGTGATTGCAGTGCGCCTTTTAGTCATCGGAATAATCACTCCGATTATATTGGTGATTGCACAATACTTGATGGCATTTATCAGTGGTGTTGTTGATGATAACCAATCTAAGATGATTGATACAGGCATCAAGATCATTGACCATATCTATGTGCCTTCCGTATTGGCAGCAGTAACTGGGTTCTTAATGTTATGGCTTGATAAGGATTCAAATGGGATACCTGACAAGTTGGAACAACCTGCTGATGTGTATAAACCACCAATGATGTCAGAAAGGATGAAGGACGATGATAAAAGGATTTGATATTTCAGCATGGCAAGATAATGGCTATGGTGCGCCGTATTTCAATATCGACAGAATGCGACAGGCGAAAGAAGAAGGCAATGATTTTGTGATTATTAAATTAGGGGAGAACTTCCGAGAGGATGAGTTCTTCCGTGAACACATAGTCGCTGCACTCACAGCAGGATTGGAAGTGGGGGTATATTACTTTAGCCATGCCTACGATACCGACACAGCAGAGCAAGAAGCACAGTGGGTACATGACACCCTTAGCTCTTATGGCTATACAGATTGGCATCTGTCAGCAGGGATATGGTATGACTACGAGGAACACGAAGCACTTCGTAACCGCATCAATGAAGGCACTTTAACAGCACAGGATATGACAAATTGTATTAGTGCATTTGTTAATGCAATGTGGAATCATGGTCGCCAAAACATTGGCGTATATGGCGGTTATTCACTTCTTTACGATGAAACATACATCTATAGTCAATGTCCTAGCATCCCAGTGTGGTGCGCCCAATATGCTAGCGAATGCGACTACCCTAATGTTGCGATGTGGCAATATACAGATAGTGGCATTGTGGCTGACACCCAGGTTGACTGCAATATTAGAGGTGAATTATGATTGAACGAATTAAAAGTAGAATAAAGGAGATTAAAAATGCAAAAGCGACACAAGTTACACTTCCTACTTTGTGGATTCCTATTCTTTGTATTTTTGTTGGGGTTCTCATTGGCGGCATCGGCGAACGAACCACTCACATCACAGAATCCATCTATCCAGTCAGAACAGAAAGTGGTTCTACAGAAGACTACCTACGATCAGCTGAAAGCGAACAACGAAAGAGCCTTGAATATAATCAAAGCATCCAATCTAACATTGACAGAAGCGCAGAAATCAATAGTCGAGCAGCAGACACAATTAGACAGATTGAAGCAGGACAACACTTTACAAGCGAAAGAATTGGCCAAAGCAAAGCAGACCTCAATCGAGCAACAGGCTTCCTTGAAGAAAATCGAAGACTCTTTGAACAAATCGATAGAGCAGGTGAAGAAAGACAAAAAGAAAATGCAGACCCTGAAAACACAACGGAATCTATGGGCAGTAGTGGCAGGGGGATTACTGGTGGCGATGGCCATAAAATAGAATAGACATAAATTAGAGCCTACTGATTAATTTCGGTAGGCTCTATTTTTTTAGCTGATACCCACAGTTTGTGGGGTGCAGCTCTATAAATTAGTTGAGAATAATACGGCTGATATGATACTATAACTTTATCGTTAATAACACCTAAGTAATTTATCGTTGCCATACTGTTGCTAAACCTTTACATATAGCAATCAGCTATAAATGCAGTATATAAGCGACTTGATGGAATGTGATTCAATCGGTATTCCA
>ERZ773057.189-NODE-189-length-28782-cov-68.847008_pt1 | contig 28782 bp, 14 predicted proteins | sample MGYA00580629_ERZ773057 | MGnify/ENA primary metagenome ERZ773057 (study PRJEB29015, sample SAMEA2738143) | human oral metagenome | biome: human oral; feature: human-associated habitat; material: saliva | place: China | collected 2163 ...
CAGGATGATGAGGCCTCCCCTTCGCAGCTAACGACTCTTGGGCCCTCGGCATTTGGCTACACGAATCTGGAGAGAATCGAGCTGCCTCGATCAGTTGTGATGCTCGGCAAGGGGTTGTTTTACGACACGCCGATGAAAACTGTCTCATTTGGCCCCAACATTGCGGCTGGGCAGTTGGAAGGGGCGAGTATCAGTCGTTTGACGCTGACCCATATTGACGTCGATCCAGCCAACGTCAATTACGAGAGTGTCGACGACGTTTTGTATTCTCGGAGTCCCAGGAGTCTGGTCCTGTTCCCGCGGGGAAAGGAGTATGTCGGCACGTACGAGGTGTTGGAGGGAACAGAGTCCATCGGTGTGGGGGCCTTTCTGAACGCGCAGATTACCTCAGTCGCTTTTCCGAGTTCGCTTCGTACGGTCGGCGCCGCTGCATTCTACGAAAGCAGGCTGACATCTGTGAGCCTTCCTGACGGATGTGAGAGCGTAGGTGAGTCATCATTCGCATATATGGATAATCTTCAGACTGTTGATCTAGGAGGCACTCGGAGTATCGATCAGTACGCGTTCCAGTTCAGTAGTAATCTTACCGAGGTTAATTTCCGTCAGGATCTCAACAGACTCACTGAGATTGGTGAGCGCGCATTTCAAGGCACTGGTCTGTCCTCCGTGACGGTACCGGATTCGGTGGAGACCATCGGTCGGTATGCGTTTATGACCGGTGCATTGACGTCTATTCACCTCGGGGCAGCCCTTGTTTCTGTTGAGCATTCTGCTTTTGAGGGGAATCCACAGCTTGCTACGGTTACTCTCAGCCCAGGTAACTCCCACTATTTCATCGATGGTGGCGGCCTTTTCAAAAAGGGAGAGGCTGGGCAATCGTTGGTCATCGTGCCTCCAGCGAGTTCCGTGACAGAGTTTGTGGTTCCTGTAGGGACCAATGAGATCGGTCCACACGCATTCGAAGATGTTGCGACGCTGACTCGAGTCGTCCTTCCCGACGGCCTGACGACTATTGGTTGGAACGCGTTCGATGGATGTACGCACCTGGTCGACCTCGTCATCCCCGATTCTGTAGAAGTTGTTGACGCAACTGCCGGCTCGGGGCCCGTCTCCATCGAGTACGGTTCGCAGGTGCGAGAGTTTCGAGTCACAGGTTCGTGGGGTTACATGCCGGCTCACGTCATCGTGCGTGGAGGCGTAAACGCAACTTTTGACTTCTTTACTCATTATGAGCCTGAGTCTGGGGAGAGTATTTTCTTTGGGGAAGGAGTGGCGAGCGTCTCTTTCCATTGTACGGTGCCGCGCGTCGTGGTCCTGCCTTCGAGCGTCACACACTTCCAGATTGTTCGCCCTCACTACGCCCGGTGTAAGACAGATCCCGAGGTCTATCTTGCAGCTCCTGAAGGATCGGAGTTGTGGGCGAGCGTCAGTGACGCAATGTGGGAGGGAGGAATTGCTCGCGAGAACCTGCATCCCTACACGTCTCCGGCGGTATCGCTGTCCGGTGTCGGCGTCGTCGCAGCGCGTGACGGATTCAAGGTGGACGCGCAGGCGGGGATACCCGCCACCGTGTCTGTTTCTGTATCGGGAGGCGTACCGAAGGGACGCCAAGTGCGTGTTGTGCAGATCAACGCAGAGGGCCGGGAGTCTGTCCTGCAGGACTGGAGTGACATGCCTGAGAGTGACGGGGTGGACACCGCATCGATGAACGTGACTGTGGCTCCTGCCAGTGTGGGCGTTCGCCTGCGCGTCGACACGCGTGATGCTTCGTACCGGGTCAGTTCCGCCGTTCTGCTGTTCGGGGAAACCCCCGAACCGGACCCCACACCGGACCCGACACCGGACCCGACACCGAACCCGACACCGGACCCCGCGCCGGACCCCACGCCGGACCCGACACCGGACCCCACGCCGGACCCGACACCGGACCCCACGCCGGACCCCACACCGGACCCCACACCGGACCCCGTGCCCGATCCGAGCCCAGAGCCTACCCCGCAGGTGGGGCAGTGGATAAGCGACGCTCACGGCTGGTGGTACCGCAACGCGGATGGAACCTACCCGGCGAACGAGGCGCGCGTCATCGGTGGTTCCACCTACCGTTTCGGAGCTGACGGATATATGCGGACGGGCTGGGTTGTCGAGTCAGGCTCGTGGTATTACCACATCGCCTCGGGTGCCCAGGCGACGGGCTGGGCCCAGATCGGTTCGTCCTGGTATTACCTGGCCCCCAACACGGGTGCGATGGTGACCGGCTGGCTGCGGCTGGGGGAGACCTGGTACTACCTGGATGCGTCGGGTGCGATGGTGACCGGCTGGCTGCGGCTGGGGGAGACCTGGTACTACCTGGATGCGTCGGGTGCGATGGTGACCGGCTGGCTGAGCCAGGGGTCGTCCTGGTACTACCTGGTTTCGGGCAGCGGTGCGATGGCAACTGGCTGGGCACATATTGGTGGTTCTTGGTACTACCTGAGCCCGGCCACTGGCGCGATGCATACGGGCTGGCTGAAGGAAGGTGGTCACTGGTACTACCTGCAGCCCGCTAGTGGTGCGATGGTCACTGGGTGGCTGAAGATTTGGGGTACCTGGTACCACTTCGCCGATAACGGCCAGTTGATCAGCTAAGCGCCTGGCTCCAGGTTCACGCCTGACCTCATCGGCCCGCGCCCCCCGGTCAGTTTCCCGGGAGGCGCGGGCCTGTGTCTGCGCCCGCATGAGGGGTGAGTGCGGTAGTCAACAGTCCCGCGATTTTCGTTGTTATCACTGGTGAACGTACGCATCATCGGACAATGAGCGCCCCTTCGGCAACGGTGAGAATAAATCTTCCAGTAGGTACGCGGTAATACTTCCTGGGATCATGTTTGACGGAAAACTGTGCGTATGGCTGCGCAGTCGTTCTTCACATGCTTGTCGACACAGGGAGTTATGGTGCCCCATCGAACACACGTGGCGCTGTCATTTGCGCTGGCCGGTGCCCTCGCCGTGACCGCGCTCGGCGTCACCGGTACCCGCGCGGTCGCGGCTGACATGGCCGCCCAGCAGGGCAGTGCGCAGTCCGGCGATCTTGCTGGATCGAACCGCGACACCGACACGGCCGTCCTGCGGCTGTGGCCTGGGAGCACGGCTCTCGTGCCCGGGCAGAGTGTCGCTTACATGGTTGAGTACGACACCGCGCCCGCCGTCCTGCCCGACCTGACGTGGGCTTCATCCGACACGTCGGTGTTGACCGTGGACGACAAGGGGACCGTGAGCGCGGTTGGCCCGGGCGAGGCGACGCTGTCCGTGCGTGATCACTCAGATCCTTCCCTCAATACGGCCGTGCCCATCATCGTTCGCGCTGTCACGGAGCAACGCGGGATCGAGCTGTCCGCCGCGTCCCTGGTCTCCATCGCCGGGGAGCCCTTCTTCCTGAATGCGCTCTTGGCCCCCTCGCTGCACGGCGGTCACGTCCAGTGGACGCTGAGCCCGTCCACGCTGGGCACCATCGCCCCCGACGAAGGCGCGCCGACAGCCGTCTTCTACCCCGCCGGGCGCGCGGGAACTGGCACCCTCACCGCTCGCGTCACGACCCCGGCTGGTCAGAGTAAGACGATGACGATCCCCGTTGAGGTCCTGGCCGACGCTTCGGGCGACTTCGTCATGGACGAGAGTGGCGAACTGATCTCCTATCGGGGGACCGATACGGACGTGAGCATCCCCGAGGGCGTCACAGCGATCGGGGATCGCGCCTTCTCCGAGGCCACCGTCAGGACGGTTCACATCCCCGCGAGTGTCCGTCGCATCGGCAACGAGGCCTTCTATGGCAGCGGCCTTGAGGCCGTCACCTTCCAGGATGACGCGGACGTGCCCTCCCAGCTTGTCGAGCTCGGAAGCCGTGCCTTTACCCACACGAGAGTGTCCGCTCTGACGCTGCCCCGCTCACTCACCACGATCGACACCAACGCCTTCGTCGACATGGTGAACCTGGCCTCGATCGACCTGGGCCCTGCTGTTGAGCAGGGTCAGCTGGTGGGTGCCTTTGCTTCCACCCCCGCGCTGGGTAGCATCCGTGTCGATGCGGGCAACCCGCACTACGAGAGCATCGACGGCGTTCTCTACTCCGACGACCGCTCGCACCTGATTGCCTTCCCCGCGGTGAAGAACGTGGGCGGCTCCTACGAGGTCGTCTCGGGGACCACAGACGTTGACGACCTGGCGTTCCTGGGTGCGCAGGTCAGCTCCGTGACCTTCCCCGACACGCTGCGCCGCGTGGGCAAGCAGGCCTTCGAGGGCGCTGCCCTCACGTCGCTGACGCTGCCCGACGCGTTTGAGACGATGGGGGCCTCGGCCTTCTGGCAGATGCCGAAGCTGGCCCGCGTTGACCTGGGCGGCGCCACCGCCGTCTCCTCCAACGCCTTCCGCTACGACGCGGCCCTCAGCGACGTCACCTTCCGCCCCGACCTGGGCACCCTGCGGACCGTGGACGAAGGCGCTTTCGTTGGAATCTCAGACCCTTCGATCACCTTACCGGACACGGTGTCAACCGTGGGCGTGGAGGCCTTCTCCCAGAACGGCGCCCTGGCCTCGTTCCACGTGGGGGCATCCCTGTCCTCGATGGGCGACTACGCGCTGGGCGGCGACGACGCCCTGGCGACCCTGAGTGTCAGCCCCGCGAACTCCTCGTTCTTCGTCGAGGGCGGCGGCCTCTATCACACGGACTCCTCGTCCCAGGCCCTGGTCCGATTCGCCCCCGCCACCCCCGCGAGCGCGGCCACGGTGGCTCCGGGCACGGCGACGATCGGGGCGGGTGCCTTCGAGAACAGTGCCAGGCTTGAACGTGTCACGCTGCCCGACGGCTTGATCACTATCGACGACGACGCGTTCAGCGGCTGCGACAAGCTGACAGACATGCCCATCCCGGACTCGGTGCAGGTCGCCCGAGGCCTGGTCGGCACCGGCCTGGACACCATCGACATGGGCACGCAGGTGCGCGAACTGTCGATGGTCGCCCACGGCCAGCGCTTCGCGCGCCACATCATCGTTCGTGGCGGTGTCAACGGTTCCTTCCATTCCGTCGGCAAGAACACGGGGGATCGCCCGGCCAGCGCGTTCTTCGGCGACGGGATGACGTCATTCTCCTTCCAGCAGGAGGTGCCGCGCGTCCTCGTTCTGCCTTCCAGCGCCGAGGAGGTCACGCTCGCCGCGAGCATGGACGAGGCCCTCAAGGCAGACACGACCATCTACGTGGCCGACGTCGAGGGCTCTTCGGCGTGGACGGTCACGCAATCCGCGATGGAGGCCGCCGGCTACGACGCCTCGCGCCTGGTGTCGCTCGAGAGTCCCACCTTGTCCCTGTCGGGCACCGGCATCGCCGAGGCCGGGGAGGGGTACGTGCTCACCGCGTCCCTTGGCGCGTCGGTGAGCGTTGATATCGCCGTGAGTGGAGGCGTGCCCTCCGGGCGTGAGGTGCGCGTCGTTCGCGTCGGCGAGGATGGCGGCGAGACGGTCTTGCAGGACTGGAGCGCGATGGTGGCAAGCACGGATGGGCGCTTCGCTACCGCGTCCTACGCGTGGACTCCGGCCCTCGAGGATGCCTTGGTGCGCGTCGACGCCCGCGACGCCACCGGCCTGATTCGATCGGTGCCGATGACAGTTGTCGTCACCCACGTTCTGCCGCCCATTGCGCTTCCGGTGCCCAACGAGGAGCCCGATCCTGCGAACGAGGCGAAGCCCGCCCCGGCCTTCGACGACGAGCCCAGCCCCGTACCGAGCCCCGAGCCTGCCCCGAGCCCTGAGCCGACGACGCGCCCCGAGCTCGCGCCCCGCATGGGGGAGTGGGTGTGGGGCGCTCGCGGCTGGTGGTATCGCTATTCAGACGGCTCCTACCCGGCCGGTGCGGCCGTGACGATCGCTGGCCAGATTTACCGCTTCGACGCCGAGGGGTACATGCGTGTCGGGTGGGTCTTCGAGCGTGGCGCCTGGTACTTCCACCAGCCCTCGGGGGCCCAGGCGACCGGCTGGATCCTCGATGGCGTCTCCTGGTACTACCTTGCCCCGGGCACGGGTGCGATGGTGACGGGCTGGCTCCAGGAGGGTGGCTCCTGGTACTACCTGAGTGAGACGGGTGGCGCGATGGTGACCGGGTGGAGCAAGCAGGGCGCCTCCTGGTACTACCTGACGCCCGGGTCCGGCACGATGGCTACCGGCTGGGTGCTCTCCGGTGTGACGTGGTATCGATTCTCAGAATCCGGCCAGTGGGTCGAATAAAACGTCGAATGCGACGTGGGCGGGGTTGACCGTATGGTCGGCCCCGCCCTCCTTGTCGGAGTGAGGCCTGCACTGGTGTGTTGCGACGATCCCGCAAGAGCACTTGTTAAGCCGCTTGTAACGGCGTGATGGATTGTTATCAGCTGGGCGAAAAATGCTGAGTTTAAACGCATCACATGTTTGACACATGCTGAGAAAATGTCTCATTATCGTGCCCGTTTGAGGGGAAGCCATACTAGTGTTAAACGAGGATTTCGCCACAAAGCAGCGCGCGTTTTCCTTCATCCATTAGTTAACTCAGTGAGGTCCAGATGTCCCATCGAAAGTTCTGCGCGGTGGCGCTGACGGCTGTCGGCGCCCTGGCGCTGACAGCGCTCGGTGTATCCCCAGCATCCGCCGCAGGGGCTGGCGCGGCGGCCGCGACCAGCTCCCTCCAGCCCGCGACGACGCTCGCCCCCACGATCGGGGTGCCGACGACGGCGCTGTACGTATGGCCGAAGTCGACGGCCGTGGCCCTTGGCCAGTCCTTTACCTTTGATGCGTCCTACGACTCCGGCCCCGCCTATCCCAACCACGTCGTCTGGACGTCCTCGAATCCCTCGGTTGTGACCGTGGATCAGGAGGGCCACGTCGGCACTGTGGGAGTCGGTGACGCAACGATCACCGTGACCGACAAGGACGACGCAACGCTGACCTCCACGGCCGCGGTCCAGGTCCGGGAGGTCTCTGAGGATGTCGGCATCGAACTGTCCGTCCCCGAGATGACGATGATCTTCAACCACGTCGAGTCCGTCAACGCGCTCCTGGCTCCCTCCCTCCACGACGGCGACATCACGTGGAGCTTCACCCCGTCCTCGCTGGGAAGGATCGACGAGGCCAAGAGCCCGACGGCTATCGATCTGGTGGCCTACGAGCAGCCCGGCACCGGCACGCTCACCGCGAAAGTGACGAACTCGTCGGGGCAGACGAAGACTGCGACGATTTCCGTGACCGTCCAGCCCGATCCTCGCGGCGACTTCATCACGGACGACAACGGCGTGCTCACCTCCTACAAGGGTAAGGACAAGAACGTCGTCATCCCCGAGGGCGTAACTGGTATCGGCCCTGATTTCTCTTCCATATCGCTCGACACGGTGTGGGTTCCCGCCAGCGTGCGCTCGATCGACGATAGGGCCTTCTATGGCAGCGGCCTGAAGGAGATCACCTTCCAGGATGACGAGCAACACCCCTCCCAGCTCACCGAGATCGGTGACCAGGCGTTCGGTGGAACGGCTATCGAGCACCTGAGGCTGCCTCGCTCCGTGCGCACGATCTACGAGTCCTTCCAGAACATGGGAAGGGTGAAGACCATCCACCTGGGCCCCAACATTGACGAGGGCCAGCTGACCGATGCGTTCCTGGGTTCCTACCAGCTCGAGGCCATCGAGGTGGATGCGGCCAGTACGAACTACTCCAGCCATGACGGGGTCCTGTACACGAAGGATCATTCGCACCTGGTTGCCTACCCCGCTTCCAAGGCACCCGGTGGGACCTACACGGTCCTGGATGGGACCGACACGATCGAGCGCCAGGCCTTCTATGGCGCGAAGCTGTCGACCCTCACGCTGCCCTCGTCGCTGCGTGACATCGGTGCATGGGCTTTTTCGTATGCGGAGCTGACGTCCCTGACGCTGCCCGATGGTGTTGAAAGCGCCGACACGTGGGCGTTCTCCAACATGGAGAAGCTGACCAGCCTCGACGTGGGTGGCATCAAGACCCTGCCCGACGGCGCGTTCATCTATGCGAAGAATCTGCGCGAGCTGAACCTGCGTCCCGACCTCGGCCGTCTCACGACGATCTCTCAAAACGCCTTCACGGGCGCCGCCCTGACCTCCCTCACCCTGCCCGATAGCGTCACCTCCATCGGAAACTCCTCGTTCTCAAACAACACCTCGCTCACCGAGGTGCACGTGGGAGCGGGCCTGTCCACCATTGGAAACGCGGCGCTGAGTGGGAATACGGCGCTGGCCACCATCACCGTCAACCCCGCCAATGCCTCGTTCAAGGCGGTCGACGGGGTCCTGTACGACCAGGGTGGGCAGCGCCTTGCCCTCTACCCGCCGGCCAGGCCCGGTGCCGAGTTCGAGGTCCCCGCGGGCACGAAGGAGATCGGCTCCCTGGCATTCGACGGGGCCAGCTCGCTCTCCCGCGTCACCCTGCCCGAAGGGCTGACAACCATCGACTACGCGGCCTTCTACGGCTGCACGAACCTGGTGGACATGGACTTTCCCGAGTCCCTGGAGGTCGTGCGCGGCGTTCAGAACACCGGACTGGACACCGTCATCCTGGGTAAGAACACGCGAGAACTCTTCATGCCCACGCGCGAGAACCTGGCGCCCCGTCACCTCATCGTGCGCGGCGGCATCAACGGCGAGTACTACACCGATGGGGAGCCCTCCAACGGGCGCATCGAAACCGCGTTCTTCGGCGAGGGGATGACGCGCGTCGACGTGCGCAGCAAGGGTCCCAGGATCATCGTCCTGCCCTCGACCGTCGCCACCTTCCAGCTCGACCCCTTCTCCTCTGAGGGATACAAGTCCGACGCGCAGGTCTACGTGGCCGCCGCCGAGGGGTCGCCCGCCTGGGAGGTCGCGAAGGCTGAGCTGGTCAAGGAAGGTATCGACCTGTCCCACCTGCACGCCTACGTGCCCGCGTCAATCTCGCTGTCCGGCACCGGCATTGACGAGGCCGGGGACGGGGTTCGCTGGAGCGGCGCCGTGGGTGCTCCTGTGCAGATGACCGCCACCGTGAGCGGCGCCATCGCTCAGGGGCGCGAGCTGCGCGTCATCCAGGTCGGCACGGGCGGCGCCGAGACCGTCGTGCAGGACTGGACGGCGATGGGCGGCGACGGTGAGGCGGCCTCGTCCCTGACCTTCTCCTGGACGCCCACCGGGGCTGCCAGGTCCCTGCGCGTTGAGGCCCGCGACGTGACCCAGGTCAGCGCCGAGGTGAGCGTGGCGGTCGAGGTGGGAGGAACCCTCGACGTCAACGCGGCCACGGGCGTTGGCACGTGGAGGCACAACATCTTCGGATGGTGGTACGCCTACGCGGACGGCACCTACGCCCGCAGCACCTCAGTTGTCATCGACGGCAAGATCTACCGCTTCAACGGTGACGGCTACATGCACACCGGTTGGACCTACTACTACAACCACTGGTACTACCACTCCTCCTCGGGCGAGCAGGTCACCGGCTGGGTGCAGGACAAGGACAACTGGTACTACTTGGACCCCGTCACCGGCGCAATGGTCAAGGGCTGGTTCAAGGATGGCTCTCACTGGTACTACCTGGGCGACACCACCGGAAAAATGGTGAAGGGGTGGTACCACGGTAAGGACGGTTGGTACTACTTGAACCCCGCCGACGGCATCATGGTCACCGGCTGGGTCAAGATCGGACTGACCTGGTACCACTTCTCCGACACCGGCAAGTGGATCCACTAGTGCCCCGCGCCAACGCATGATCCCAGCGTTGTCACACGACGCTCCGGTGCTCTGCACAGACTCGATCCCTACAGTAGGTGTCATGACAAGGGAATACGGCACGGGCCAATCGGGTCCGGGAGATGCCGACGAGAATCGTTGTGAGGAGTCATCTGGGAGAACGTGAACTGTGTTGATGGGATACGCCGAGGGGTCGACCGCACGGTCGACCCCTCGGCGTATCTGCGCGCTGGCCACCGGATGGGGTGATCGCGGTGGTTTTCGGGTTATAGGACACTACGTGTTGCTGGTGGGGTGACTTTTCGGTGTGGTGGTGCGGGAAAGTCGGTGTTTTAGTTGATTGGGACCAACTATGAGGATGGGCAAATCGTGTTGGTCGAACGAATTGTCGCTGGGCGGGTGGTTCTGTGCTGACTGCCTGTGTCACTTGGGCCCGAGATGTGGCAGTACTAGCCCGATGATGCACAGCTGGGCCCTATAGGTGGAGCGTGGGCGGCCCTGCCCACGCTCCACCTATCGGGTTAACCTGCGCAGTAAAGGGGCCCAGGCATCCACCTGTACGGCCAACAGCGCCACCTTGAAGCCGGTTATGCCTGTCCGCCACGCGGGGGACTGATCTCTATAATCCTGGTTTTCCGCAACGCATACGGCACAACTGGGAGAAATTGCTGATAATTGGCCAGGCGCGTCACGCGCCTGGCTCGTATCCCACAGTCACGAACGAAGTGAGACTCACATGACCCACCGCCACGCATCGGCACTCGCGCTGATGACCGCCGGTGCCCTCGGCATGTCAACCCTCGCCGTCCCAGCTGCGCTCGCAGCGGACGGGGCAGGCCATGCATCCGTCGGTACCACCGCCTTCGCGCAACCCGCGAACCCGGCCCAGGCCTCGTCGGCCGACGAGCAGGCCACCATCATCGTCCAGCTTCAGGACGGGACCAACCGCGCCGAGGCCCACGACCGCATCGCCGCCTCCGTCGCGCAAGCTCTTCCCGGTGCCACCGTCACGACGCTCCGCGAGTACAGCCATGCGATGGACGGCTTCGCGCTCCAGGCGCCCGCCTCCGCTCTCGGCGCCATCCAGGCCACCAGCGGCGTCAAAGCCGCCTTTGCCTCGCGCACCATCGCAGCCATGGCGGAAGGGGAGGAGCCCGCCGGCGTCCCCGTCCTCAAGAACGCCTCCGCGCTCGAAATGACCCGCGCCAACCAGACCACTCACAAGGGTGAACACCAGGTCATCGAAGTCATCGACTCCGGACTGGACATCACCCACCCCGCTTTCTCCGGCGCCCTCGACGCCTCCGCCATCCGCATGAACCAGGCGGACGTCGCATCCCTGACGCCCAGCCTGCCCCACGGATCCGCCGGCGCGTGGGTCTCCGACAAGATCCCCTTCGCCTACGACTACGCCGACAACGACGCCACCGTCGTGCCCACCTCCACCAAGGACATGTCCCACGGCACGCACGTCGCCGCCATCGCGACCGCCAACGGCGGCGAGGTGCGCGGAACCGCGCCCAACGCCCAGCTCATCGTCGCCAAAGTCGTCCACGACGCCGACGGCACCATGTCTGACGACGCCCTGCTGGCCGCCCTCGACGACGCCCTCATCATCAAGCCCGACGTCATCAACATCTCGCTGGGCGACGACTCCGGCATGAGCAGCGAAGCCGGCTCGATCTTCGCCGACGTCTACAAGGCGCTCGCACACGCCGGCATTACCGTCAACGCCGCGTCCGGCAACGCCTTCTCCAACGCCTACGGCAACAACTCGGGCCAGAACAAGCCCTTCGCCTCCGACCCCGACACGGGCACGCTCGGCGAACCCGCCTCCTACAAGTCCAACCTGGCCGTCGCCTCGGTCGACAGCCAGGACACCCTGCCCTACGTGCGCCTCGGCGACCACAAGATCCCCTACGCCACCGCCATCGACGGCAACGGCGAACCCGTGCCCAGCCTGCGCGACATACCCGAAAAGACCTACCGGATCGTCCACGCATCCTTCGGCGGAAGCGACGAAGTCCAGCGCTACTGGGGAACGAACCGCTACGACCTGTCCGACGCGATCGTCCTGGAAGACAAGGGCGGCATCGACACCCACGGCGACATCCCCATGACCGACGAGCTCAAGGCCGAGAACCTGCTCAAGGCCACCCCGCCGCCGGCCGCCCTGATGATCGCCGACACCGAGGAGTCCAACACCCCCTACCAGGCCATCACGGGGGCAGCCCGCGACCTGCCGACGGTGACCATCACCAAGGCGAGCAAGGACCTGCTCGACGAGGCGGTACGCGACGCGAAGGGCGGCGACATTTACGTCACCGTCACCCACTCCGGCATCGTCCTGGCCTCGCCCAACCCCGCCGCCTCCGAGTTCTCCGCGTGGGGCGTCTCCCCGGACCTGACCCTCAAGCCCGAGGTTGCAGCCCCCGGCGGCAACATCACCTCCGCGATCCTGGGAGGCGAGTACGCGAGCCTGTCCGGCACCTCGATGGCCTCCCCGCAGGTCGCGGGCATCTCCGCCCTCGTGCGCCAGCGCATCGCCTCCGACCCGGCCTTCGCGCGCATGAGCGCCGCAGACAAGAACGCGGTCGTCACCAACCTCATCATGGGAACCGCCCACCCGCTGGTCGACATCGAGCTCGGGGACGGCACCTTCTACTCCCCGCGCAAGGTCGGCGCAGGTGAGGTCGACGCGGTGGCAGCCACGACCTCGTCCGTCTACCCGAGCGTCGTTGGTAGCGCCAACCCCTCGCGCCCCAAGGCCGACCTGGGCGACGGCACCACGGGATGGACCTTCCAGGTGCAGCTGACGAACCTGTCCGCGCAGGCCCACACCTACACGCTCGGCGGCCAAGCCCTCTCCGAGGTCGTCGAGGAAGGCCTGTTCATGGAGCACTCGCAGAACTGGGCGGGACAGGGCATCACCCTGGCCTTCTCCTCAGACTCCGTGACGGTCCCCGCCTCCTCCAGCGCCACCGTGACCGTCACCGTGACCCCCGAAGCCGAGTTCGCCTCGTACGCGTCGGCTCATGCCCCCGAGGGGACGTTCATCGACGGGGCCATCACCTTCACGAGCGCCGATGGGGCCCCCGACCTGACGGTTCCCTACCTGGGCTTCTACGGATCCTGGGGCGCGCCCGCGATCTTCGACGAGCTGTGGTCCGACGAGGAGACTCGCCCCGCGCACGTCTACCGTTCCGCGCTGATGGACACCGAGACCGAGATCCCGCTGGGCGGGCTCAACCCCCTGGCCGAGAAGCAGGACTACAACTCAGTCGTCACCGTCGACCCGACGCGACTGGTCGCCTCGCGCTCGCAGGCCCCGGGCGCGCCCAACACGATCGCCCCGCGCACCGGCATGCTGCGCTCCGTGCCCCGCATGAACGCCACCTACACGAACGAGGCCGGGGTGAGCGTGCGCTCCTACGAGCTGACCCGGGTGCGCAAGTCCCTGTACGACCTGGAAACCGGCTACACCAAGCCGGGCGAGTTCACCGGCGAGGACCCCGTGTTCGACGGCGTGGACGAGGGCGGCAAGGAACTGCCCGACGGGCGTTACACGCTCACACTCGAAGCTGCCACGGACGGCCCCTCGTCCACCACGCAGCAGATGCGCTACGAGTTCACGCTCGACACCCGCGCGCCCGTCATCTCCAACGCGACGGTCACCGGCGAGGAGGGGGCGCGCACGCTCTCCTTCGACGTCACCGACGCCTCGCCGCTGGCCGGCATCGAGCTGCGCGCTGACGCCGACGGCGCGTGGTACTATCGCCAGCTCCTTGAGGGTGACGGCGAGATCCAGGCCGACGGCTCCCACCGCTACCACGTCGACGTGCCCGTCGCCGACCTGAACCGTGCCTGGGCCGAGAAGGGCAACGAGGGCGCGGCCCCCGTGTCCTCTCACCTGATCGCCTGGGACTGGGGCCTGAACCCCGCCCAGCGCGAGGTGACCCTGGACGGCTCGCCGATGCCCGAGCCGGAGCCCGCTCCCGAACCCGCGCCGAATCCCACCGTGCCCGCCGGCACGTGGGTGAGCGACGCGCAGGGCTGGTGGTACAGCTACGCCGATGGCTCCTACCCGAAGGGCGTCACGTTGGCGATCGACGGCGCCACCTATCGCTTCGATAGCTCCGGTTACATGCGTACCGGCTGGGTCAAGGAAGCTGGTTCCTGGTTCTACCACACCTCCTCGGGCGCCCAGGCCACCGGTTGGGCCTCAGTTGGAGGCACCTGGTACTACCTGGACGCGACCACCGGCGCCATGCGGACCGGCTGGTACTACGACCGTGGATCCTGGTACTACCTGCGCCCCGCCGACGGCGCGATGGCAACAGGCTGGGTGCGCGACGGGGCCGCCTGGTACTACCTGACCCCCGGCCGCGGCACGCTCGCCACGGGCTGGTTGTTCGCCGGTGGATCCTGGTACCACACGGATCCGGTCAGCGGCGCGATGACCACCGGATGGCTGGTTGATCGCGGAAGCTGGTACTACCTGCATCCGGCCAGCGGCGCAATGGCGTCCGGCTGGGCCAAGGTAGGCGACGACTGGTTCTACTTCAACCCGGTGCGCGGCACTCTGGTGACGGGCTGGATGCAGATCAACGGCACGTGGTACTACTTCTCTGACTCCGGTCAGTGGCAGCGCTCAGTGAGCTAACCCCACAGGCCGCCTGCAAGGCTCGCGCCCCCGGACAATAGTCCGGGGGCGCGAGCTGGATAAATCCCAGGGTTTTCTCAGGTTGCCTCGGGGATCCCACAAGGTTGGCCTCCTAGAGTAGACGTCATTACAAAGGAATACGGCACGGGCCAATCGGGTCCGGGAGATGCCGACGAGAACCGTTGTGAGGAGTCATCTGGGAGAACTCGCACTGTGTTGATGGGATACGCCGAGGGGCTGACCGCAGGGTCGGCCCCTCGGCGTCTGCGCGCGAAGATCATCCGCGTTGTTGCCAGCTGACCTGTTGCTGTCCTCGCCTATGCGTATGGGCCTCGAACGGTTTGCTGGCTCTTCGCATTTTAGGGTGTGGGAGGTGTTGGAGTGGGCCGGGGTGCAGGTGGTGGCGTGGGCGGCGTGCCCATCCTGCCGCCAGTAGGGCCCAGTTGCGCATGGAGGGGGGTGGCGGTGAGTGGTTCGGTGTGCCAGTTCCGCGTTTGTTCTTGTGTGTTGGGGCGCTGCACCCGATCCGTAGGCAATGCACCTCTTCTGTTCGGGTGCACCGCCACGTAACGGGTGCAGCGCCACGTAACGGGTGCACCGCCACATAACGGATGCGCCGCCCCATATCGGGTGCAGTGCCCCTTATCGGGTGCAGCGCCCCCGTGCTTGTGGCGGTTGTGGCGGCTGTCGGGGTTGCGGGGGTCTTCTGGGCTTGAGTTGTCTGCTGCTTGGGGCACTTCGTGGCGCCTCATGTTGTGGTTCCTCAGAAATGTCGCACGTAATTCCCCGACATGTATTTCAAACATTGAAATCGCACCGTTGGAATTGCAACGTTTTGGGGGTGCTGCAGAAAGTTCGGGTACCCGAATTACGTGCGAGTTTTGATTGATGAGGCACCCAAGGCGAACTCCTGTGTTCGGTCGTCGTCCCACGACACTGTCCACGATCCCCGGGACGCTTCGAACACCACCCCCACACCCCACAATGCGAAGAGCCGGTTTGCTTCGTGGCGTGCGCGTCATGCAACACAACGGGGCGCGGCGAGCTCTCGAATGAGAACTCGCCGCGCCCCGGCCTCGTCAATGACGGTGACAAGGCGAGCAATTCAGAGGCGCTCAACCCCCGCGTCCCACGCGGCGCGCATGGGGTTCGCATCGGCGACCAGCTGATCGAAACGCAGGTCCGCGATGTCGATGACCTCGCCGAGTGCGAAGCGAGCCTCGCGGGCGGGGGAGTGCTCGACGCGGCGCCAGCCCGTGGACAGCAGGTGCTTGCGGTCCACCACATTGTCCACGCAGATGATCAGCGGGCGGCCAAACTTCTCGCGGTAGGCGGCAGCCAGGGCGCGCAGCTCCTCGGCCTCCTCAGTGGTCACATCGCCCACCGACAGGGAGGAGGTATCCGAGCTGGCCTGCTCGTCGCCCGCGCCATCGAGGACCAGGGAGACGACGTCCGTGTAGGACGCGATGAGCTCCTCGGCCTCCTCGGGGCTGGCCGCCAGGACCGCGTCCTCGAAGGAGGATCGTAGCTCGGAGACGGAGGTAAAGGGACGGGACTCCCAGGCGCGCTCGACTGGCCACGTGTGCGAGGAGAACATCGAGGAGAAGGTCGCGACGAACTGGTCGCGATCCATCGCGTTGACGTCGTCCAGGTTGATCTTCTTGCCGTCCACGACTGCCACGTCCGGCGAGGCCTGGCGTCCGATGTGGAAGAACAGGAGGTTCAGGATGATGGCCGTCAGCGAGCCGATGGTTACGCCGGAGCCGAAGATGATCTGCAGCCAGGAGGGCATGACCTCGACGATGCCGGGCTTGAGGGTGACCAGCATCGCCAGGCCGATCGACGTGGAGACGATGACGGCGTTGCGGTTGTCGCGCAGGTCGACCTTGGTCAGGGTCTGGATGCCGACCACGGCCACGTTGGCGAACATCGCCAGGGACGCGCCGCCGATGACCGGCTGCGGGATGGCAGCGACGATGGCCGCCGCCTTGGGCAGCAGGCCCAGGATAATCATGAAAACGCCGGCGGCTGTGACGACCCAGCGGGACTTGACGCGGGTCAGGCGCACCAGGCCGACGTTTTGCGCGAAGCAGGTGTAGGGGAAGGAGTTCAGGACGCCGCCCAGCAGGGTCGACAGGCCGTCGGCGCGCAGCGCGTTGGCGATGTCGCGAGGCGTGATGCGCTTGCCCACGACCTCACCGGTCGCGAACACGTCACCGGTTGTCTCCACGGCGGTCACGGCCATCACGATGATCATCGCGAAGATCGCGGTGAGGGAGAACTTGGGAATGCCGAAATAGAAGGGCGTGGTGATGCCCAACCAGGTGGCCTCTCCTACGCCCGAGAAATCGGTCTTGCCCATCGCAAAGGCGACCGCGGTCATGATGAGCAACGCCAACAGGACCGACAGGGTCCCCATGAAGCCCTTGAAGAGGCGCTGGATGATCACGATGATCGCGATTGTTCCGAAGGCGAAGGCCAGGGCCTCGAAGGTTGCGGTTGCCTTGGCGGCGTCGTCGCTGGCCCTGTCGGCCCAGGCGACGATGTCGCCGGCGGAGACAGACAGCAGGGTCGTCCCCATGACGGTCAGTAGGGTGCCCGTGACGATGGGCGGGAAGAACCGCAGGAGCTTGGCGAAGAAGGGGGCGACCAGGAAGACGATGAGGCCGACGGCGATGATGGAGCCGTACATGGTGGCCAGGCCGGTCGTGGGGTCTGCGCCGGGCGGCGTGGCGGCCGCGCCGATCGCGATGAGGGGGGAGACGGCGGTGAAGGTAACGCCCTGGATGAGGGGGAGCTTCACGCCGATGAAACGACCGATGCCTGCGGACTGGATGATTGTGGCGATGCCACAGGTGAGCAGGTCGGCGTTGATGAGGTGAACCAGCGTGTGGTTATCGAGCCTGAGCCCGGAGGCGATGACGAGCGGGACGACCACGGCGCCCGCGTAGAACGCGAGGACGTGCTGGATGCCGAGAACTGTTAGTTTTCCGATGGGGGGAACTTGGTCGACGGGATGGGGAGCGGACGAGAGGCGAGATGCCATGCGTGTCTCCTGAACCTATATTCATGTGTGAAGGGATGCCTTCAGCGTCGGTATCGAGAAGGCATGATTATCGTAAAACATTACGTAGGGGAGCGGGGCTTATGCCCATGTGAGGGACTCGTGTGGTCCCGAGGCCGTGGCTGGCTCGTCGGGATGAGCGTCGGGTGGGAGCCAGGTTTGTCATCGCTGTGCCGACGGCGCAAACGCGGGGTCCGTGCACGCCTGGCGTTACCGAAAAATATGCCGGTAATGGCGTGTTTGAGGATGCGCGGGTGCTGAACAGCTGGAAAGTTTGTGTGATCTACATAACAGAAATGGACGTATTTGGGCTGAAAATCGGGAATTTTTCGTGAAATCCGCGAAATATGGCCCTAAACTCGGCGAAATCGCCAGAGATTTCGTACTGTTTCATTCGTGGCCACGAAAGTGGTAACCAAAGAACGAACAGGAATGAGGTTTCTCAATGTCCGTGAACCGTACCGAGCTTGTCGCTCAGATTGCCGAACGTGCCGACCTGACCAAGGCGAAGGCCGACGAGGCCCTGGCCGCCTTCCAGGCCGTCCTCGTTGAGTCCCTGGCTAAGGGCGAGGCCGTCAAGGTCACCGGTCTCCTCTCCGTCGAGCGCGTCGAGCGCGCCGCCCGCACCGGCCGCAACCCCCGCACCGGCGAAGAGATCAAGATTCCCGCGGGCTACGGCGTGAAGCTCTCCGCCGGCTCCACGCTGAAGAAGGCCGTCTCCAAGTGACGCGCTGACCCACAGCAACACTGCGGGGCACGACCGATCGGTCGTGCCCCGCACGCATGCGCGCCCTGTCGCGCGTACGCGTTGCCCCCGGCCCGAAGACTCGGGCCGGGGGCGTCCCTTGGAGTTCGCATGAAGGACTATCTGCTTACGCTCCCACCTCTTCCTTCGGTCGGATCTGAAGCAGCGGGTGGTGGCAGGCCACGCGATGACGCTCATCCGTCAGGACTGGCTGGACCTTGCACTCCTCGCCGGCGAAGGGGCAGCGCGGACGGAAACGGCACCCCTCGGGCGGGTTGACGGCGCTAGGAGGCTCGCCCTCCAGCTTGATTGTCCGCTCGTCGTGGGAGTGCTCGGGGTCGGGCACGGGGATCGAGTCGATGAGCGCCTTCGTGTAGGGATGCTTCGGGTTCTCGACCACCTCCTTCGCCGGTCCCTCCTCGACGATGCGACCCAGGTACATGACGCCGATACGGTCCGCCATGTACTGAACCACCGCCAGGTCGTGGCTGATGAACAGGTAGGACAGTCCGAGCTCAGCCTGCAAATCCTTCATGAGGTTGAGGACCTGCGCCTGGACGGACACGTCCAGGGCCGAGACCGGCTCGTCGGCGACGATCAGGTCCGGCGCCAGAGTCAGCGAACGAGCAAAACCGATGCGCTGGAGCTGGCCGCCCGAGAACTCGTGCGGGTAGCGATCCAGGATCTCCTCGGTCAGGCCAACCTGCTCGATGATTTCCATGATGCGCTCGGCGATCTGCCGCTTACTACCTGTCTTTTGGATGCTCATGGGCTCGGCCAGAATCTGGTCGATGCGCATGCGCGGATCCATCGCCGCGTAGGAGTCCTGGAACATCATCTGCACGTCGCGGTGGATGCGCACTGCGTCGCGGCCCTTGAGCGTGGCCAGGTCGCGCCCTTCCAGCTCAATGGCACCGCCCGAGGGCGGCTCGAGACCCGCGATGAGGCGGCCCATCGTCGACTTGCCACAACCGGACTCGCCCACCAGGCCGTAGGTCTCGCCCTTGCGCACCCTGATGGACACGCGGTCCACGGCGGAGACGACGCCCTTGTCACGCTTGAAGAAGCCGGACCCCGCCGACTCGTACTCGCGCGAGGCCTCCTTGACGTCCAGCAGAACATGGGAGGACACCGTCGGGACGGTCTGTGCCACGGCCTCGTCCCCGGCCTTGTCCGCGTCAAGCTTGGCCTGCAGATCCGCAGGGGACTCGTCGCCATCCTGGACGGGGTGGAAGCACGAGAATGAGTGCGTGCCTTCCTCGGTCAGGTCCGGGTAGCGCTCCAGGCACTCCGGGGTGGCCCACAGGCAGCGCTTGGCGAAGCGGCAGCCCACCGGCAGGTTCGTCAGCGACGGGGGAGCACCCGGAATCGAGAAGAGCTTGGTGCCCGCCGCCAAAGCACGCTCGGGCAGGGCAGCCATGAGCGAGCTCGTGTAGCGGTGCCTGGGCTCCGTGAAGAGAGTCTTCGTCGGGGCCGTCTCCACGATGCGCCCGGCGTACATGACGGCCACGCGATCCGTGTGACCGGCGACGACGCCCAGGTCGTGGGTGATGAGGATGACGCCCATCTGGTACTCGTCGCGCAGCTCGTCGATGAGATCGAGGATCTGCATCTGCGTCGTCACGTCCAGAGCCGTCGTGGGCTCGTCCGCGATCAGGATGCGCGGCTTGCACACGAGAGCCATGGCGATCATGACGCGCTGACGCATACCGCCCGAGAGCTGGTGCGGGTAGTTGTTGATGACCACCTCGGGGCGGGGCATGCCCACGCGTCGAAGAATCTCAACGGCGCGCTCGAGCGCCTCCTTCTTCGAGAGTCCCTCGTGCACGCGCAGCGGCTCACACACCTGCAGGCCGATCTTCATGGTCGGGTTCAGCGAGGTCAGCGGATCCTGGAAGATCATGCCGACCTTTGTGCCGCGCAGCTTGCGCTTGTCCTTCAGGGGCAGTTTCGTCAGGTCCTGACCGTCCAGGATGATCTGTCCGGAGGAGACCCGGCCCCCTTGGGGGAGCAGTCCCATGAGGGACAGCGCGGTCATCGTCTTGCCGGAGCCAGACTCGCCCACGATGCCCAGGGTTTCGCCCGGGTTCACGTGCAGGTCGACGCCGGAGAGTGCGTGGACCACGCCGGAGCGGATCTCAATATCGGTGTGGAGGTCCCGGATGTCCAGGAGCGGAGTGTTAGCCATAGTTCTTCTCACCTCTTGCGCAGTCGAACTTCGAAGGCGTCACGCAGGCCGTCGCCGATAAAGTTGAACGACAAGACCAGGATGATGATGAGGACGCCCGGCGGGTAGAGCAGCCACCAGTTGCCCGAGTACACGTGCGACTGGCTGTTGGAGAGCATGGCTCCCCAGTCGGTGGCGGGAGGCTGCGCGCCCAGGCCAAGGAAGGACAGGTAGGCGACGTAGAGGACTGCGTCGGCGACCTGGAAGGTCGCGTTGACAATGACGGTACCAATTGTGTTACGCACGATGTGCGTGCGGATCGCCCGGGGCATCGATCCGCCCATACCGCGCATCGCGACGACGTACTCGCGGGTGCGCAGGGACAGGGCTTCGCCTCGAATCAGTCGGGACGTGCCCAGCCAGGACAGCGCCGACATGATGATGATCAGGACGGGGACCGTCGGGGGGACCATCGTGGCGATGAGCATGAAGAGGAACAGGACGGGCACGGACATGAGCGCGTCAACGATACGCATCATAACTGCGTCGACCCAGCCTCCAATAAAGCCCGCGATCGCGCCGTACAGGGTACCGATCGTGGTCGCGATAATGCCGGCGAAGAGGCCGACGATGATCGAGGTCTGTCCGCCCTTCATGAGGCGGCCGAGCTGGTCGTATCCGACCATATCGGTGCCCAGCGGATGCTCGGATGAGGGAGGAAGTGCCGAGATCGACAGGTCGGTGTGAACCTGATCGGTCACGTAGAACATGGGGCCGATGAAGGAGAAGGCCAGCAGGATCAGCAGCAGGAACACGCCGAAGACGGCGAGCCTGTTCTCCATGAAAACCTGCAGGCCCTGGAGCTTCGTCGACTTGCGGGCTGTGCGCGCCTTCGCCGGCGCGGCGGGGGTTGCGGTTGCTGTGGTCATTTCGATCGTCCTGCCAGTCGGATGCGGGGATCAGCCAGGGCGTAGAGGAAGTCCGCCAGGAGTGCGCCGATGACCGTTGCGAAGGAGACGATCAGGGCCACGCCCAGGAGGATCGGGTAGTCGCGTCGGCCGGTCGCCTGGTAGTAGAGGTAGCCCATGCCGTTGAAGTTAAACAGCGTCTCGATAACGAGGGCGCCACAGAACATCGCGGGAATGTACAGGCCGATCATGGTGATGACGGGGAACATGGCGTTGCGCAGGGTGTGCACGAAGACCACGCGGAACTCCGACAGGCCCTTGGCGCGCGCGGTGCGCACGTACTGCTCGTTGAGGTTGTCCACCATGGAGGAGCGTACGTAGCGGGCGTAGGCGGCGATCGTGCCGACCGAGAGCGCGCAGACGGGCAAAACCAGGTGATCCCACTGCTCCCACATAACGGACAGGTTCTGGCCCTGCGGAGCGTCATTGGGAAGGATCGGCCACACCTGAGAGAAGAGGACGATGAGGATCAGGCCCGCGAAGAAGATTGGCGTCGAGTAGGCCAGCAGACACGCGATCGTCACGATGTAGTCCGGTGGTTTGTTTCTCTTCACCGCCTGCCACACACCCAGGGGAATAGCGATGATCAGGGCGAGGATGGTGGACAACAGGGAGAGGAAGATGGTGCGCGGGAGGCGGGCGGCCAGCAGCTCGTTGACGGACTGGTTGTGCTGGTAGGAGTAGCCGAAATCGCCATGCGCGATCTTGTTGAGGTAGGTGACGTACTGCTCGGGGATCGGTCGGTCGTATCCGTTTTCGCGGTCGAAGGCCGCGAGCTGTTCTTTCGTCGCGTCCTTACCCAGGGCCGCACGGGCGGCACCGCCCGGCTGGGACTGGAGAAGGACGAAGGTGATGATGGTGACCAGGAAGACGACGACGACTGCCTGGCCGAGGCGTTTGAGGATGAATTGCAACATTGCGAACTCCACAGTAAGGGGGCAGGCGCCCGCGCGCGAGAGCGGGTGCGGGCGCCTGCCCCGTGAGGCGGTGGGATGAGCGCTTACTTAGCCTCGTCGGTCTTCCACGACCAGTCCTCGGGCCAGGTGTCGCCCGTTGCGTCGAGCTCGCCCAGGTCGAGCGTGTTCTTCACAGCGGTGATCTGGTAGTACGGGTTGGGCATCCACAGAACGGGGAGGTCCTCCGCGAGGAAGTCGTTGTAGGCCTGGAGAGCGTCAGGCTCGGAGGAGCGGGTCGACTCTTCGATGAGCTTGTCGGCCTCGGGGTTGGAGTACTGGCCGAGGTTGACGGGAGCGCCAGTGGCGAAGAGACGCTCGCCGGAGGCGTAGATCGGGAAGCCCCACGAGGTCTGGGAGCCGAAGAAGGACAGGTCCCAGGTGCAGGGGGACTCGTCACTGCATGCCTGCGAGGCGCCGACCGAGTCGGGGACCTCGCTCATGTCGATCTTGATGCCGAGCTTGCCGAACTGGGAGATGATCTCCTCGAACATCTGGTGCGTGGAGACGAAGCCAGACTGGGAGACGAGCTTGAAGCTCAGCTTGTCGCCGGCCTCGATGCCCTCGCCGCACTGGCCCTCGCCGGTGCCGGGGTTCTCGCAGGTGCTCTCACCGTCGGGCACGACCTTCCAGCCGTGGTCCTCCAGGAGCTTCTTGGCGGCATCGGGGTTGAAGGAGTAGACGCACCCCTCGGTGGTGCCGACCTTATCGGCTGCCATGGGCACGGGGCCACACGTCGGGGAGGCGGTGCCGGACCAGATCTTCTGAGACAGGGTCGGCTGGTCGATGAGCTGCTGCATCGCCTGGCGGATGTACTTCTGGTTGATGTACTTCGAGGCGGGAGCCTGAGGGGCGAAGTTCAGCGCCAGGTAGGTGATGGAGTTGCCGGGCCACAGGAAGACGTTGTAGCCCTTGCCTTCGACGGTGGAGCGCTGGTTGTACTGCGCGGCGGGGATGTAGCCGAAGTCGATGGAGCCCGAGCGCACGGAGTTGAATTCGGCGTCGTCACCGGTGAAGGACTTGTAGATCAGAGCGTCGATCTGGGGCTTGTCCTTGCCCCAGTAGTTCTCGTTGGGGACGAGAGTCAGGCCCTGTTCGGGGGTGAACTCTTTGAGCTTCCAGGGGCCGTTGACGGTCTGCCACAGCGGGTTGTCGGCGTAGGACGACAGCTTCTTGGCCTCGCCCTGCAGGTAGGCGAAGACAGCCTGGGCGCCCTCGGGGGTGCGGTCCATGTCGGAGACCGCCTCGTCCGCGCTCGACTTGTCCCAGGCGTGCTGGGGGAGCAGGGCGACCTTGTTGATCTGGTTGTCAATGAACCAGGCGGGGGCGAAGGAGTCTTCGGTCGTAATGGAGAAGGTGTGCTCGTCCTTGATGTCGAGCGTGGCGCCATCGGGGAAGAAGCCCTCCTTGTAGGAGGCCCACTCGTCCTTGTTGTTGGTCACCAGGTTCCACCAGAACTCGATGTCGCGCGTGGAGACGGGGGTGCCGTCGGACCACTTGGCGTCATCGCGCAGCTTGATGGTGTAGGTCTTACCGTCCTCGGAGACCTCGGGAACAGTGCCCAGAGACTTGTCCAGGTTGATCTTGTAGGGGGTCTCGGAGGTGGACTTGTAGGCGAAGAGAGGGCGGTACATCGCCTGGATGAACTGGCCGTTCTCGCCCTGGGTGTAGCCCTTGGCTGAGATCGGGAAGATCCAGTTCGGAGTGCGCGAGGCCATGGTGACCTCGTTCTTTCCAGTCTCTGAGGTGAGGGTGCCGCGGTTGGTGCTACAGGCGGACAGGCCCATGGTCGCAACCATGGCGAGAGTCGCGCCCGCGGTGATCCACCGCTTCGTGCTGAGCTTCATGACTACTCCAAATCAACGTTGATCAGGGACTCTGAGGGAGTGTGGTCCCACCAGATGGTGTCCATCATATGACAGTTTCGCACACTGTGTCGCCATAATGAGAAAAATATTGAATGTTACGAAAAAATAACGGCAACTTTCGAAAAAAGAAGTACGAAACTTTCGTTATTGAGGCATAATTGTTTCTGTCCTCAACGCTGAGCACAGGTAACACAGCGGTTACTAAGAATCTAACTGGGAGGTGTCATGGCGACCATGGATGTCGATGAGACCGTGTTGACGCTGATTGGCTCCGGTCAGGCGGACACTCGGCCCGCCATTGTCAAACACACTGGCCTGGCAGCTTCGACCGTGTCTGCCTCCGTCTCACGTCTCGTCGAGGCCGGGGTCATCGCGGTGGCAGACGAATCGGTGTCCACCGGTGGGCGCCGCGCGCGCCGCCTTGTGACCTCGGAAGGCGTCGGTGCGCTTGCTCTTGTTGAGCTGGGAGCCCACCACGGCCTCGTCGCCCTGACCGACCCGACCCTGGGTATCGGCAAGGCCACCAGCCTTCTCGTCGACATCGCCAGCGGCCCCGAGGCCGTCCTCGCGACCGTCATGGAGGAAATCTCCCGCCAGGAGGGCACAGCCAACGTGCGCGTTGGTGGCCTCGCCATGGCCGTGCCCGGACCCGTCGACGCCGAGCATAGCCGCGTCATCCGCCCCGCCCGCATGCCGGGATGGGATGGCATTAACGTCGCCGAGGCCGTGGCCAAGCACTGCGGTCTGCCCGCGATCATCGAAAACGACGCGCGCGCCGGAGCCATCGGCGAGTCGGTGTACCGGCGCCGGCTCGAGGGGGTGGCCGACATCGACACCCTTATATACGTCAAGGCTGGGTCGGCGATCGGCGGCGCCTACCTCGTCGACGGGGTTCCCCTCGTCGGACGAGGCGGCCTGGCCGGGGACATCTCACATATCCCCGTCGACGAAGCCGCCGGTAGACCCTGCAAATGCGGCAACGTCGGGTGCCTGGAGACAATCGCCTCAGCGGACTCGATCCGCGTCGACCTGGCCCAGGCCGGCCTCGTCTACGAGAACAATGCCCAGCTCCTGGCCGCCGCGCGCGACGGCATCCCCGAAGTGGCCACCGCCATCCGTCAGGCGGGCACCCTGCTCGGCCACAGCCTCGCACACCTCGTGTCCTTCCTGGCCCCCCAGGGAGTCATCCTCGGCGGGGCCCTGTCCGCCGTCGACGCCTTCACCGCCGGCGTGCGCGCTGCCCTCCACCAGTCCTGCCTGCCCTCCATCATGGAGGCACTTGTCATCGAATCATCCCGCTCCGGGCGTGACGCCGCGCTCTGGGGCCTGTCGACCCTCACCCCCCAAAAGATCTCAAAGGAGAATCGCTCATGACGAAGCCCCGCATCGCGGTCGCCGGAATTCACATCGAATCCTCGACGTTCACGCCCTACGTCTCGACCGCCGACGACTTTATCGTCACGCGCGGCGAGGAACTCATGGATCGCTTCTATTGGCGCGACGAGGACTGGGCGACCCAGATCGAATGGATCCCCGTCCTGCACTCGCGTGCCCTGCCCGGCGGCGTCGTCGAGCGCGGCGCCTACGACGCGTGGAAGGCCGAGATCCTCGAGGGCCTCGCGGCCGCCGGCCCCCTCGATGGCCTCTTCTTCGACATCCACGGCGCGATGAGCGTGGAGGGCATGGACGACGCCGAAGGCGACCTCATCAACGCCATCCGCGCGGTTATCGGCCCCGAGCCCATGGTCAGCGCCTCCATGGACCTGCACGGCAACGTCTCCCAGGACCTCTTCGATGGCTGCGACATCCTGACCTGCTACCGCCTGGCACCCCACGAGGACGCCCTCGAATCGCGCCGCCGCGCCGCCTACAACCTGGGCATGCGCCTGCTCAACGGAGCGCCCAAGCCCGTCAAGGCCCTCGTCCACGTCCCCGTCCTGCTGCCCGGCGAAAAGACCTCGACCCGCATCGAACCCGCCAAGTCCCTCTACAAGATGATCGACCCCGTCGAAGAAATGGACGGCATCTTGGACGCGGCCATCTGGATCGGCTTCGCGTGGGCCGACCAGCCCCGCTGCAAGGGCGCCGTCGTCGTCACGGGCGACGACGCAGAACTGGTCAAGGAGCAGGCCGAGCACATCGGCCGCGCCTTCTGGGCCGCCCACGACCGCTTTGAGTTCGTCGCCCCCGTCGCCTCCATGGAGGAGTGCCTGGCGGCCGCCGAGGAAGGCCCCAAGCCCTTCTTCATCTCCGACTCCGGCGACAACCCGGGCGCCGGCGGCGCAGACGACGTCACGGTCGCGCTCGCGGCCCTGCTGGCGTGGAAGCCCGTCCAGGAGGCGACCCTCGACGTCGTGTACGCATCCATCATCGACCCCGCTGCGGCGGACGTTGCCTGGCAGGCCGGCGTCGGGGCCGAGGTCGACCTCGAGGTGGGCGGACACATCGACACCCGCGAGCCCGGCCCGCTCGCCGTGACCGCGACCGTCGAGGCCCTGGCCGACGACCCGATGGGCGGGCACACTGCGCTGCTGCGCACCGGCGGCCTGCGCTTCATCGTGACCACCAACCGCAACCAGTACACGATGTTCAGCCAGTTCGAGCTGCTCGGCGTCGACATCACCGCAGCCGACGTGGTCGTCGTCAAGATCGGCTACCTCGAGCCTGACCTGTACGACACGCAGAAGGGCTGGCTCATGGCCCTGACCCCCGGCGGCGTCGATCAGGATCTGATCCGCCTGGGCCACCACAAGATCGAACGCCCGATGTACCCCTTCGATCTGGATATGGACGAGCCCGATCTGCACGCGCAGGTGGTCGTCCCATGAGTACCGTCAAGGACGCCGCCGGCCCCGTCTTCGCGGGCATCGACATCGGCGGCACGTCCATCAAGTGGATGATCGTCGACGAGGTCGGCGCAATCCTCACGCAGGGGAGTGAACCCACAAGGTGCGAGGCCGTGGCCGAGCAGGTGGGCGGCATCGGCTCCCGGTTGGCTCATGCCCATCCGGGACTGGTGGGTGTCGGACTGATCTGCCCCGGCCTCGTCGATGAGGAGAAAGGAACGGTCGTCTACGCGGCGAACCTCGAGCTGCGTGGCGTCCAGCTGGCCCGCGCGGTCGAGGAAGCAACGGGTGTGCCCGCCGCCCTCATGCACGACGGACGCGCCGCCGGCCTGGCCGAGGGACTCCTCGGCGCGGGTCGCGGGGCCTCCTCCTTCCTCATGATGCCCATCGGCACGGGCATCTCCGTGGCCCTCATGCTCGGGAACCAGCTGTGGAGCGGAGCGACATGTAGCGCCGGTGAAGTCGGGCACGCCCCCATCTTCCCCAGGGGAGAGCCCTGCCGGTGCGGATCACGCGGCTGCCTGGAGGTCTACGCCTCCGCCAAGGGGATCGCCCGCCGCTACGCGCAGGCCACCGGCGAGGACATCGGCACCAAAGCCATCGAGAAAGCGATCGGCACCGACCCTGTGGCCACCGAGGTGTGGGAAACCGCCGTGCGTGCCCTGGCCCTGTCTCTGACCCACATGACGCTCACCGTCGACGTCGAGCGCATCATCATCGGCGGCGGACTGTCCCATGCGGGCGAGAACCTGCTGGCACCGCTGCGCGAGGAACTGGCATCGATGCTGACATTCCGCGATGCTCCGACGATCGTGCGCGCCTCCCTGGGAGGGTCGGGCGGTCGCTGGGGCGCCGCGATCCTGGCCGCCCGCGTGGGCGGATCGACCTGCTATGAAAGGTGGCAGCCGTGACGACTGTAGAGATTTGCGTGGAAGACGCCGTGGGTGTGCGCCGCGCGCGCGATGGGGGAGCGGATCGCATCGAGATCTGCACCGACCTGTCGTGCGGGGGCCTGACCCCAGCCTTCGATGAGGTGGTGGCCGCCCTCGAGGTGGCGCCCACCGGAGGCGTTCAGGTGCTTGTGCGTCCGCGCCCCGGCAACTTCGTGCATTCGCGCGAAGAGGTCGACCGCATCGCCTCCGACATCGTGACTCTCAGTGCCATCGGCGAGGGTGCGCCCGTGCGGCTGGGCTTCGTCGTCGGCGTCTTGAATGGCGACGGAACCATCAACGTGGACGCGGCCGCGCGCCTGCGCGACACCGCCGAAGATGCGCCCCTGACCTTCCACCGCGGATTCGACCAGGTCGCGGACCAGGATCGAGGCCTCGACATCCTCATGGAGCTCGGCTACGACCGCGTCCTGACGACCGGTGGGCACCCGGCCGTCGCTCAGCCCGAGGCCTTGGCTCGCCTCGTGCAGCGCGGGGGAGACGACATCATCATCCTGGTCTCGGGCGGGCTGCGCGCACACAACGTCGCCGAGGTCGTGGCGGCCTGCGGCGCGCGCGAAGTCCACATGCGGGCGCCCGGCATGTCGGGAACCGACCGCGCCGAGGTCGAGCGGATCGTCGCGGCGCTCCACGGGTAGCCACGATCACATATTTTCGGAAAACATCGTCGATTCGTCTGATGAATCAATGATGGGAGTGTAAGCTTAACCACATGAGAATTGGAATTTTCAACGACGAAGATCAGATCGCATCCCTGGCGGCGGACCGCATCCTTGAGGTGTACCGCGCTAAGCCGAACTTCGTGCTCGGCCTGGCCACCGGCTCCTCGC
>ERZ773057.190-NODE-190-length-28673-cov-23.066811_pt1 | contig 28673 bp, 34 predicted proteins | sample MGYA00580629_ERZ773057 | MGnify/ENA primary metagenome ERZ773057 (study PRJEB29015, sample SAMEA2738143) | human oral metagenome | biome: human oral; feature: human-associated habitat; material: saliva | place: China | collected 2163 ...
CGGAGTCGACTTCGATGACTTCACTCCTGAGCCTGGACGCTCCTACTTCATTTGGGGTACTCTCAAGCTCTTCTTCCCGATCGAACTCGCTCCGATTCTCTCCCTCCCGAGTGAACTTGTCTCACACAACGGGAAAGGACTCGTCATTTCGGACTCTCAAGTCAACCGAAACTACATCAAGACTCGACTTTCGGTTCTCACTCCACTCGAGGACGGAAAGTTTGTAGTCTCTTTCCCGGACACGTTCTAGGAGAGGGGTCACAGTGAGCACTAAAGCATACGACTACTTCATCACAAATCTCGGTGTCTTCGAAGCAGCGGATCGCATCCGAGAGACCATCAACCCGATTTTCTACACCAACTTCCGCAAGCAACAAGAGAAACTCGAGGAGGGTCTTCGTCAAAACGTCGATGCTACGTGGGAAGACATGGATTTCGACGTCTTCCCGAAGGATGTTCCGCCTAACAAGGAGCGTATTCTTCCCGAACACATCGACGACTACGCCAAATGCACTACGTACGACCTTGTGGGAGTTCTCTACAAGCGCATGGAGGAGCTCAAGAACCACCCGACGAGGACTTTTAGTCTTCTAGACATCTTCTACGACGTTCAAATCATGCGTGGACCTGAGAAGAACACAATCGTCTTCAAGGTGTTCTCCGAATGCAACGAGTACACGAGGGCTCTCTACGAGCAAGATTGGTGTAGCGACTTCTCGTATTGGAACAACACGGACCCCGATGGGGGTGTTTCGAGGAAAGAGTGGAGGCGTCGAAGCAAGTTTTGGGAGAGCGTACCGTACACTCCTCCTAGTGAACGCTCCGTAGGCTTCACTCAACCGTGCGAATTCGTAGTCTACACGAACATCGACCTCTAGTTTCCTGGAGAGTTGCGTTAGTTTCCCAGGCATTTTGGTTTTCCAGTTGATTGATTATAGGAAAACCTATAAAATATAGGTATGAGGAAGACCGACTTCTTCACTAACCCGGAAGGAAAACCCGTGAACACACGAACCGCAGGAGGAACCCTCCTCACAGGAGCACTCCTCTTTTCCCTCTCACACGCCGCCTACGCTTCTACGCCGATCAAGGCGGAGATCACGAAGGCAACGTCCTCGTCTCGCCAGACGTCCTCCGAGGTCAACGTTGGAGGAACCTGGTCCACCGAGAGACTCGAGGTCGGCCAGTCATTCACGATCTCGACCGAGCCGACCAACGGAAGCGCTCCCTTCGTCTGGAATGCTTCCTTCCCGTTTACGCTTAGTGACGGGACCGAGATTGGCACCTGCACCGCCGACCAGGCGACCCTGACTTGTACAGTCAACGAGATTCCCGCCGCCTACGCCGACAAGACGGACGTGTCCGGAACCTGGTGGGCACGTGCTCGACTCCAGGATGCCGCTGTCGGCACGAACGAAGGCACGATCACCCTCAACGGCGAGGTCGCCAAGAAGCTCGTGTGGGGCGACGCCAAGGGCACCGGCGAGTGTACGAATGATTGCGATGGTCCGGCTCACTACGAGTACGCAGAACCGTCCAACGTTAAGTTTGGTTGGACGAACGATAACGGCACTGTCGGCTGGGGCATCAAGTGGATCGCTACCCCTGGCGTCGAGTACACCGTGAAGGACTTCGATACCCGACTCTCTCCCGGCGTCAAGTGCGCTAAGGGTCCTACCTGGGATCCGGCCACGACCGAAAACATCATTGCCACTCAAGTGGACGACAACACCATTAAGTTCACAGCCCCGGACGGGGTAAGGACTTGCATTGTCTACCCGCCCGAGCAGATGAAGGTACCCGAAGGCCAGAATTCCGTGACGAATCATGCGGAGGTGAATGGTCTCAAGCTGGAAGCTACTGCGACCGTACGCTCTAACGGTGGTACGGATGGTGATGGCTCTACGAAGCCCGAGCCTACTCCCGAGCCTTCCAAGCCGTCCGAGCCTACCCCTGAGCCTTCGAAGCCTTCGGAACCGACGCCTGAGCCGTCCAAGCCCTCGGAGCCTACTCCCGAACCCTCGAAGCCCTCTAACCCGACCCCTGAGCCTTCGGTGACTCCTACCCCCGAACCTTCGAAGACGCCTGACCCCAAGCCTTCTACAACTCCGGCTCCCGAGCCTTCTAAGCCCTCGGAAACCCCGAAGCCTTCCGAGACCCCTAAGAAGACTGAGGATAAGCCGCAGTCCGACCCGACCCCGTCCCCTGAAAAGCCCCAGGAGAACTCTCCTAAGAGTCCCGCCCCTACAAGCCTCGCTCGTACCGGCTCGGACTCTACTCCGCTCTTCATCGGCACGGGTCTTCTCACGGCAGGCCTTGGGGCTCTCGCAATCCGACGCATGGCAGGAGACAAGAAGTGAGTGAGTTAGAGCTCTACCCGGACGAGATGAATCGTATCACACTCGCTTGGGCGGAGATCCAGAACGAGTTCATCGGTCGCAGTGACGATCTTCGCACTCTATTCGATCTCAAGAAGAGAGCGGAAGACAAGTTCCGTGAAATCGGCTTCCTCGTCGAAGTTGATATCGCCAACCAGGAACTCGGCGACGATGGCTTTCTCTATACTTCTCCAGTGATTCACCCGTATGGTCGAGTTGTTGGTGAAGACTCTCACGATCACGAGAAGCATGCTCGCGAAGTTCAGGCCGGCCTCGAAGACGGCATCGCTGGGACAGTGCGTGAAGATGGTTCTCTCGGTGACTCGAAGGTGACTCTCATTTAGTAGGTCACTCTAGAGGTACCTGAAACCCCGTAGTGGATCCTTGTAGAAGGGATTTGCTACGGGGTTTTCTATTCCCATCTTGTTCTACTCGTTGTTCTCTTGTTAGAGAAGATTTTCTTCCAGTTGATTATTTATAGGAAATCCTATAAAATATAGGTATGAGGACAACACTCGCAGAGGAGCGCATCAAAGCGCGAGTAAGGCAACTACTCGCGTTGGCTTCGTCGAGTTCGTCTGAGAACGAGAAGAAACTCGCTTCTACTCAAGCCGAGAAGCTCATGAAGAAGCACGGAATCACCGAAATCGACGTAGACGACGAAGACGACAGGAAATTCACGTACTCGGACAACCCACTCACGACCAATGCACAGTCGTTTATCCTCACAGCGCTTTGCATCGCATACGAAGTCACGCCGAGATACACTCTTCTCGCCGAAGATTCGCACTATCTCACGGGGGTAGTCACCCTCTCGGGGAGTTCTCAAGCGAGAAGTCGAGTCCGCAAGGCCTACAAAGACGTCATCAGGAGGTGTCAAGAAGAACTCGATAGGCTCAACTACCGCAAAACCACGATGACACTCAACTCGATCTACTGCGGAGTCGCCGAAAGCCTCCTCTCGAGACTTCCTCCAACCCCAAAATCCACCCACAAAGACGAGTCAACCCCCGTCAAAGTCGCCGAGCCGCCGACTCAAAAGCACCTCTTCGATGAGGGAAAGCGGTTCGGAGACACTCTCTCATTCTCAACACTACTACAACTCGAACAAGTTCAATTCGAACAAGGAGAACAATCATGAACACGAAAGTCAAGACCTTCGCCAGCGCACTTCTCGGAGTCACTGCACTTCTCGGGACTTTTAGCCCCTCTCTAGCGGCTTCGAAGCCTGGGGAAGTCGACCCGGTTCTCCCTCCCTCAACGATGACTGCGAGCGGGAAGACGTTCTATATCCAGTCCGCTCCCGAGGCGACAGGTGGAGGCGGGAATGTGATTTGTGGTCCGTACGACAAGGACCCTTCTCACACGGTTTTTCTTTGCCTCAACACCAACACTCAAATCGGCTTCGCAGGAGTGATCAACACTGAGAAGGTTTCGGGCAAGTCCTACCACTTCGAGGAGGGAACTCGAGTCGAGTCCGGAGTCAATGACCTGGCCCAGGACTTTTTGGCTAAGTCTCGAGGTGAAGAGATCTCCTCTCTCAAGACTCAGCGGAACATCCTCGCTGCGAACCACATCGTTCTTCTCCTAATCATCGCTTGGCTGGCCTACTTCCTCCGTAGCCTCTCTAAGAAGAACAAGATTCTCGAGAAGAAAGCGAAGGCTTACGACCAACTCCAGGACCTCGCTGAAGGACTCAAGACCCACTACCCTCTTAGCTCAGGAGAATGATCACAATGGATGCTAAGGAAGTCATCGAAATCACTCGTGAGGCAATGCGAGAATTTCGTCCTCTCTACGATGCTGTCGATAGGGGAGAGATTCGAGGCCGCTATCTTAAGAGCGCCATTCTCGATGCAATGGCTCAACTCACGGTTGTCATTGATGAGGCCGAAGATTTGGAGTGATCCACCCTTCTCCCACTTGATAAATTATAGGAAATCCTATAAAATATAGGTATGAGGCCAAAGGAAGGCCTCCACATACAAGGAGAGACATCATGAAGTACAAGATCGATTGGATCCAGTTCGCCTCACTCATCATCGCATTCACCGCCTACGCAGGGGTGATCTGGGTGATGTTCTCGTTCTGGGCGCCTTGGCCGATCACTTTCCCGCTCATCATCATCGCCATGATGGCGTCCGGGACGTGGTCTTACCGCTACTCTCTCCACGAAGAAGAGGAGAAGAACCGTGAATCTCACTGACTACACCAAGGGGTGGGTGGAGAAGAAGGGTGAAATCTCCTCTTGGGGAGGCAACTCTCTCGAAATCCCGGTCAAAGGGCGAGCGAAGCCCATCACCGGACTCCAGGATCTCGAGAATCTCGAAGGGCGAGTGACATTCACTTGCATTAGCCCCTACTCCGAGAAGACGACCTACACACGTCGTGAATACCGCGACAAGAATGTCCGCTGGATCCGAAACGATGACGTCCCGATCTACACCGAGGAACTACTCTATTGCCTCGCTGCAACCGCACTATATGGAGGAGACATCTCCATTTGGACGGACGAAGCCTACGGCACTATGAGGGAGAGGGAACTCCTCTGGTTCGTGGAGGGGGCTAAAGAGCGCTTCCAAGACTACATCAACTTCACCACTACCCCCGAAGTTGTCTCAATCAAGGCAAAGGGACTCAACCGACTCATTCGAGACGTGAATGACCTCGACAAACTCCCGGACAAGGTCCGCTTCGAACTCAACCACGGGACACTCATCTTCGAGAAAGAGACAATCTTCGAGAAGACCGTTCGCTGGAAGTATCGCCAGCAAATCCAGCTTAGTAGTTCGGAGTTTCTCACGATTCTCGCTCAAGCCGCACTCGACAAACTCGACGTTGTCTACAACTACGAACACGTCATCTCACTCTACTAACAAGGAAAGACATCATGAACACGAAGACCTACAACTCAAACACGCTCGGCGAACTCCTCGAAAAGGCGAAGAAACTCACAGAAGAACTCACCTCTGCAAGTCTCGGCTCCTCTCTCTACATTAGTTGCCGAGAGCTCGTCGAAGACATCGAGATCTACTCCGCCGAATCCTTCGAGGAGTTTCTCCCCGGTAGTCTCATCACTGTCGGCAAGACTTCCTACATGAAGATCGCTGGCGGATCCTGGGTTTGCCAGTCCGGCGTAGTTCTTTCACAGGCCGAGTTTTTCTCACTCTTCCTCCGTACCCTTGCCCAAAGCCCTATTCCGGGTGTCTATTGCCCTTACTTCGGTGAGGAGGAGAAGGTTGAGGTGGAGGAGGCCGAGGAGAATCCTGCGGAGGAACTCGATTCTCTCGAGGAACTCTCCGAGAAGAACGGTGAAGGCATCCCGATTTGGTGGGGCGATGAAGCCTACATGGTCACCTCCCCGGCGGATCTCAACCTCGTAGTGTGGAGCCACTTCGAAGACTCGAAGGGTATTGACTATACTCGCAAGAGGTCCGACGAAGGTTCTCTTGTTTGGGAACTTCAATCTCTTGGAGGCGAGCTCGAGAAGTCTCTTTCTAACACCGAACTCTTCGAGTTGATGGTGAAGCGCTTCTACGAGTACGGCGAGACCTACCGTTGCTCTCGTCCGCTCGTCAAGTCTTCCTCGTGTTCCAGTTGATTCTTTATAGGAAATCCTATAAAATATAGGTATAGAGGAAGGAAAGAACAATGTACACTCTCACAATCAACCCCAAGAACTTCGAAGCGTTCCCCGTCAAGGTGACCAAGAATGAAGACTACGAGATCTTCTTTCGTGAAGAACCTGTGACCCTCACCGAAGAGGAACTCAAGGAGGATTGCAACGGAGGCGTCCTGGTCTTCACAACGCGTGGTGACTTCCTCGTCCTCCCCAAGGGATTCGACCCCCGAGATGGGTGGGTTGAGCCGGTTAAGTTCGGCATCCAGCACTTCCTCTCGGACGGGACTTGGACTTCCAGCGAATACGGGAGGGGTGGTATGGGAGAAGCCGTAAAGGGAACGCGGGAGAATTACTTCTACCGCCTCTTCCAGTCAGGCGACTTCCAGGAACTCGTCTCTTTCGAGGAAAAAGGCTCCGCCTACCCTGTCCAGTTCAATTGGATTGAGAAGTGAAATGGACACCATCACGACTCAAGAAGAACTCGAGGAAGTTCTCCTAGACGAGTCCATCTCCTACCCTCGATGCTTCACTAGCCTTGAAGGGGTCCGCAAAGACATTCAAGACTCTCTTCTCTCCCACTACCTCCAATACAACATCACTCGAATCGCCTCGGGGTGTTACAAGTACTACGAAGGACCTGAATTCGAGTTCGGAGGAAGTGGACTTGGGAAGAAGGGGTGGTATCGAGTCGTAAGTGACAAGAAGTTTTGGGACTACGTGTGGAGAAGCAAGAAGACTTCGGGAGTGGCCTCATGATGGTTCTCCGAGCGCCTTTCTCCTACGAAGCCCAATGGCTCATCACCCCATCTACTGGGAAGACTTGTGGAGTCCTCAGAGAAGGATACTTGGGAGGACGCATCCAAAAGGCGTTCTCGAGACTCACGAGAGAAGATGAAGCCAAGTTCCGCGAGTGGTTCAAAAAGGCTCAGGTAGGGCGGTGGACTAGTCCTATGAGTTTCCTCGTCACTTCGATGCTTCGAAATGCCGACTTCGAGGAACTTCGAGAAATCGCTGAGAGAGTCGGTCTACTCAACGAGTACATCCCGAGTCAAGTGAAGAGGGAGACAGTGAAAGTCGAACTCGAGAGACTTCTCTACGCCTACAGGGGGAAAATCTTCGGAACTCTGTGAAAAACCACGGTAAAACCACCTGGAGACCATGTGTCCCGGGTGGTTTTATCTTATAATAGCGCATATAAGGAGGCTAGATGGTCACTAAGCGGAGTATCAACCTCTCGAGTCTTTCCTCAGGTGTCGACCTCATTTCACAGTTCCGTAACGCTTTGACACCTCAAAAGCCTTGGGAGTCCATCATTGATTTTGCTACCCACCCGAGTTTTTGTGGCCTCAAACTCTACCCGCGCCAACACACTTTCCTGAAACTAGCCTACCTCGAAACCGACTCGATGACTCAATACGACCTAGACGTCATTGAGGAGTGGCGTAAAGGATGGAGTCAACCGCAACCCGAGGGTACTCAATCCGACATTTGGTACCGCATCGACTATCTCAAGAAAAACGGCTACACACATTTCCCCCACATTCAAAACGTTCTAGGACGTCGAGCTTCTAAAGGCATGTTGGGTGGTATTCTCGGAGCCGAGAGACTCGCCTACTTCTACTCTCTCGGAGACTTCCAATCGCACTTCGGTCTTCCTCCAGGTAAAGACGCCTACCTCTCAGTCATCGCCACAAACACGGTTCAAGCCAAGAAGTTTCTCTTCGCTGATATCCGCCAAGCGGTTGAACGATGCCGCTATCTCGAAACCGCTATCTCGACTTCGAATGAGTACTCTCTTAGTCTCCGCACCGAAGCCGACAAGAGACTCATCGCCGAGTCCGAAAGACGCGGTATTAGACTCGACCACGAAGTAGCCACGGTTAGAGCAATCGCCGCCTCCTCCACTTCATCCTCCGGCCGTGGTGGTGTAGGCTTCGCCAACTTCTACGACGAGTTCGCTCACATGCAAGCCGGAACGGGTGGTCCTAGAACCTCGGAGGAAGTCTACGAAGCCTACCAACCCTCACTCGACCAGTTCGGTAGAGAGGCACTCACCTACATTCCCTCCTCACCCTACACGAAGGTCGGCAAATTCTACGACCTCTACAAGTCCGGTTCTATTCTCCTCGACTCTTTTCTCAACGACGAGGGTAAGAAGACATCCTCCGACTACGTCAAAGATGACACTCTAGCCGAAGACCTTGAGTCCGAGGAGAAAGTCGCTTACGCCGACCCCGAAATGCTCATTGTCCAACTTCCCTCTTGGGCTCTCTACCGTGATTGGCAACACGCCTACTCACTCGTAGGGACAACCTTCAAGGGAGCGATCCAATACGAGCCTCTCCGTAACGGAGTCATCGAAAACGAGCGTATGGTCCGACTCGAGAGAAGAGACCCGGAGAAGTTCAAGGTTGAGCGTCGAGCCCAATTCGCCGAAGTCATCAACTCCTACCTGGAACCCCAGAAAGTCGATGAGATTTTCGAGCCTCTTTGGGATGGTAGGGTCCTTTCGGAGCAAAACGCTGGTTCTCACGCTCTCGTCTACCACAGCCATTGTGACCCGTCCAAGACCAATGCTAACTTTGGCCTCGCGGTTGGCCACTTAGAGGAGTGTCCCGAACCCGACGAGTACGGAAACAAGTGGAAGCACGTCGTCTTCGACTTCCTCTGGGCCTATCAACCCAAAGACTTCCCAGATCACACGGTTGACTACATTAAGATCGAGAAAGACATCGAGAATCTTATCTCGAACTTTCCGACCATGGAACTCTTCACCGCCGACCACTGGAACTCGATTCTTCTCTTAAGCGAACTTCGAAGATTCACTCAACTCAAGAAGCTTGGGACGAGGGTTGAGGAGGTCAAGTTCACTTCCTCGAGAAACCAGGACACCGCCGAAGCCTTCAAAGCCGCCATGAACCTCGGATGGGTTCACGCCTATAGAGACTCACTCTTCAACGATGGGCAAGGAAGCCTTCTCGAAACGGAGTTGAAGTTCCTCACGGAGCAAAACGGCAAAGTCCAGAAACAATCCGTGGGTCCGTGTACGACGAAGGACTTGGCCGACTGCGTCATGGAAGTCACTGTGAGGCTTCTCGGAGAACAACTTGGGTCCTGGAATAGAGAGAAGCTTTCTTCTCCGCCCGTCTCAGGACTCCAGGGAGGGTACCCGACCCCGGGTTCCTTCTCAAACGACACTTTGTCTTCTCTCAAGTCTCTTTCGCAAAGAAGAACACCAGGTATGGGGAGAGCATCTCGAGGAAGACGAGGCTACTAGGAGAATCATGACCGAGTCTTTAGAGAAGCGACTCCGCTTTCTTAAACGAAACCTCTACCTTCAAGAAGACCCCTCGCCTTTCCTCCGTGAGATCAAAGAAATCGAGACTACTCTCTCCTCCAAGGTAGAGAAGGAGTTGACTCTAGACGACCTCAACCTCTCTCCAACCCTATTCTCCGAGCCCCTCCCGGAGTATCTCACACGTTTTTGCTTCACAAACGCCCCACTCTTCCTCAAAAACAACCCCGACGCCATCGAAGACGTCAAGATTCGCAGGGAGAAAGCCACCCGATTCGCCTTCGAAGCGAACAAAACCCTCTCCAAAGACCTTCTCGAGAGAACTATTCTATACTTCATTGAAGAGGTAGAAAGAGTTCGAGGCGAAAGTTTCAGGCGTTGGCCTCTCTACACGTTCTGCGGAGACAAGTGGCATTCAGAGCCCAAGAAGAAGTCAGGAGAAAGAAGTGAGGTTTACTAACGTCGGGTCTACGGGGTATGCCGGAAACGAGATTCAAGGCGTTGTCTTAACGGTTAGCATCGAGTCCCGCACAGTCATCCTCCAGGAATCCTACGGAGACATTCTCGAAGTTTCTTTCGAACTCTCGAATTCACCCATTTTCACCGTTCCAAGCGTAGGCGAGGAGTGGGTTTGCTCCCGTATCGGTGGAGTTTGGTACCTCGACAAGAGGACTTCTAAGCAAAACACGGCACTAAACCGCGATCTCAAAGAGGGAGACCAGGTTTGGAGTAACCGTTCCGGACGCATTCTCGTCGAAGGAGCCGATGGAAGCGTCATGGCTATCAGCGGTTCAACGAGTAAAAGCCGCCCTAAGACGCCTCTCGGACTACGTCTCGTCACTCAACTCCAGGAAAACGGCACGTCTACCCTCAAAGTCTTTTGGGCCGAAGTCACTGAGACGGTGGGCGGCAAGAAACTCAACGATGTTCAATACGAAGTGTGGGTTTCGGAGGGTGCAGGATACTACCTCTACGGGAAGACTTCGGAGAATCACCTCAAAATCACCGATTTCCCCGAGGTAGACGCGCTTTTCTTCAAGGTGAGAGCGGTTACGGACACTCTCTTCGGTGACTTCACGGCGCCTGAATCCGTGAGATCCTCGAGTCTACGCCCTGACGTCACCCAAAAACCTTCCACTCCGGTTCTAACCTCGGTTCTCGACCGTCTAAGCATCAAGTGGGATGGTCTCTTCGAGGATAGAAGCCAAGCTCTCTCGCTTTCTAAGGTGAAAGCCTTCGGGATTACGTCTCGGGACTCCAGCGAAATCATTGAACTTGGGTCACTCTACGGTGCTGGCGAGATCTCTTACGCGTTTTCTTTCCTCCCTGTGACAGTCACCGTCTACTTCATCGGCTATGACAACTGGGGACGACCCACTGAGCAATCCGCTCAAGCCGTGAGAACGCTCACAGGCGCTCTCAACACCGAGGCACTCACTCAAGTCCGTGGAGAAGTCGAGTTCAAGGTGAGTGAAGCACGGCGGGAGCTCGAGGCTAGTACAAGAGAGCGCGAAGATGCCTTGAAAAAGGCGGTTGACTCCAAGTCGACCATCATTAGATCCGGGACTACACCCAACAAGCCGGGTACTACTCCCGGAGACTTGTGGTGGCAATACCCGAATAGCTCTCTTGAAGGAACTGTCATTGGCCAGTGGGTTTGGGACGGCGAGAGGTGGAAAGAGAGCCTCATCGGGTCCTCCATTATCGCTGACGGAGCCGTAACCGCTGAGAAAATCACAGCTACCGAGAGTCTCATGACGAAACTCCTCTCCGCGAGGAAAATCTACGCCAACGACCTAGTCGTGGGTGGGGGAGACAACCTCATTCGAGACCCCACTTTCAAGTTCACTGAAGGCGACTCCCGTCTTTGGCTCAACAACTCCGGCTTCCTCATCAACGTAGTAGATGAGTCCAACACTCCTACGAAGACTTGGCCGGGCACTCCGAACTTCTTCAAAGTGACTCAGCAGAGTAGATCCAATAGTCCTGTCTTTTACGATTGGTACTACGATTGCACTCGAGTAACCAACATTCAATTCAAGCTCAATCACCCCTTCAAGCCTTCACAATCGCGTAAGTATGTTCTCCGCTTTGAAGTCGCGATTCCTCAATCCGTCGCGAGTGCCTTCGTAGAGTACGTCAATAGTGTCTTCACCCCCGAACTCTACTACCTTAATGCTCAGGGGTGGGTTCATACTTCTAGTGTCGACTACAAAACCACCCGATTCGTCGCCACTTCCCTTGTTATCGACAATGACAAAGTCGTGCATACGTACGAGTCCATGTTTGAACTACCCGATGAGGCGGTTGAGTTCACTCTTAGACTCCGAGCCTCCGCTATCTCCTACAATCAAGCGGTTAAAACCACCTCCGTACTCTATGTGAGTAACGTCTCACTCAAGGAGAAGAAGTCCTCCGCTGATCTCATCGTAGACGGAGAGCTTTGGGCTAGACTCGCGAAGTTCGATAAACTTGAAGTCCTCGATAAGCTCACGGCTCAAAACGCCGAGATCCCCGGGACCCTCATCAGCAACGATATTTTCGGCAAGAATATCCACGGTGGGCAAATCGCGGGTGCGAAGATCACCCAGGAAAACTACACTACAAATACCCTAAGACTCTTCAATAACTTCACGGAAGGCTCTATGGACTGGTGGGTAGGGGAAAAGGGCCCCTGGGAAGGTCCTCTTAAAAGCCTCTACCCTGACTTCACTGGTACTTCCAACACTAAGTCTCGTCTTCTCTCAAGTACGTCGTCTCTTAGATTTTTCGGTACTCTCGATTTAGGTATTGCCCAAGCTAACAAGTTAAGGAAACTCGTCTTCCTCTTCTACCACAAGTCCGGACCCCGAGTAGTCATCAACTACACACTCACGCCGACTAACGACTCTCAGAAAACCGCCACCGGCTCCTTCGTTTCGAGTCTAGGACCCAACCGAGTCGAGATCAACCTCAGCGATGATGAAGTCAACTCCTATAAGTTCGAGCTCAAAACAAAGAATGAAGAACCTGTAGAAATCATCCCCCGTCAGCTTATCCGCGAGACTAACACACTCACCGGTCTCATCGAACTCGACAGCAAAAACAACACTCCCACCCAGTCGTTCAAGACTCTCAACCCGGACGAAGAGACTCGAATGACCCCGACAGGGTTGGAGTACTACAAAGGCGGCGTCAAGAAAGGCTCCTACGCTTGGGAGAACTTCGTAGCACCGCCTACCGGCTACCTCTTCGTACCTGACCGTCATCTCTACTTCCCCTCGGGGCCTCGACCCACGGAAGACTACTGGAAGGTTCTCCGTCTTAGGGAGGCCGAGCAAACCTTCTTCCAGGGGAGAATCTCCCAGGACGGAGACGGAGTCATGATCACTGAGCCCGGCTGGTATGAAATCTACGGCATGATCCGTTGTATACCGGGAACATGGGGAGACATTTGGGGGTGTGGTGTTTCCGCTTGGGGCGAACCTTTCGACCGTACTTGGCCCTACCAATACGGAACCTCTCCCGGTGTTGAGGCCGGTCTAGTCATGATTGAAGCACGTCAAATCAAGAAGTTCACTAAGAAGACCACAATTCACCTCAGAGCAGTCCATGTTGGCGATAGTGACGCAATTGCTAACTCTGCTTGTCTGTACGCTAAGTACCTCGGACCTATTTCCTAAACCCCTGCTCTCTTTCTCGTAAGGAGTGGAATACCTCTACTCTAGGAAAGGGAGATCATGGGTAACGTTCAAACCTTCATCAACACCATCGCTTGGTGGTGTGAGAACGGCGATTTAGGCTATGACCAGTGGAACCGCTGGGATATTCGAGAGGGCGGCGAGTGTGATTGTTCCTCTCTCGTCATCCAGTGTGCTCGTTGGGCTGGTTTCGAGACCGGTGGGGCGACTTACACGGGTAACATGCGTTCAGCTTTCACGGCTAACGGTTGGGTTGCACTCCCCAACGATGGTAACCCCTACCCGGGTGACATTCTTCTCAACGACGCCAACCACGTCGCCGTCTACCTCGGCGGTGGGAGACTCGCTCAAGCCTCCATCGACGAGAGAGGCGAGATCGCTGGAGGCCAATCCGGCGACCAGATCGACTACGAGACCAACACACGGTCTTACTACAACTACCCGTGGAGTTGCTACCTCCGCTACGTGGGTGGCGAAACCGAGTCTACGGGCTGGGTCCCGGCCGATGACCCGTACAACCCCAACGGCTACGGTGAGACTTACGTCGCCACGATTCAAACCCTTCTCGCACAGAACGGCTACTCGGTTGGCTCCGACGGCGCCGACGGTGTTCTCGGTGAGAAGACTTTCGAAGCCATCAAGAAGTTCCAGGCCGACCACGGCCTTGAGGCGGATGGTATCCCCGGTCCCAACACGGTTTCCGTACTCCACGGCAACAAGGCTTCCGGCCCTAAGCCCATGGAGAAGAACGAGACCGACGGCCAGGTCACTCTTGAGGTGGACGGAGTCCCCGGCCCCGCGACCATTGCCCGTTTCCAGCAGGTCATGGGCACGGAGATCGACGGTGTCCTGGATGAGGACGGCTCTCCGGCCGTTAAGGCTTTCCAGCACTTCCTCAACTCTTACGTACCCTCCGGAAGCATCCGTGACCTCAATGGAGACGACGCCGTAGAGCTCGATGGCATTCTCGGACCCAAGACCTGGAGAATCTTCCAGTACTGGGCTTGGTGCAACCACAAGGACATTGTGGACCAGTTCGCTGCTTCCTGGGAGTTCGCCGAGTTCGTTGACGGTGAAGATGGAGAAGTCACCTGGAAGGTTTTCCAGTCGCTTCTCAACATCTCCTTCGCTTACAGTGAGAGGATTGCGTGATGACTTTCGCCTACTTGAAGGGTGATGTCCAGTCCCCCACAAGGGAGCAACTCGTATGCACTATCGGACTCGAAGGTACTCGAACCTATACGAGTGAGGGCGCCCTGGTTATCCCCCCGGGACTCCACAAGTTCGTAGGGCACTGCGATCTCATCGTCCCGACTGGGACTTTCACTGTCGTCTTGAGAACTGGGAAGACGAGGCTTCAAGCCGAAGTGACTTTCGAGGAGGGTAAGACCTACACCCTCCAGGAGCTCTTCAACGACAACAACACAGCGTCTATCACCAACACCTCTCTCACTGTCACTGTAGAAGATGGAATTGTTTCGGTAAGGAGAAAGAAATGACCACTGAAACCAACTTCGAGACTCTCTTCCAGACCTACACTCGCGATAAGATCGACGAGATTGTGGGTGGAGTCCGAGAGACTACGACTTCCAACACTGAGTCTCTTAGAACCCTCCAGGCGCAATCCGAGGAGAACCTGAAGAAGACAGTTTCTCTCCAGACTCAAGCACTTGAAACCAAGGAGAGTATCCAGGGTCTTCAAAACCGACTCTCCGAGAACCGCACTCAAGTCAACAACCTCATCGAATCGACGAAAGCCGACCTCGAGAAGAAGAGCAGTGACTTGGCCACGCGTGTGGGGACCCTCGAGTCCTCTCCTGCTCCGAAGTCGGGCGTAGACCTTCCCGAAAGACTCGACCAAGACAAGAAACTCTACCAGTTTACAACCCAAGACTACAAGATTACCGTCTACCACATTGTCGGGCCAATCTACTACGTCTACGTAAATATTGCTATCAGTGCATTCAGTCCCAATGGCAAGAGTGCGGATATTCAAATCTCTCAAGAGATTGCCGACCTCAAACTCTACTTCGCCCCCCAGGAACTCTTCTCTCTTCCCGGCAATGGCGCGCCTTCTATTAGTTCAACCGCACCTGGTATTAGTACCTTCCACCTTGACAAGTCAAAGGACTTTGGCGACATAGGCGTAGGCAACGCAGGGTTTTATGCTATCTCTGTGACCGGAGCACAATTCCCCCAAATCACGTGGGATTACCTGTAGAAGGGAGAGTAGATGCTCATCGACTCTACTAAACCTGACTTCACTACGATGGGTGATGTGGAGTTCTTCGACTTCTCTTCGTCTTGTCTCGCTGAAAAGAAGAAGAGGGAGAGAACTCTTCTCCTCCGTGGAGAAATCGAAGAGAAAGTCCAGGAATACCGCAACTACGTTAGGAACCAACCCCCGATTGACGTCAAAGACCTCAAGAGAAAAGTTGGGCCCGGAGAGCGCGTCTTGGTAGAGGGTGTAGAATACGAGAATATTCTACCGCTTTTCCTAGACCTGGAGTCTCAAGACCCCTTCAAGGCTCCTTGGGCTTGGCGTGAGATCAAGGTGAAGCCTGTTGACTGGTCGTCTAACGAGTTCTACGAGAAGGGTGACCTTATACTCTTCCAGGGTCAAACTTACGAGGTCGTCAACGACCACAAGTCGGACCCTGAGAAGACGCCGGATAAAGATTCGGTGAACTACAAGAAGAACTAGAAAGGAGAAGAAGTGTTTGATGTGAACACTCTCCTCGTCGGGATCGGGTTCAACCCCGAGATCGTAGCAATTTTGCTCGGTCCTCTCCTGACGACTGGCCTGGCGGCGGTTGACCTGCCGCATTGGAGTGCTACTAAGAGACGAGTCCTCGTCATTGTGGTAGCCGCCGTCCTGTCCGTACTCGTGTGGGTTTTCGGGGCTTACCCCGCCGCTTGGGAGTACTTCATCGCCGTCTGGGGCGTTATTCTAGCATCCGCCCAGACGTCTTTCACGATCCTGAAGAAACTCGGCTTCGTGGACTGGGTAGGCCGCGTCACTCCCGGTGGCGAGCCTAACGTAGACAAGTCTAGTGACTGAGATCTACACCAACAAAGAGGTCGTGAGTGCCCTAGCCGTGTTCATCGTAGCATTGCTAGGGGCCCTCGCGGCCGTTGTTAGACTTATTCCCAAGTACTTTGAGAACCTCCTCGATAGTAAACTCGAGAATGTCACAAAACATGTCGAGACTACTCGGAAGGTCGCTGAAGGTGCTGAGCGTGAAGCTAGACTCGCTAAGGAAGAAGTCCAAAACGATCACTCTTCGAACATTAGAGAAGACGTCGACGCATCCATCGAAACCACCTGGTTGGCCGTTAACGCCATTGAGGATGTCAAGAAAACTCTCGGGTCGGTGACTTCAACACTCTCCGAGAACGGGTCACGTCTTGAAGACACGAGCCGTACGGTTCGGGGCCTTGTGAGAAGAGTGGACGAACTTTCGGAGCAACAAGGGTCGCTTCTTTCACAGCAAGAGCGGCTTCGTGAGGATCTTCGTCTTGAAAGACTCGAAAAGACGAAGGAACTTCAAATCCTCCGAGAGCAATCCCACGACGAACACGAAAGACTCTGGCACGAACTAGGGTCAAACTAACCTACCCTACTCTCGTTTAAAGAGTAGACTTACTAAGGAGAAGAAATGAAACGACTTTCCGCACGGGCTATCAAAGCCTTGCATCCGTTTTTTTCGGACTATCTAGCAAATGCCAAAACTTCGAGTAATCTCGAGAGTCGTCTTTGCCTTCTCCGTGAGGACTTCTACAAGGGGGCACAAGAAGTCCTCCCCGAAGCGTCCGATGAAGACCTGGACGACGCCTTCGACGACTACGAGGAATACGTTACCAGCTCTAGAACCTTCAAGAAGCGTAAGGCTAGTGACGAGTTCGTTGCTCCTAAACTCCCCCAATACGGTTCTCCGGACCTCGAGGGTGAAGAGTTCAGCGAAGACGAGTCGATTCCCTGCCCTGAGTGTGGTGAAGAGCTTGAGAGCAAGGTCGGCTCCCAGAAATGCTCGTGTGGAGCCATCTCCAACATCTCTCTCGTTGAGACTCCCACTAAGACGAGTTTCTATCGCAGGATTGTCCCCGACCGTTCCACGATGAAGATCGCTGGGGGTCCCCCGGACTCCTACTACATGTTCGACCCTAGAGCCGATGTAGACGACTATGCACTCGAGAGAATCGAGGAAGAAGTCCAGGACCTCATCGACGAACACGTTGAGAAGATTCTCCAACTCGACCCCGACGATATTGAAGCCGTAAGAGCCGAAGTCCGGGAGTTGAGTGACGAAGCGGAGCGTCTCCCCTACAATTACGATATCTACGACTACGACTACGACCTAGAATCCGGTACGCACTCCCCTGAATGGATCCGAAACCACCCCTCCTACAAGGAGAGATATGGGGATGGTGGGCCCGTCGAAGAAGACATGGAGTACTAAATGGGCTTTCGGCAACGCGTAGCCAACCTTATTGCGGGGTCTTCCACTGTGAAGGCTCCGCCTTCGGGTAAACTCTCGAGTCTTCAAATGGCTCTACCTAAAACCCGAACGCCTCTCAAGACTCTCGAAGACCTGGGAATCAACTACGACCTCACTGAGAGTACGAATCGTGGCCAAATCCGTGAATGGTGCCGTGGCTACTACGCTACACACCCCATCGTAGGTACTTGCATCGACATTTACTCGAGGTTCCCCGTACAAGACTTCGAGATCAAGTGTAAAGACCCCGAGCTTCAAGACTTCTACGAAGACCTCTTCCTGGACGAGAACCGTCTCAACTACAACCAGTTCCTCGTAGACATGGGTAGAGAGTTTTGGACGGTGGGCGAGGTTACTACACTCGCCTCCTTCAACCAGGAACTTGGGGTTTGGACCTCCGAAGAGATCCTCAACCCGGACGATCTCGAAGTTCTCCCGTCGGCTTTCTCCGCAGACCCGATCGTTAGAGTCTACCCGCCTCAATACCTGCAAGAAATCTTCCGCGGAGGCTCTCAAGGCGACTATCTCCCCTCGGAACTCGACGCTATCAAGAGAAAGTTCCCAGGTATCGGCCAATCGAACTTCGATAGCTTCCTAGACGTAGACGCTTCCAACATCTCGAGAATCGTCAACAAGGTCTCTCCGTGGGATCTCTACGGTACTCCTCATCTTCTCCGCGTTCTTAGGCTCCTAATGACCGAGGAAAGCCTAAGCGCCGCACAAGACGCCGTAGCCAATAGACTCTACGCGCCTTTCATCCTGGCGAAACTCGGTTTAGACCGTGTTGACGGCGGAGAACCTTGGATTCCTGACTTTGAGGACCTTGAAGCCACCCGAGATCAAATCAACGAGGCCCTAGCCGCCGACTTCCGTCTCCTCGTACACCACTACGGACTTGATATCCGCTCGGTGTTTGGCCGAGAGTCGATGCCTAGACTCGACAACGACTTCGATCGAGTGGAGAGAAAGATCCTCCAGGCATGGGGCATCGGCGAGTCTTTGCTTTCGGGGTCCTCCAACGGGTCCTACGCCTCCTCCGCACTCAACATGCAACTCGTAACCCAGCTGATGACGACCTACCAAAAGTGGCTTCAAACCCACTTCCGCCGTAGAGCCGCCGTCATCGCCGAAGCTCAAGGCCACTACGACTACGAACTCTCGGGCAACTCCTCCGAAACGGTGTATGAAGAGGCACTCTACCTCGATCCCGACACGGGTGAAACCTACCTCGAGAAGAGACCTAAGCTTCTCATCCCTGAGTTGAAGTTCAAGACCCTCGACTTGAAAGACGAGGAGTCGCGTAGAAACTTCCTCTTCCAACTCAAGCGTGATGGCATCCCGATCTCTGATGAACTTCTCGTCGCTGGCCTCAACATTGACCTCAAGGATGAAGCCGATAAGGTTCACGCCGAGACGGTGGCTAAGGCGGTAAGCCAAAAGAACATCGAGAAGGAGATCCTCGAGAAGTCTCAAGAGGAAGACCTCGGAATCACCGAGGAAGAAGCCGAAGAGATGACTCCTCCGGTCGGCCGACAGGCTTTAGAGTCGAATGCGCCTAGTACTACGCCTCCTGGTACGGACTCGAAGCCTGTCGGTGAAGTCTCAACCCGCCCGTCGGTTTCCAACGAGTTCTAAAAACCTCCTGGCACTCAACGGAAGTAGTGAGACGAGTTTCTCCTAGTAGCAAGTGAAAGGCTACTAGGAGAAACGTATATAGCAAAGGAGGAGGAGATGCGTCTAAAGTTCGCCGAGCTTGAAGGCAACTTTTACGAGATCCTTGATACTGCCGAAGGCGAGTTACTCATCTCGGTTCCTGGCCTCAACCCTTTCTGGGTTCCAGAGGAGGAAGTTGAGTCATTCGAGTTTAGTAAGTACTTCGACAACACGGATCCCTACGAAGAACTTATTGAAGACCACCTCGACGCCGACTTAACTAAGACCGCTTCCTGGAAAGACATCCAGGACAAGGCGAAGCGCTTGAGAAGAGAAGGCAAAGTAACCGTCATCACCTTCAGGGACACCTACATTAAGGCTCAAGTCCAGGGTGACCACGACCTCTACAACGTTGAGGTAGTCAAAGACCCGATGACCGGCTCTAAGATCGAGTCTTGGAGTTGTACGTGTGGTTGGGGCGAGTGGGCCTTCAAGAGAGAACACACCTACATCGGTAGAATGTGCTCCCACGCCTTAGCCGTCTACTGGGAGATGGCTTCACTTGAATTCTACCAAGGATACGAGAAAAACACGATGAAAACCGCCGCATTAGACGATTCCGGACGTGAAGCCGAGATCTCGGAGTCGCAAATCTGGGACGAACTTGACGCCTACATCCAGTCGACCGAGGACTACACTCTTGAGGACCTCCTGGAGGACGAAGACGATTCGCTCAAAGTCCTCAAGATGTTCACTAGAGCCTACGGAGATCGACTCCCCCACTACCTCCTCTCCCCGGTGAGACTCTACCGCGAACTCAAAGCCGTGGTCGACTACCAGAATAGCCTCCAACCGTCGACTCAAAAGACCTCGGGACGCTACTTCACCCCCATGGAGCAGTTCGCTCTTGAGGAGGAAGAAGGCACGGCGAGACAACTCCCGAACCTCAACCTCTCCCGCATTTACGGCTAGGAGAAGCCATGAAGAAGAGTAGTATTCGCCAGGAATACGAGTACGTACCCGAAGAGGAGTTCAACTTTGAGCCTCAAGAAGGATGCGTTTACGTCGTAGTAAAGGCGATTTCTGCGAGAATCAACCAAAACTACGATGCTTGGCCCTCTGAGGAACTTCGAGACAACTATGAGACCTTCATCGGAGATCCAGTTTTCGTCAACCACAAGAACGAAGACCCCGAGAGAACCCGTGGAATCGTCTTAGACGCCAAGTACGTCGAGGATGAGGTCCTGGAAGACAAGTACATTCTCCTCCTCATCGAGGTGGATGGTGAAGCTTTCCCGAACCTAGCCCACGAAATCGTGACGGGAGGCATCGACTCCGTCTCGATGGGCGCCGATATCGAGTACTCTACGTGTTCGATTTGCGGAAACGAAGCGGTGACTCAAGAAGATCTCTGCGTGCATGTGGAGAGGTACAAAGGGTGCTACCTCAAGGACGATGGCGAAGAGAAACTCGTCTACGAGATTTGCCACGGCGTAGAGTTCTTCGAGATTAGTTTCGTCTTCGACCCCGCCGACGAAACGGCACTCTTCGAGAAGGTCAAGGATGCAAGAACTTCCTCCCTCCCCAGCGAGTCTTTCGGGGTGGGAGACGTTGAAGACCAGGAAGAACCTGTCCTCATCGCGGCTTCTCCGGTGCTGGAAGATGAAGAAGAAGAAAAACCCTTAACTCCTTCTTCTAAAGAGATGAACCACACACTCACTCCTAGAAAGGAATCAGTCAAAGTGGCTAGAAAGAAGAAGAGTCGCAAGTCCGCGATTCGTGCAAACCGTCGCCTCGCCAACGAGACTCCTCAGATGAAGGCCACTGAGGAGCTGGAGGACGAGGACGACGTGAAGGACGACGAGGAGGACGAGGCTATCCAGACCAAGGAAGCCGCCCTGCTCCCCGCCCACATCGAAGTCGAGCCCGTCGAGGGTTTTGAAGAGGTTGCTCACAGCGTCCTCGACAAGTACGCCCCCAACGGTGACCTTGCCATCTCCCCCGAGGGTGTCATCGAGTTCACGACGGACGATGCGATCGTGAACCTCCAGGACGTAGCGAACGAGCTGGCCGAGGCCGGCTTAACCGTTACTCTCTTCGACGTCACAGTTGAAGAGGGCGAGACGGCCAAGGTTGACGACTACGGCGTCGAGATCCCGAGCCCGAAGGAGGCTCGTCTCTCCGGTCGTGTCCGCATGGCCAAGGCTCGTCGCAAGGCTAATCTCCGCCGCCGTGCTTCGGAGGAGGACACCAACCTCCTGGACGATGAGCCGATCGAGCCCATTGACCCCGAGGTTGAAGAGGACATCGAGACGAACCCCGACACCCTTGATGAGACCTCCGAGGCTCTTGCCATGAAGACGGCTCGTCTTGAGGTCAAGGCCGGTATTCTCGCCTCCCAGGATGTCTTCAAGAGAGCCGCCAAGCTCGAGAAGATGCCTCTCCGTAAGACGGCCGCCATCCACGCCGCCGCCTTCCAGCTCTACCGCAAGCAGAAGAAGGCTCCTCAGGCCCGTTCCGCTGGTAGAGTGACCAACACGACTCCTCGCCGTGTTGCGGCCCGTGAGGTTCCTCGCCTGAACCCCACTCGCACCTCTTCCAAGCGTGGCGTTGACTCCGACGCCCTGATTCTTCTGTAAGGAGAAAGAATGTTCAAGGTTACTCTGGACAACGTAGACCTGAAGCGGACGATCCGTCCGGTCTACGCCGACACTCAGGCCACCCCGATGGCGACCTACCTGGACCCCAAGTGGGATCGTTCCGTCGACATCCTCCCCGGTATGGTCGTTACCCGTACCGCTGGTGACAACGTTACCCTTTTCGGTACCGGCACCACCGCTACGAAGCACGCCCCTCTCGGCCTCTCGGCCCTGTTCGTTGCTCCCAAGATGGGTGTTGACGAGGTTCGTTCTTCCGGCTCGAACCTGTTCGCCACCTGGGTTGGTGACAACCAGTCCGTTTTCGAGGTTCTCGCCCCGGCTTACGCCACGACCGGCGTTACCTGGAAGACCCCGGATGAGACCACCGGCCCCGTTGTTCTCCGCGTCACGCTTCCCGGCCACGCCGACGGCCCCGGCAAGCTGACCAACGAGGCAGCGACCGCCAACAAGGTTTCCGACAAGATCGCCGGCCGCCTCATTGAGGTAGCGGGCAACAAGATCATCGTCACCCTCGACCAGACCGCCGCCTGATAGGAGAAGAAGAATGACTAACTCCATGCAGCGTAAGGCTAAGGCTTCGGACGCTTACGTCCGCGAGATCCTGGCCGCCCAGCGCAAGCTTGGCACCAACAAACTGTCCGCCGCCCAGAAGCGGGAGAGACTCGCTTCTATGAACCTGAACTCGAGCCTGGGTCGCCACAAACTGGCACAGTCCATGATCGGCCCGATCCAGCTCAAGCTCCGCTACCAGGGTCTCCTGCGTAACGTTCTAGTTGAGGATGCCCTGACCCCGGGTGTTCCGATCGAGTACGACGTCATGGATGATCGTGGTCAAGCTTATATGCTCCACGGAAACGAGGGTGAGGTCAAGATCACCCCGTTCGAAGGCAAGCGCCTCCCCGTGACTCTCTTCCGTATCGCCTCCTTCCCGCAGATCAAGAAGGAAGATGTGTACTACCTCCGCACCAATGCGATGGAGTACGCTCAGGATGAGGCCAAGCAGGTCATCATGAAGCAGGAGGACTCCCGCCTCGTGACCCTGTTTGAGGCTTCGATGAAGTCCTACCTGGCGAAGAACCCCACGACCCAGACGGGTGAGGCCTTCGTCAACAACGTTACGTTCTCGGGCGATCACCTGACCCCGAACGTCTTCTATGACGCCGTAGCGAACATCGAAGGCAACGAGCTGGAAGCGAAGAGAATTCTCTTCTCGACCAAGCTCTACCGTGACCTGTACCGTTGGGACATCAACACCACGGGTTGGGCCTTCAAGGACAAGGTCGTCGCCGGCGAGAAAGTCCAGGAGTTCGGTGAGTTCCAGATCGGCCGCTCGGTGATTATTCCTCCGAACACGGCCTACATGACCCCGGCTCCCGAGTTCCTGGGTGTCTTCCCGGTTATGTACTCGCTGGATGTGGAAGAGGACAACAACGCTCCTCGCTTCCACTACGGTTGGGTTATGGACGAGCTGGTTGGTATGGCCGTCCTCAACCCGCGTGGCCTGGTCAAGATTTCCAAGGCCTGATTCAACGTAAAGGATGGAGAAGGGAATCATCTCTTCTCCATCCTTTGCTATATGTCAAGAAGGAATAGGGATGGCAACCAAGAAGCTCAAGAAAGGAATCCTCTCTCCGGAGGATCTCCCCTACGTCGTCGATGAAGTTCTCTACGTTAGAAACAATCTAACTGCGAAGCTCATCCATACTTCCCGAGACGAGGTCTCCCTCGAAGTAGGCCCGTGTCACTCGGATGAGAACACTCAAGTTCTCCCCATCGAGATCGCTAAGGCCCCTGGCTTCCAGAAACTTTGGCGTCGAGGGGATGTGACGGTTTCCTCCGACCCCAAATGGGCGTATGAAGTTGTGGATAAGGAAACGTATGTCCACCCTGGAGTCCTCTCTCCGGACGAGGTTCTAGAAGCGACTCCCGGCTCGAACGACTTCACAATCAAGGAAACCCTTGGTGACGTAGGCATCGACTTTGAAATGGGTGAAGACAATGCCTAAGGCCAAGAAGGAAGAAACCCTTGACCTCGAGACTCCTATCGAAGAAGTAGTCGAGACTCCCGCCGAAGAGAAGACCAAGGAAGAGCCTAAGGCTAAGGTTAAGCCTAAAGCTGAAGAGGCCAAAGTCGAGGAGCCCAAGGTGGTAGCCGAGGTTAGACACGAGGTGGCTAAGCCGGTTCTCACCACCGAACTCTTCGCCGTACAACACAAGAGAACCGACATCTAAGACCCTCGATAGGAGACTCGAATGGATGAAGAAGTAGTATCGTCTAATATCTTCCAAACCCAAAGCGTTATTAGACGTCAAATCTCACGCTATCTCGAGTCTCCTATCGGTCTTCGAATCCTCGGACCCACCGGGGCGTTATGCGACCCCGATTCTCCTCCCGTAGTCACCGTAGACTTCGAAGGCAACCTAGCCGACAAAACCAACTACGAAACCTCCCTCCCCTCTCCGGAGGTAGTCCGTGAAGAGGAAGGCGTCTACTCCTCCACTATCCCTCTTGAAGCGGTTCAAGAGATTGGACTTCTCCGAGTCGCTTGGATCTACACAATCAAAGGACACCAAGTAAAGTTCAAAGAGTACTTCGAGATTCTCGAATACATGCCTCTCTACCAATCGCTCACCGAAGGCGAAAAGAGCATCGTGGCTCGAGTAACCTACCTCTTCGGTGACCTCATGGACAACACGAGTGGGGGCGTCCCGTCTTTCTACGAGGAGTTCCAAACCCACTTCTCCTATGAGAGACTTGCTCAACTCCTGCAAATCTCAGTAGACAAGATCAACTCCACCCGTCAACCCGTAACCCACTACTCGGTTGCCGGTGGAACTCCCTTCCCTGAAGAACACTACGGACTCCTCACTCAAGCACTCTACCTCGAGACTTTGAGACACTTCGTTAGAACCTACGTAGAGCAACCCCAAATCTCGGGTGGAGGCGTAACGTACGCCGACCGTCGAGATTACATGACGAGATGGCAAGGCGTTCTCAGAGACGAAGAGAAGTCCTACAACGATATGCTCGCCACCTTCAAGAAGAGTCTCATGAAACTCGGACGTGGAGCTCTCCTCGTATCGGGTGGCATTTACGGGAGTGGCTCTTCGTTTAGGTCGGGTGCCTATGTTGGAGCGGTTCGAGCGGGTAGATGGTATCCCGCTTCCCCTATGGCGTTAGTGAGGTAGAATGACTCTTGTTCGTCTTCCACGCTATCACAGTGTGTCTAAGCTTCAAAAGCAAGTCATCGACGCACTCAAAACCCAGGGAGAACCCGCCTTCGTCATTCACACGGGCCATTCGGCGGCTCAAGACTCGTTTGAGAACCGGTGCCCTTCGTGTTTTGACCCGGTCTACCTGCAGGCCTCCTACTCGACCGAGTGCCCCTATTGCTTTGGTACAGGACTAGATCCCGCGGTCATTCAAGCGACTCTCACCTATGTGATCTTCTCTGACAACAACAACGACGAGAAAATCACGAAGCAAGGCGAGTTTCTCCCCGTCGAGTCCACAGTGGTCATGGATGGCCTCGTTGAGGTGACCCAAAACGACTTCATTCTCCGAGTCGACTCCTGGAGAGGCGATGTGCCTACGTCTCCGGTCGAGGCTTTCACGATTAGCCGAGTGTCTAAGACGACTCTTAGAGATGGAATGAGGCGTGGAGACTACTCCGTAGACATCATCCAGCAAAAAGGGTCGGTGAATCGCCTCACAAACACCCACCCGATCTACAAACTTCTCCTCGAGCCTTGGGAGCAAAACAAAGAACCCTCCCTTAGACCCCCGACTCCTATTAGACTCACTGAGAAACTTACTACTACGCCTGTTTTCGAGGAGCATTCGTATGAGAGTCTTCAAGGTTTCTAAGGGACTCTCCCAGAAAATCGCCGATGAAGCGGCTTCAAGGGCTTGGGAAGAGACTTCTAGGAGAAAATGGACTACGGGACACAAGATTGTCCCTATCGGAGAACTAGGAGCGGCTTCTCTACGCGTTCCAAGACACTACCTCTACCAGGAATACGGTACGAGACCCTTCGATATGACCTCTCTTGAAGGGAAAGTGGTGCCTCTACCCCAGGGTCCTAGGAGAGTCAAGGGTGTAGGCCAACCTGGATGGGTGACTTTGCCTGGGGGAGTGCGTGTTTTCCGGGAGAGAAAGTGGCATCACCCGGGAATCAAGCCTACCTATCTTCTTAGAAGTTCACTCAGGGACGCTATCCTGGAGTTTTGGCCTGAGATCCAGGGTGAAGCGGCCAAGTTTCTACTCTCAAAAGACGGTGAGGTTGTGTAATGACGGTCAAAAACTATAGCACTTACAGCGTTTTGGAGGCCGTGAAGAGAGCCGGGGTCACCGCTCTCCGTAAAGGTCTAAACTCGAACTACTTGGGTCCCCAAGACGCCTTAGCGATGCTCAAAGACCAGATTAGCATGGAGTATCCGGAGAGGGAGACACAATACCCGGGAGTTTGGGTGAGGTTTTCGTTTTCGCAGTTGCAAAGACTCTCGCTCGACCCCACCTTCGTGGAGGAAGACACTTCGAGAGAGTTCCAACTCGGGTCTTTTAAAGGGCGAATGTCCTTTTCAATCCTCGCTCTCTCCTCGAAGGACCGAGACCAAATCGCTGGAGCCTTAATCCACACTTTCCTCTTTGGTAGAGAGTCCGAGACGGGTGGAGGCTTCCAATCCGAACTCTCGAACAACGACTACATCAACATTACACCCCAGGAAGCCCTCCTCACACCTGGAGGCCAATCGGAGACTATTGGGACGCCTTGGGATCCGAACAAGATCGTATATGAGGACTCTTACTCCCTCAACATTCAAGGCGAGTTCGCTTCGAACATCAAGACCGGCGAACTTGTCCCGTTGAAGTCCGTCGAAGTCATCCCAGAAATCAAGGACCAGGCGTGGGTATAATTTCCCTCCTGGCAAACTACGAAAGAGTAGAAAGAAAGGAGAGGGTATGCCCGACTACACCGTACCCGGTATTCTAGTACAAGAGATTGAGGGGCCGATTATCGGAGCCCTCACGACTTCTTCGAGAACGATTGCTCTCCTCGGTGAGACCCAGGGAGGTGTTTCCGGAGTCGAAAGAGCTCGCGCTTCCGCAACTGTGACACTCTCTACGGCGAACATCGTCAAGGAGTCGATCAAGGTCTTCAAAGAGGCTACGGGTGAGGTCTACACTCTTACGACCGACTACGCAATCGAGCAGACCGGCAAAGAGACAAAGATCAAGCCGGTTGCCGCCAAGATTCCGAACGACACAGACTTGAAGGTCACCTTCCTCTCCGTTCCGGACAACTACTACGATGCTACTATCTTCACGGCAACCGAGGACCTGGCGGAGCGTTTTGGTCCCGCTTTCAAGGCTACGGGAGAGGTTAACTCTCCTCTTACCCTCGCTGGCCAACTCGCGTTCGTCAACGGAGCGTCCTCCATCCTCGCGGTAGCTGTTAAGAAGACCGGCGACGCTGTTAAGCCGTCCGACTTCGAGGAGGCACTCGCGAAGGTTTCCGGTGAGAGAGTCTCGATCATCGTACCGGTAACCGATGCCTCCTCCATTAAGGCCCAGGTCTCCGCTCACGTCACCCGAAACTCCGCCAATGGAGCAGAGAGACGAGCGATTCTCGGCCTGGATGGTACGGTCTCCACGGTCACCTCCGAAGCTCGCAAGACGGCGGCGGAGTCGATTCGAAACGCTAGAGTTCTTCTCGTCTCGCCTTCGGCTATCTCCCTCTACGTCTCTACGGCTAACCACACCGTTACGGTTGGCGGCCAGTACGTTGCCGCGGCACTTGCGGGCTTGGCTTCAAGCCTTGGTCCGGCTATTCCTCTCACTCGCAAGTCGATTGTAGGTTTCCAGTCCATCCCTCGCCAGGAAGCACCCGCCGTTAGAGACCTCGAGACCCAATCCGGTGTCACGACTCTCGAGCAAGCGGCCAACGGGTCTATTAGAGTACGCCACGGTGTGACGACCGATCCTTCCTCACTTACCACTCGTGAATGGTCTATTGTAGGCCAGAGAGACGCCATGGTCTCCGCCGTCCGTGACACTCTGGACAATGATGGTATCATCGGTTCGCTGATCGACTCCCTGACGCTTTCCAACGTCAAGGCATCGGTGGACACCGCACTCCAAGGACTCGTAAACGCTGGTACGATTCTCTCGTACACCGACCTCAAGGTTCGCCAGTCCCCGTCTCAACCCGACCATGTCGAAGTCCGCTTCGCCTGGAGAGCCTCTGTCCCGATGAACTACGTCGTAGTCCGTTACGCGCTCAACATCACTTCCGGATCCCTTGAGACCACCGAGAACTAAGGAGAATTAAATGGCTGATTCTAACGTACGTGTCGGCGGATCTGGATGGACCGCCTTTACCTGGAGAGGCCAGCGTCTTGCTTGGCTTCAAGTCATCTCGGACACCGCACCCCGCCCGGTTGCTACTCCGAAGGCTATCCAGCCCCTCGATGCCGAATACCCCGTCGAGATCCTCACTCCCCGAGCAATCGGCGCAGGTACCCTCCAGTTGACCAACTTCGAGCTCTGGAACGAGTCCGTTTGGCAGCAACTTCCTGGACTCGAGTCGGCTTCCGATATTCTCGACGTCTTCAAGACGCAGGTGGCCCTCGGGAACATCTCGTGCCAGAAGATCATCAAGAAGCCTGGTGGTGGGCAGCGCATCAAGAACTACTATGGATGCACCATCACGGATATCCAGGACTCCGAGCAAATCCGAATCGACACGATGGAACTCCCGAAGTCCATCACGGTCATGTACACCCGAGCGAAGTGGCTTAACTAACACTTCGACTGCATAATTTGCCCCTCCCCTTCCACCATCCCGAGGGGAGGGGTTCCTGTTAGGAGAAACTAATGACGGA
>ERZ773057.191-NODE-191-length-28654-cov-9.382426_pt1 | contig 28654 bp, 27 predicted proteins | sample MGYA00580629_ERZ773057 | MGnify/ENA primary metagenome ERZ773057 (study PRJEB29015, sample SAMEA2738143) | human oral metagenome | biome: human oral; feature: human-associated habitat; material: saliva | place: China | collected 2163 ...
CTGGTAAGTTGGCTGATGCTACCTGCTGGGGAATGTTCCTCTATGGTATGCTTGCCCTGTTGCCAAAGATTCTTGTGTCTTACATTGTCGGCTTAGGTATTGAGTTTGCTTGGGCACAGTGGAAAGGTGAGGAGATTCAAGAAGGTTATCTTGTGTCAGGTATTCTGATACCATTGATTATTCCTGTAACCACACCACTTTGGATTCTTGTGCTTGCAGTAGCCTTTGCTGTCATCTTCACGAAGGAAATCTTCGGTGGAACAGGTATGAATATCTTTAACGTTGCCTTGGCTGCACGTGCCTTCCTCTTCTTCTCTTATCCAAGTAAGATGACGGGTGATAGCATTTGGGTAGCAAAGGATTCTATCTTAGGTTTCGGCTATACCTTGCCTGATGGTTTCACTATGGCAACCCCATTGGGTGAGATTGCACAGGGAACAAGTGTGAACGCATCTGTATGTGATATGGTATTAGGTCTTATCCCAGGTTCTGTGGGTGAGACATCTGTTATCGCTATCGCTATCGGTGCTGTAATCCTTCTTTGGACAAACATCGCCAGCTGGAAGACAATGTTGAGCGTATTCCTCGGTGGTACTGTGATGGGACTTATCTTCCATTCAACTGGTGCAACACCAATTCAGTGGTATGAACACCTCGTCTTAGGTGGTTTCTGCTTCGGTGCAGTATTCATGGCAACCGACCCAGTAACCTCAGCACGTACAGAGACAGGTAAGTGGGTATATGGTTTCTTCATTGGTGCAATGGCTATCATCATCCGTGTATTGAACCCAGGTTATCCAGAGGGTATGATGCTTGCCATCCTCTTTGGCAATATGTTCGCCCCACTCATCGACTACTGTGTAGTTCAGTCAAACATCAGCAAGCGCGCAAAGCGTGCTAAATAAATAAGGAGGACGAAGAAATGAAAACAAATAGTAATTCTTATACAATTATCTATTCTGCCATCCTCGTGCTGATTGTAGCCTTTTTGCTTGCTTTCGTGTTCCAAGCATTGAAGCCAATGCAGGATGCTAATGTACAGCTTGATCAGCAGAAGCAGATTCTCTTTGCACTCAATCAGAATCGTGATATGAGCAATGAGGAGGCTGTTAAGCTTTGGAAGCAGATTATCATAGCAGATGATATCATCAATGCAGATGGTAAGGTCGTTGAGGCTGGAAAGCAGGGTGGCGTTGATGCCGGCTTTAAGTTGAATAGTAAGGATGCCAAGGAAGGCAAACTCGCTTTGTTCCGTTGCAAGGTAAACGGTGAAGATAAGTATGTTATCCCTGTTTATGGTAACGGTCTTTGGGGACCTATCAATGGTTTCATCGCTATCAATGGTGATAAGAGAACCGTCTTTGGTGCTTACTTTAACCACGAGAGTGAGACTGCTGGTCTTGGTGCTGAAATCAAAGACAATAAGGCATGGCAGGATATGTTCAAGGGTAAGCACCTCTTTAGCGGAAACGATACTAAGAAGATAGCACTTGCTGTTGAAAAGAAGATCGAAGACCCATCTACACAGGTAGATGCCGTAACAGGTGCAACACTTACCAGTAATGGTGTAACAGAGATGTTCCATGCAGACAAGGGTGGACTTCAGCCTTACGTTAAATTCCTGAACAGCAAATAATATTCTAATCTTTAGAACAATAAGAATATGGATTTATTCTCAAAACAAAATAGAGAGGTGTTCAGCAATCCGCTGAATCTGGACAACCCAATTATGGTCCAGGTGCTCGGTATCTGTTCTGCCCTTGCCGTAACTTCACAGTTGAAGCCGGCGATTGTTATGGGACTTGCCGTTACCATTATCACGGCATTCTCTAATGTTATTATTTCACTTATCCGTAACACAATCCCTAACCGTATTCGTATTATCGTACAGTTGGTGGTTGTTGCTGCTCTGGTAACAGTTGTTAGTCAGATTCTCAAGGCTGTAGCTTACGACGTGAGTGTAGAGCTTTCTGTTTACGTAGGACTTATCATTACCAACTGTATCCTTATGGGACGTCTTGAGGCTTTTGCTATGACAAACAAGCCTTGGCCAAGTTTCCTTGATGGTGTCGGCAACGGTTTGGGTTACGCTATGATACTTGTTGTTGTAGGTGCTGTTCGTGAGTTCTTTGGTCGTGGCTCATTGCTCGGTTTCAAGATTCTCCCACAAAGCCTCTATGATGCAGGTTATATGGACAACGGAATGATGTCAATGCCAGCAATGGCACTCATCCTTCTCGGTTGTGTTATTTGGGTTCATCGTGCATATTTCTATAAAGAAGACAAGAAGTAATTATGGAACATCTTATTAGTTTATTCTTCCGGTCCATCTTTGTGGACAATATGATATTTGCGTTCTTCCTCGGTATGTGTTCATACCTTGCGGTATCTAAGAGCGTAAAGACTTCATTGGGTCTTGGTGTGGCCGTAACATTCGTGTTGCTTGTTACCACACCAATCAACTATCTTTTGCTGACTAAGGTCCTCGGTCCAGACTGTCTTGCAGAGGGTGTTGACCTTACTTATCTTAGTTTCATTCTCTTTATCGCTGTCATCGCTGGTATCGTACAGATTGTGGAGATGGCTGTTGAGAAGTTCTCACCTTCACTTTATGGTGCGTTGGGTATCTTCCTTCCACTGATTGCCGTTAACTGTGCTATCATGGGTGCTTCACTCTTTATGCAGCAGCGTATCGGTCTTGACCCAGCAAGCACACAGTATATTGGTACTGTATGGGACGCACTTGTCTATGGTACAGGTTCTGGTCTTGGCTGGACATTGGCTATCGTTGCAATGGGTGCTATTCGTGAGAAGATGGAATATTCTGATGTACCAAAGCCTTTGCAGGGTCTTGGCATCACATTTATTACAGTAGGACTGATGGCAATGGCAATGATGTGCTTCTCAGGTCTTAAAATCTAAGTAAACAATGGGACAATTCATAACAATAAGTATTGTGGTATTCCTTATCACCATCCTTGTGTTGGTGATTCTCCTGCTTGTGTCTAAGAAGTATCTCAGTCCAAGCGGAAAGGTAAAGATAACAATTAACGGTGATAAGGAGATGACCGTTGATCAGGGTAGCTCAGTTCTGTCTACGCTGAATGAGAACGGTGTGTTCCTCCCTTCTGCTTGTGGTGGTAAGGGTAGCTGTGGCCAGTGTAAGTTGCAGGTAGTAGAAGGTGGCGGTGAGATTCTCGACTCTGAGCGTCCTCACTTCAGCCGTAAAGAGATCAAAGACCACTGGCGCTTGGGTTGTCAGTGTAAGGTGAAGGGTGATATGTCACTCAAGGTTCCTGAGTCTGTCATGGGCGTTAAGGAGTGGGAGTGTACTGTTATCTCTAACAAGAACGTGTCAAGCTTTATCAAGGAGTTCAAGGTTGCCTTGCCTCCTGGTGAGCATATGGACTTCGTTCCAGGTTCTTACGCACAGATTTCTATTCCAGCTTACGACTGCATCGACTATGACAAGGACTTCGATAAGAACGATATCGGTGAGGAGTACCTCGGTCCTTGGAAGCAGTTTAACCTCCTTTCTTTGAAGGGAAAGAACCCTGAGCCAACTGTTCGTGCTTACTCTATGGCGAACTATCCAGCTGAGGGTGATATCATCACACTGACTGTTCGTATTGCAACACCTCCATTCCTGCCACGTCCGCAGGTTGGTTTCCAGAACGTACCAACTGGTATCGGTTCTACTTATATCTTCTCTCTTAAGGAGGGTGATAAGGTAATGATGAGCGGTCCTTACGGCGACTTCCATCCTAACTTCACTTCTGGTAAGGAGATGATTTGGATTGGTGGTGGTGCTGGTATGGCTCCTTTGCGTGCGCAGATTATGCACATGACAAAGACCCTCCACACTCGCGATCGTGAGATGCACTTCTTCTATGGTGCGCGTTCACTCAGTGAGGCATTCTTCCTTGGAGACTTCTGGGAGCTTGAGAAGGAATATCCTAACTTCCATTTCCACCTCTCTCTCGACCGTCCAGACCCTAAGGCTGATGAGGCAGGCGTGAAGTATTACACTGGTTTTGCAGTAAACTGCATCCGTGATGAGTATCTAAAGGATCACGAGGCACCAGAGGATTGTGAGTATTATCTCTGTGGACCTCCAATGCTTATCAAGACAGTTACAGATTATCTTGACAGCATCGGTGTTGATCAGGATGCAATCATGTACGACAACTTCGGATAGATATAATTTAAGGCAGAACTCCAAGTAAGGGTTCTGCCTTTTAGATTATCTTTGAGAAGTTGGGTTATACCATCAGTCTGCGTCAGATACGTGAGGATATTCCAATTTAAATTATTACATTTGCACCCCATGAGTTACGTTTTATGTTCACATCTCCCACCTTAGTCGCTGATAAAACTGATATGCAGGAACGAGGATTCTATATTCCTCGACTGCATTGAGAGCGTAGCCTGACGGGTACTGAGTTTGAAGTAAAATTCCGTAACGAACTTGCCCAAATCTACGCAAAGATATATGGTAACAGAACAAACATGCAAGTAAAAACAATCGATATACAAACGATATGGAATTTAAGAAACAACCGTTGACCTCAGCAACGCATAGTGAGTTTACGCTCGAGGCATTGAGGCAAATTGCGCCTTCGGCTTTCACGGAGGTGCGTGGAGCGGATAATGAATTGACACAGAAGGTGGACTTTAAGGTGCTTCGCGAACTCTTGGGCGATGCTATCGCTGATGCTGATGAGGAGAGCTTTGGCTTTCAATGGGTGGGCAAGCAGGAGGCAAAGCGGGCGGCAGCGGAACCGACTCGCCAAACGTTGCGTCCCGTTGTGGACGACAGTGTGGACTGGGACACGACAGAGAACCTATACATTGAGGGCGACAATCTCGAGGTGCTGAAACTCTTGCAGCGTGCTTACCTCGGCAAGGTAAAGATGATCTATATCGACCCGCCTTATAATACGGGCAACGACTTTGTTTATGAAGACGACTTCGCCATGAGCGGGGAAGAAATGGACGAAGCGATGGGCAATGTCGATGAGGAGGGCAACCGCCTACGCCGCAATCTCGACTCTAATCCCCGTTACCACTCTGACTGGTGTTCTATGATTTATAGTCGCCTACTCGTCGCACGCACCCTGCTCGCTAATGACGGCGTTATCTTTATTTCCATTGATGATAATGAGGTGCACCACTTGAGAAAGATATGCGATGAGGTGTTTGGAGCGGGGAACTTCCTTGCACAAGTTATTTGGGAGAGAGCGTATGCACCTATCAACCTTATGAAGCATTTCTCTCCGTCACATGATTATATTGTATGCTATGCCAAAGATGTGGATTTGGCGAAATGTAATGGTATTCCCCGAAGTTCTGAAGCTGATGCACGCTACTCAAATCCTGATAATGATCCTCGTGGTGTGTGGAAAGCTAGTGACTTATCGGTTGGACCAGCTATTGAATCAAACGTATATCCTATCACAACGCCCTCTGGGCGTGTGGTAGAGCCTCCAGCTGGGCGCAGCTGGAGTCTCTCGGCGAATGCATTCGCCGAGAGACTCCGTCAGAACCGAATATGGTTCGGTTCTGATGGTAACAACGTACCCGCAATGAAACGTTTTCTTTCAGAACTACGCAAGACAGGAGTTACCCCTATGACGATTTGGAAGTACGGAGAGGTTGGACACTCACAAGGTGCTACACAAGCTCTTGCTGAGATGTTTGATGGTAAGAAGTATTTTGATTATCCTAAGCCAGTTGATCTAATCAAGCGGTGTATATCCTTATATTCCTCTCCCGACTCCCTCATCCTCGACTTCTTCTCCGGCTCTGCCACTACCGCCCACGCTGTTATGCAGCTGAATGCAGAAGATGGTGGCAAGCGTAAGTACATTTGTGTGCAGCTACCAGAGAAGACGCCAGAAGGTAGCGAGGCACGCAAGGCGGGTTACGACACGATTTGCGAGATTGGTAAGGAGCGCATCCGCAGGGCTGGCAAGAAGATTAAGGAGGAGGCTGGGCTGATGGGTCAGGACTTAGACACTGGCTTCCGTGTGCTTCGTACGGACTCGTCGAATATGGAGGATGTTTACTTTGAACCAGCTGGATTGGAGCAGCAAGACCTCTTTGCGCAGGTGGATAGTGTGAAGGCTGACCGCTCGGAGCTTGACTTGCTCTTTGGCTGTATGGTAGACTGGGGCGTGGAGCTGAGCTATCCACTTCGCATGGAGGAGGTAGACGGCAAGCACCTGCACATTGTGAACGAGGGCGCACTCGTGGCTTGCTTCGACAAAGAAATCAGTGTTGAGGTTGTCAGTCGTATTGCGGAGCTGAAGCCACTGCGTGTCATCTTCCGTGAGGAGTGCTTTGCTACCGATGCCGATAAGCTGAATATCTATGAGAAGTTCAAGCAGTTCTGTGGCTGGAATGATGAGGAAGTCTATAAGCGTATTCACGTGTTATAAATATCAGTTAACTAAATCTTAAACATCAATGGGTGAATACAGTTGCTATATGTCCCAATGCCCACGCCGTGAGTAAGGGCTGTGGCGGAGTGTTCCCGTGTTGGAACACGGATGTTCCCGCACTGGAACTTTCATGTTCCAAAGCCGGAACATGAATGTTCCGCCGCTGGAACATTTCGTTCCTCATTGTAGGACGCTGCCCAATACACGTAATGATGATTAGACAATAGATAAGATGAAGATACAATTCAAACATCAAGCCTTTCAACGAGATGCGGCACAAGCCGTTGTAAATGCCTTTCGCGGGCAGCCGTTACAAGATTTCTTTGTTTACCGCAGAGATGTGGGTAAGGGAGTTTTGGAACTGGACGCACAGGGCTTTCGCAATCATGATATTCTACTTAACGACGAGGAGCTGACTCGCAATATTCGTGAAGTGCAAATCAGTCAAGAGCTGCAGCCTGTTAATCATGTGCTTCGTGACGGCAATGGCACACTGGCACTCAGCATAGAGATGGAGACGGGAACGGGTAAGACCTATACCTACATCAAGACCATGTACGAACTCAATAAGCACTATGGCTGGACAAAGTTTATCATCGTGGTACCGAGTGTGGCTATTCGTGAGGGAGTCATCAAGAGTCTTGAGACGATGGCAGACCATTTCGCAGAAGAATATGGCGAACGTATGCAGCACTTTGTGTATGATAGTGCACATCCTAAAGCTATCGACCAGTTTGCTTCCGACCCTAAGATACACGTGATGGTCATCAACACGCAGGCTTTCAATGCCACTGGAAAGGATGCCCGCCGCATATTTATGAAGCTGGAGGATTTTAATTATCGTCGCCCGATAGACATACTCAGTGAGACACGCCCTATCCTGATTATAGACGAACCGCAGAGCGTATTGGGTACCGACAAGAAGAATAAGACCCGTCAGGGTTTGCAGCAGTTCAACCCGTTGTTCTCGATTCTATATAGTGCGACGCACCGCAAGGCAGATGTTTACAATCAGGTTTATCGTCTGGATGCTATTGACGCCTTCAATAAGCGACTGGTGAAGAAGATAGAGGTGATGGGAGTAGAGCAGATTGGTACGACTGCCACGAATGGTTATCTTTACCTGGATGCGATAGTCCTGTCGAAGAAGAAAGGCGAGGCGCCACGTGCCCGCATTAGTTTTGATGCAACGAGTAGGGTAGGTTTGCGCACGGCAACACGCCTGGTAGATGAGGGCTTCGACCTCTATGCCGAGAGTGGCGAGTTAGAGGCTTATCGTGATGGCTTTATCATCGAGCGGATAGATGGTGTGAAGGGGAGTATTCGTTTGAGCAATGGTCAAGAAATCTATGAGGGTCAGGCAATGGGAGCAATCACGGAGGAGTTGATACGGCGTATACAGATTCGCACCACCATACAGAAGCACTTCGAGCGTGAGCATCAGCTCTATAAGCAAGGAATTAAGGTGTTGAGCCTGTTCTTCATAGATGCCGTAGAGAAGTATCGCATCTATGATTCTGGTGGCGAAACCCGTAAAGGACGATGGGCAGAAATCTTCGAGGAAGAATATGTATCCGTACTGAATGAGGTGCGTGACCTTTACTGGGATGAAGAATACAAACAATATCTTCAAGCGATAAGTGCCGAGCAGACCCACGCAGGCTACTTCTCTCAGGACAAGAAGGGAAAGATGATAGACTCGAAGGTGAAGCGAGGTGAGACGGAGGCTAATGACCCCGACGCCTATCAGTTGATTATGCGCAATAAGGAACGCCTCCTATCATTGGATGAGCCTACCCGCTTTATCTTCTCTCACTCGGCATTGAAAGAGGGCTGGGATAATCCTAATGTCTTTCAGATTTGTGCGCTCAAGCAGAGCAACAACGAAGTGAAGAAGCGGCAGGAGGTGGGACGTGGTATGCGTCTCTGTGTCAATCAGCAGGGCGAACGGCAAGATAGTGACCTGCTGGGCGATGCAGTCTATGACACGAATGTGCTGACGGTGGTAGCCAGTGAGAGTTATAAAACCTTCTCGGAAGCATTGCAGAAAGAACTTGCAGAGAGTATTACGTCGCGTGCAGTACTGGTTACGGCAGCATTGTTTGCGGGTAAGACCATTGTGAAAGCCAACGGAGAGAAGCTGACGCTTACAGAGTCGCAGGCAGCAACCATTTTGGAGGAACTTATATCAGCAGGCTATGTGAAGAAGCAGAAGCTGACCGATAAGTACTTTGAGGATAAGAAGGCTGGTACGCTGCAGTTGGAGGATTGGCAAGAAGACGTGGAAGCTATCGTTCAAGAGCTGGATAAGGTGTTTAATCCTGATGTGCTTAAGGTGGAGAATGGTCGAGGCAAAGAGACAGCCCACTTCCGGATGGAACGATTTAACAAGAAGGAGTTTCAGGCTCTGTGGAAACGTATCAACTGTAAGACTTACTATGAAGTGGATTTTGAGACAGAGTCTCTAATACGTAAGTCTATTGTAGGACTGGACGATTCACTCCATGTTACTGCAATTCGTATTGCCGTCACATCGGGTACGCTGGCAAATATCCAGTCAAGAGAAGAACTCGAAGCTGGGCAGGCGATGCAGGAGGGTAAGACAAAGACGGTGAAGGTGAAGGAAGCTGTGGCAAGCGGTGTGCGTTATGACCTTGTTGGCGAATTGGTACAGCGTACGGGCTTGAAACGTAGTACGATAGTTGCGATTCTGACAGGTATTAAGCCCGAGACTTTTGGAATGTATCGTTGCAATCCAGAGGAGTTTATTATTCGTGCTGGTAATATCATCAACGAGCAGAAAGCCATTGCCGTGATAGAGCATATTGCTTACCACAAGATGAATCAGCATTATGATGCCAGTATCTTTTCAGAGCATGAACTCCGTGGGCGTATTGGTATTGATGCCATACAGAGTGAGAGGTCGCTCTACGACCTTGTAGTTGTGGATAGTCAAGGAGTAGAGAAACACTTTGCCGAAGAATTGGAGCGGGAGGAAGAAGTTGAGGTTTATACCAAGTTGCCACGTGGTTTCTATATCAATACGCCTGTGGGCAAGTACAATCCCGACTGGGCAATCGTCTTCCGAGAGGGAGCGGTGAAACATATCTATTTCGTTGCAGAGACAAAGGGCTCTGAGGACATTACTCAGCTTCGAGGGGTAGAGAGTGCAAAGATAGAATGTGCCAAACGCCATTTCGCCTCAATCTCTGATAGCTCGGTCAAGTTTGATGTAGTCAAGAGTTACGAAAAGCTGAAGAATATCGTTACGCAAGGTTAGGATATAAGTTGCATTTGAGTTGTAATGAGAAAGGAGGACTTCGCAACTTTATGATAACACTGGGAGATATTGATGACTATAAGCCTTTGGAGCGCGAAGCATTCATAGATTTTGTTTTGTATCACAGGTGGAGAAGGAACAGGTAAGAGCAACTATATTTCTGGAATCCTTTTAGGCACACTTGGTTCGGAACGATTACAAGCTGAACAGACATTGGGATTAGAGATAACTGCTAACCCAAAAGGCTTAGCGGTTCTTCACTATGATACGGAGCAGTCTGAAGCACAACTGCACAAGAACTTGGGAAAGACACTTCGTTGGGCAGGAGTAAAGACTGTACCAGAGTTCTACCATTCACTCTACTTGGCATCACTATCGCGCAAAGACAGGCTAAAAATCATTCGTGAGAGTATGGACTTGTTCTATCACAAGCATGGTGGTATCCATATTGTGGTAATTGATGGTATTGCTGACTTGATACGCTCAGCCAACGATGAAACGGAAAGTATAGCCATTGTAGATGAACTCTACCGATTGGCGGGTATCTACAATACCTGTATTGTCTGTGTGCTTCACTTTGTGCCTAATGGCATAAAGTTGCGTGGGCATATTGGTTCGGAACTTCAACGTAAGGCGGTGGGTATTCTCTCCATAGAAAAGGATGACAATCCTGAATATTCGGTCGTAAAGGCATTGAAAGTCCGTGACGGAAGCCCATTAGATGTTCCAATGATGCTCTTCGGTTGGGATAAAACTGAAGACATGCACGTCTATCGTGGCGAGAAATCGAAGGAAGATAAGGAAAAGCGCAAGACCGATGAACTCTTGTTTGTCATCAAATCTGCATTTCGGACTAAACTAAGGCTTTCATACCAGGAACTTTGTGAGGTGCTGATGCGTGAAATGGAGATCAAAGACCGAACTGCAAAAAAGTACATTGCATATATGAAAGAGCAGCGCATATTGACGCAAGATACAAGTGGAAACTATCAAAAAGGAGAACTATGCCATACTTAAACGATACTTCAGAAACAGATTGGTGCAAACAATTGTTTGATAAACTAAGAACTGTCGAGAATAAACTCGACCAGCTACTTGTCCTGCAAGAGCAATCCGTCGATACAACTGTCCGTCCACCTTTGAAACCGGAATATCTGGATATCATAGATGTTTCTAGAATCTTGAAAGTTGAGCAAAAGACTATCTATAACTGGGTTTGGGCGGGTAAGATCCCATTTCTCAAAGCTAATGGTAGGCTGCTGTTTCTTCGTGAAGAGATTGATAGTATACTGCGTAAGCGAGAGTGTAGGTAAATTCTCTCAAAAATTAGATTCTTTCAATATTCTTCTATTGTTCACTATTATTGAACAAAATTAATTTATTGAACAAAATATTTGGTTGTTTTGTATTTGTTCATTATCTTTGCAGTGTTCAATATTATTGAACAAGTAATAAATAATGAACAAGTATGGGAGAAATACATATTATAGAACAGGCAGTAAGTGCAATGAAGCAACAATGGGGAGAAAGTGGACTCAATATCACCTATGATTTAACCCCACAAAGTAATCCTATACTTAAAGGACGAGTTAACATCATAGGAATAGACTTTCCTTGCCTTGTAGAAAACGAGGTGAATAGTATCAACATTGGCCGCATTCAGGATTTGATAAAGGGGTGTGCTGAACTACAAAAGATACCTATTTTGCTTATAGCACGATATGTTCAACCAGGTGTTTATAACATTTTACGAACGGCAGGCATTAATTTTGTAGATACTGTTGGTAACTATCAAATCCTATATACAAAAGGTAAGAAGCTGATTTTTCAACTTTCTCACACAGGTGAAAAAGCACCTATAGCGCTTAACAAGGCTTATCCAATCTTTCAAGAAGCAGGCTTAAAAGTTATTTTTTATTTGTTGCAAGATGTAGACAATGTGGGTAAAACTTTTAGGGAAATAAAAGGACAGTGCGACGTTTCGTTAGGTACTATAAAAAATGTACTTGATGAATTAGAAACTCGAAAGTTTGTATTGACTACTAAAAGAAAGCGTATACTGAAAGACAAACGCAGGTTGCTTGACCTATGGGTGGAAAACTATCATCATGTTCTTAAGCCAAAACTTTTGGTGAAGCATTTTGCCTTTCGAGATGAACAGTCTAAAGCACAATGGGATAAAATAGTGTTGCCCGAAGGAATATGCTGGGGTGGAGAGTGTGCTGCTTATCAAGTAAACGGATATTTAACTCCACAAAAGTTTGAAATATATACCGATGTAGCTTGGGGTAATCTGATGAAAACAGGTGCCATGCGTGCTACAGAAGGAGAAATTACAATGTATCAGAAGTTTTGGAAAGGCAGTACAATGCCAATAATTCTTATTTATGCAGACTTATTAGGTGATGGCAATAGTCGTTCGATAGAAGCTGCAAATAAAATATTGAATGATGAGCTTTCAAATTTCAAGTAATAAGATAGACAATCCATTTTTGGTTGAATTATTAAGAACCGCCAGTGAATGTTTTAAAGAGGTAGGACAAGACTTCTTTGTAATTGGTGCAACTGCACGTGATATACTGATACAGCAATTAGTAGGCATTAGCTCTGGTCGAAAAACGAGAGATTTAGATTTAGCTATTGCTATCCCTAATTGGGAAGCCTTTGACGAAATAAAGCAGATGCTTTTGGCGCATGGTTTCACTAAGGATGAGAAAATGTATCAACGCTTCTATTATGGGGTTTATGAAATGGATATTGTTCCTTACGGAGATGTTGCAAAAGAAGATGGATATATTTATTGGCCACCAGAAGAAGATATTGCTATGTCTGTGAAAGGTTATGAGGAGGTACTAAAAGATGCTATAACCATAAGTATTGATAATGAATTTGACATCAAGATAGCATCACTTCACGGACTTTTTATCCTAAAATTTAATGCTTGGTTAGATCGTAACCTGCAAACAAATAAAGATGCTGATGATATGGGGTTTATCATTGAGAACTACTTCATAGCCAACTTAAATAGGAGTGTGTACCAAGAAGTTTTTGATTAGGACGATTTTGATGAGTTTATTGTCGGTGCATATTGGCTTGCCAATGACATTGTAGGTTTTCTCCCCATAAAGTATTTGTCCTATTATGAAAAATGCCTACAAAAGGAAATCGCAAAAGAAGAGGACAGTAGGCTTCTTCAACAAATACTGGACAGAAACTCAGTTCTTCAGTATGAGCAAGTTTTATATGCTTTCCAAAAAATGATAGAAGTTTTTAATAAGTTTATCCGATGAAAATATGTATTGCTTTTCAAAGCATAGCTGCTAACGAAATGAATGGAGACTTTATTCTTCAGAAGAAAATAGCAGGCGGAACTTTGGTTTTACTTGCTGATGGTATGGGAGGACTAGATTTTCCAGAACAGGCATCGAAAATCGTTTGTGAAGCAATCCTTGATTACTTTGAAAGTTACAATGCGTCTGTCCCCTCAAAGATTATTCAAGAGAGCTTAGAATATGCCGATAAAACCTTACGCAAGGCATGCTACCAAAGAAAGTGTAAGATGGGTACTGCCCTCACGCTTGTGTATCTGACGGATAGCTTTCTCTATTATGCTTCATTGGGTGATGTTCGTCTATATCATGAACACATTAATGGGACAATCACACTGCTGACGTCCGATGATGTAATCAACATTGGAGGTAAGAGTTACCTTACGGTCTGTATTAATGGAAGAGGGTACAGAACTCCAATAGAAGTATCTCAAATGTCAGTACAAACAGGAGATCGCTTCATACTTTGTAGCGATGGCTTCTACAAAAAATATGATGTAAGTGAGTACTTGCAACAGAGAACTTCACCACCTTTACAATGCACGGAAGATGACTGTTCTGTGGTTGATATTAATATAAAATAAAATGTTAGATTCCGGCAGCTATATATATACTACCGAAAATCTACTCTTCTATATATTGGAGAATTAGTGCCTCCATTTTGGACGAAAACCTGGTGAATGACCATCCTCACTGTCTTCATGTATCTTAGATTGTTTATTATCTATTTGGTTAGGTAGTCCACTTATGGATATGGAATTGTCTTGTTCTACATCTCCTTTTGCCTCTTTATTGGTAGAAATTGTCAATGCAATCTTTCTGTCCAATTCAGCAGCTTCACTTTTAAGTGAGCGAAGCTCGTCCTCTTTTTTCCAAGAACTGTTGGCAATGTTGGTGTAAACTTCTTTATTGGCCACAACCTTTGCCATTTCCTTCTCATGCGATTCTATCACCTTTGGAATACGCTCCAAGGCATTAATGAAGTTCTGACACGCAAGTTTCGGGTCAGTTGCCAACTTACCGTTATTATAGGTATAGTAGATACTCTCCTGCCCTTTCACAAAGAAGCGGTTCACCGAACAGTCGAACAAGTCCTTGGAAGTACTCTCTGTCTTGACCATAATGGAGAAACCATAGATTTCGCCAATTTTGTTGTACTCTCCTTTGGTGCGAGCTTTTTCGTCTATCTCCTGCAGACGTGCAGCAATGACCTTGATGGCGATGCTGTCTTCAACACCTTTGATAGTCAGCTTATTGATGAGCAGTCCATCGGCATCACGTTCTACACACTGCTCAAAGAGAGCTAAATCAGACTGTGCCTCCTTGATTTTGTCCGAATGGAAAGATACGGAACTTTCAATCTCTGCCAACTTGCCCGTTGCGGCATCACGCTCACGGAGGAAGTTCTTGCGCTCGGATTCCAAGGTGGTAATCTTCTTATCCAATCTTGCTTTCTCCAAAAGGTCGGTATTGCCAGAAAGCACCGCTACGTATTCTGAGAAGTTCATACCGCTGTCCTCATCCATCGAACCCTCTTCGATGGTGCGACTGCCAAGCGTATTCGTCTTCAGCTGATTGATGAACAGCTGCTTGTTGTGTAGCAGGTTAAACTTATAATTGTCCAGCGACCGCTCTACGGGGTAGAAATAAAGTCGTCCTACATACCATATTCTTAAATAAAAAGGATGCGTTAAGGATTTTTCTTTCTAAAGCAAAGAACTCAACTCATCCATCGAACAACCTGCATTCATAAAAATATTAAAGACATAATCCCAGTCACTACTATCCGTATTTACAGCAAACCAAAAACAACTCTTGAATACCAAATGCAGTATATTTCTATCTCCAACCCAAGTAAGCCTTTTTGATATTGAAGTTTCCTCTAAAAGGTGGTTATTCACTCTGTCTTCTACAAACTTTTCTGTAAAACCTAAGTCAATCGCTATCACGATTAAAGCTTGCATAGCTTTTGCATAGAATGATGTTCCTTTTGCTTTCTGTACACAATAACACTGAACATCTAATAATGCAAGTCTACTATCAGAACTAATATTTCTCCAGCGTTCTCCAACTTTAGGTGGATAAGGCTCTTCATCTATATTTCCAATCCGTAATGAAGAATCAAAATCGTTAGTTTTAAGTTCTTCTTGTTTTTCCACCAGTCTAATATATTTAATGCATTCTGATTCCAGCTTATTTATTTCTTCTTCAGAATAAACGGCTGTATAAGTTTCATTCTTTTTATAAAAAGCAAGTGGAGATTTATGTACATCAGGCTCAAACATAAAAGTATAACCTTGCGCTTTAAGTTCGAGCAAAGTCGACATTGGAGTACTATTATAAAAATTTTTTAAGTTAGTCGTACTTTTGAAATATGAACCAACAGGCCACTCTCTTCTCTTTCCTGTTCCACTTTCAATATATTGATTCTTCTCTGCCAATTCTTTAGATTCTTTCATTAGTTCATTATGCTTATGTGCAATATAAACGAAGAGAATTACAGCAGCAACTATGATAAAAATTAAATATCCCATTATAATTTGTTTTAAATATATTTTAGTTGTTAAAAGTCATTGTCCTTCAAAGCACAATCAAACCTTATATCTTCACAAATCTGCTCAATTACAGGAGTACACTCATGTTTCAAAGCTAATATATCTGTAACTTCAGGTAAATGTTGATTAAGTTCATGTATGAAGTTATCATACTCTCTCATAAGATTGTCTTCCACTAAATGGTGATTATGTGTTATTTCTGCCTGACAAACAGTTTTACAGAAAAGTAAAAGCTGATTACCTGCATGCTTTCGTGCAGCATCTGGCAAATAATGAGCAATACCCGATATAATAAAAAAAGCAACAAATTTGATGTATTATTGAGTAAATGTGCAATGGCTGTATACCTTTTTATCAATCCTATCAAGAGTTCATGACGATTTCCGTATTATGATACAAATCTTACTATTAACTATTAACAAGATTAAAGCATTTAAACTTGGTAAAGAGTCGCCCGTATTAGTAAAGCTGATGATGCAGACCATCTATCAGAATGACAGACGCAGCATTAAGCACATCGGTACACAGCAGTTCGGTATGAAGTTCCTGCTTCGTGGTTTGTACGCCCATAACGGTTTGCTGTTTTTCTACATTCGTATGGAAAACGGCACGAATATGCCGTACTCAGTGGACTTTATCACGTTTAAGGTGGTGGATAAGAAGATGGCAAAGCGCACTGCTATACAAGAGCAGGTATTGCAGCCGCTTCGTGCCTATCATCAGGTGATGCAAGTGTGGGGTATGAACAGTGAACATGCAGTGTTTGCGCTCGAGCAGTTTTCTCTTGCAGAAGACAAGCAGCTTGAAGTGACGCTCTATGAAAGAAATGGCGGTCGTACGCTGACTTTCCATGTAACGGCAGAAGACCTGCAGCTGGCAAAGAACTGCGTACACCTATGGCTTGTAAAACCTTGGCTTCATCTTCACGTTTGCTAAGCATATAATTGACAACTCCACTGAAGTTTGTTCCTTTGATAATTTTTGCAATCATGGTTTCAAGCGTTTCATAAGTTCGTGAATAAGTTGTTTCAGAGCTTTCAGATCTTCATTGAGTGCAGAGATTCCGAAAGCATTGAGTCGATGGGCAATCTGATTAAGATTGTTTGCCATGCCTGACACCGTGCGAATGAGTTGCATCTCTTCGGGTTTGATGTGTGCCTTAACTTCTGCTTTTGCAATGAGCCGACGCAGAAACTCGGTACGAGTGATGGAGGCTTCTCTCGCTTTGCCCAACAAAGTATAGTACTCCATCGTATTAAGCCGAAGAAGCACTTGATATTTCCGCTTCTCTGATAATGTCTTGGTGGGTCGCCCACCTTTATTCTTCTGTTCCATATTTTTATTTTTTGATGAGACCAACGGGATTTTTACCTCCCAATGGTGGGAGCAAGTAGGTTTTGAGATACTCAAAACACAAACTTGCTTCCCAGATAAACTCTATCTTCTGATACCACGCTTCGTGGTCGGTAATAATGCCAGCTTCTTTTTGATTTTGGATTGGGCAACGAGCCATTCGTTGAGGTCTTTATACTCTTGGTAGCGTACAGAACCGTCTATAATGTGTGGACAAAACTGCTTCAAAATTTCAAACGATTTTCGCCCCGCATCGTCACCGTCCAGAAAACTCTCCACTTGTTTGTAGCCTTTTATCTTCTCTTGAATATGTGGCAAAAGAGCCAGAGAATTGAGAACAATAGCATCACAAGTTGAGGATGAATTTAGTGTTTGCCACGAGAGAAAATCCATGAAGCCCTCAAAGATTTGCAAATGGTTTGTACCCTTACTGACAGTTGTAATGGCTTTCGGAGCTATACAACCTTTTAAAATAAGGACTACGGATTTCCCATCCGCCAGCATCGTTTGCAAAGCCAATAGCATAGTATGTCCGATTGGTATTATTGTATCGAATTTCAGAACAGAATCTATTGGCGATGCTGAGAGGTATTCCTCGTTCTGCGATGTAACGTAACAAATAAGGATTGGTAAGCGATTGCACAGATATGATTTCTAATTTGTGCTTAGAGGCTTTTCTTTCACCGCCAAAAGAAAAATCTTGTTGCACTATTTGTTTTGAACTGGTTAGAAGTTCAATGGCTTCGTTCATGGTACAATGCTGTAAAATACATACAAGGTCTATAATATCTCCATGTTCGCCAGTTCCGAAGTCATACCATTGGTTGCGCTCTGTATTTACTTTGAATGATGGCGTACCTTCGTTGCGTAGCGGAGAGCAGTACCAATAGTGAATGCCTTGTACTCGCGTAGGGGTATAGCACTGCTGTTGCAAATAATCTGTAATTGGGATTTGCTTGATATGTTGTATATCCATTGTGATTTTGTTTTGATGTTTGAAATGAATAAATCTCAGCCTTTTTCTCTTGGAGGCTGAAGGTTTTAGGATTGGTCGGACAGTCGTACACTATAGGCACACCTTTACGTTCGACCAAGTTTGTTTCTCTTTGGTCAGGTTGGTTCAGGTATATATAGCCTGTGTCCGACCGACCAAAGGTTTTATTGTAGAGAACTATGGCTGAGCCGATATTTTCCTCGTTCTTCCTTAACCACTATGCCTTTGTTGAGCAAGAATTGCAAAAGCTCCTTGAGTTTTGTTTGTCCGTAGGATTGTCCCACAACTTTTGCATAAGCCTCTTTGAGAGCTACGATAAGTTTACTATATGGCAAGACTTCATTTGTAGAGAAGACTGGTTCCAACGCTTTTCGATGTTCGTTAGTGCTTAACTCTTGGTAGGAGAAGCGATGTGATTTTCGCTCATTGTCCGAATATGAGAGATCTATTTGGGGAATGCAAATATCGTTTTCAACCTCCTTAAGTTGAAAGGCAAACTTTTCAAAGGGTTTGGAGCGGATGATGGAGGGTGCAACAATACTGCGTTCAGGCATAGTGTTGTCCTTTGTGATTTGAAGAACAGTTTCAGCCTTGTTGTTGAGTTCCGTCCCGATATGTCCCCGTGCGTTGTCGTCGCCCTTATTGAGGTGTAGCACGGTTTGAATGTGGATATTTTGCTCGCTCGTCCATTGCATCAGGTTACCCACTAACTTGGTTGCCTCCGTTGAATTGTTGATGTCGAGCATCAAATCCCGAATGCCGTCAATGACTACCAAACCCACATTGGGTGTATTGTAAATGGCATAACGAATGATTTCTCTGCGTTCATTAGGGTCAGCAATGGCTCTAAGATGACTGAACTTCAAATTCTGCGGTTCCTTGTCTATCGGCAGTTTTGCCAATCTCAAAATACGTTGCATCACAAGTTGGCAATGATAGGGGCTTTGCTCCGTGTCAAAGTAAAGAATTGTGCGTTTACTCTCAGGAAATGATGCTTGATATTCCAGCACCTTTCCATTGATAAGAGCTGCAGCTACGATTGCACTCACGTTGAAAGTCTTCTTGGCTTTCGCTTTGCCTGTTGATACACTGAAGTTCCCCAGTATGCCAATAATGGCTTCACCTGCTTGCAGCACAACAGGCGGAAGCGAGAACTCGTCCGTAACGTGAATGAGCGATACTTTCCAAATGTTTTCATAATCTGTCGTGTTCATCCTCGTCCTCCTATCTTTCGCCCTGCCAATTCCAGCGCAAGGTTGGCATCAACAATAATCTTACGACCCACTTGTGTAATGGCACGATTGATTTTACCACTCTGCTTGATACGGTTAGCTGTGGGCAGACTGCACCCAAAGAGACGTGCAATGCCAGCCAAGCCGTACACATATCGCCTTTCTTCTTTGGAGGAGGAAACCTTTGCCGTTTCTCCACTTGTGGACATATTGCTGTGCTGTGCAAGGAAAAGCAACTCTTCACCGGTCATCTGCCAAACAGGTTTGACCAATAATTCGTTTATCGTCATAACTCGATTGTTTTGAAATGAATAACTTGCCCTTGCGCACAGGGCTTTCAGTCAGGTCTGACGATGTAAAAGTAGAGGGCTTTTGATACTCTACCAAGAGGCAGGGATATAGCGGGAAGTATAAGGAAATGCAAGGAAATCATAAACTCTCAGGAAATGTAAAGCTGAACTCGAAAGTGAGTACTTTTTAGAGAAATGTTTTATTCATTGATTACTTCTAACAATAGCAGAAGATATGTTCTTGTAGCTTTTACATTAAATAGTTCCAACTACTCATGTTAAAACCCACACATTTCTTCGCTTTTTACGCCATAAAATTGTATATTTGCAAATTAAATTAGAATTAAAATCGACCGTGATAATGACAAATACAAAGCAAAGAGATGAGCTGCAAGCTGCCATCTGGAAAATTGCCAACGAAGTGCGTGGTGCTGTAGATGGCTGGGACTTCAAGCAGTTTGTCTTGGGAACGTTGTTCTATCGTTTTATCAGTGAGAATTTTACTAACTTTATAGAGGCTGGAGATGAGGGTGTAGATTATTCCCATCTCTCCGATGACGTTATCACTCCTGAAATAAAAGATGATGCAACCAAGACCAAAGGATATTTCATTTACCCCAGTCAGTTGTTTGTCAATATAGCTGAGGAGGCTAACAATAACCCTAATTTGAATACGGATTTGGCAGCTATTTTCAACGCGATAGAAAGTTCTGCCAGCGGCTATGCGTCTGAACATAACATCAAGGGTCTTTTTGCCGACTTCGATACCACTAGCAACCGCTTGGGAAACACCGTTGAAGAGAAGAACAAACGGTTGGCTGCCGTCATCAAGGGCGTTGAATGGTTGGATTTCGGAAACTTTGAAGATAACGAGATAGACCTCTTTGGTGATGCCTATGAATTCTTAATCTCCAATTATGCGGCCAATGCAGGCAAATCGGGTGGTGAGTTCTTTACTCCGCAGAATGTGTCAAAGTTGATTGCTCGACTTGCGTTGTTGGGACAAACCTCCGTAAACAAGATTTATGACCCTGCTTGTGGTTCTGGTTCGCTGTTACTTCAAGCCAAGAAGCAGTTTGATGAACATTTGATAGAAGAAGGCTTCTTCGGGCAGGAAATCAATCATACCACCTATAACCTGGCGCGTATGAATATGTTTCTGCACAATATCAATTACGATAAGTTCGACATTGCCTTGGGCGACACGCTTCTCAAACCGCAATATGGCAATGAAAAGCCTTTCGATGCCATTGTTTCTAATCCTCCCTATTCGGTAAACTGGGTGGGTAGTGATGACCCCATGCTGATTAACGACGACCGTTTTGCTCCTGCCGGAGTGCTGGCTCCCAAGTCGAAAGCCGACTTCGCCTTTGTGCTTCATGCCCTCAGTTATCTTTCAGCTCGTGGGCGTGCTGCTATTGTCTGCTTCCCCGGCATTTTTTATCGTGGTGGTGCAGAGCAGAAAATCAGAAAGTATCTGGTAGACAACAACTTTGTGGAAACGGTTATCTCCCTACCTCCCAATTTGTTTTATGGCACAAGCATCGCGGTAAATATTCTTGTTCTGTCAAAACACAAAGCCGATACGATGACACAGTTCATTGATGCCGGCAGCGAAGACTTCTTCAAAAAAGAAACCAACAACAATGTGTTATTGCCCGAGCATATCGAACGTATTGTTGAAATCTTTGGAGACAAAGAGGAGGTGCAGTATGTTGCAACCTCTATCGACAATAACAAAATAGCAGAGAACGATTATAACCTTTCTGTAAGTTCATACGTTGAGGCGGAAGACAAACGAGAGGTTATCGACATCAACAAGCTTAATGCTGATGTTGCCGAAACGGTTAAGCGGATTGATAGCTTGCGGACGGATATTGATGAGATTATAAAGGAGTTAGAGCGATGAGTAACATTCAGCTATTTGAAGACCGACAGGTACGCTCGCATTGGGATGCAGAGCAGGAGAAGTGGTATTTCTCTATTGTAGATGTTGTGGCTATTCTTACGGATAGCCCTAACCCCCGTAAGTACTGGAGTGTCTTAAAGACAAGGCTAAAGAAAGAAGGCAGTGAGTTGGCTACAAATTGTAGTCAACTGAAAATGCAGTCTGCCGACGGTAAATATTACAAGACCGATGTGGCTGACACAGAGCAGCTTCTCCGCTTGATTCAATCCGTACCAAGTCCGAAAGCAGAGCCTTTCAAGCAGTGGTTGGCAAAGGTGGGAAGTCAGCGGTTAGACCAAATCCAAGACCCTGAGTTGAGCATACAGCAAGCCTTGCAAGATTATCGCAATTTGGGTTATTCTGACGATTGGATAAATCAGCGACTCAAGAGCATTGAAATACGCAAGGAATTAACTGATGAATGGCAACGAACAGGCATAACTGATAATAAAGAGTTTGCAATTTTAACCAATATTCTAACAAAAACATGGTCGGGAAAGTCCGTTAAAGAATATAAGGAATATAAAGGTTTAAAGAAGCAAAACTTAAGAGACAACATGACCAGTACGGAGTTAATACTTAATATGCTGGCAGAAGCCTCTACAAAGGACATTTCGCAAGCTAATAACCCGACGACTTTTAACCAAAGTAAGACGATAGCCAAGCAAGGGGGGAATGTGGCGAAAGTGGCTCGTATGGAATTAGAGAAGCAAACAGGAAAAAGCGTAATTAGCAGCGACAATGCTACCATACTGCGTAGGTTATCTCAAAAGAAACAGCAAGATGAAGAATAAAGAACAACATATATTTCCGTTTTTAGAACGACTGCTAGATGGGGCAGAGGTGGAGTGGAAACCGTTGGGGGAAGTATGTGAAATAAAGGGGCGGATTGGATTTCGTGGTTATACGAGGAATGACTTGGTTGAACAAGGAGAAGGTGCAATCACTTTAAGTCCATCTAATATTATAAATCAACAATTATCTTTTGAAAATTGTTCATATGTATCGTGGGCAAAGTATGAAGAGTCACCAGAGATAAAGGTTGAACCTTATGATGTTATTTTTACGAAGACAGCTTCTGTAGGAAAAACAGCTTTAGTCAAAACTTTACCTCACGAAGCAACAATAAATCCACAATTAGTTCTTCTAAAACGTATAAAATGTAAACCTGCCTATCTTGCTTACATCTTGCAAAATGATTCTTTTCAACAGTCTGTGAAACAATTAACAGGTCAAGGTTCTGTGCCAAATGTATCTCAGAGTGCATTAGCAAAAATCCTTATCCCTCTCCCTCCTCTTTCCGTTCAAGAGGAAATAGTTCGTATCCTCGATAAGTTTACTACGCTGGAAGCGGAGCTGGAAGCGGAGCTGGACTGCCGCAAGCGGCAGTATGAGTATTATCGCAACCAGTTGTTATCCTTTGATATGTTAAATAGGGGGGGCAAAGGTTAAATAATATAAATTGGATGACTATCAAAAAGATTAGTAAGAATATATCTTCTGGGGGGACACCACGTTCAAATATCACAACATATTATGGAGGAGATATTCCTTGGTTAAGGACACAAGAGGTTAATTTTTCTGATATATGGGATACAGATGTGAAAATAACAAAAGAAGGAATGGATGCTTCAAGTACAAAATATATCCCTGCTAATTGTGTAATTATTGCTATGTATGGTGCAACTGTTGGACGTGTAGGAATCAACAAGATTCCATTGACAACAAATCAAGCCTGTGCTAATATTGAAGTAAATGAAGATATAGCATTATATAGGTATGTATTTCATTATCTGTCAAGTCAATATGAATATATTAAGTCTTTAGGAGCTGGCTCTCAAACAAATATAAATTCACGAATAGTAAAAGAACTTAGAATCCCTATCCCTCCCCTCTCCGAGCAAGAACGTATAGTTTCTATCCTCGATAAGTTCGATACGCTTACGACCTCAATATCAGAAGGACTCCCAAAGGAAATAGAGCTTCGGAGAAAGCAGTATGAATATTATCGAGAACAGCTACTTTCGTTCAGACATTAAGAGCGTAGACTAAACTAAGAAAAGAAATATAATGCCTATGGAGAATCACAAACCGCAGGTGCTGCGTAGCGGCACAGACTGGAAGACGTTGCGCTTCTATCAAAAAGCCGATGCGCTCTACCAAATGACGTTCGTCTTTTGCAAACGCTTCCTGCCAACCTATGGCGACCGCACTGTTGACCAAATGATTCAGGCGGCACGCTCGGGAAAACAAAACATTGTGGAGGGAAAGGAAGACGGTATGACCTCTACGGAAATGGAACTGAAGTTGCTCAACGTAGCACGTAGTAGCTTGCAGGAGCTTCGACAAGACTATGAGGACTATCTCCATACCCGTGGGCTGAGGCTTTGGGAGAGCAGTCATCCGCGTTACAACGCCCTCTTGACGTTCTGCCGAGTACATAACAGCTATGCTGACTATGCCCCCTTTGTGAACAGATGGACGGCTGAGGAATTTTGCAATACTGCGCTTTCACTGTGCCATATCACGGATAGGATGATGTGCCGTTACCTTGACTTCCTACAAAAACGCTTCGTAACAGAAGGAGGTATTAAGGAGCGTATGTATGCTGCCCGCACTGGCTATCGAAAGGAGCAAGACCGTATGACGGAAGCCCTCAAGGCTGAGAACGCTGCACTGAAAGCGGAGATGGAAAGGCTGAAAAGGCTGCTGGAAGATAAACGCAAGGAAGGGTAGGGGGCTTCTTAGCTGTTCTAATGGTCCTAGGTATCCTAGCTGCCCTAGTAATCCTAGGAGTCCTAGGCAGCCTATACTCCCTAGCTATCCTATCCTCCCTCTAAAATAAAAACCAATCAAAACAATGACCCAATACAACACTATCGCAGAACTGCAGAACTTCATAGTTCTTGACAGTTACACAAAGAACTTTCTTATTAACGAACCGCCTGCTGGCTATCAAAGTGAGGCTACTCTCGAACACGAGTTGATTAAGGATTTGCAAGGACAGGGATATGAATATCTCCCTAACCTTGTTACCCCCGAAGCATTGTTGGTAAACGTTAGGAAGCAGCTACAAACGCTTAATAACGTTGCCTTTACTGATGCTGAATGGAAGCGTTTCCTTGAGGAATATTTAGATAAGTCCAGCGATAACATCGTTGACAAAACACGAAAGGTTCAAGACGATTATATCTATGACTTTGTTTTTGATGATGGGCATATCAAAAACATCTATTTGGTAGACAAGCAGAATATTACCCGCAATAAGGTACAGGTAATAAATCAGTTTGAACAGACAGGAACACAAGCTAATCGATATGATGTAACCATCTTGGTCAATGGCTTGCCAATGGTACACGTGGAACTGAAGAAACGTGGCGTGGCTATTCGGGAAGCGTTCAATCAAGTACATCGATATAGTAAGGAAAGTTTTAATAGTGAGAGTTCGCTGTATAAGTACTTGCAAATCTTCGTTATCTCTAACGGAACAGACACACGCTACTTTGCCAATACCACGAAGCGAAACAAAAATAGTTTCGACTTTACGATGAATTGGGCTAAGTCTGATAATACGCTGATAAAGGACTTAAGAGACTTCACGGCAACCTTTTTCCAAAAGAATACACTGCTGCAGGTGTTGCTGACTTATTCTGTGTTTGACACCAGTGAAACTTTACTTATCATGCGACCCTATCAGATTGCAGCAACAGAACGACTGATATGGAAAGTAAAAAGTTCTTATCAGGCTAAGCAATGGAGTAAACCAGAAGGAGGAGGATATATCTGGCATACGACAGGTTCGGGTAAGACTTTGACCAGCTTTAAAGCTGCTCGACTCGCCACACAGTTAGACTTTATTGATAAGGTATTCTTCGTGGTTGACCGTAAGGACTTGGATTACCAAACGATGAAAGAATATCAGCGTTTCTCTCCTGACAGCGTAAATGGTTCGGACAGTACTGCGGGACTAAAACGAAACATTGACAAGGACGATAACAAGATTATCGTAACGACAATTCAGAAACTGAATAACCTGATGAAGGCAGAGGGAACCTTGCCTGTCTATGAGCAACAGGTTGTCTTTATCTTTGATGAATGTCACCGTTCGCAGTTTGGTGAAGCACAAAAGAATCTTCATAAAAAGTTTAAGCGGTATTATCAGTTTGGCTTTACGGGTACGCCTATCTTCCCTGAAAACGCTTTGGGAGCAGAAACAACAGCCAGTGTGTTTGGGCGTGAACTTCATTCGTATGTTATTACGGATGCTATTCGTGACGAAAAAGTATTGAAGTTTAAGGTGGATTACAACGATGTGCGTCCACAGTTCAAGGATTTGGAAACCGAGCAAGACGAAATAAAACTGACAGCAGCAGAAAATAAGAAACTCTTGCTTCATCCTGATCGAATCAAAGAGGTGTCTCAATACATCTTGCAGAATTTTAGGATAAAGACACATCGAAATCAAGGAAACGGCAAAGGCTTTAACGCTATGTTTGCTGTGAACAGTGTAGAAGCTGCCAAACTCTATTATGAGGAACTGAACAACCTGCAAGAAGATAACGACAAGAAACTGAAGATAGCCACGATATTCTCTTTTGCTCCCAATGAAGAGCAGAATGCCGTAGGCGATATTCTGGAAGAAAACTTTGAGCCCACGGCAATGGACAGTAGTGCCAAAGAGTTCTTGACCAAGGCAATTAACGATTACAATGCCATCTTCAAAACAAGTTTCGGCGTAGACAGCAAGGAATTCCAAAACTACTACCGCGACTTGGCGAAACGTGTAAAGAGCCAGGAAGTAGATCTTATTATCGTGGTAGGAATGTTCCTCACAGGTTTCGATGCGCCCACCCTTAACACGCTCTTTGTAGATAAGAACTTGCGTTATCATGGACTGATGCAGGCTTTCTCACGAACCAATCGTATCTATGATGCTACCAAAACATTTGGCAACATCATTACATTCAGAGATTTGGAACAAGCAACCATAGATGCCATCACACTGTTTGGTGACAAAAACACAAAGAATGTGGTGCTTGAGAAGAGTTATGAAGAATATCTCAAAGGTTTCACTGATATTGCAACGGGTGAGGCACGCAGAGGCTATGTTGATATTGTGAAAGAACTCAAAGAGCGGTTTCCACAACCTGACGAGATAACAACAGAGGCTGACAAGAAAGCCTTTGTGAAACTCTTTGGTGATTATCTGAAAATAGAGAATATCCTGCAGAACTATGATGAGTTTACCAACCTCAAGAAGTTGCAAAAGATTGATAAGGGAGATCCTGATGCATTGGAAGCATTTAAGAATAGCCATTTCCTTACAGACGAAGAATTGTCTACCATGATGGAGGTTGATGTTCTGCAAGAACGGAAAGCACAAGATTACCGCTCTACATATAATGATATTCGAGATTGGTTTAGAATGGAACGAGAAGGAAAAGCCCCAGAAGAATATAAAATAGACTGGGACGATGTGGTATTTGAGGTGGATCTACTCAAATCACAGGAGATAGACTTAGACTATATACTTGAGCTGGTATTCGAGCATAACAAAAAGACTAAAGATAAAGATGCACTGGTTGATGAAGTTCGTAGAATTATCAGAAGCAGCATAGGAAACAGAGCCAAAGAGGGACTGATTGTGGATTTTATCCATGAGACAGACTTGGAACCAATCCAGGACAAGGCGGATGTAATTTCTGCTTTCTTCTCTTATGCGCAAAAAAAGCAAAAGGAAGAAGCTGACAAGTTGATAACGGAGGAGCAACTGAATATGGAAGCTGCAAAGCGTTATATCCAAACATCATTACAGCATGAGTTTGCCAGTGAAAACGGAACAGACCTCAATGCTGTTCTCCCAAAGATGAGTCTACTCAACCCACAATATTTAACGAAGAAACAAAGTGTTTTCCAAAAGATAGCAACTTTCATAGAAAAGTTTAAGGGTATTGGCGGGACAATATGATGCCAATTAGCTTTTTGAAATATTATTTGGGAATAAGCTATATTTTACAGTATAAAAAATGGTACAGGGAAAGAATGATAACTACCTTATTATTTACCAAGACGATAATGGCTTGGTAAAGGTGAATGTGCGCTTTGCTGACGAGGATGTGTGGCTCACGCAGGGTCAGTTGGCCGAGATTTACGATACTACGCAACAGAATATAGCCCTGCATATCAAGAATATCTATGCCGACAAGGAATTGGCAGACGAGGCAACTCACAAGAAATACTTGTTAGTTCGGCAGGAAGGTAATCGCAATGTGCAACGCAACATTGACCACTATAATCTTGATATGATTATAGCTATTGGGTATCGAGTACAATCGCAAGTAGCGACACGCTTCCGCCGTTGGGCAACAGAGCGACTACATGAGTATATCCAAAAGGGCTTTGCGATGGATGATGACCGATTGAAGCAAGGCGGTAATCGCTATTTCAGAGAGTTGCTGCAACGCATTCGGGACATTCGGGCTTCGGAACGCAATTTTTACCAGCAGGTAACGGATATCTACGCCACATCTGTGGATTATGATCCACGCACCGATCTCACACGCACTTTTTTTGCGACAGTGCAAAACAAGTTGCATTATGCCATACACGAGCATACCGCTGCCGAGATTATCTATGACCGTGTGGACTGTGATAAACCCTTTGTGGGCATGACCAATTTCAAGGGGGACTATATCACCAAAGACGATGTAAAAGTAGCCAAGAACTATCTCACTGAAAACGAACTGCAACGGCTCAACCTGCTTGTGTCGCAATTTTTAGACTTTGCCGAGTTTCAAGCCCTTGAAGCACATCCCATGCGAATGACAGACTGGATAGCCGCTCTTGACAACCAAATCATTTCCCTACAACGCAAATTATTGGAGGGTAAGGGCAGTGTGTCGCATCAAGAAGCCATAGAAAAAGCCGAACGAGAGTTCAATATCTATCGCCAAAGAGAAATGGCACAACTTGAAAGCGATTTCGACAAAATGGTGAAACGCTTGCCAAAGCGTGGCAACAGTTCATCAAACATAAAATAATAAATCTGCTTACACTCAATTCAACCTCATTAAGGTGTAGCATTTTCTTTGTAATAGAATATTTGGGTGTAATAAAGGGTGTAAATCACATAACTTGCTGATTTACACCCTTATTTGCGGAGAGAGAGGGAAGTAGACTTCTATACAAAATCATTAAAGATTTATATCAAATCATATCAAAATTATCAGA
>ERZ773057.192-NODE-192-length-28573-cov-8.593345_pt1 | contig 28573 bp, 34 predicted proteins | sample MGYA00580629_ERZ773057 | MGnify/ENA primary metagenome ERZ773057 (study PRJEB29015, sample SAMEA2738143) | human oral metagenome | biome: human oral; feature: human-associated habitat; material: saliva | place: China | collected 2163 ...
GTTATTACTTGCATACGTATTTTGAGAACTATGTAAATTATGCTGGTAGCAAAACCAATAAGTTGTACAGAACTCTTATCAATCGATTTTGAGAACTATGTAAATTATGCTGGTAGCAAAACTTCACTTTCTTTTGAAATGCATCTATTTTTGTTTGAGAACTATGTAAATTATGCTGGTAGCAAAACATAGAAGCTATTAATCTTCTTGGCCAATGCGTTTGAGAACTATGTAAATTATGCTGGTAGCAAAACCATCAGAATAAAGGGTTAATCTTGAATCATGTTTGAGAACTATGTAAATTATGCTGGTAGCAAAACATAAAATCTTCCAAAGAAGCCAAGAAGAAGTTTGAGAACTATGTAAATTATGCTGGTAGCAAAACCAGTACTCAATCAATTCTCATCACTCGCTCGTTTGAGAACTATGTAAATTATGCTGGTAGCAAAACTACGTCATTACATGCATCTTTATCCAGGTAGTTTGAGAACTATGTAAATTATTTAGATGCTAGAACTTTATGATAAAACTAGGATCATACGAGGAAAGTAAAAGATGTAGACCAAGCCCCAAGAGGGAGCGAGGGTTACATCTTTAATGCAATTATATCAAAGTCTTTTATTTTATGAAATCCTATAGTCCTACAATGTGAATGTTTGACTATTTGATTCATGATCGTATTTGCAGATCTGTGTTATCTATTTCTTTTTGTAGTGAATATATTGATTGAGTTGTATCTCGATAATATTGTGAATTGCAAATAAAAGATCTAATTGTCAAAATACATATTACTAAAAGATAATAATGCTATAGTCATCACTATATACGACTTATTATAAGTGAACTGGTATGTCATATCTTGGCTTCTGCTTGCTTTATTAGATTCACGGTTACATGGCAATTTCTTCCGTCTCTACATTCATGATAGTAATTATAGTATTAATAATTGTATTTACAATAAACTACTAATTTAGCTTCTTTAATGAATATAATTGGTTAATAAAACTCTCAATTATTTAGCTATTTTGAAACCTGGCGTATTTTTTGTATAGCACGATAGATAAAATATGAACTAATGATGAGAGTGTTTTTTGAAATGAAGAGAGATAAGTATGTTATTACCAAGAAGTCATTAAATATTCAAATTTTAAAAGTTAAATTGAGTTACTTGTGACAAAAACACTTAGGTCTGACCAATTTTTAGACAAGGAAGGTATATTGTATTGTGGGAGTAGAATTATGAACAAGAAAAAACACACAAAAGCTGAGCGAAAAAGAGCATGGGATTGTTATGTTCGTAGACTGACATCGCCTATTGAAATACATCGTCCTACAAAAGAAGAAAAGGAAATGCTCAAAAAAGTAGGTTATATTATTAAATAGAAATTATATAGAAATGATTTCTTGTCGAAGTGGGGGTTCTTTTCTCATATGTTTTGGCATCATCGAAATTTTTGCTAGGCTACAATGAATGATTATGGAGAAAATATTCATGTATTTATTTTGATAATTAAGTCATGGAAAGGATAGAAGATCATGGGAAAAAATATTTTAAATGATGAAACATTGAAACACATCCATTCACAATTAAAGAGATTAAAAAGTTTTGATATATTTTACTGTCAAGAATGTTATATAAAAGCTGGTAAAGTTGCAGGCAATATATATACATATGACTTTGAAAATTTAACAATTACCAATGACCGCAAAGATATTGAAATAAAATTTAATACAGAACAAGAAATGATTGCGCACAGGTTCAAAGATAGTACGTGTTTATTAGACTATGTGAATAAACATGGCGAAGTACCAGAAGGAATCTGGTTAATTGATGATATAAAAGTTATTTTTGAGGAGGAAGATGAAGATGAAGAATAAATCTTAATTGGCGGTGATTCTGCGAGTATCGAAATTTATACTGGGCTACAACAGACGTGTTCTCCTAATTTTGAAACAAAAAGCAAGACTTCTCTTGCTGACTTGTATTTTGATTATTAATATGCTAAATAATAATTAGGCACTGCGTGTGGACCGTTAAATGGGTCTGCGCTTGGTGCCTTTTATTTCGCCATGCGTTTTTATGCTTCGGCTCATTATTACAACTTATTTTGTTTCTTATCACAACAATAAAAACTCGGATCAACCGAGTTTTTTTACTTTTCAATATTTAATCTGTGTTTGCCGTGGTATGTGATAGCCATGAAGTCTGGACCTACATGGCTTCCAATGACTGGTCCTAACTGCATGATGGAAATCTCTGTATCCTTGAACTGTGGATAGGTTTTGATAAAGTCATCACGGAATGCGACTGCATCTTCGTATGCATCTGCGTGGATGATTGAGATTTCTTCATCTTTTGTATAATCGGCGATATCGTCTGCACATGAATCAATTAATGAATGTAGTGCTTTCTTTCTGCCGCGTACTTGTTTAAAGGAAACAAGCTTTCCACTATCTGGAATATAGATTAATGGCTTGATGGATAGAATTGTTCCAAGCAGGGCAGATGCGTTGGATAATCTACCTCCACGTCTTAACCACTGTAGGTCTTCTACCATGAAACGATGAATATACTCAAGCTTATGTGCATTTCCCCATTCCACAACTTGATCATAATCCCATCCTTCTTCATGACGTTTTACTAATTGTTTTAGGAAAAGGGCTAGACCACCTGTAACACAATAGCTATCTAATAAGCTGATCTTACGATCAGGGAATTCTTCGCTTAGGCTCTTAATTGCGCGCTCTGCGTTATTAATAGAAGAAGATAAAGCGCGAGTCATATCAACAAATAGAACATCATTACCTGCTTCAAGAATTTCTTTTAAGAATTCATAGTATGCATATTCTGTGATTTGAGATGTATTTGGTTGTTTACCTGCACGCATGGAAGTCATTAAGAATTTACGACTTTCTTCTGTGCAATCATCTATATAAACTTTATCGTCAATTGTGTATGTATATGAGATAAAGGGGATATTGTGTTCTTTTAGGTACTCTGCTGGCAAATCCGAAGTAGAGGATGTTGCGATTACATATTTATTCATAAGGCCTCCAAGTATCATAAAAGTATTATAAATAATTAGAGATTTTTGTCTATTGAATTAAGACAAAATAATTAAAATGTCGTGAAATTTTCACAAAAGAATTATATGAAAAATATCAATTAATTTTACAGAAAACATTGACAATGTTAGTTAGTGAGTCTAAACTAACATTAGTTAGAGTGCTCTAACTTTTGTTCATTTTTATAAGGAGGCACACGATGATACCATTAGCTTTAGGAGTAATCGGTCAAGAATATAAGATTGTTAAAATTGGGGGAAGTGCGGAAGTGAAACAACACTTAGCAGACCTCGGTTTTGTCGTTGGTGGCTCTGCCACAGTTGTCTCGGAAGTCGGTGGAAACCTAATTGTAAACGTGAAAGAAACACGTATTGCGATTGGGAAAGAAATGGCTATGAAAGTCATGATATAAGGAGGGAAGAATGAATACATTAAAGGAAGTTGCGATTGGCAGTTCTGCAAAGGTTGTGAAGCTTCATGGTGAAGGCGCTGTAAAGCGTAGAATCATGGACATGGGCATCACTAAAGGAGTTGAAGTTTACGTTCGTAAGGTGGCTCCATTAGGTGATCCGATTGAAGTAACTGTAAGAGGCTATGAATTATCCATCCGTAAGGATGACGCCGCAATGATTGAAGTTGAGTAATTCATAGAGTGATAAGGAGAAAGTAGAATGGCAAACGAAAGATTGAAGATTGCCTTAGCGGGTAATCCAAACAGTGGTAAAACGACCTTATTTAATGCCTTAACTGGTTCTAACCAGTATGTAGGTAACTGGCCAGGAGTAACTGTAGAAAAGAAAGAGGGTAAACTCAAGAAACATCCAGATGTTATTATTGAGGACTTACCTGGTATTTATTCATTATCACCATATACATTAGAGGAAGTTGTTTCTCGTAACTATTTGATTGGTGAACATCCTGATGCGATTTTAAATATCGTAGATGGTACAAACTTAGAGCGTAACTTATATCTAACAACACAGTTACTTGAAATTGGTGTTCCAGTTGTAGTGGCTGTCAACATGATGGACCTTGTTAAGAAGGCTGATGATAAGATTAATATCAATGCTTTAAGCGAGAAGTTAGGCTGTAAGATTGTTGAAATCTCCGCTTTGAAAGAAACAGGTATTATGGAAGCTGCAGAAGCTGCGATTGCGGCTGCTGAAGCAAAATCAGCTATATCGATTCATAAGTATGAAGATAAGATTGAAACAGCTCTTTCTAAGATTACAGATGCTGTATTAGCAGATGTACCTGCTGATCAAAAGCGTTGGTATGCAATCAAAGTATTTGAAAGAGATGAAAAAGTACTTGCAAGATTAAATCTTGATGAAAGTAAGATGGCTGAAGTTGAGGCTATTGTTTCTGCAGTTGAAAAGGATTTAGATGATGATGCGGAATCTATCATCACGAATGCTCGTTACACATTTATTACAGAAACACTTAATGGTATCTATACAAAGCAGAATGCTGGTAAGCTCAGTGTTTCTGATAAGATTGATAACATCGTTACAAACCGTTGGTTAGGTTTACCTATCTTTGCGGTAGTTATGTTTATTGTATACTTCGTATCTATCCAGACATTTGGTACAGGTGCTACTGACTGGGTAAATGATGGATTATTCGGTGATGGTTGGTTCTGGTTTGGCTTAGGACGTGCAGAATATGATGAAGATTCTGGTACATACAAAGCAGACCAAGAAGCTAATCAAGCATTCATTGACGAAGCAATTGAAAAGGGTTATATCTCTTCTAGCGAAAATGACGAAGGTGAAACAGAAATCACAGTTCTTAAACCAGAACAGTTAGAGAACTTGGTTGTTTCAGCTGATATTCATAATGACGAAGGTGACGTAGAGGAAACTCGTGAAGTAACTTACTCTGATTATGAAATCTATTCAGCAGAAGAAGAGCCTGAAGCTGCTACTTATGGACCATGGCAAGATGGCTTACCAACAGTTATTGGTAATTTCTTGAAGTCTATTGAAGTAGCGGATTGGTTACAGAGTCTTATTCTAAATGGTATCGTTGCTGGTGTAGGTGCAGTTCTTGGTTTCTTACCACAGATGTTAGTATTATTCTTCTTCCTAGCATTCTTGGAAGGTTGCGGTTATATGGCACGTATTGCGTTCGTCATGGACCGTGTATTCCGTAAGTTTGGCTTATCTGGTAAGAGTTTTATCCCAATGTTAATTGGTACAGGTTGTGGTGTTCCGGGTGTTATGGCTTCGCGTACAATTGAAAATGAACGTGACCGTCGTATGACAGTTATGACTACAACATTTATTCCATGTTCTGCGAAGTTACCGGTTATCGCTTTAATCGCTGGTGCCTTCTTCCAGAAGTCTGGATTAGTTGCGACAAGTGCTTACTTCTTAGGTATTACGGCTATCATTATTTCCGGTATCACATTAAAGAAGACTAAGATGTTTGCTGGTGATCCTGCACCATTTGTAATGGAATTACCTGCATACCACTGGCCAACTCCTTCTAACATCTTACACTCCATGTGGGAGCGTGGTTCTTCCTTCGTTAAGAAGGCAGGAACAATCATCTTACTTGCGACTGTACTTGTTTGGTTCATGCAAAGCTATGGCTTTACAGAGAATGGATTTGGTGCTGTAGAGCAGTCTGAATCTATGCTTGCGGCAATTGGTAATGCAATCAAGTTTATCTTTATTCCTTTAGGTTGGGGTGATTGGCGTGCCGCTGTAGCTGCTATCACTGGCTTAGTTGCTAAGGAAAACGTTGTTGGTACAATGGGTGTTCTCTATGGCGCCGGTGAAGTTGCTGAAAATGGATGGCAGATCTTTACATCTATGGCAAATGCATTCAACAATAACCCGGTTGCAGGTTACTCATTCTTAGCATTCAACTTACTATGTGCTCCATGCTTTGCGGCTATTGGTGCTATCCGTCGTGAGATGAATAATGGTAAGTGGACATGGTTTGCAATTGCTTATCAGTGTGGTTTAGCTTATGTAATTGCACTCATTATCTACCAGGTAGGTTCTGCAGTTACAGGTAATATCCACCCAATCGGACTCGTTGTTGCGATTGTATTAATTGCAGCTATCATTTGGGGACTTGTACGTCCAGGTTACAAAGAAAAATAATGATTTACCATAAGGTGCAGGGAAACCTGTACCTTATTTAGAAAGGTGTATGTATCATGTCTATACACGAATTAACAGCAGCGAAGATTAAATATTTAGTTACATTACTTCGCTTAGATCCTAGTGGTAGAGGTGTACGTAGCGTAGCACTTGCAAAAGAACTAAATGTTTCAAGACCAAGTGTGTGTGCGATGTTAACAAAACTAGCACATGAAGGATATCTCAACAAAGAACACTATGGCATTGTATACCTTTGTGAAAAAGGAAAAGAAATAGGTAAGACCTATAGTGCAGACTAACTGCGTTTAGAAAGAAGGTAGTATGGGAACAATAGTAGTAGGTGGCGTATTAGTAGTTGTACTAGTAATTGCGATTCGCTCCGTTATTAAAAGAGGAACTTCAGGTTGTTGTTCATCTGGAGGATCTTGTGGAGGAGGCTGTGGCTGTCATGCAAATGTGAAGGTTACAGATAAGAATCTTGCACACTATCCATTTGAAGCAGTACTTACTGTGGATGGTATGACATGTGGACATTGTGCTTCAAAAGTTGAAAATGCATTAAACACAATAGAAGGTGTATACGCAGTAGTAGACTCGGATTTAAAGAAGGCACATGTTCATATGAAGTCTAAAGTAGATGAAACAGTATTACGTAAAGCAGTGAATGACTTAGGCGAATATACTGTAATGAGTGTTGATTGGATGAAATAAAAAAGTGGTTCACTTCAAAATGGGAAGTGACCACTTTTTTAAAACCAGGCTATTGGATAGAAGAGTGGAAGTAAGTAAAGGAATAGAATGTAGTTTATTACAAATGATGCAGTTATAAACTGAATTAAATTGAACTTCTTATGCATACGAATGATAATCAGTACAAGAGAAAATAAGATTGAAGCCAGTAACCATAGAGCGATTACTCTTCGTTCCGTATAGCCGTAGGTAAAGAAGTACAGGCCTAGTTTTAAACATGCAAGCAAGTTAAAACATAATGTTGTAAATAACAATATATATGTTTCTAGCTTTGTGTTTGTAGTATCTTCTTTTCTGACCAGGAAGTTTAATGCCAAAATTAATAGGATGTTTAATCCCATGATACGGAAGAAATTCCAAAAGCCCCGTACTGCATATACACATGAACTCTCTGCGCTAGGTGCAGCTAATACAGTAGGTAACTCTGATAACTGGAACATAAAGAATACAAGATAGAGTATAAGTAATACCAAATTTGTGATACGAATAGAAATAAGCGGAATCACTTTTTTCTTTAGGAAGAACTCTCTACAGCCATCATAGGATATAAAGGGTTTCTCACTCAGAATACAACTACTGATAAGTCCAAATAGATAGGCACCAACTGGTAAACTCCAAATGATACGGAAGAAATATATTGAATTGAGTGGATGGAAGATAAGTCTAAAAAGACTTGTTGTTAGGCTTGCAAAGTTTTGGTCGATTGCGGATAGTTGTCCTAATGCGAAAAGTACAAGTGGAATTAAGATAACCAAACTAAATACTACTGTTTTTAGTTGCTTTGAATGAATGTATGTGCGTAGGTATTTGATGATATGTATGATACGTGCAAATAGATGTGAGAATGGCTGAATGATCCACCCCTCAAAAAAATCCAATAGGATTGTTTCACTTGTATTTGGAAGTGATAATTTCTGAAAACGACATAACGTATAGTAGATGACATTCGCGTGTAGTATCGTTACCTTTTCGAATTCAAAAGAACGTTCAAATCCAAGAAGAATACCTTGAAACAATAGTAGACATGCCCATAGGATAGATTCTTTTGTGCGCTCTTTGTGAAGGGAAGCTGCGCTAACTTCTACGATCAGAATGTATAGTGCTGCTAACTTTGCAAAGGCAAAGTAGATTACAACAAGTGAAGCATATAGATATCCAAATATATAAGTTGCAATTGCGATGCAGAATAAGAGTGTATCAGGTGCAATCATCGTTTGTTTATTCTGGTTCATAGCTGAGTATATCTCCTGGTTGGCAATCTAGGGTTTTACATAACGCTTCCAGCGTAGAGAAGCGGATTGCCTTTGCTTTTCCGTTTTTTAGAATTGATAGATTTGCTGGTGTAATATCAATATTTTCAGCAAGTTCACCTGCACTGATATGACGTTTTGCCATAATGACATTTAAATCAACATTGATAGGCATAAGTCACCTCATATTGTTAGGTCTAATTCGTCTTTCATACGAATTGCCTGTTGGAAAATATTTTGAATAATACGAATAATCAAGGCGAAGAAGATGGCCGCAAATACAATACTGTAGAATAGCTTAGACCAAATCGCTGCAAGTATAAAAGCAAGGAAACTTCCTAACAAACAACAAACACTTGCATGTCTTAATAGATTTACATTCTCTATAATAAACACATTTTCTTTAGAGATATTTACGAGAAGCTGATTGATAATGTATAGAAGGTGAAGTAATACTACAAAGCCAATATAGCCAATCCCGCAGGCGAGAATAATTTGATTCTGTGTAGATATTGACGTGATATTTCGACTGTCAATAAACTCTTTGGCGATTGAAACACTATTGATGATGATATAGATTGCAATAAGCGCAATGAGTAATATCAATATGCGTGTAAGTAATATGCTGTTACGTATATGTTTTGAACTAGATTCCATAATCAAGTCCTCCTTGTGGAAGTATCATAGTATATATATTTCTGTAATTCAATAATTATTTATCGAAAAACAATAAATAATTATTATTGACAGGTGCATATTACTGTATTAATATAATACTGTATTAAGACAGTAATACAGAAGGAGAAATGATGAGTTGGGAATTTAGAAGTGATCAAGCAATTTATCCACAACTAGTCAGTATTATCAAACGAAGAATTGTGACGGGTGTATATCCAGCAGGTTCTAAGTTACCATCTGTTCGTGAATTAGCAGAAGAATCTGGAGTCAATCCAAATACGATGCAACGAGCGCTGATAGGACTTGAACAAGAAGGGCTTGTATATACGCAACGTACTGCAGGACGTTTTGTTAGTGAAGATAAATCCATGCTTGATGGTATCAAGGGGGAAGAGGCTAAAAGCCTAACCGCGGAATATTACGCAAAGCTAAAAAAGCTAGGATATTCCAAAACACAGATGATTGATTTTATTAATATGCAAGGAGAAGAATGATGAGTGTAATGTTTGAATGCAAAGGTTTAACAAAGAAATACGGTAATAAAGTAGCGTTAAACCATGTTGACCTTTCATTGGAGTCAGGACGTATCGTAGGTTTACTTGGACCTAACGGTAGTGGTAAGACAACAATGTTAAAGCTTGCAAATGGCTTATTAACCCCAACAGAGGGCGGTATCTTTATCGATGGTAAAAAGCCAGGGATTGAAACTAAGGCAGTTGTGTCTTATCTACCTGATGCGGATTATCTATTAGATTGGATGAATGTCGGTGAACTGTTAAAGATGTTTAGGAGTTTCTATGATGACTTCCGTTATGATCGAGCACTAAAGATGTTAGATGAGTTACATATTCAACTAAAAGATAAGCTTAAGAATTTATCAAAGGGTAATAAAGAAAAAGTACAACTTGTACTTGCAATGAGTCGTGAAGCAAAGGTTTATTTCTTAGATGAACCAATTGGTGGTGTTGACCCAGCTGCTAGAGATTATATCTTACGTACGATTATCGGTAATTACAGTGAGAATGCATTGGTAGTCATTTCTACACACTTGATTGCGGATGTAGAGCCTGTATTAGATGAAGCAATCTTCATCCGTGATGGAGAAATCGTATTTCATCGCACGATAGATGATATTCGTGAAAAAGAAGGTAAGTCAGTAGACGCATTATTTAGAGAGGTATTCGCATGCTAGCTAAATTAATTCATTTTGAATTTAAATCAACATATAAATTATTTCTAATCTTGATTGGCGCTGAATTCTTATTATCCATCGTACTTGGTGTATCAGTGAACACCAATCTTAAAATCATGTCAGAAAGATTAGCATATGATCCATTCTACACAAGTAACTCTTCGACAGTTTCGTTCATTTTGGTTTTGATGGTAGTAGGAATTGTATTTGCGACATTTATGATGATCTTTGGGTCTTCTGTACAGCGTTTCCACAAGAATCTATTATCTGGACAGGGATATTTGATGCATACATTACCAGTAACCACTTGGCAGCTTGTATTAAGTAAGGTTATTACATATATGATCTATGTTGTACTATTTGTACTCGCACAGCTAGCATGCCTAGTTGGTATGATTATCGGTACAGGTCAATTTATCGATTTTATTCGCAGTCTATATTTAAATTTTGATTGGCTACTTCGTGCAGTAAAGATTATATTAGATTTAGGATTTATAGAGTTATGTGCAACGTATCTATTCTCAGCTTCACAGTTCTTATTACTGATTTATCTATGTTATTCAGTTGGTAACTTATTCCCAGAACATCGTTTACTTGTTGGTATCGCTACATTTATTATCCTAGGTATTGTGGTTCCATCTCTATTCCAAGTTCCTTCTATCTTTGTAGTGACATTTGGTGCAGTGCAGGTTATGAATGCTCTTAACCATATGAGTTATCAAACAATGACATTAATCTATTCGATTATTATGAATGTTATCTTCTTTGCGGCTAACGTATATATCCTACGTTACCATCTAAATTTGGAGTAATGATTTATGATTCGACACATTGTAATGTTTAAACTTCAGGGTTTAAATCATGAAGAGAGTTTAAAAGAGGCGGTAACTCTTGCTAAAACACTTACTAGTTTAAAAGAAGTGGCTAGTGGTGAAGTAGTATGCAATCATAAGGATGCAGATCCAACAAATTATGATTTTGCCTTAGTGTTTGACTTTGTATCTTTTGAGGCATTAAATGCATACCAGGTTCATCCAGAACACTTAAAACTAAAAGCTTTATTAAAAGATAAGATTCAAGCTCGCTCTTGTATTGATTATGAGATTTAGAAGAAATTCTAAGTCTCTTTTTTTAATTTGGGCATATTCCTTGAAAACGGAAAACATTTCAACTATCTTATAGGTGACTACAGTCATAGGAGGAACTCGTTATGGAGAAGAAAGTTTCAAAACTAATCAACGACCAGATTAACAAAGAAATGTACAGTGCTTATTTATACCTAGAATTTGCAAACCATTTCACTGAAAAGGGATTAGATGGTTTCGCTAACTGGTATAACATCCAAGCTAAGGAAGAAATGGACCATGCGTTAAAGTTCATCGCTTATTTACATGACAATGATGAAAAGGTAACTTATGAAGCAATCGCTAAGCCAGAGTCAAAGTCAAAAGAAGATATTGATGTGTTAAAGGCTGCTTATGCTCATGAGAAGTTCATCACAGCATCTATCAATGCAATCTATGCTGAAGCAAGCAAGGTAAATGATTATCGTACAACACAGTTCTTAGATTGGTTTATCTCAGAACAGGCAGAAGAAGAAAAGAACGCTGCTGACTTAATTCAAAAGATGGAATTATTTGGAAGTGATCCTAAAGCCCTATACTTATTGGATCATGAATTCGCATCACGTTCCTATAAATCATCAGCCCAATAAATATTAGGAGGAAAGAGTGAACATGAAATTTTTTATTAACAGAACAACAAAAGAAATTATCGAAGTGGTATTAGGAAACGATACAACATTTACATCTGAAGGTAGCGAGATGGTTGAATTAAAGGCTAATTCAACAGATGCTGCAGGTGAAAAGCACGTACCAGTTATCACAGTTGATGGTAACAAGGTTCATGTGGTTGTTGGTTCTGTCATTCACCCAATGACGGAAGAGCATTCTATTCAGTTCATCGCTTTAGAAACAAAGCAGGGTGTACAACGCAAGGCACTATTACCTACAGATCAACCAGTTGCTGACTTCGTATTAGCTGAAGGTGATGAAGTTGTAGCAGCTTATGAATACTGCAACCTACATGGCCTTTGGAAGGTAGAAGCTTAGCAAATCTATGAAGGAGAGAAATCTCCTTTTTTCATTGTATGAAAGTGATAGAATAAAGATGAAGTAGGTGATGCTATGAAGAAAAAAGTAATGTTCTTATTCAATCCTGAAGCAGGTAACAATGCAATCGAAAAGATTGTCTTTGATATTATCAAGAATCTAACAATCTTTGATTGTGAAGTAACGGTGTTTCCAATCATGCCAGATAAAGGCTTGGGTTCTGAAGAGATATTAATTACTCACGCAGCTGAATTTGAAATAATAGTTGTATATGGTGGAGATGGGACACTCAACCGTGTTGTGAATATTATGATGCATCAGGATATTCACTTACCAATTGGTTATATTCCAGGTGGTACAACTAATGACTTTAGTAAAGCAATTGATGGAGAAGGTACAGTTGAATCCTATTGCCGTACGATAGCCTTTGGTAAGCAATTCTCTTATGATGTAGGTTGTTTTAACGGTACATATTTTAACTACGTAGCTGCTTTTGGTGCATTTACCGCAACGAGCTATGAAACATCTCGTGAATCCAAGAAGATACTTGGATATGGCGCATATGTACTCAATGCGTTAGGAAATCTTCCGGCAAGTCTTTCGAATCATACAAAGATGAAGTTTATTCATGATGGAGTTGAGGAAGAAGGTACATTTGTCTTTGGCGCTATTTCTAATTCACCATCTGTTGGTGGATTTAAGCTTCCATTCTATGAAGATTCCACACTAGATGATGGAAAGTTTGAAGTATTGTTAGTCGCTGCTTTAGATAATCTTGAAGTATTACATAACGTATTAACTGGCGTAGCGACAGGCAATATTGATCCTAAATATGTACATGCATTCAAAACAGATAAGATTGAATTTATCTGTGAAGAAGATACTGCATGGACATTGGATGGAGAGGATGGTGGTAAACATCGCGCAGTCACTATTGAAATTCATCCAAAATCAATGACAATTATGACAAGTAAGTCATGATAATGTATAATATGGACATTGGAGGGTTAGATATGGATAAAATTATTCGTATTGAAAATCGTATTGTATCCGTTGGTAAGACTGATGGAAGCTTAGAAGAATTCGATATTGCATACTTTAACTTCTCACCAAGAATTGGTGACTATGTTAATATCTATCGCAATGATGATAGTATCATTATTACTAAAGCTGAAAGTATTTTTACAAACCAAACAAATGGTCGTGGTGTCAATAAAATTGTGTACGCTCTTCTTGCGTTCTTCTTAGGTGTTTTTGGCGCCCAAGAATTTTATGCAGGAAATACGCGTGCGGGTATGCTTTCACTTATTTTCTGCTGGACAGGTATCCCAGCAATCTATGGAATTTATAAATTCATCATCGCGCTTTCTAAGCCGGCTGATGAGAATGGCTATATTGAAATGTAAAGCGGTATTCTTTGAATGCCGTTTTTCTGTTTAAATTGTTTATCAATCGTGTTTCATTAAGGAGGAGAACATTATGAAACAATATGCACCAATCAAAGAAGGCAAAGTACGTGAAATCTATGACGCTGATGATGCCTTAATTATGGTGGCGACCGACCGTATTTCTGCATTCGATGTTATTTTGAAGAACCAGGTAGTAAACAAAGGAATTGTTTTAACACAAATGTCACGTTTTTGGTTTGATCTAACAAAAGATATTGTAAAAAACCATATGATTACTACTGATGTACAACAGATGCCAGAATTTTTCCGTAACGAGAAATTTGCAGGTAGATCAATGATGTGTAAGAAGTTGGAGATGTTACCAATTGAATGTATCGTAAGAGGATATATCACAGGTTCTGGTTGGGTAAGTTATCAAAAGGATCAGACGGTATGTAATATTAAATTACCGGATGGCTTAAAAGAATGTGATCAACTTCCTGAGCCAATCTATACTCCATCTACTAAAGCAGAGATTGGTGAACATGATGAAAATATTAGTTATGAAAAGTCTGTGGAAATCTTAAAGAAGGCATACCCAGAACGTGGTGAAGAGTATGCACAGAAGTTAAGAGATTATACGATTGCACTATATAAGAAATGTGCTGAATATGCACGAACAAAGGGCATTATCATCGCTGATACCAAGTTTGAATTTGGCCTTGATGAACATGGTGAGGTTGTACTAGCTGATGAAATGTTAACACCGGATTCTAGCCGTTTCTGGCCAGTCGAAGGTTACGCTCCAGGGAAAGGACAGCCATCCTTCGATAAACAGTTTGTTAGAGACTGGTTAAAACAAAATCCAAATAGTGATTACTGCTTACCACAAGAAGTAATTGATAAGACAATTGCGAAGTACTTGGAAGCGTACCATCTATTAACGGGTAAAGACCTAACTTTTTAGCTGAGTGAAACTCAGCTTTTTCTATGGGAATCTATATGTAATCGTGTATAGAAAAAGTGGAGGGTCAGTATGTGTAGAAGGAAAGATTATTTTAGGGATTTATGCAAAGCATATCCACTACAAAAACAATTACAACAAGCACTAGAAATAAAGATGAAACAATCATCAGATGAAATGCTTCAGAAACAATATCAAGCAGTTTTAAAACAAGTTGAACAAGTAGAGAAGATCATGCATTACATGAAAGTGGTACATGGGAAGATGGCAATGGATATGTTTGTGTCTTACTACATTGATGGAGTTAGACAAAAAGATATTGCATACCAGTATCATATGTCCTTGCGGACATTACAAAGACGTTTTCAAAACTATCGTTCTTTATTAGAAGAAGTATTTCGACATCGTATCGATTGTGCGTAGGAAGTGATATAATCCTGTCATTAGAACAGGAAGTATATATGAAAAGAAGAAATCGTTTGATCGAACAATTACAATATCGTCTTAGAAGAAGTTACGGTATGGATCGTCTCAATACACATTTACTCATCATGATGGTAATAATCTTGGTATTGGGTTTATTTGTAAAAAATAGTATTCCGGCGTTACTTGCATTTGTGATCTTTGGCATATTTATGTATCGCTTTACATCAAGAAATATCACCAAGCGCAGTATTGAAAATCGAAAGTATCAAGACACAAATCGTTTTGTGACAAGACAGTTTAAAGCATTCAAAAATAATATCACAAATAAAGACTATAAGTACTTTGTATGTAAACGTTGCTATCAACTTGTTCGTATACCAAGGGGAAAAGGAGAAGTTGTGATTCATTGTCCACATTGTAAACAGGAGTTTTCTGCGAAAAGTTAAGAATTTGTCAGTGTTTATCAATTGAAAAATAGGTGAGTTAGTTATAACATACTACATAGAAAGAAGGTAATTAAAATGTCTAATATGAATCCTGTAACATTACAGAAAATTGATACATTACGTGAGAATTATTTAAAAGATGAAAAGGCAAGAGTTGTTCGCAATGCCTTGGTGAAGAATGATATCGGTACAATTAGTCGTAATTTTGATGCAGAAAGAAATAATCCTAATATCTTCTCAATTGATTTAAAAACAATGCCAGTCACAAATCAATACCAATCTGGTCGTTGTTGGATTTTCTCTTCCATGAATGTTTTAAGAGAACTTATTGCAAAGAAATATAACATGGCTGAGTTTGAGTTATCACAGAACTATATTGCTTTCTACGACAAACTAGAAAAGGCAAACTGGTTTATGGAGTGCACACTACAGGAAATTGATGGTCCTGTAGGAAGCGATAATATGCGTTTCTTATTAGAATGGGCTGTTGGTGATGGTGGCCAGTGGAACATGTTAGTAAGCCTTGTCAAGAAGTATGGTATTGCGCCAAAGAGTGCGATGCCTGATACTTACCAAGGTTCTCATACGTCTAAGATGAATGCGATTCTTAACCGTCGTTTACGTAAGTTTGCGGTGGATAGTCGCAAGTTGGCTCAAGCAGGTAAGAAGGATGAAATTCCAGCATTAAAGGAAACAGCACTCAAGGAAATCTATGGTTTGATTGCATCTTGTTTTGGCTTACCACCACAGGAATTTACATTCGAATACAATGATAAAGATGGTAACTATCATGCGGAATATCATGTAAAGCCATTAGATTTCTATGCAAACTTAGGAATTGATTTATCTGATTATATCAGTGTGATTCATGGGCCTACTGCGGATAAGCCATTCCATAAGACATATACTGTTAAGTACTTAGGGAATGTCGTTGATGGAGAACAGGTAAAGTTACTAAACTTACCAATGGATGAATTAAAAGCAGCTGCGATTGCACAGATGAAGGATGGTTATCCAGTATGGTTTGGTTGTGATTGTGGTAAGGATGCTGATCGTGATACAGGTCTTTGGGATAATGCGCAGTATGACTATGCCAATACATTAGATATGCAATTGGATATGACAAAGGCTGAGATGCTAGACTATAAGGAATCCGCAATGAACCATGCGATGGTATTAACTGGTGTAAATCTTGTGGATGAAAGACCAACTCGTTGGAAGATTGAAAACTCGTGGGGAGAAAAGATTGGTAACAAGGGTTACTTCATCGCATCTGATTCATGGTTTGATGAATATACATATGTTGTTGCTGTACATAAGAAGTACTTATCTGAAACTTCTCAAAAGGCACTTTTAGAAGAGCCAAAGGAACTGTTACCATGGGATCCATTTGGTACATTAGCTGACTAATTCTATCGTAATGATTATTGACCAGAAGAAATTCTTCTGGTTTTTTCTTTCTGGTGCATTCATAAGCGATTCATAGTGTATAATAAAAATAATGAATTTTATTTGATCTGGAGGATGTATGAAGACATATATTGGAATTGACTTAGGTGGTACAAATGTACGTGTTGCGAAAGTAACTGAATTTGGTGAAGTACTATCTCAAGTAAAGGGACCATCATACGGTATGGAAGGGCCAACAAAGGTCATGTCTAACCTCAAAGAAATGGTAAGAGAGATTCCAGGATGGAGAGATTGTTCTGCGATTGGTGTTGGTGTACCAGGACCGGTTGATAAGAAGTCTGGAAGTATGGTATTAAGCACAAACCTAAAGGGATTTACAGGTTATCCGTTTGCGGATGAACTATCCAAGGAATTTGGTATGCCAGCATTTGTGGATAATGACGCAAACGTAGCAGGACTTGCGGAAGCCTTGGTTGGTGCAGGTAAAGATAAGAGTGTTGTATACTATGTAACGATTTCTACTGGTATTGGTGGGGCATTAATCGTTGATGGAAAGACAGTAAGTGGTAAGCATGGCTTTGGTGGTGAGATTGCAAATATCATCATCGACCGTAACCGTGAAAAGATTAATAACTTAAATGTTGGTGCAGTAGAAAATGAGGCAAGTGGTACTCATATCACACGCAAGGCAAAAGAAGTGATTAAAGATAAAGAAATCCTGCATGCAGGTAGTGTATTTGATTTGGCTGATGCAGGAGATGAAAGAGCGATTAAGATTGTTGATGAAGCCACAAGAGATCTAGGTCAAATGTTTGCGACTATTGCATGTGTATGTGATCCAGATATCTTTGTTATCGGTGGTGGTATGACAAAATCTGCAGATAAGTTCTTGCCAGCAGTGATTGAGAATTATAAATCAATGTCACATACAGCTTTGCATAACACACCATTTGTGATTGCAACGCTAGATGAACCTGGCATTATCGGTGCAGCAATGTTACCGATGAGTGAGGGTATTTAATAGAGGAGTTTTATGTTTCATATTTCTGATTGTAAGAAATATACGCGCTGTCCCCGCTTATTTCTAAACGAAATGCAAGCGGAAAAGAGAAAGTTTCAGCCATTTGTAAGATTGGATGAAGAGGTTAGTGAGCTAGCTTGTGTAAAGCTAGGTGTAACTAACCATTTTCTTGGTAAACAGGGTGATGACGCAAGCTTAGCCATGAATGCTTTACAGGAGTATGACTGGCTTGTTAAAGCTCGTTTTGAATATGAGCAGCTACGTATTAAAGCACCATTCTTACATCGCAATCAAGATGGATGGGATCTGTATTTTCTATTTGTTGGTTTATTTCCACATGCGGATGATATGCAGTTCTATTGTGATACGGTATGGGTATTAGAGGGATTAAATATTAGAATCAAAGATATTTATATGATCCATCTCAATAAAAACTACCGTAGAGGAAAAGAATTAGATCCACATGAATTATTTATCGTCAGTACATCTTTCTATAATGATAAAAATAATCCAACAGTAGATATCAAAGAAGCCATCTATGATAACATACATGATTTGCATTATTTATTACAGCAGATGGAATCCTGTACGTTTGAAACGGTAGGAGAACCAATCCGGAAACCACAATGTATGACACGTCAAAAATGTTTATATTATGATGATTGTTTCCCACACGAAAAACAGTTACCGGATAATTCTATTTTGACACTGATTGCTTCAAGATTTAAGCGACAGATGTATGAAGAAGGAAGATTATATCTTAGAGATGCAGACCCAGAACGTATCGAAGGTTCTTCTCAACAGTTTGCGCAAATCCAAGCAGACCGAAATGGTGGACAATATGTTGACTACAATGCCTTGGCAAACTGGTTAGGTTACATTCATTATCCGATTACCTGTATTGATTTTGAATGGGAGCGTTTTGCAATTCCACCATATGAAGGAATGCACCCGTATGATGTATTGCCATTTGAATATTCTCTACATATCATGCATGAAGATGGTAGAATCGAGCACGAAGTCTATCTCAATATCCATGATAACCGTAAGGACATGGCAGAACATTTAATTCATTCGATTCCTAAGGAAGGAACGGTACTTGCTTATAACGCAGAAGGTGCTGAAAAGATTCGTATTCAAGAGTTAGCAGATATGTATCCAGAATACGCAAAAGACCTATTACACATCAATGCACGCATGGAAGATCTACAGTTGCCATTTTCAACAGGTATCATTTACGATACACGGATGAAGGGACAGTGGTCATTAAAAACCATTATGGCAATGATGGATGATCCAGGCTATCATGACCTAGATATCCAACAAGGTATGGATGCGGTATTTGAATGGCGTAATCTAGATAAGAATGTTGATACTGAAGATGTAGAAAAGAGTATTGCTGACTTAAAGGCATATTGTGGTATGGATACCTATGCAATGACAGTTGTACTAAAATGGCTATTTGAATTGGTTCAAAAAACTTCACTGTAAAAGGTGAAGTTTTTTATCACGGAATATTCACATCGAATACAAAAATAATTGTATTTATGTTGTATAATATAGGCATAAATACAAGAAGTGCAAAAGGTATCATTGAAAACATTAGTAGTTGTTTTGAGTGTATCTCGAGCACATACAGGAGGTATTTTATGAGATTTGAAATTGTAGGTAAGAATATCGCTGTTACACCAGCAATGCGTACAAAGATTGAGGAGAAATTATCTGCTTTAGATAAGTACTTACTCATCGATGAAAACACGATTGCGCGTGTACTTGCCAGAGTTTATCCAAACTCTCAGAAGGTAGAAGTTACAATCCCATCACGTGTAGGTATTTTAAGAGCAGAAGTTGTAAATAATGACTTCTACGCTGCAGTAGATTTAGCAATTGATAAGTTAGAAGACCAAATTCGTCGTCAAAAGACTAGACTGAATAAGAAGCATCGTGAGCATCTTGCAAATGCGTTTATTGACTCACAACTTGTGGAAGAAGAGAATTCTATTCCAGTAAAGACAAAGACAGTAAACGCTGAAGAAATGGACCTTGATACTGCTATCATGAAGATGGAATTAAGTGGACATAACTTCTACATCTATACAGATGATGAAACAGAAACTGTATCTGTTGTATATCGTCGCTCTAGCGGTGGATATGGCTTGCTAGAGGTAAGTAAATAACATGATTCATTGATCGGGAGAAATCCCGATTTTTTTATAAGATAGAAAAGTACAGAGAAACTGGAATAATGAGATAAAAAGGATAGTAATACTAGAAATTTAAACACTGTAGTAGGAAAGTCATTCATACTGTGTATATAGATTTAAGGAGATCTATGTTACATGAAATTACAACGTTTACCATACGATGAGAAAGTTAAACTATTAGAGAGTTTAGGAAGAATCTATCGCCGGGAAAAAACGCGAGAGTTAATTGGTGATAGTCATGAAGTTCACGAAAGAACAGCCACCTATGTTCAAAAAGGGATAGGACACATGATTGAACATGTGATGGAGAATTGTTCTTCAGATACCATATGCATTATCAAGCATGATTTTCTAAATCAATCACCAAGAAACTGGTACTGTAACTACTATGCAAAATCATCATATTATCGATTAAAAAAAGAAGCAGTTGAAGAATTCGTTCGTTGCCTAGATATTTGAAAAATGTTAAAATGAACTACAGATATAGATGTTAAAAGTGCTGTATTGATGCGGAAATTCTTACTTTTTATTTTAGAATAAAATGTAACCGTTTCCATTATTGCAAACAGATATATCCTATACAACCAGGAGGTTCTAAGACATGTTGAAAGGTATAGCAGCATCACAGGGGATTGCAATTGCAAAAGTATATAAGCTAGAACAACCAGTTCTAAAGATTGTACAAACAAGCGCAAATCCAGAGGAAGAATTAAAGAAGTTGGATAGTGCATTTGCAAAGACGATCTCTGATATTGAACAAATTAAAGAAGTCGCATCAAAGACATTAGCAGAAGAAGAATTAGCTATTTTCGATGCACATCTTATGATGATAGGTGATCCTGAATTCCGTAGTTCTATCGAAAATGAAATTACATCGAATTCAGTAAACGCAGAATACGCAGCTGATTGTGTATCAAAGATGATGATTTCTATGTTTGAAAGCATGGATGATGAATACATGCGTGCAAGAGCAGCAGATATTAAAGACGTATCATTCCGCTTACTCTGCAATATCACAGGAAATGAAATTCCAAATCTAAGTACACTAAGCGAACCAGTGGTTGTAGTTGCTAAGGACTTAACACCATCTGATACAGGTTCCTTAAATAAGGAATTCGCAAAGGGATTTGCGACTGAAATCGGTGGACGTACAAGCCATAGCGCTATCATGGCGCGTTCCTTAGAGATTCCAGCCATCGTTGGTGTAACAAATATCTTAAATACATTAAAATCTGGCGATTTAGTTATCTTAGATGCAATCAATGGCGAAGTTATTACAGAACCAACAGAAGAACAGATTGCGGAATATACAAAGCGTGCTGAAGAGTTCCGTTCAAATAAGGAAGCTCTAAAGGCTCTAAAGGATAAGCCATCCGTATCTGTTGATGGCCATAAGGTTGAACTTGTTGGTAACATTGGTTCTCCAGCTGACGTTGATGCGGTAAAGGTAAATGGTGGTGAAGGTGTAGGTCTATTCCGTACAGAATTCCTCTACATGAAGAGTGAAAATGATTTCCCTAACGAAGACATGCAGTTTGCGGCATATAAATCAGTTCTTGAAGGTATGAATGGCAAGCAAGTTGTTATTCGTACACTTGATATCGGTGGTGATAAGAAGTTAAGTTACTATCAGTTTGAAGAGGAGATGAACCCATTCTTAGGTGTTCGTGCTGTTCGTTTCTGCTTATCACGTAAGGATATCTTCCGTGTTCAGTTACGTGCACTATTACGTGCTTCTGCATTTGGTAAGTTATGTATCATGTTCCCAATGATTGCGACTGTCGCAGAATTCCGTGAAGCAAAGTCTGTATATGATGAAGAACGTGCAAAGTTAATCGCAGAAGGTGTAACTGTCGGTGATGTACAAGTTGGTATCATGATTGAAATTCCTGCTGCAGCAGTACTTGCTGATCAGTTAGCGAAGGAAGCAGATTTCTTCTCCATCGGTACAAACGACTTGATTCAGTACTCCATGGCTGCTGACCGTATGAGTCAACCAGTATCTTATCTCTATCAGCCACTAAACCCATCTGTATTACGTTTAATCAAGATGGCAATTGATGGAGCGCACAAAGAAGGCAAGTGGTGTGGTATGTGTGGTGAAATGGCTGGCGATGAGTTAGCTGCACCAGTATTACTTGGTTTAGGATTAGATGAGTTCTCTATGAGTGCTACTTCAATCTTACCGGCACGTAAGATCATTAACTCCTTAAGTTATACTAAGATGAAGGAACTAGCTGAAAAGGCAGTTGCTTCCTCTACAGAAGCAGAAGTTGTAGAACTGATCAAGAATACAATTTCAAAGTAATGTAATGAAAATGCTGTATAAGTGAAATGACCTATACAGCATTTTTTTCTATTATGAAGAAGTATTATGTTCGATCCGGCTGTAAACTTGGAATATAGAATTCTTTTAAATCATCTAGGCGTAAACAACCTAAGGACTTACCAAATACACATCCACAATCAATATGATAGATTTGTTTATTCTTTCCTATGGCAATTTTTCCACGGTATTCATCGCCATAGCGGAAGGTAGGTGTATGGCCTACAATCATTGTCGTATCGTTGAAGGGATTTGCATCTAAACCTATCTTTTCCCATATAAGGGTATGATGTGGTACAGAGGCGATGACAGTAGTAGGTTTCATATATTCTTCACTAAGGCCAGCGTGAACTAATAAGAATTTTTTGCCATGAACGGTTAATTCTTTGTAATACGGACAGTTTTCGAGATAAAGTTTAATGTCATAACATTCATGGTAATCTAAGTCCATAAATTGGTCAGAAGTGATGAGTCCTCCATTACGCAATGTCCATCGTAGATAATCATCATCTGCACGCTGTGCGCGAAAATCTCGTTTACAGTCAATCATGTATTGTGCATACTTTAATAGCCATACGTCATGATTGCCCATGACGAGGTGTATATTCTTGCTGGAGATAATTTTTTGTAATAACTCCATCGACTTAGGACCACGGTCACAAACATCACCAACAATCCATAGTTCATCATAATCGCTAAAAGAAATCAGATCTAACATCTGCATAAATTCATCGTAGCAACCATGTATATCACTCATTACATATATCGACATCTGTATTAACTCCTAATGCAAGTATCATACCACAAACAGGACATGGGGATGTGGATTATGGTTAGACTTCAATTGTTTTTTCTTCACAATAAGACACAGTTTTGGTATAATATCAACGGCTATTTTTATGAAAGAAGGTATTGAATATGGGAAGAGCGCATGAAGTCCGTGCAGCCTCAATGGCAAAGACTGCTGCAATTAAATCAAAGTTATATTCACGTTTTGGAAAGGAATTATATATCGCTGCCAAGAGTGGTGTTCCTGATCCAGATATGAATCTTTCTTTAAAGAGAAAGATTGCTGAAGCAAAATCCAACCAAGTACCTGCCGATGTTATTAAAAGAGCAATCGACAAAGCAAAGGGTGGAACAGACGAAAACTATACAGAAGCACGCTATGAAGGATTTGGTCCTGGTAACTCTACAGTCATTGTAGATTGCTTAACAGATAATACAAATCGTTCTATGACAGAAGTTAAGACAGCATTCAATAAGTCAAAGGGTGCTAAGATGGTTAACGCTGGTGGTGTTTCTTACAACTATGAATCAGTTGGTCTATTCGTATTTAACTATGCGGATGAAGACGCAATGCTTGAGGCATTATTAGAAGCTGAGGTTGATGTTACTGACCTTACAATTGAAGATGGTGTGATGACTGTTAAGACAGCATTCACTGATTTCGGTAAGGCACAGGATGCGATTGAAAAGCTATTACCAAACATTGAATTTGAAACATGTGAAACAACAATGTTACCAAATGAATATGTAACACTTACAGATCCTGAAGAAATCGAAGCGTTCCATAAGTTAATGGATATGCTCAATGAAGCAGATGATGTAAATAAGGTGTACCATAACGCTATCATCAACGAATAACATGCATGAATACTCCTCCTAATTGGAGGAGTTTTTCTTTTGTTTGGCTTGTGCTACTATGAATGCAGAGGAAATAATATGACGAGAATACTACTTGTGGAAGATGATTTCGCAATTGTTCACTCCTTACAGGAATATCTGAATTTAGAAGGATTTGCTTCAGATCATGCGAGTGGACAAAAAGAAGCGGAAGAACTATTAAAGACAAAACAATACCAATTATTGTTACTGGATGTTTCTTTAAATGATGGAGATGGCTTTGCGGTATGCGATATGGCACAAAAGATTCAGTTGCCAGTCATCTTTTTAAGTGCGTCTTCAGATGAAGAGACAGTGGTGAGAGGGTTGAACATTGGTGCAGATGATTACATCACCAAACCATTTCGTCCAAAGGAGTTTCTCTCTCGTATCAAAAATGTCTTACGTCGTCATGCAGGACATCAAACAATTATCCTTTTGGATGACATACAAGTTGATACAGAAAAGGCTATTGTAAAGAAAAAGGATACTATCATCAATTTATCTGCACTTGAATATAAGTTACTCACACTCTTTATCGATCATCGTGGCAAGTTACTTACAAGAGATCAACTCCTCGATGAGATATGGAACATTGCTGGTGATTTTGTGAATGACAATACGGTAACGGTATATATTAAACGCTTGCGTGAGAAAATTGAAAATGATCCTACAAATCCCAAGATTATTAAAACAGTGCGTGGACTAGGATATAGGATGGACTGATATGAAGTATTTACGTAATCAAGATGTTCTTCATGAGTTACTAATTTCTTTTGTGATTGGTATTGTATGCATGGTTATCACATATCCATTTGTTGGTGGATATGCATTCCTATTTCTATTCTTGATGCTTGTGCTTGTAGGAATACATTATTATTTCTCTATCAAGCGTTATGAGCAGATTGCACAGTTAAGTTTATCATTAGATAAGGTGCTACATGGCAGTGCAATTCGTATTGATGAGCAATATGAAGGTGAATTATCTATCCTCAGTGATGAGATTTCGAAGATGGTAATTAAACTCAACGAACAAACCGAACTACTACAAAAAGATAAAGTTCGATTAACTAACGCAATCGCGGATATCTTTCATCAGATGCGAACACCACTTACGTCAATTAACTTATCGCTAACTGTTTTAAATGATGACCATCTTTCTAATGAGAAAGCACTTTATTATCGTCGAGATATTAAGAAACAGTTAGAGAAGTTACAGTGGCTTATTGAAACATTACTGAAGATGTCTAAAATCGATGCGAAGACTGCTATCTTCCATCGACAAGAAATACTTGTAAAAGATATCTTAACTAAGGCAATGGAACCCTTTGCAATTCCAATGGAATTGAAAGAACAAAAGTGTATTCTGAACTGTTCAGATGAAAAGATGTTCGTTGATGATCAATGGACAATGGAAGCGTTCAGTAATCTTATCAAGAATGCGATGGAACATACTCCAGATGGTGGTATGATTCAACTGAATGTCAGTGAAAATCCATTATACACAGAAGTGATTGTGCAAGATAATGGAGAAGGGATTCCGGAGGAAGATATCCCATACATGTTTGAACGCTTTTATAAGGGTAAAAACGCAAAACCGGAAAGTGTAGGAATTGGGCTAGCTTTTGCACGCATGATTATCACTGCTCAAAACGGAACCATCAGTGTTAAGAATCATCCAGATGGTGGTGCTTGCTTTACTGTACGTTTCTATAAACAAATTATTTGATCCTGTGAAAACAGGATTTTTTATCTTACAAAATGTCATCATTGTGTCACATTTGCTTTTTATACTGTAAGTATAAGGAGGGCTTTGATATGGAAGTCTTACGCGTCGAACACTTAACAAAAATTTATGGAAAAGGGGAAAATGAAGTAAAAGCCCTAGATAATGTTTCATTTACAGTGGAACAAGGTGAGTTTGTGGCGATTATTGGTCCATCAGGATCAGGGAAATCAACTCTGTTACATATGCTAGGAGGAGTTGATAAACCAACACGTGGGAAAGTATTTGTAGGTGGACAAGATGTCTATGCACAAAATGAAGAACAACTTGCAGTATTCCGCCGTAGAAAAGTTGGTTTAATTTACCAATTCTATAATTTGATTCCTGTTTTAAATGCAGAAGAGAATATTACATTACCTGTGTTAATGGATGGAAAAGAAGTTAACAAAGAACGCCTTGAAGAGTTATTGCATGTGTTAGGACTACAGGAAAGACGTAAAAATCTACCAAACCAACTTTCTGGTGGACAACAACAGCGTGTATCCATCGGAAGAGCACTCATGAACGCTCCAGCTATCGTACTTGCGGATGAACCGACTGGTAACCTTGACAGTAAAAATAGCCAAGAAATTGTAGAACTATTAAAGTTATCAAATAAAAAATACCAACAGACAATGATCATCATTACCCATGATGAAAGTATTGCCTTACAGGCAGATCGTATTATCTCAATCGAAGATGGAAAGATAACAAGAGACGAAAGAATCCGTGAGGTGTAATGATGAGTATATTTACAAAACTTACACAACGTTATCTTTCCAAGAATAAGACCAGAACGATTGTAACTTTGATTGGTATTATTGTATCTATGGCGTTATTTACAGCTGTGATTGAAGGTGCATATAGTGGATATCAATTCTTGAAAAATCGTGAGATTGCCGTAACAGGTGAGTGGCAAGTCATCATGAATAATGTAAATAAAGACGGCTTAGAAGAAGCGAAAACAAACAAGCAAATTGAACAATACGAAAATATATATACGCTTGGTTGGGCAGAAGTTGCTAATGAGAATGATTATAAACCATATCTTCTCGTACAGTCTTTAGGGGATATGGAACATGCATTATTCCCAATCAATTTAGTTTCAGGTCGTATGCCTGAAAAGCAAGATGAAATCCTATTACCAGAGAACTTTATTGCGAATGCAAAAGAGAAATATCAAGTAGGGGATACGATTACTCTAGAAACAGGACAACGTTTCATAGAGAAAGAACAACTTTCTGACAATACACCATACCAGGAAAAAGAGAGTTTGAAGAATACAACCAAACATACTTTTACGATTGTTGGTATTATGGAACGTCTACCATTTGAGATTGAGGAGTTTTCTTGTCCTGGATATACATGCATTACAAATGGTTTTCATACAGATAGTCAAAAACTATTTTTGACAATCCAGTCGCCAAGTAAAATGCAAGAATTCTTAATGCGCCAAACAATTTCAGATTCCTATGTTCCACATTCAGATTTATTGCGTTTCTATGGTGCATTTAAAGCAAGTGGGGAACGGTCAGTACTAATTGGTTTAACAACAATACTCGTACTACTCATTGCCTATGGTTCTATTTCACTGATTTATAATTCATTCTCTATTTCTATCAGTGAACGTATTCGTCAGTTTGGAATTATGAGGTCCATCGGTGCTTCCAATCGTCAGATTCGTCGCATGGTTCTATTTGAAGCATTTCTACTTGCAATCATTGGTATTGTATTGGGTGTGATTGTTGGATGCGTTGGAATTGGTGTCACGCTTGCTTGGGTTCAAAATAACTTCATTGCGAATATTGCAAATAAAGTTGGAATAGGTTTACGTTTGGTGATTAGTCCGTTACCAATTCTTATCGCAGTTATGATATGCCTAGTGACGACGATTGTTGCGGCATATATTCCAGCACATAAAGCAATTCATAAATCTGCGATTGAGGCTATTCGTCAAAGTGATGAAATTATCATTAAACCTAACGAAGTAAAAACTACAAAGCTTACCCAGAGATTATTTGGATTTGCTGGAGTGATGGCTACTAAGAATTTCAAACGTAATAAACGTAAGTATCGTTCAACGATTCTTTCATTAGCGTTAAGTGTCATTCTATTTATCTCTGCCGCATCATTAACACAGTATGTAAATAAGATGTTGCTGATTCAGAGTAGTAATGATCACAAGATGAATGTCATGTACAATGTATATACTGATGAACAAGAAGATGTTTCCCAGCGTTTTAATATGATTAAGGACATATCAGAAATTCAAAATATCGCTATAACCCAGAAAATCTTCGATGAAGTCTATATTCAGCGTAATTACATTGCGTCAGAATACTGGACGGCAGAGAACCAACAGTATTTACGCCGTATTAAAGATGCGGTAGGTGTAAATGTCGAACTAGTCTTTGTGGACGATGGTGCATTTGAAAAATTGTGTAAACAAAACAAGATAGATTCTTCCAGTTACTTTGATAAAACTAGCCCAAAGGGTCTGCTATATAATCACGTTATCCAACAATTTATTAGAGAAGACAAGGCTATTGCACGTGATGTTTCAGTGATAGATACTGACGCAAACAATGTGCCAATGTTTGTTCGCGATTACAAAGAAATAGAAGGGTATACAAGTTTACATGAGCCATATATTAAAGATGGTAAGCAGTATTATCTCTTCTATCCGATAGAGTATATTGAAGAAATGAAAGGCTATGAAAACTTAGACATGCGCAAAGCCAAACTCTATCCAGTTGAAGAAATTGATATTGATATTCCACTTGTGGCAGGAGCAC
>ERZ773057.196-NODE-196-length-27934-cov-4.029413_pt1 | contig 27934 bp, 9 predicted proteins | sample MGYA00580629_ERZ773057 | MGnify/ENA primary metagenome ERZ773057 (study PRJEB29015, sample SAMEA2738143) | human oral metagenome | biome: human oral; feature: human-associated habitat; material: saliva | place: China | collected 2163 ...
AATGAATAATAAATTATGGCACTATTCAAAGCAGTAGTCAGAAGACCGAGAAAAGATGGCTTCTGGCAAGTTTATATCCGTGTGTGTGTTGACAGACGGTTAGGCTATATCACAACAGACAAGTATGTAACGAATAAGGGGTTGAGTAAAACAAATGAGATAATAGACCCATACGTTTTGCAATATTGCTCCAGTCTCATCATAGAGTACAACGACAGACTCAACAGAAAGGACACATCGAGATGGACCGTCAGACAGGTGGTGGAATATCTCCGCACGGCTGATACCGAGTTATGCTTCAGCGAATATGCACGGCTACACATCGACCGTATGATTGACCGTGGACAAGAACGCAACGCACGTAACTATCAGCTCTCGCTACAGCATTTAGAGCGTTTCTGTGGAACAACAAGGGTGATGTTTGATGAACTGACTTCTCCTACTATGAATAGATGGATTCAGACGTTGGAACAGACGAAAAGAGCTAAGGAGATGTATCCTGTGTGTATGAGGCAGGTATTTAGAGCTGCTGTCATGGAATACAACGACTATGACAACGGTATTATTCGTATCAAGACTAATCCGTGGACTAAAGTAAAGATTCCATCTGCAGACAGAACGGAGAAGCTTGCCATCAGCCCAGAGCTATGTCGTGAGTTCTTTTCTGTGCCACTTCCTGAAAGCAAGATGAAAAGTCCTTTGCCAGAGTTAGGGCGTGATGTAGCAATGATGATATTGTGTCTTGCAGGCATCAATACTATAGACCTCTACGATTTGAGGAAAGAAGACTATCAGGACGGACGTATCTGTTACCGAAGGGCAAAGACACGCAAGGTTAGACGTGATGAGGCTTATATTGAAATGCGTGTTGAGCCTATTCTTCTGCCGTTATTTGAGAAATATAAGGCAGAAGATAACGACCCTTATTTGTTCAACTTCCATACACGTATGACATCAAGTGACAGCTTCAATGCAAATGTGAATACAGGGCTTCGCAAGGTATGCGAGAGTATGGGTATGCAAAAAGATGAGTGGTTTTCAGTATATACTTTTCGACATACTTGGGGTACGGTCGCACAGAATGACTGTGACGCAACTATTGACGAGGTTGCTTTTGCTATGAACCACAGCAATGGACATGCTGTCACACGAGGATACATCAAACTGGACTTTTCGCCTGCTTGGGAACTCAATAAAAAAGTGATTGATTTTATTTTCTTTTCTACTGCTAAAAGCAAACAAGGCAAAGCACAAGGTGTTGATGAACCTAAGGATGAAAAGTTTCGCATCTCGCCAAAGTATATGGTTTATGCAAGAGCGTATTTCAGAGGGCAAGTTCTGGCAGAGGTTTCTGACATAGGGTTTTCAAACATTGAAGAAGTAATTGCACGCCTTACACCGATGTTACCTGCAACTATTCCAGAACGATGCGCTGTACAGTTTCGCATCAGGAATGTCGACACAGAACAAGAGGTTGTTTATGAGCGAACCAAAGGTAAGGGATTTTAGTTATTCTTGCAAGTACTTACAAAACTTGCAAGAAAAGAACTCTCTTCTCAAAATATAATTTTTGTCGTCGTCGTTTTTCTTTTTCTATTTCTTTTATTCCATTATTATGTTATTTATGAGTGTAACGAATAAATAATATAATATTCCTTATTCCATTACGCGCGCGCGCGAGCTTGACTTTTGCTTCCCTGAAAAAACATGTTTGGTTGGTGTTTGGTTGGCTTTTGGTTGGCTTTTGGTTGGTGTTTGGTTGGCTTTTGGTTGGTGTTTGGTTGGCTTTTGGTTGATGTTTGGTTAAATGTTAATGGATTTAACATGCGAGGTGTGAAAAATGGAAGATTTTGCTACCCTTTTGCTACCCTTTTGGTTCACGTTTGGTTCACGTTTGGTTCACGTTTGGTTGAACTTTGCTACAAAAAAAAGCGTCCCACACTCACGTACAGAACGCTCAAAACAATCTTCTAATCTAAATAACTATGAAAGCAAAATTAAAATACAGCCTTTCTACAAGTAGAGAAAGTAGATATTATTCCTCCTCTTCCTCCTCGCAAAGTTCACGCAACTTATCCTCAATTGTAAGTGATACGTTATGTGTGTTGATATTTGCATCAACAGCCTTGAGTTTTGCTTGATGAAATTCCAATAGGCGAAGCTCTGCATTCACACGGTCATCAGCAGCTAAACTCATCTGGTCAATCTCGAACTGCGTGAGACCATCTTCTACTATTTCTGTGAAGTATTTCACGGAGTGAGCTCTTATGAACCCTTTAAGTGGGTTGTCTTTGTTAGGCGTACCTTTCACACGCCCTCCCGTTTTCATTCCTTTCATACGACAATACTTAAAATATGAGTACAAAGATAGTATAATAACTTAGCACACAAATTATAAGTATTGTAACATAAACTTATTCAGACTATGTTAGGAAGTATTATCGGAGCAGGTGTCGGAGCTGCTGCTTCTATCTTTGGAGGTATCAGTGCTTCAAAGGCTATAAAGAAGATGAAAGCTAATCTTGAAGAGCAGCGTAAGAAGAATCAGAATTGGTATGACCAGCGTTATAATGAGGATGCAACACAGCGTGCAGATGCGCAGCGTATTCTCACCAAGACGGAGGAATCATTTCGCAACAGAAACCGTGCAGCACAGGGTGCTGCTGCCGTGATGGGCGGTACAGAGGAAAGTGTTGCAGCAACGAAAGCGGCGAACTCACAGGCTTTGGCAGATGCCACAAGTCAGATTGCTGTTAATGCAGAGGCACGTAAAGACCAGATTGAGCAAACATATCAGCAGAATGACAGGGATATTCAGAACCAATTGAACAACCTCGAACAGAAGAAAGCAGACGCAATCAGTCAAGCTGCACAGGGTGTAGCATCTGCGGCATCCAATATTGGAAGCTCAATGTAAGATATACGAAAAGTTATGACGAAAATAGGATATGACGAAGTAAAGCCAGCTATAGCTCCACAAGGTAAAATACCTCCAGCTATAGACAGGTCATTGCAAGGAGCCCCAGGCAGTCAGTCGAGCGAGCAGGTTACGGTTAAGCAAGAAGCGGAAGCATCTACCAATGTGCAAGATAATACCGCATCTACTACACCAGCCTCAACTGTATCACCAACTGTATCACCAACTGTATCATCAACAACTCCAGATAATCATAAGGCGGACCTCATTGGTTACGATAATCAGATAGACATCTTGAAGAAAGCACAGGCAGACTATGCCAGTGCAAACGAAACAGAGGAGGAACGCAAGAAAAGGGAGAAGAGAGAGAAATCGAAGCGTGTTATAGCTGCTGTAGGTGATGGCATAAGAGCACTGTCTAATCTCTACTTTACTTCACAGTACGCTCCTAACATGTATAACCCCGATGATACTCAATTGGCGAAAGTGGATGCACGACAGGAAAAACTGAAAGCTGAGCGAGAGGCGAACAGGGATAAGTACCTCAATTACTCATTGAGAATTGGCGACCTTGAGAATGACAGAGCCAAGACAGTTAGAGAAATGGAGGCGCAGGCTGAAAGACTTAGGCTTGCACGAGAAAAAGCTAATAGAGAGCAGGAAGAGCATAAATGGCTTGCAGACCTGCAGCCAGATAAAAAGCGTGAACAGACTGCTAAAGCGGACGCAGCTGATAGTGTTGCTAAAACGAAAAAGGTTGAGGCTGATAATGCTGATGCAATACAAAAAGCGAAACTCAATACAGAGCAAGAGCGAGGGAAGACAGAGCGAACAAAGCAGGCTGTTAACAGCGCTACAGCTAATTTGAGGGGTGCACAGGTAGTTGAAAGTGGTGCTAAGGCAGCCAATCAACGTGCAGGAGCAGCCGCACATTATGCAGCTGCAAGAGCAAGTGACCGTAGTAACGTCAGCGAGTTCTCTGCGTATGACTCTAAAGGAAGAGAACATAAGTTTCGAACGAAAGATGCTGCAGATGCTTACGCTAAGCAGCATGGAACATTTAAGGAGGAAAATAAGACCGAAAAGACAACGACAACGTCAAAGGTGCGTGGCCGTACATCGAGTCGAGTCTCTACAAAGACTTCAAGTGGTGGAGGCTATTCACAAAAGCCACCACAGAAAAAGAGTACAGGAGTGAAGTGGAAGTAACAATAATATAACATACTATCTATATGGAAATGCAAGATAAGCCTTTACGCAAACTATATACTTCATTAAAGAGTAACAACTATGATGTGCCTGATAACTATGAAAGTTTTGAGCGCACGCTGACACAGGCAGGGCAAGCTGGTGCTCAAAGTCGACGTGCTCTACATGAGTCTCTGAAAAAAGATAATTATGATGTACCAGATAATTACGACAGCTTCTATAAGTCACTTTTTACTCCTGTAAATAGTACGACTTCAATGGCTATTGGTAGCGAGCCTGTAAAACCAGCACCACAGAAGCCTACTACGTCGACTACTCCACAGCATACGGTACCACCTACAAAACCCGCACCAGCGCAGCCTGTAAGACCACAACAGGTTCAGAAACCTCAGGGTAAGCCTATGACGGCAGCACAAAAAGCGGCTGCAATTGGATGGGCGCAAGGCTTGACAGCACAGACAAAGGCTAACACACAGCGTGCCATGCAAAAGATTAAGAACATAGGTAAATACCAGAAGGCGCAGGGTACATATGGCCAGACAAAGAAAGGAAATATTGAGTACAACCCACAGACAGGTAAGATGGAGCAAACATATCTTACCCCACAGGGTGAGCAGACTACTCATAAGGCAACAGCGGACTTGGCAAGTCATGAGTTCCGTGTGCAGCAAGGTTTTCTTTCTCGAATGTCAGACAACGGATTGAACCCAGATAACCCGGAAGATGTTGCTAAGCAGCGTCAATTGGATAAGGAGCATCCTATCCGTGATGTACTGGATAGTGTATGGAAAGAAGCTGAAGGTATAGACAAGCAAGCACAGGAAGAACTACGAAGTAAAGCCTCATCAGGTTTCAGTCTTTCTACACTTGCAGAAGCCTCCAACTCTGCAGGAGCACCACTTGCAGGGCATGATAGGAATTTTAACGACGAGCTATCTTATCAAGAAAAGCGTCACAAGGCATTTGACTTTGACAAGATGGCTAATACAATATACAGCAGATTGCCAAAGGACTATCGCAACGATAGATTGAGAGAATACACAGCATATTTTTCTAAGCACCCAAAGGAGGCTAAAGGTAAGAGTGCTGTTGCAGCTGCTAAGGATGCACTGATGGGGCAGATATACAATAATGTATATAGTCATGCTGTGCAGGAACGCCTACCGAAGTCTAATTTAGAGTTCTTACTGCGTAAAGTAGCAGACCAGCCCCTTATCTCAAGTAAAGCAGCTGCAGAGTTTGCTGCTTCATCAAGGACAGGCTCACATGGTCTTGAGGTTGCCGAGCGTGATGCAATGGCGCAATTCGGCAGTCAGCATAAGGCAATGAATATTATGGGTACAGTGGCGAACATGGCACTTGACCCTATTACATACGTATCTGGAGGAGTAGGCGGATTCGTTGGTAAGAAAGCACTTGGTGTTGCAGGCAAAGCAATGTTAGGTAAGGTTGCTGAAAAAGCTACAGAGAAAGCAGTAGGCAAGGTTGCGACAGATGTAGCAAGCAGATATGCAGCTGGTACACTTGCAGGGCGTGTAGCACAGGGAGTTGCTGGTGGTGCAGCCAACTTTGCAACATTCAACACGTTGAAAGGAATTGAGGAGCAAGTTGCAACAGGGGGCGTTGTAAACCCTGAAACAGGAAAATCTGAGGGTTTCTCAGTTGGTGAAATATTGAAATCAACAGGACACGGATTGTTACTCGGTGCAGCAACTGGTACATTGTCGCCTATCATTGGCAACTTTGCAGACAAGGCAGTAAAAGCAACGACAAGCACAGTTGGTAAGGTTGCATTACGTGCAGGTGAAACTGCTGTCAGTACCCTTGCAGAGGGTACAGTGTTCTCTATCCCAGAATGGATTAGCGGTCAAGGTGACGCATTCGATGTCTGGACAGACAATATGGGAATGATGCTTGGTTTCAAGGCAAGCCATGCTATTAAGAGTGCGCCACGTGTGTTAGACGCATTACGCACAGATGGTAAGAGATATGGTTTCAGCTTTAAGGAGCGTCTGAATAAACAGATGGAAGCGTCACCTTCTGATGCAGGATTTACGAGTGAAGAACTTGACGAGTTACGTAACAATGGTTATATGGACTTGTCTATGCTATTTCGTAATGCACAGAAACGGAAGTATACCAACCCTAAGAGTCATGAGGTCAGCAAAGAGGTTGTAGATGATTACGAAAATCTTACCCCAGACACATTCGACGGCTACGAAGCCATGAAGCGATTGATGAATGATAAGGGGGTGAGCGAAGCTACTCGTGCTAAGGCATACTATATCCTTACAGGTCGCATGTTACCTATGTCTACCATTACAGGGTACACTACAGATAAGACAGAGGATGGAGACATCGTTGTAAAGAGTATGAGTGCACAAGGAGACGTTGTGACCTCTCGTCAATTCACCAATGAGAAAGCAGCACAAGGTGAGATTGATAAAATTATGCGTCAGTCAGAACTTAACTCCGTGGATGTCGGTGAGAAATATAAGGAAACAGCTTCAAATATGCTCGTTGTTGAGACAGCTATCAAGGAAGTTGCACCTGATGCAGACATGGAGACTGTCTTACAAAATTACCGAAAGGTGAAGAGTGGACAGGAGGATATGCCTCAAGAACTCATAGACCAAGCAAAGGCTATTGATGCAGCTATAGAGCGTAATCGTGATATTGCAGATGCTAACCGTCCAGAAGCAATTCGTGCAAAACTCAATAAGGAAACAGGGCTTGATGTAGATACAACTCTTCGTAAGATGCCGAAAGACCGCACAGAAGAGGAGAAAGAGCTTGTTGATACCTATATTAAGTCTTTATTCCCAGAGCAGGAGAAAACAGAAGACGGACAGCCTGCAGATGTGCAAGCTGATACAGAATACAAGCAGCGTATAGAAGAGCGTCAGCAAGCATACGATGAGGGTAAAGAAGCCTTTAATGTTGCAGACACAGAGGGTGATAATTCCGATACTGATGCTATCGTACTTCGTTATCGTGAAGCATACGATGAAATCGAACGAGTGTTTGCTGATGATGCAGAAATGCGTATTGCTCAGCTTGAAGAAGACCCTTGGGAGGTAATGAATGACCAGTCGCTTACACCAGAGCAGCAGGACGCTGTAGCATACTTCGTCAATTCCAAGGCTGCAATGGATGGACTTACAGCGGCTGCCAATGAAAACAGCGAGAATAAACGTGCAGAAGCCGAGCACAAGATTGCTCAACGCACCAATAAGCAGAGTGGCATGATACACCCTGCCACGCTGAAAGTTGATGATAAGCAGGTTTATATCGTCAGTGGAAATGTAACTATGTTCCCCGATGGTTCTACGGTAGATATTCATCATTCATCGGAGAGTGTCGTTGTATGTGATGCTGAAACTGGTGAATTGAAATTCATTTCTCCTGAGCAAATCTATAAGGTAGATGAACCTGTAGACCCAAGTATGGAGTTGAAAGCTGTAGACGAGGCTATCAGTGCAGAGCAACAGGCTATATTAGGTAATAAGGCTGAAACTGAAGTATCTGAAACAGAAGAAATGCCTGAACAGGAAGAAAATGGTCAGCCACAAGCTATACAGCAAGATGATGCCGTTGAGGAAACGAATCTTGATGTACAGAATGAAAATGAGGTAAATTTACCACAAAGTGGGAATATACCGCAAAACAGCATAGAAAGTGAGGTAAATTTACCACAGAATGAAACTGATGTCCAGGAGCCATCAGCCTTAAACCGTATTCCAAAAGGTGATAATGGTGAGCCGTTGCTTGAACAGACAGACCCCGAAACAGCATGGGACGGTGTTGTGGAGTATATGGAAGATGCCAATGATGCACAGGAATATGTCGAAAGCATGGTGGCACAGCTTACCAAGGATGTTGACAATGCGAAGAAAGCTGTCAGCAAGGTAAAACCAAGTGCAGATATGGCAAAGTTCAAAGCTGATAAGGCAGCTGCAAGGCAGATACAGGCAGATGCAGAAGCACGACTTGATAAGTGGTTGCAGATTTCCAACGTGAATAAAGCACGCAAGCAGACAGAACTCAATCGTATCAATGCAGAGCGTGCAGAGGCTGACCGCATTGCACGTGAAAAGGCTGTAGCAGAACTTGCAGAACAGAAGCGTGTTGAGGCTGAGAAGAAAGCCGAACAAGAGGCTATCGGTGCACATGCCGTTAATCCGAAGATAAAGGAGAAGTGGGACGCTGCTCCTAAGGTTGTAGGAAATGCTGATATTATAACTCTACCTGATGGTAGTAAGCTACGTGGTCATTATGTGCTTACAGAAGCTGGTGCAGCTACAGCAAGTCATGATGTAAACAACGCATACAAACCAACAGAGGGATTCCCTATCGATGAAAATGGACAGAGTGTGAACGATAGAGATTACGAGCGTGATGAAGATGCACGTAAGATTTCACGTAGCATAGCTGATAACTACGATAGTAGAGCGTTGCAGTCTGTTACTGTTGTTGATAATAATGGTATTACGCTAAGTGGTAACGGACGCAATATAGCTGGTGAGCTTGCCGCAAAGCAAGGAACAGACGGTGCATATATTGACTATCTGCGTGAGTTCCCACAGAAGTACGGACTTACAGCAGAGCAGGTTCAAAGTATGCAGCACCCTCGTGTACATTTCGTTCCTGATGAAGTGTTGCCATACGATGCAGCTACATTTGCACGCTTCAATGCACAGGAAATGAAGTCACAGAGTAAGCCAGAAGCTGCGGTAAAACTCGGCAAGGTTGTTTCAGACAACACATTCGGCCATATTGTACGCTCACTCGCACAGTACGACCGTCTGTCTGATTTCTATGCAAATGAGAAAGATGCTAACGGAGCTATCATGGAACTTGTCAAGGCTGGTGTTGTTAACGATAAGCAGCTGCCAGAACTACGTACAGGTGATGCTCTTAGTGCTGCAGGGCGTGAGTTATTGGAAAACACCCTCATTGGTAAGGTGTTCCAGAGTAACCCTGATGCAGTACGACAGATTATTGCACAGCCAGGAATTAAGCAGTCTATTGTGATGGCTCTCAGTGAGATTGCACACAACCGCACTCTTGCTAATGGTTACGACCTTAGTGAAGAACTCTCAAATGCTGTAGACCTTGTAGCAAGAGCCAAGCAGGCAGACCCCGATACTTACAAGGAGGGTATGCCTGTATCACCATTCGGTCGCCAGCAAGGATTGTTTGACGACGAACTTGGAGATAAGCGTGTAACGGATGCAACCACTCTGTTGCTTGCTGACATTCTCAACAGCACCAAGCCGAGCGACCTGCGAAAGGTTCTTGCAACTTATAATGCTGAGGGTGAAACGGCAGCCAACGGGCAGTTGGATATCTTTAGTGGCGACCTCAGAAATAAAGAGGAAATTCTTACAGATATAAACAAACATTTTATCAATGCAACAGCAAAAGAACAACAAGCCCTTGTCGATGCAGCCATCGCAGAGCGTAAGCGGAGAGCTGCCGAAGCAGCAGCTACCGAACAAAGTGGAGGAAACGATACAGCTGAACAAGCTGCGTCTGTTGAAACGAGCAGTGGACAGCCTCAACCAGTACCAGTAGAAACTACTCCTATTGGCACAACGTCTACACCTACTGAAATTCAGGCACAGCGTGAACAGACGGAAACTAATCCAACCGAAGCACAGAAAGAAGCAGGTAACTATCGTAAGGGTCATATCAAAGTAGATGGTTACGACATCGTACTTGAGAACCCCAAAGGGACCACACGTAGTGGTAAGGATGCAAACGGCAAAGAATGGAGTATTACCATGAAGCACGACTATGGTTATATCCGTGGTACGAAAGGTACAGATGGAGACCATATTGATGTGTATTTGTCAGATAATCCAACGGCAGGTAATGTATATGTCGTAGACCAAATCAATCAACGGACAGGTGATTTCGACGAACATAAGGTAATGTATGGCTTTAACTCAATGGAAGAAGCTGTACAAGCATACCGTGACCAATACGAAGATGGTTGGAAAGTTGGTACAGTCACCGAGGTAAGTCGTGAGGAGTTCAAAAAGTGGGTTGATAGTTCTGTCCGCAAGACGAAACCATTTGCTGAATATAAGAGTGTAAAGTCAGAAATGGGAGTTGGCTTTGATACAGAACACGCACAATCAGGTGAAAATTATGCGCATAATTCAGAAGAAATTATGCACGAGGACATGAAGCCTGCTGAAAGTTCCGAGAAATACACAATTACTCCTACCCAATATACTAACAAGAAGGGTAAGACGAGTGATATGTATTTCGTCAAGTTCAATCATGAGTTGAGCAAAGAAGAGAAAGCTGCTGCAAAGACTTTCATTAGCGAGCCATTGGCAGAGGGCAAACGTACTCCAAGAGGTTGGTATGACCGTGAACAAGAGGGGTATATGGTGCGTAGTGAGGACGCTGCAAAACAATTAGGCGATATGATGTCTGATGAGGTTGCTGTAGCTGATGAACAGCCACTCACAGTGCAGGATTACCGCAATGCAGTAGCGCCAGCTGCTCATAAAGAACAGGAGAAGAAACCAGCTAATACGGTTTCCGTAGAAGATACTGCTATCCAAGATGTAGATACTAAGGTGTACAATCCTAAAGATAGTGGGCTTGACTTTAACGGAGATGTCAGTAAGGAGGATTTCAACGATGCACTTAAAGACTTACGTAGCTTATTGGGCGTATCAGATGACGAGGGGGATGTTGGTATTCTCTTCCGTGATGATGACGAACTTACCAAGGAGCAGCGTAAGAAGATTAAAGCCGCAGGTCTTAGCGTAACGCAGGTACTCGTTGATAATGGTATGGTTAAGTTCTCTGACTACGCCAATAAGATGGTTAGCCTCATCGGAGATAAAATTCGTCCATGGTTGAAATCTTTCTATGAGGGTATTCGTTGGGAGCCAGGCTATGAGAGTGTGGAGTTCACGCCAAGCGATGAAGTAGCAAGGTTTGATGTACAAAATTTCGACAAACCTACTCCAGACGTATTGAAGCAAGCTGAAATGGTTGTTGCCGAACAGAAAGCAGCAAAGATTGCCAAGCAGACAGAGCAAGAAGTTAAAACAGAGCGTAACGAAAAGAGAAAAGAAGATGAGAAACGAACAGAAGCAAATACAGCAGCTATTACAGAAGAAGCAGGAGCTGTTGCAAGCAAAGCAAGAACTGTTGCAAAAAGAGCAACAACTGACACAGAAGTAAGGAATGCCACCGAAAAAGTAGATGCTACACTTGAAAAGGTTAATAACCAGTTGGCACTTCTTGGCTACTATGAAGCTGATAAGGTAGAGAAAGACTTCAACGAAGCATACGGCTATATGCGTAATGCAGAGAAGAAAGCCGTTAAGGATGCTACCGCTTTGGCAAAGCGCATAGCCGACGACCTTGGTGTAGATATATATGAGGCAACTCATACAGCACCAGGTAAGAATGGTAAACGTAAGAGTAAACCATTGGCTGTTGCAAACATTGCACCTATTGGTGGTGAGATTACTATTCATCTACCACTGGAAGATGGGAAGAACTTGAGTATCTATATCATCTTAAAGGCTAATGATACAAAGGGTAGCCTTGTCCCAGGAGATAATCTCGAAGTCGGAGACATCATGTATCGTCTTGAAAAGCCTAATGCGAGCGGTCAAGAGAGATATGGTAGAAACAACTTTGTAAGTTCTGATGTAGCATACAATGAACTTCTTGATGGTATAAGGCGAATAACAGACAGTACAGAAGTACGTGATAAGTCAAATCCTGATATAAAATCCTATTTAGCAGAGCATCTAAACTCTATTGCCAAGGACAAGAGTATACAACAAATCATAAATCCTGCTACAGGAAATTCAGAAGAGGTTATTAGAGATTATCTTGCCAATGAGTTGCCTGGATATGTCATAGACCATTTCACTAACTATGCAGATCCAAAAGTGAAAACCTTATTGGAGTATGTGACAGGAGATAAGTCTTTGAGTAAAGAGGAAAACAAGAAGAATCTCGACTTAATTATAGATGCTCTAATTGACCGTGCTCGTTCTATCTTAAAGGATGGTGAAGACGTGGAAGAGTTTCATGGTGGTGAGCAAGTCTATTCTGTTAAACATGGTGCTTATAAGCATATATTAGCGGCATTCCATGGTTCAGATGGAAAGACGGAATACTATACGTTCTCTGATGGTACAAAGGCAAATGCTAATGAGGTACAGAAGACAGAACCCCAAAGGGATTTGACTGAGGAGATTTCTCAGCCTGTTATAGGACAACCAACCAATAACAAGCTGCTTGCCCAATATAATGCTTTAAAAGAGAAGCACCCTGATACAAAAATCTTGCTTCGTGTTGGGGATTTCTACGAGACGTATCAAGATGATGCAAAAGACTTGTCTAAGACACTTGGTATTGTTCTTACCAAAAGGAATGATGGTGTTAATATGGTTGGTTTCCCATACCATGCACTTGATACCTATCTTCCAAAATTGATACGTGCTGGTTACAGAGTAGCTATTAATGAGCAGTTAGAATTGCCTAAAACTAACGAGGACGTTGTTCCCAATGGTACGCCTCAGCCCAAGAAAGTAAATGTAGAGAGCCTTGTTCGTGAACTTCAAGATAAGGGCAAAGCCAGGTTGAGCGAGCATACCGAAGATGAGAAAGCAACTACACAAAAAGAAAAGCCAACAAAAAAGAACAATTCAAAGAAAAAAAGTGTATCTTTGAAGCGAGAGCCGACAGTCGGTGATTTGTTTGGCGATTTGTTTGATAACAATGATTTAGACAGCAAAGACAATGACACAGCAAGAACTCGACAGGCTGAAAGTAGCAGCCGAGAAAATGGGACGGTGGGCAGTATATCTACTGAGCGAGACGGAGTACTGGACACCCGAAGCACTGGAACAGCTGACGGAGGAGAAGCTGCAAGAGTTTCAGACACGGCAGGCACAGTGGCTGATGGAGAACGAAAAGAATTACTCGGACAGCGGAGCAGCAGAAGCACTTCGGGAGGAAATCACGGAGATGGTGAAGCAGAACGACCGATGCCTGAACGAGGACAACGCATCGGAGATAGAGATGATGCGAATGGACGAAGTGCCATTGCCAGAGCTACTGACGAAAGCCAAAGAACTTCTCGACCAGCAGCAGGAAGCAGTGAGCAGCTGGTACACAGTGAAGCCAGACGAGGAGGACGAGGAGGAAATGTAGCCTCAGCCAAACAGCCTGAACCAAAATTTAAGCGCAACTATCTATATCCTGAAGACTCTTCGGAGGTAGATAATATGACACCTCAACAGCGACTACGGTCGAATGTTGAGGCTTTGGAGCTTCTGCGTTCCTTAATGAAAGAGGGACGTGAGGCTACTGCGGATGAGCGTGATGTACTTGGTCGCTATCGTGGATGGGGAGGTGTAGACTTAGGCAGAGCCTATTCTACCGACATGATGCGTAGAAGTTCTAATGGAAGATGGGGGACGCAGACAGAAAATGATAAACTGCTTTCACGTCTTGCAGACATTATAGACGAACTCGACCCAGACGGGAAGCGTGGTGTTTTATCTGCCATCAACCGTGCAGCCCTAACATCATACTATACCCCTACAGCTGTAGCAAAAACCTTAAACGACTTTGTAGAACTTGCAGGTTTCAAGGGTGGTAATATGCTTGACCCATCTATGGGTAGTGGTATTTTTGAGGGTACAATGTCAAAGGCTGTGCAGCAGCGCACAATGATACATGGTGTCGAACTTGACTGGCTGACAGGTCAGATTGCAAGAAACCTTTATCCAGATGCAAATGTGCTTGTTACAGGCTATGAGCAGGCTGGCACAGCAGACAATGCCTATGATGTGGTAATGAGTAATATCCCATTCGGAGACCTTAGTGTTACAGACAAGACATGGAAGCATGATAGTAGTCCTGTACGCAAGGCTGCGCAAAACCGTATCCACAACTACTTTGCTGTGAAGATGCTTGACAACACTCGCCCAGGTGGTTTGTGTGTCATCATGACCAGCAATGCTATTCTTGATACTAAGAGTAATCAGATAATTAGAGAACATCTTGCGGACAAAGCAGAGGTGTTAGGAGTTGTACGTCTACCAGATAACACATTTAAGGGTGCAGGTACATCTGTTGTAACGGATGTCATCTTATTACGTAAATACAAGAATGAAGCAGACCGCATTGCAACTCGTGGCAACGAAACCTATACTACTAATATTGAGAAGCCTTTCCTTTCATCAGGTGAGTTACAACTAAAGAACCCAACTGATGGAAAAACTTACGATGTAACCGTGAATGGTTATTTCACCAAGAATAAGGATATGATGATTGGTGATGGTAAGGCAGGAGGTCAATACAGGGCCGATGAGTTCGGTCTTAGTAGTGCTATGAGTACAGATGAGATAGCCAAGTCCATACGTAATTTGGTGGAAAAGAGGATTGTCGCAGACCGTAAGGGTAAACTATTTGATACTCATAAGACCGAGCGAGAGGTTAAGCAAGCTGTTTCAGAAGCCTATAAGGGTGACGGCAACTATATCAGCAGCGGAAATATCGTAGAGCAAGACGGCATGATAGGTGTCGTAACCAGCACCAAGAATAAGTATGGTGATGTAACTACGACCTTTAATGAAATACCATCATTGAAAGGTAAAGCAGAACGCATTCAGGCTATGTTGCCTATTCGTAAGGCGATGAAGCAACTTATTGATATGCAGATACAAGGTGTGGATAATAACCATCTTGAAGAAGCACGAACAGAGTTGCAGAATACGTATGACGCTTTCGTGAAGAAATATGGCCGCTTGAACGATAAGGCTAATGATTTCCTTACAGAAGATATTGACGGTTATACCCTACGTTCTTTGGAGAAATATAAAGATAGTAAGTTTATTGGTCTATCGGACATTTTCACAAAGAACACTATCAAGCCTGCACTTGATATGACAACTGCCAAGACACCACAGGACGCAATTAGCCTTTCTCTTGCTGAATATGGAGAAATTAAGCCATCATTCATGAAAGATGTGTTAGGTGAAAACTGGGCGGAGCAATGTGATGATATACTGTTCAAGACACCGTTTACTGAAGATGAGTACGAGACTGTAGATGCTTATCTAAGTGGTGATGTTAAAACCAAATTAGAGCAGGCACGAGCAGCAGCAAAGGAAGATGCAACCTTACAGCGTAATGTAGATGCACTTGAAGCGGTACAGCCAAAAGATATACCATTTGAGGATATTAGCATACGAATGGGTGCAAGATGGATACCTGCAGAGGTATATACAGACTTTATGTTTGAGCAATTTGGTATTCCCAAATATACATATAAAGACAACAAGAGTGGAGTTGAATACTTGCCGGAGGTTGACCAGTATGTTGTAAACGTTGATAAGAATGAACTTGGAGGTGAAGCAGATGCATGGCGAACCAGTCGAAGAAGTGCATCAGAGGTGTTTACCGCAGCTCTACAAGATAAGAGCTTATCAGTATTCGACACCGTTAAAGAAGGTGGTAAGGAAACAAAAGTCCTCAATAAGGAGGAGACCGAACTACTGAACAACAAGATACAGGACTTGCGCACAGCCTTTGAGGACTGGATTGGTCAGAACCCAGAGCGTGAGGAAATGCTGATGCGATTGTACAATGATAAGTTCAATCGTACTGTATTGCGTAAGTTTGATGGCTCTCATCTCAATGTTGCTGGACTTATGGCTAAAGAACTGAGGCCTCATCAGAAAGATGCCGTTTGGATGCTTGTCAACAACCGTGGTGGTATTGTTGACCATATTGTGGGTGCAGGTAAAACCCTTGTAATGCAAAGTGCTATCATGGAAATGCGACGTATGGGTATTGCCAAGAAACCTATGATTATCGCCTTGAAGTCTACCGTTGCACAGATTGCTAAAGAGTTTAGAGAAGCTTACCCAGCAGCACGCATACTGGCACCGACCGAAAAGGACTTTGCTGCAAACAACCGCAAGAAGTTTATGGCCCAAATCGCACTTAACGACTACGATTGCGTGATATTGAGCCACGACCAGTACAATATGCTGCCACATACGGAGGAAGTGGAGCGCAGTGTCATCGATGAACAGATGGCACAACTTGACAATGCAATTGAGTTCCTGTATGGACAGGATGATAAATCCCAGCTTACCAAGAAGCAGATAAAGGGCTTGGAGAAGAGAAAGAACAATCTTGAAACCAAACTCACCAATCTGCTTGACAGAAAGATAGACCGAGAGTTTACATTTGAGGGACTTGGTGTTGATTACCTTTTTGTAGATGAATGTCAGCATTTCAAGAGTCTACCTTATGTAAGTACATACGACCGTGTAGCTGGCCTTGGTGATAAGAAAGGTAGCCAGAAATCTATTGCCTTACTTAATGGCGTGCGTTATCTACAGAAAATGCACCAAGGCGACCAAGGTACAATATTCCTTTCTGGTACGACTATCAGCAATAGTCTTAGCGAGATTTACCACTTACTTAATTACTTGCGCCCTTCTGAAATGGAGCGGTTGGGTATGACAACCTTTGATGCTTGGGCAGGTAACTTTGCTATACACACAGCAGAATTGGAGTATGGAGTAACCAGTGAACTGAAAGAGAAAGACCGTTTCCGCTCACTGACCAACATTCCCGAGCTGGCTAAGATGTATGCGGAGATTGCCGATGTACGTAACTACTTGAACCTCAAGCTACCTAAGCCGAAGATGCGCAGCCATATTGTTACAGTCCCACAGACAGACCTCATGCAGGAAATTAATCGTGAGATAGTGAACATGGTGAAGGGTAAAGATGGCCGTTACTTTAATATCACCAGTAACGATAATACTCCGTGGGGACTGCTTGCCAGCACTCTTTCCGCAAAAGCTGCTATCAATCCTCGTTTGATAGACGAAAGTTGGGAGACAGAGGGAGGAAAGATACCTGCTGTCTGTGAAAATGTCAAGAAGATATACGACCAGTTTGCAGAACAGAAAGGCACGCAACTCATCTTCTGTGATACAGGCGTACCTGGCAAGGGAAAGAAATACGATGCCTATTCCGATATTATCAATCGTCTTGTAAATGACTATGGTATACCTCGTAAGGAAATTGCCGATATTCACGAGGCAAACACCGATGAGAAACGTAAGGAGTTGTTTGCCAAGGTGAATGATGGTAGTGTGCGTATTCTCATTGGTGGTACAAAGAATATGGGTACAGGTGTGAATGTGCAGAAGCGCATTGTTGCCATGCACCATGTAGATGTACCTTGGACACCAGCCGACCGTGAACAGCGAGAGGGACGTGGAGTTCGTCAAGGTAACGAAATTGCACGAGACTTCAATGATGATAATGTAGATGTTTACTTTTATGCTACCGAGGGTAGTCTTGACATGTACAAGTATCAGTTACAGGAAACCAAGGGTAAATTATTCGCACAGTTTAAGAGTGGAACCATCGGTGACCGTACATTTGATGAGGGCGATGCGGAGGGTGATTTTGACCCTGCAGAGGTTGTTGCCATGCTTTCAGGTAATCCTGTCATCTTTGAGAAGTCAAAGCAAGACAAAAAGGTGGAAAAACTACGTCGTGCCAAGAGAGCTTATGAAAGCGATTGGCAGCGTAGGCACGCTCGATATGAGGAGTTACAAACAAAGAAGAGGAATTATGAACGCCTATTATCTTTGAATGCCAGCGATGTGCGAGGATTGGAACGTGGTGGTTTCACAGCAGATGCAGAAGGCAAATATCCATCAACGGTTACGGTCTCTGCTAAGGATGATTACAGTTCTCGCAAGACCTTTGAGAAGCCGAAAGAGGCTGGTGCTTACATACATGAACTGCTGAAACAGAATAAGAGAGTACAGTTGTCAGGTTTCCAACAAACTGCTAATATCAGTATTCCTATTACTGATGCTGGTCTGTTTGGAAAGCCTGTTGCTGAGTTGGAAAGTTACGGAGGTATTAAGTATGCCGTTGAAGTAAGCGACGATGATACCGCAGCAGGTGTGGCATTCCGTAATCTGTTGCAAAAGGTTTACAGTAACAAAAAGGTTTACGAGCGTAATATCGAGGATGTGAATAACCAACTCAAGGGCGCAGACCCTGGAGAGAATGTATATCCTAAGCAAGCAGAACTTGATGAGGCATTGAAAGAAAAGAGACGTCTTGATGAGGAGTACAAAAAGTTGTCAGATGAGGAAGACAAACCAACTGCCAACGATGATACCAGGTATCGTGATTTTGACGAAGAAGTAAATGAACAGTTCAATAGGGAACTGGCAGGATTGACAGAGGAGAATGCAGATACTAAGATTTTCAATCTTGGTAGTCCGTCATCAATTCTTCTGTCGGCAGGTGTCGAAGATAAGTCAATGAAGCTGTATGGCTCTAAACTGATGAAAAAAGCAAAGTTGCATGGTTTCGCTCCGAAAGAACTTGAAAACCTACCTGCAGCCGTGGCAGACCCTATTGCCGTATTCGATAATTATAAGAAAACTGATAATCGTTCTATCCTTACAGAGTTGAAGACAAAGGATGGAAATTTCCTTGTATCTTTGACCATCGGTAAGGGAATAGATGTAGATTTCAATATTATTGCATCAGCTTTTGGGAAAGCCAATGACAGCATCGTAAAGTGGATAAACAAGGGCTTTGCAACCTATATAAATAAAGAAAAAGCCCTAAATTATCTGTACCTCTCCGCACCAATTGCGGAAGCCGCAGAAAATTCAGAGCTTTCTTCTGCTGCAAAGATAGTGAAAGATTTTGTAAATCCAAATATTGGAGAAGAAAAAACTTCACTACAGGGCAAAATTGACCCACAAGACACTACACCACAGGCAAAAGCATTGCAAGCTAAGATGCTATCTGAAAAGTTGAATACACCTATTCGTGTAGTTAGCGACCCAGAGGAAATCGCAGAGTTACCGAGCCGCAGACAGCAAAGAGCCAAAGGTTGGTGGAGTGCCAAGAATGATGAGGTAGTCATACTGTTACCCAATAATGCGGATGTTGCTGATGTCGCAAATACAGCTGTACATGAGGTTGTAGGACATAATGGACTACGAAAACTTATAGGTGTGGAGCGATTTGATGATTTCCTCGGTGAGGTGTATGAACATGCCTCAAAGCCTATTCGTGCAGCTATCGACAAAGCGGAACGCAAGTTATTTGAAGCCGAGGTGGACAAGCTCACCCAGCAAAAGAATGCAGAAGCTGACCGCATGGAAAGTCACAAGGGAGTATTCTCACGTGCAGAGGCAACGGTGGAAGCCAATAAGAAGCGTGAGCAGATGCGAAGAGAAGCCACAGAAGAGTACATGGCAGACATGGCTGGTCGCATAGGTTATGAAGGCTTTGAGAAGATGAGCGCAGAGGAACTCACATTCTGGGGAAAGGTGAAAGCCAAAGTACAGCAGTTCCTTGATAAGTTCCTGCGTGGCTTGAAGATAGCAAAGAGTGTCAGACTTACTGATAAGGATGTAGCTTATATCCTTTACAAGTCATGGAAGAATCTACGTAATGGTGGCAAGCCAACCATAATGGATGCTGCCGAAGATGCACTGATGCGCAGTAAGGCTCATTACGATGAGACGGATGTAAATCGTTTCCGTGATGGTGATATGGGATTAGAAGAAACCATCACCAACATGAAAGCAGAAATTAGTGCAGCTAATAAAGATGACTTCAATGCAAAGGTTGAGGCTATGAAAGCTATTGGTGGCAATCTGCAAAAGTTGCGAAGTGCCATGAGTCGACAGCGTTCATACGACATCAGTACAGCAAAAGCAATGACCGACCTTGCACAGGTATTACTCGATAAAGGTTTACTTGATAATTTGAGTGTTTACGAAACCAAGCGAGTACTTAGTGCTGTTAGGAATGGCGTTGGTAAGGAAGACATCAGCGGACATGTACAGAAGCTCATGGATATTATGGTGGATAACCAATTACATAGTGGTGCAAATATACTGGGTAAACTTTTCACAATGCGTGGTACAAGATTAAATGATAGAGGGATTGAGGTGCAGGGTAACCTTGACCCACAAGGTCAGATTCTTGTTAAGACAGCACGTAAGTATACATCATTCCCTAAAGAGGAAATAGATAACACTCTTATTCCTGACCTTATGAGCCGTATGGGAAGTGACGACCAAACAATTGCAGATAATGCAGCCATAGAGTATGCAGGTGCTCAGATAGCAAGACGCTATGTAGAAGAAATCACCGAGAGCAAAGCAGAGGAGAAAGCATTACGTGAGAGTATCAAGACTGCCAAAGAAGATAAAGATGCAGGCAAGCTTGATGCAGAAGCCTATAAGCAATATGTTAATGCAACCGAAGAAGCTATTCGTCAAAATAAAATAGACCGTGCAGAAGCCTATTCTTCAATAGCAGCGGAGTTTGGAGGTATGCTTGGTGAAAGTGCTAAGCGTGCAAAAGAGTGGCGTGAGGCTGAGCAAAAGCGTATCAATGATATTCATCATAACTGCAATAGCGATATGGAAGGTCGTATCACTGATGAACATCATAAAGATAACAAGGTTCAAAAGCTGATGAACAATAGTGCTATTCGTTTCCTCCTTGCCCCACTTGGTACTTTTGACCAAATGCTTAGAATGTTTGGTAAGAAGAATGTCAATGGAGAGGGCTACTTGTGGAATAGATTCATGCGTAGCTGGGTAGACGCAACAGAAAACGAGTATACAGGTTATCGTGACGATTTGAAAGAACTCGATGCAAAGGTCAGTGAAGTCTATGGAAAGAAAATGAAGTGGGCAGATTTGTTTACTTTAGAGCGTAAGATGGGAAAAGTCCCTGTTGAGTTCTGGGATGGCGGAGAACGTAAGCTGCACGAACTTACACAAGGAAACTTGTTGTATATCTATATGGTTGACAAGATGAGTGATGGTAGGATGAAATTGCGTTATATGGGTATAACAGAACAAGATGTACAACATATAACAGAAATACTTGACCCTAAGTTCAAGGAACTTGCCGACTGGTTGCAGGAGGAGTATCTTGTTAATAAGAGAAATAAATACAACGAAGTTCATAAACGAATGTTCGGTGCTCCTATGGCAGCAATAGACAATTATTTCCCATTGAAGATACTAAAGAATGCTCTTGATAAAGAAGAAGATGTTGCAGAGGATGATAATGCTGGTATAGTTTTACCAGGCACTACAACCAATGGTATCATCAAACGAACACGTAACAACAAGCCATTAGATGTCACAGGTGCTGACGCTTTCAATGTAATAGCTGACCATCTACAGGAAATGGAGCATTGGGCAGCCTTTGCAGAACTAACACGTGACATCAATACGATGTTAAGTTACAAGCGTTTCCGAAATCAAGTGATGAACATGTCAAGTGCATACGGTGCAGGTGCTGTATTATGGAAGAACTTCCGTAGTGTCTGTAAAATGGCAGTAGGTGCGTATCGTCCACCAATAGCAGAACTTGATAAGACAGCAGTCAACGTAGCTAAAGGTGTTACAGCTGCAAAGGTAAGTTTTCGTGTCTTTACAGCATTGAAACAGTTCCTATCTTTCCCAGCCTATCTACCAGATGCGAGTTTGGCTCATTTGGCGAAAGACGTAGTAAACCCTGTTAGCGCATGGAAATGGTCGATGAAGAATCTTCCAATATTCGAAAAGCGTTGGCAGAGCCGTATGGCAGGTGACCCTCGTCTGATGAAGAGTGATATGGACTGGAAGGCGTGGCGTAGTCGTATAGTAGAGATTGCTTCGATGATAGGTATGTCTCCTAATGCTTTTGTTGATGCACTCACAGTTGCAATGGGTGCACATGCTATGTACCAATCACGTTATGCTAAGTATAAGCGTTGGGGATTTGACGAAGTAACTGCTGATAAGCGTGCAAAGCAAGACGCAACAATTCTTTATAATTCTACACAGCAATCAAGTGAGGGAGCATTCCTAAGCCCAATGCAGGTAGACCGCTCATGGTTAAGTGTCTTGTTCACGGTGTTTAGAAACTCGTCAATGTCCTACACTCGTCAACAGTATGACGCATTCCGAAATGAGGTAAAGCTGTTCACACCAGGTTATCGCCAGCGAGCAGAAGAATTTATGATTAAGCAATTGCAACGTGAGGGACTGACAGAAGAACAGGCCAAAAAGGCAGCACATGGAGAACTTCGTAAGGGACCACTTCATAACCTTGCACGAATAGCCGTATTTGGTTTCTTGTTACAATTTGCATGGAACTTAGGAGCTTATCTTCCTTATCTTATTCTTGGTGACGATGACGATGAAAAGAGTAAGATGACCGATGATGCCCTAACGCATGCCTTGTTTGGTAGCCTTGAGGGTTTAACGAGTGGAGATGTTCTTAGTCAAGCTGGTAATATGGCACTTCAAGGTGAAGGGAATTGGGCTACAGTTACAAAAGATATGCCGTTGGTTAGTGATTTGAGCGATATTTTAAAGACATTCCCAAAGGATAATGTGGAAGCTTTGAACGATTGTATAAATCTCCTTACTCAGTCTGCTGTCGGTGTAAACCCACAAAGTATCACAGACGCTCTGGTAGCTATCATGGATTATTGTGGTGATGATGCGCAGACCTCAAGGGAATGTGCATTACTGATGGCACGTATTCTTAACTGTCCGCAAAGTCAATTGGATAAGATTTACTTTGATGAGTTAAGTGCGAGTGGTGTTGAAGCAAGTAAGATGACACCAAGTCAAATTGCAGAACGTTTTGCACGTTACAAACGACACCGCAGTGCACCACTCACAGGGTGGATGTATAGCGATGCAGCCATAGCGGATAAAGACGGTAAACGAAAAGAGACCGTGTATAAGAAAGCGAGAGAAAACTTTAAGGCTGCTGCGAGCAAGTCTAATAAAGAAGAGTTAGAACAGTGGAAAGCAGAATACAAAGAGACTGCTGCGAAACTAAGTGCTATAAAGAAACTCAGAGAGCAAGACGAGGATGAAGCTGACGAACAAATGGATGCGTTAGAGAATACTCCTGAATACGACCGTTACTTGATAATGAAAGACTATAACAGTGATATGAATGATATTACAAAAGCTTGGTTAAACTCAAAGTCTCCAACAGAAAGAGAGCAACTTACCAAGGCTATGTTTAAGGTACAACAGGAAATGGTCAATGAACTCAAGACCTCTAAGTAGCAATAGATAAACAATGAGGGATGATGTGAAGAATTATCTTTGCATCATCCCAACATCTAATTAAATGGCAAAGAAAAGATTACATCGGGCAAGCAAGGTAATGCCAATATCTGAAACAGACACTGTACTCCGTTCCAATATATTGGATGGGCATACTCGTGCTTATAATATTCTGTATGAAGCACAACAGTATTGGAGTGCTATGGATACATTCCGCAGAGACCGTGAACGCAATAAGAAGTATACATACGGCAAACAGTGGGATGACTATGTATGCGTAGATGGTGTGCGCATGAGCGAGGAAGAATATATTAAGAAACAAGGTAACGTACCTCTTAAAAACAACCTCATCAAGCGTATGGTGAATGCTGTGCTTGGCGTATACCGTAGTCAAGCAAGCGAACCGACTTGTACTGCCAGAGACCGTGACGAACAGAAATATGGAGAAACCATGTCAACGGTCTTACAATGCAATATGCAATTAAACCGTATGACAGAGATAAATGCTCGCTGCATGGAGGAATTTCTTATCTCCGGCTTTGTTGTACAGCGCAAATGGTATGGGTGGCGTGAAAATAAACTCGATTGTTGGACAGACTATGTACAGCCTAACAATTTCTTTATAGATAATAACATGCGTGATTTCCGAGGTTGGGATGTTAGTTGTTTAGGTGAAATACACGATATTAGTTTTGAGCAATTGTGTGAACGCTTTGCCAAAAATTCTGCGGATGTTGCACAGTTAGGAAAGATATACGAATCTGCACGAGACAAAGGTGCGCTCGGTATGGCGTATGAAAACTTTGGTTATCCATTAAATAGTTATTATGATTTCCTTGTGCCGAACGATACTACACGATGTAGGGTAATAGAAATATGGCGAAAGGAAAGCAAACCTCGTTATCGTTGTCATGATGTGAACAATGGTGATGTGTTCAAGATTGATATTGAGGACTTCGAGGAGTTTGTAGGCAGTGTAAATCGTGAGCGCATAGAACAGGCACATCAACTTGGAATGGCTGATGAAGATGTGCCGCTCATCAAATACGAATGGTTTATGGATAACTATTGGTATTATTATTTTCTCTCCCCATTTGGAGACATCCTTGATGAGGGTGAGACTCCCTACGAACATAAGAGCCATCCCTATGTCTTTAAGGCATACCCATTCATCGACGGAGAGATACACTCATTTGTTAGTAATGTAATAGACCAGCAGCGTTATACTAACCGCCTTATCACTATGTATGACTGGATAATGCGAGCCAGTGCAAAGGGTGTACTACTATTCCCAGAAGAGTGTTTGCCTAAGGGCATGAGCATGGAGAATGTTGCAAATGAGTGGGCACGCTTCGATGGCGTCATCATGATTAAGCAACCTAAAACTGGTACGGCACTACCTCAGCAGATTGCGAACAACTGTACACAGATTGGTATTTCCGAACTCTTGAATATGCAGTTGAAGTTCTTTGAGGATATCTCAGGTGTTAATGGGGCTCTACAGGGCAAGCCTGGTTATTCTGGTATGTCAGCAAGTCTGTATAACCAACAGACACAAAATGCAACTACATCACTTCTTGATTTGCTTGATACATTCTCATCATTTGTAAGAGATGGAGCAAGTAAAGACGTTAAGAATATCCAACAGTTCTACGACACTCCAAGAGTATTTAACATTGCTGGTAGAAATGCTACTATTGTAGAATACGACCCAAAGAAAATACGTGATGTTGAGTTTGACCTTTCTATTGTAGAGAGTACTGCTACACCAGCTTATCGTGCTATGTCTAATGATTTACTTATGCAGATGTGGTCAGCAGGTGCTATTAGTGTACAGCAATTGCTTGAAAATGGTGATTTCCCATTTGCAGACCAGCTGTTACAGAGTATCAAGGCACAGCAGGAACAGATAGAGAACGGACAAACTCCAGATGGCTTATCGCCACAACTTGCAGAACAAGTACAACAAGAAGCTAATATGGAGGCAGTACAGCAAGGACAGCAGATGTTGCAGGGACAGTATGTCAGATAAGGAACAGGTAAATAAAATCATCAAAGAAAACGACCGACGAAACGAAGCAATCTATGCTAAGTTCAACCCTGTAACGGGTGAGGGTTCTATCGGAGAACGTACAAGGGTATGTATCTCCGATTTCGTTATGCCAGTTCAATGGCTTCCACACACGATGATGAAGATACCTTTTGTTAAGAAACTCATTCATCATGGTTCTATTGACAAGTTCCTTACAAACGTTCTACATGTATTCCCCAACGATACAGACCGCCAGAAGGTTTCAAAGAAACTTATCCGATTACGTTATAAGCATGACTTTGCTTTCTGGGCAGCCACACTTGCATATATTAAGGCGAAAGGTGGTGGCAATGATGTGTTATTTAAACTTAATAGAGCACAGCGGAAACTTATAGAAAAGTTTGAGAAAGACAGAATTGCCGATAAACCTATCCGTCTTATTCTCCTGAAAGCTCGTCAGTGGGGTGGTTCTACGGCAACACAGATGTACTTTGCATGGCTACAATTCATACACAAAGTAGGTCTGAACTCCCTTATCATTGCACATCAGGGCTCTACCTCTGACGAAATCAAGGACATGTTCGACCGCATGATAAAGGAATACCCAGTTGAACTGCTCCATAGTATGGGTGAAACATACTCAGACAATGAGGCGAAGATAGTAGGTGTCGGCAAGAGTGGTTCTATCCACCGAGTACCACAGCGTAACTGCAAAATTAAAATCGGTACAGCTGAGCGACCAGATGGTTGCCGTGGTGGTGATTACAATCTCGTGCATCTTTCGGAGGTAGGTATATGGAAATCCACAGAGGGTAAGACACCTGAAGATATTGTGCGTTCAGCCTGTTCTGGTATCTTGTATAAACCTTATACTATGATTGTGATGGAAAGTACAGCAAATGGTACAGGAAACTTTTTCCATCGTGAATATGAAGCAGCATCAGACCCACATATCCCCTCACAATTTGATGCGCTGTTTATAGCATGGTTTGACATAGAACAGTACTCCTTACCTTTTAAATCTCATGTAGAACTTAAAGCCTTTGCTGAGAATCTCTATCTCAACAGAGAAAATGCTAATGTGATGTCTCCTCGTGAAGAAAGTGGGAAATATCTATGGTGGCTATGGAATAAAGGTGCAACTCTTGAAGCTATACACTGGTATATGGAAGAACGCTCTGGCAAGAACGACCACGGTGTTATGGCAAGTGAGTATCCATCAGATGATATAGAGGCGTTCGTACACTCTGGTTCGATGGTTTTCGACAGGTACCAAGTGGAGGAGTTCAAGCCAGCATGCCGTCCACCTCGTTTTATAGGCGATGTTTATGGGAAACAGTCTGAGGGTGAAGAAGCACTTACAGGGCTTCGTTTCCATGAAGATGCGCAGGGCTTGTTATGGATATGGGCTTTACCTGAAGAAGATGACGAGGTAGAGATTACAGACCGTTATCTTACTGTTGTCGACGTCGGAGGTAGAACAGAAAAAGCCGACTGGTCGGATATAGTTGTTTTTGACCGTATCAATCTTATGGATGGTGGTCGCCCTGCTGTAGTGGCAGAATGGTACGGACATTGTGATATGGATATATTAGCATGGAAATCAGCACAGATTGCAGGTTTCTATAACAACTCCTTGTTGGTTATAGAAAGTAATACTATGGACAGTAGAGACAAAGAACGTCATGTTGAGGGTGGAGACCAATCACTGTACATTCTCAATCAGATAGGAAGTGTATATCCTAATATGTATGCACGCAGGCAGAGCGAGGACGAGATACGACAGGGACTCCCCAAGAAGTATGGCTTTAACACCAACCCCGCTACAAAACCAATGATTATATCAACTCTTATCAAGTGTGTTCGTGAACGCTTATACACCGAGCGAGATATGCGTGCACTTGATGAATTGCTTGTGTATGAGAAGAAACAGAACGGCTCATACGGTGCTATATCTGGTAGACATGACGATAAGGTTATGACGAGAGCTATAGGTATGCATATTTGTTTTTATGAAATGGATATGCCAACGATAGTTGATAGAAAAGAACGAGGGTTGCATTATCATCGTGGTCCAATGACTGCTGCCACAATTTAGAGTTTCTCTTTGTTGACTTGTGAATAATCCTTATACCTATTGAACTGCTTGTCATACCAACCATTTTTAATTCGGTATATTAATTCTCCTACAGTACGAGGGGTCATGTAAAACTTAGGTGCAGGTTGGTTTACTACCATAATTGCGAGTGCATAGATTGATTTTTCAGGATATTGTTCACGTGCAATAAGAAAACGATGAAAAATCTCATCAAACATTTCACGTTTATTTCTTCGCATATTGGGAACTACCTTCCCAGCTAATAAAGTGGAAATCACAATAGCCGCACGTTCCTCACTCACCCAAAACCGTGAGCATGGCGAGTTTGCAACTTGCTCAAAGATTTTAGGCATAACGATGTAACCAGCTTTAGATAGTTTCTCTTGATAGACCCGCATAAGTTCTTGGTTACGTTCTTGGGTAAAGTCGAGTATGCTTCCGTAATATTTCACCAGCCTTAGTCATTTTGCTTGTAAAGATACAAAAAATATCTCACAAAAGATAAAAGAGAA
>ERZ773057.197-NODE-197-length-27776-cov-6.636305_pt1 | contig 27776 bp, 29 predicted proteins | sample MGYA00580629_ERZ773057 | MGnify/ENA primary metagenome ERZ773057 (study PRJEB29015, sample SAMEA2738143) | human oral metagenome | biome: human oral; feature: human-associated habitat; material: saliva | place: China | collected 2163 ...
CGTCAAGCTGTTCCTTGACAGTGGAGTCGCCCATCGGAGCTGCAAGCAGCGAGTCAACATCGGATGCGCCGGAGGCAACAGCGGCCTCAAGGACAGAGTGTGCGAAGTCAATGAACTTCTGGTTCTTGGCAACGAAGTCGGTCTCGGAGTTGACCTCGACCATGACGCCCACGCCGTCCTGGACGGACGCGGCGAGCAGACCTGCGGATGCCTGACGGCCTTCGCGCTTGGACAGAGACTTGAGGCCCTTCAGGCGAATGATCTCGAGAGCCTTCTCAGCATCGCCGTCGGCTTCCTGGAGCGCCTTCTTGACGTCCATCATGCCTGCGCCGGTCTTCTCGCGCAGAGCCTTCACATCAGCGGCAGTGAAATTAGCCATTACTGAATTCCTTTCTCAGCTCAGTCCTGTGCAGGCTTTTCGGACTCTTCGGCAACGGCTTCTGCTGCGGACTCGTCAGCCGCAACTTCACCTTCGAGGAGCTCGCGCTCCCACTCAGCCAGAGGCTCAACTGCGGAGGAATCCTCAGAAGCATTCTTACGGCCAGCGCTGCGTGCAAGCAGGCCTTCAGCAACTGCGTCTGCAATCACGCGGGTCAGCAGTGCAACCGCGCGAATCGCGTCGTCGTTGCCGGGAATGCGGTAGTCGACCTCGTCCGGATCAGCATTGGTGTCCAGGATGGCAACGATCGGGATGTTGAGCTTGCGAGCTTCGGAAACAGCGAGGTGTTCCTTCTTGGGGTCAACGATCCACACTGCGGAAGGAACCTTGGCCATATCGCGGATACCACCGAGGGTGCGAGCGAGCTTGTCCTTCTCGCGACGCATCATCAGCAGTTCCTTCTTGGTGCGGCCGGAAGAGGCAACATCATCGAAGTCGATCTGCTCAAGTTCCTTCAGGCGCTGGAGGCGCTTGGAAACGGTGGAGAAGTTGGTGAGCATACCACCGAGCCAGCGGTGGTTCACATAGGGCATGCCGACGCGCTGTGCCTGCTCGGCGACAGCTTCCTGTGCCTGCTTCTTGGTGCCGACGAAGAGGATGGTTCCGCCGTGTGCAACGGTTTCCTTGACGAAGTCGAAGGCGATATCGATATCGGCAATGGTCTGCTCGAGGTCGATGATGTAGATGCCGTTACGCTCGGTCAGAATGAAACGCTTCATCTTCGGGTTCCAACGACGGGTCTGGTGCCCGAAGTGAACGCCAGATTCCAGAAGCTGGCGCATGGTGACGATTGCCATTGCATCGTCCTTTCCCCGCTGAGCGGGATCATGGGGTTTCCCCCGGTTTTCTCGGTTAATGTGCCTTTCGGCCCTGGTGCCATGACGTTGCGACCCATTGGACCGTGACGCAACTGCCCCGGCACTTTCACTTCCGTGAGGTGCTCGGAAAATGGCACGCGAAGTCATCCGCATAGCGAATGCTGTTCAATCCTACCGTATTCATCACTGGGATTCGGCTTTCAGAAGGTGCGCAATGACAAAATTCAGCTTGTGATTGCTCACTTTTTATCCACAGGGTGTACGCGCTCTCCGTGTTTTCCACAGATTCAAGCATGCTCATGCATACAGACGATTTTTAAAGAGACCATGGTCTATGGCGATATTTCCTGATCTTCGCAAGATGCTGACAGACATAGGAGTGGTGGCATTCGTCGTTTTCGGACTTCTAGTCCAACCAACATTTGGTGCCGCTCCGCCCCATTCCGCTTCGCAGTGGCACCAGCCTTTCAGAGGCGGCTTCACCTTGGTTAAAGCTTTTAACCCGCCGGATAGACCCTGGCTGAGTGGATCTCGGGGAGTATGGCTCAACCTCCATAACCCACAAGGAACAATCGAATCACCATGCGACGGCAGGGTGATCTACAGCGCCGAGCTCGCTGGTCGAAAGGTTCTTTCAATTGACTGCGGCGGGATCCATTCGACTTTCGAACCGGTGGTTACCACTCTGCACACCGGCCAACACGTGACACGTGGAGAGCAAATTGCGTCAGTTCCTCCCCTAGGGAGCGAATGGACAAGCACATCTATTCGAGAGGGAGAGATTCACTGGGGCGCGAAAGTCTCGCGCACTCGATATATCAACCCATTGCGAATGCTCACTGGGCACCCCAGACTTAAAACCCTTTGAACACACTAGGCACGAGGGTGCGCTTGTCGATAAATCGCACTCAGACGCTGGGCATCAACATGCGTATACCTCTGCGTCGTCTGAAGTGAGGAATGCCCAAGCATTTCTTGCACCGCCCGAAGATCGGCTCCCCCACCCAAAATATGCGTTGCCGCGGTATGCCGAAGGGCGTGAGGTGCAATATCTCGAACCCCGGCACGTGCGCACATGCGGTGGAGCATTCCTCGGATTACGCGCGGGTCGATGCGTTTACCTTTGTCTCCAACAAAGAGTGCCTTCCCTGCTTCTGGATGGGCAAGCTCTTGCCTTGGCCCATTGAGCCAACGCTGAAGGGCGTTGAGACAAGTTCGAGTAAACGGAACAATGCGTTCCTTGTTTCCTTTACCGATCACGCGAAGGGTCATTCCCTGTTGATCAACCGAAGTCGTATCCAAGGAGCAGACTTCGCTCACACGTATTCCAGTTGCGTAAATGGTCTCCAGAATTGCCCAATCTCGTACTGTTGCCGGTGAGGGATCATCACTAGCTTGGAGCGCAGCACATGCAAGGAGGCGTTCAGTGTCAGAAACTGTTTGGACCTGAGGAAGCTTCTGATCGCCGCGAGCGCTGGTCACGAGCAGCCCAGGATCAGTTGTGAGATAACCCCGGCGGTGCGCCCACGCCGTGAATGAGCGTATCGAGGCAGTCTTACGTGACACAGTTGACCGCGAGTTCCCCTTGCGAAGTTCATCTGCAAGCCACATACGAATTGCGCGCAAGGTAACGACGTCATTGACGTTTTCTACTGTGATCTCTTCAGTACCGGAATCTTGAAGAAATGAATGCAGGTCTGCGGTATAGGCACGCAAGGTATGCGGAGAAAATGCGGCATTAGCGCGCAGGTAGGTTTCCCACGCCTCCAGCAGTCGTTCCTCCATACCGTGCAGTTTAGCGATGAGGGGTTTTACTTCGGTGCCAGCCGCGCTCATCGTTTGCGACATAACCTTCCAATTGAAGCCGCACAAGCGCAATCTTCACGCTTTCCTCATCCAGACCAGCAGCAACTGCCGCTCTTTCAATCGTCATTGAACGCCTCTGCGGAAGCGCCTCAAATACTCTGCGCATCAGCGGTTCGAGCGCATCGATCCCATCATCGGGAGCTGTTGGGTCCCCAAAGAGTGGCATTTGGTTTTCTTCAGGAAGCTTCTCCCCAATCATGTCGATGATATCTGCCCAATCGCGAACGATTATCCCGCCATTACGTAACAGTTCATGGACGCCTCGTGAAGCCTCTGCATAGACCGAACCGGGAACTCCGCCAACGGGGGTCCCCATCTCAAGTGCCCAACGCGCAGTTGCTAGTGCACCCGAGCGTGGCGAAGCCTCGACGACGACAACCCCAGCGGCAGCTGCAGCGATCAGGCGGTTCCTCCCTAAGAAGCGCCATTTAGCGGGCCGGAAAGTGCACGGGACTTCGGATACTAACGCCCCTCCGCACCTCAGAATCGCACGAAAAAGATCGCTATTGCTGGCTGGGTAGAGGTTTCCTAACCCGCCAGCCATGTAGGCGCAGGTCTGGCCTCGAACATTAACGCTTCCCTGGTGTACCGCGGTATCTATTCCTATTGCTCCGCCCGAGATTGTCCCATACCCACGATGAGAAAGCTCCGAAGCCAGTTCACCAGCTACTTCGTTTCCATAGTGCGATGAGGCGCGAGCGCCAACGATTGCGATAGAGGGGGACTTCGGCATCTCTCCAATGACCCAGAGTATTCGAGGCTGCCCCTCCCCTAGTTTTTCAAACCCACGTGGCCAGTCAGGATCACTCGGAAGAACAAGACGCCCACCGATTTTATTCAAGATTTCCAATTCAACGTGTGGATTCGCAGCCAAAGCGCGCGGTCGCCAGCGCTTCCAGCAGGAACGAAATACTTCTTCCTCATTTCTCAAGCACTGAGGGATTACGGGCGCCGGAGCTAAAATCCAGGATTTTGCTTCCTCGTCTCCCAAACGCTGTCGTAAAAGATCAAGGTGCATATCCGATGGTTCGCTCACGCTATTCCACCAGATTTCGTCGAGTAGTTCGGGTGTCTTATCCGATTCCATAGTTCTCCCCTCCTTGCCTGAGCTGGAGAGCAGCAGAGAACTCATCCAGTCCAATCGAGTTTTTTCCCGAATAATCTGCGCAGGTCCACATGAGTCGCAGTAAGCGATCCGCTCCCCTCATTGAGAGCTGTCCTCGATCAACTGAGCGATCGATCATGCTCAGGATGTGATCCGAAGGTGGGTGAAGCGATCGAATCCACGAGCCCGCAACATCCCGATTCAGTCGCCATTGAGTGTCTTTGAGCCGATGAGCAGCTCGTTCACGCGCTTCACAGACCTTGTCTTTGAGTGAATGTGAGGTGAAGTGAGATGCACAAGCAAGATCAGCCTGGCTGGGAACACGCATTGACAGTGTGATGTCGATGCGATCAATCAGAGGTCCCGAAAGACGTGCCAGATAACGCCTCCTTTGGATGGAAGAACAGGAACACGAACGGATTCGTCCGCCCAGGTGCCCACACGGACAGGGATTTGTTGCCATCACCAATTGGAAAGAAGCCGGGTAACGCGCCGTATGGCCTGAACGCTGGATACGCACCCACCCCGACTCCAGTGGTTGCCGAAGAGAATCCAGAACTGCCGGCGCAAATTCTGTCGCTTCATCAAGAAACAGAATTCCTGCATGTGCCAACGAAGCGGCACCTGGGCGGATGAGACCGCTGCCTCCACCGACCATTGCAGGGATCGACATCGAGTGATGCGGAGCTTGAAATGGAGGTTCTGTCAGCAATTCTCCGCTACTCAGGTCCCCGGCGATCGAATGAATAGCGCTAGCGGTTAAGGCATCGCTCTGCTCGAGCTTAGGAAGGATTGAAGGGAGTCTGGAAGCCATCATCGTCTTCCCGCTTCCAGGTTCCCCGATCATCATGAGATGATGGCCGCCCGAGGCCGCGATGGCGACAGCCTCGATGGCGCAGTTGTGTCCGCGTACTTGAGAAAAGTCGCTCGCTCCCCCACTTCGCATTTTTTCTTCCGCGGTGTTTTTATGCACCGATTCTTCAGCGACTCGCCCAAGTACTGGCGCTCGTTTTGCCTGCCCACCGAATGCCTGGACAAAGTCCGCGAGGTGCGCGAATGCGCACACTTCTATCCCTGGAACGAGTTGGGCTTCATTCCGTGCCTCAAGAGGAACGAATACTCGGGTAATACCCGATCGTCGCGCCGAAATTACCGCAGGCAGAATCCCCGGAAGAGTATGCAGACTGCCATCCAAAGCAAGTTCACCAATGAAGACTTCACCTGCAACTCCGGTACTTCGGATCTTAGAAGTCGCCAGAAGTATCGAGGCGGCAATGGAGAAATCAAATCCGGAACCCGATTTTGGTAGCCCAGCGGGAGAAAGTCCGACCGTCACGTGTCGGTCGAGAACTTCCAACTCACAAGCCTGGAGCGCTGAGCGAACACGATCGCGCGATTCTCTTAAGGATGCATCCGGAAGCCCGACTAGAGTGAAATTCACTAACCCGCGACCCACGTGCGTTTCAACGTCGACGATATTTCCATCTAGGCCCACCAGAGCAATTGCGCGAGTACGCGCAAGCGAAGAAGTCATGCGATCCCCCTGAGCCATTCGATCTTCGGGGGATATCGCAAGAAATCTACAGTTCCGCCTTCTCGCAGTTCTTGTCCGCAGGCTCTAGGCACCGTCAACGCGATAATGTCGATACGCAGTTTTGAGAAGAACCTGCGCTGGCGAGCCCACTGGGCCGCAAGCCGGCGAAGTTTCAGCACCTTCCGTGTATCAATTGATTCGAGTGCGCTGCCGTAGCCGCTACCGACGCGAGTGCGAACCTCGACAACGACTGCGGTATTTCCTTCGCGAGCAAGAATGTCGAGCTCTCCACGGTTTGAGTCGCGCCAATTCCGTTCAAGAACCTCTAGTCCTTGTTCTTCAATGAAACGACAAGCATAGTCTTCCCCCGCTTGACCGAGGTATTTTCTGTAGTCCAACACAGCTCCTTCCCACTGAAGGAAGGATGACAAAACAGGGATTACAGGGAAGTGCTCACATGAAATTCTGTGGAAAACACCGATGAGGTGTCAGCCCTGTGGACAATACGCCCACCGAGACAACGAGATGCTCAGCAGACAATGAAGCACGCATCGGATGACCCGACACGTGCTTTCCTCTAGCAACACCAACTTAAGCGAGAGGTAGCTCAGGCTTATTGAGTTCCTCGACGTTGACATCCTTGTAGGTAACGACGCGCACTGAGTGTACGAACCGTGAGGAACGGTAAATATCCCAGACCCACGCATCGGTCAGGGTCAATTCAAAAAAGATATCCCCGCCAACGGGACGAGCCTGCACATCGACGTGGTTACACAGGTAGAAGCGGCGCTCAGTTTCGACGACATACTTGAACAAACCAATGACATCGCGATATTCGCGAAACAGTTCAAGTTCGAGGTTGTTTTCATACGATTCGATATCGCCAGCCATGATCGCCTCCTGTGTTGCTCCCAGTATCTTAGAGCGCGACCGAGTAATTCAGCTTTCGACACCCGGAAGCCGCCATGAGCGCCGGTGAAGCTCCGAGGGCCCCAAACGCTTCAAAGCATCGACATGAGCGGCCGAAGAATAGCCTTTGTTCGATGCCCATCCATATCCCGGGTCCTCGTATTCTTCCATCAAGCGATCGCGAAAAACTTTCGCAGCAACTGAAGCAGCAGAGACCGTCGCACACGATGCATCCGCCTTAACACGAGTAAGAACCTTTGGTGTGGAGACTGCGGGATAAAGCGGACCATCAAGATCATCAAATAGATCCGGAGAATCGCTGAGCCAATCGTGGCTTCCATCCAAAATGACAAGATCTGCTTGAAAACCACGATCGGATGCGGCCTTCAAAGCACGCCGTCCGGCAAGTCGAAGCGCAGCGATAATTCCAAAACGATCGATCTCATCATTGCTTGCCTGACCAATTTGAATGCAGGGACTCCACTGAAAAACAGGCTCGAATAATGCCTCGCGGGCGCGAAGAGTGAGCATCTTCGAATCAGCAAGCCCCGGAAGAACTGGAATCCCGGTAGGAGGCGCAAAAGCCAAGCCAACGCATACCGGACCGGCAAGAGATCCGCGTCCAACCTCGTCCATGCCGGCGACCACGCCGAAACTGCCTTGGAGCTCTTCTTCCCACTCACGGGTGGGAGTAATTTTCGATGAGCGCCTCGGGGCTTCTGCGCGGCTCGAGGAAGTCTGCGTGGAAGCGTTCATTTGGCATCGGGGACGTCAGCGAAGACCGAACGATCCCCCAACCAACTGAGACGGTTGCTTGGCCAAATTACTGCGAAAGCACGCCCGACTACTGCACTTTCAGGCACGTATGGGGTTTGCCCATTCCCCATGTGATAGCGAGAATCCGCAGAATTTGAACGATTATCTCCCATAACCCACAGAGAGCCTTCAGGAACAGTGATGTCGAAAGTTATTGACGAGGCCGCACCCTGGTTGGCAATGTAGGGCTCGGTGATCGTGACGCCATTGACCTGAAGCTTGCCATCTGCCGTACAGCAAGTCACGTGATCGCCGCCTAGACCGATCACTCGCTTCACTAAGGTTTGTTCTCCACCTGCCGGAAGCAATCCAGTAAATTCAGCCACTTTTCGCAAAGGCGAAGAGCTATCTGTTTCGCTCTTGGCAAGCCATCCCAACGTGTCATCAAAAACGACAACGTCTCCGCGCTTGATGTCTCCCGTAAAGTGGGAAATACGAGATACAGCGATGCGGTCTTTTTCAACCAGAGTATTACGCATCGATGCAGAAGGAATCCAAAAGACCTGTACAAGGAAGGCGCGGAGAAGCGAAGAGATCACCAAGGCGCAGACGATAATAACCGCAAGCTCACGCAGCCAATTGAAGGGGTTCTTCCGTGCCCGGCGTTCTTCGCGCTCAATGTCCTTAATCGAAGGGCCGTGAGCGACCGGCATTCGGACGGCTCTCCCACGTGCACCTGATCGACTCATAAACAGATCCCTTTCCTATGTCTACCGTAAATTCTCACACGTATGCGAAAACCCGGCATCCTTAAGGATACCGGGCTTATATCGCGAGCGAGTGTCACTCGGCAGATCCGGAGCGGTGCTCCTTGATCTTTGCGGCCTTACCGTGGCGCTCACGCAGGTAGTAGAGCTTTGCGCGGCGCACATCACCCTTGACGACAACTTCGATCTTGTCGATCGTCGGTGCGTGCAGGGGGAAGGTACGCTCAACACCGACACCGAAGGAAACCTTGCGGACGGTGAAAGTTTCGGAAACACCGTGGCCACGGCGTGCAATAACAACGCCCTGGAAAACCTGGATACGTGAGCGGTTACCTTCGATAACCTTCACGTGAACCTTAACGGTATCGCCTGCACGGAAAGCAGGGATGTCTTCGCGCAGCGATGCTGCATCGACGGCGTCCAGCTTTTGCATTTTCACTCCTTGACGCTTCTGCCGCAGGTCAGTCACGTCTTTTCGGCAGGTCAAGCCTGCGTTTCTTCATGTATCTGCATGATCCGGCGGCCCCCCACGGCAGGCTACGCCACACACAGACCGTATAATTTTGCCACAGCTCAGGTACTAAAGAACACCCCGAAAGCCCAGAAGTGTGAGCACCAAGCGGTGATTTCGCTAACTCTCCAGGGGGCGAATCATGACGACGTCGGTGGCCTCGGTATTGGCACTCAAACGGAAACGACGTCTTCCTGCCTTTTTAAAACCATGCTTGCGATAAAAACGTTGTGCGCGTTCGTTATAGATGTGTGTTCCTAAAACGATTTGGCTTGCGCCTTCTTCTCTGGCGCTACGAATCGTATGTTCCAGAATTGCTCCAGCAATTCCAGTTCCATGAGCCTCTTCGCGCACATAGCACTTCGAAAGATAGGCAGCATGATCATCCAAGGGATACTTGCCATTTCCACGCGGCATTTCTTTCGGACTATGCAAGAAAATCAAGGTGTAGGCAAGCAGCTGGCCTTCACTCTCCGCAAGGAAACAGCGCGCATTGGGATCAGCAAGATATTCCTCAAAAACCTGAGGATTCAACCCATCAGAAATAAAAGCCTGGACATCTTCCTCAGGAATAAAGTCCGGAGGGGCCATGGGGAAAGTGAGGCTCGCAAGCTCACTGATGCGCTCGGCCTCGTCAGGGCGCGCAGCACGAATCTCAACGGGCGCAACGCGATCCTCACGCATCAGCACACCGTTTTCCGCCAGAATTTCTCTGTCCCGGGTACTCAGCTGATCAGCTGAAGAGTGCGCTATACGGGCAACGATATCCGGACGTCGTTGCGCTGTTCGCTCAAGACTGCGATCTAAACGCCAACGATCGATCTTTGCGTGGTCCCCGGACATCAATACATCGGGAACCTCGTGCCCGCGCCATTCTTGTGGCTTCGTGTAAACCGGGTATTCCAAGAGACCAATACCGCTGTGGGATTCTTCAACCAGAGAATCGGGGTTCCCAATCACTCCGTCAATCAACCGACCAACAGCTTCAGCCAAGACCAAGGCTGCCACTTCCCCACCGTTGAGGACGTAGTCCCCAATGGAGAATTCTTCAACGACGACACCTCGGTTACGGTAGTGATCAGCAACGCGCTGATCAATGCCCTCGTATCGTCCGCACGCAACGATGATTCGGTCGAAATGTGAAAGTTCCTCAGCTTTTTTCTGGTTAAAGGGGATTCCCGAAGGTGTGGGGATGGCTAGAACGCACTTTCCAGGCTCTGTTCCGATGACGGTGTCCAGCGCCTCCCCCCAGACATCAGGCCTCATGACCATACCCGCACCCCCACCATACGGGGTGTCATCAACCGTTCGATGACGATCATGAGTCCATGAACGCAGGTCATGAACGTGAATGTCCAGCTGGCCGCTTTGACGGGCCTTCCCCATGAGAGAGAGGTCAAGAGCGGCAAAGTACTGCGGGAAAATGCTCAGCAGATCGATACGCATAGGCTTTCTCTTCCTCAGCGGGCCTCAATGGCCTGATCATCAAAAAGCCCGGGGAGCGGCTCGATCGTCACAGTACCGTTTGGGATGTCAACCGTAGGGACAAGTTGATGGACGAAAGGAACCATGACAGTGCCTGCGGAGGTCTTTACTAAGAGGAGATCCTGAGCAGCTCCCATTTGGAGCCCTTGAACCACGCCCAGTTCATTCCCCTGAGGATCAACTGCGCGCAGGCCCTTGAGCTGGTGCGGATACCACGCATCTTCTTCTTCCCTCTCGTCGACAAGCAGACGAGCGCCGCGCAGTGCTTCGGCGTCCTCGCGGCTTGAAACCTCGTCAAAAAGGGCAATCACACGATCTTTTTGCTGACGAATTGAAGAAAGCGTGAGCTTAGGGAACTGCGCATTCGAGGTCGAGAAGCTTTCTCCAGGGGTAAAAAGCTGCGGATCGTCGCTTCGAATATCCACAATGACTTCCCCACGCAGTCCGTGTGCGGGTCCGATCTGTGCTGCCGTCATGAGCATGGGATGAATCCTTTTCGGGGGTATGCCAAACGGGGACCTGTTTAAGTCAGGTCCCCGTTTGAGATCACTAAGTTGTCACTCGCGGTCGGTGTCAACGACATCAACGCGGACATTTCCCCGGGGAGAAAGCGCGTTCATTACCGTGCGCAGCGCACGGGCCGTACGACCTCCGCGGCCGATGACACGCCCCAGATCCTCAGGGTTCACACGAACCTCAAGCATCTGCCCACGACGCATATTGCGAGAAGAAACCCGCACGTCTTCGGGGTGATCAACGATTCCGCTGACCAGGTGTTCGAGTGCATCAGCGAGCATGATCAGGCTTCCTCGCCGGCTTCTTCAGCCTTGGGCTCTTCTGCAGCTTCTTCAGCGGCAGCAGCCTGTGCGGCTTCCTCTTCAGCCTTGCGAGCAGCTTCTTCCTCAGCCTTCTTGGCGGAGGCGTCTGCCTTACGCTTCTCAGCAGCGGCTTCGGCGTCCTTGATCGCCTGAGCAGCAGCGGCTGCCTTGTCGGCATCTGCGTACTGCACGCGGGACACTGCGTCTGCCTTGCCATTGAAGCGAGCGATGTCACCGGTCAGGACCAGCAGGTTACGAACCTGGTCCGAAGGCTGTGCGCCAACGCCGAGCCAGTACTGAACACGGTCAGACTTGATCTCGATGGTCGAGGGGTTCGGGGTCGGATCATACAGACCGACCTCTTCGATGACGCGTCCGTCACGCTTCTTGCGCGAGTCAACGACAACGACACGGTAAACGGGTGCATGGATCTTGCCCATGCGCTTCAAACGAATGCGAACTGCCACTGTTGTGGTCACTCCTGTTTCAAATCGGTGTGGAATAGACATACGTCAGGTAGGGAAACACAGACGATGATTATCCCGGGACGCGACGAACTCAGATGAGAGGGCTCTTCGCACGTCGAGTACAGCGATTAATTATGCCAGTTTTAGCTGGTGTTTCCAAGCCAATCGGCGCCAGACTGAGCCAATTCACGGTGGTCTTGGTCACCGCTTGCGCGAAGAGGTCGAAGAAAGCGCGACAAGCTTTCCGCCTCGGCACACCCAAAGGGGTGCAAGAAGCGCATCAATATCGTCGGGACAAGCGGAGTATCCGACAAGATCAGCGCTTCCTCCAAGGAGTCCTTCGCCAATTCCCAGATAGCGGCGCGTTTCCAGCGTTGCCCTTTGAAGAATTTCACGAGGCCTCAATCCAAGTTCACCCCAGGCACGCAGTTCCGCAAGAATACTTCCGGGTTGTTGGTAGCCGCCCGTATCACTTGCAGGTAAGACCGTAATTCCAGAGTCGAAGAGCTCTTGAGCTTGCTCGTATCTGCGTTGCCACAGCGTATTCATTGTCGCTGAATATCGGGGATATTTACGTGCCGCCTGCTCAGAAAAATCCTTGAACAATTCACGCTGAAGCATGGTGACAGATACCGCGATCCCGCGTTTTTTCGCTTCGTCAATCTGATCTTTATCCATGCCACTGGCATGTTCAATATCATCAACGCCTGCTTCAATGAGGTCATCAATAACGCGCGAGGAAAAGGCATGAACCGCCACGCGACCTCCGGCCTCGTGGACTCCGGCGACGGCGTCGATAAGAATTTCGCGGGGCCACAGGGGCTCAAGATCGGCCTGCGCTCCCCCACTACGGTCAATCCAGTCGCCAACGATCTTCACCCACCCGTCACCGCGGGCACACTCTTCACGCGCAATATCTGGCAACTCACGAACATCGCTGATCTCGCGCGCAAGACCTCGGATATACCTCATTGGCCTAGCGATATGACGACCACACCGAATGAGAGTTGGATATTGGGGCTCATCACTGACCCACGAAGTGTCAACGGGAGATCCACAATCGCGTAGAAGAGTCACCCCCGCATGAAGCATGGCATCAAGTTGCTCACGCTGCTGAGCGCGGCCAAGAGACATCGCAGCTGCACCGACACCGATGTGACAGTGAACATCTGCGAAAGCGGGTGCAGCCCACCCACTCAGAACTTGCGAATAGGCAGGAATCTCATCGACGGGCGAGATTACTGGAGTTAAATTCCACTGACCACTGACCCATCCTGAATCAGTAAAAAGATGCCCGTCGAAATACATCAGCCTCGGCCGAGCATACGTCGGATATCTTCGGGAAGATCATCCAAGGTCGGGCGCGGCGCATTGGGGGCCTGCGTGGGTGTTTCAGTGACACCAAAGGCGGATCCCGCCGGGGCTGAAGGACGCTGCTCACGAGGAAGCATCGCCTCCAATTCCTGCTGACGACGCTTCGCCGGGTTACCACTTCGCGCCTTCTTCGCAACACGTGCGCGCTGAGCACGATCCTTACGCGCCTGCGCCTTTTGCTTCGCCTTACCGCCACTACCGGGCATCGAACCAAATCCGGGCATTCCTCCCGGACCCATCTGTCCCATCTGCCCCATCATGGTCTTTGCGGCCTCAAAACGCTTGACCAGGTTATTGACCTCAGCGACCGTCACGCCTGAACCACGGGCGATGCGCGAGCGACGAGAGCCATTGAGAATCGAAACATCAGCACGCTCAGCGGGAGTCATTGAACGGACAATCGCTTCGACGCGATTCACTTCGCGCTCATCGAAGTTCTCAAGCTGATCACGCATCTGAGCCATTCCGGGAATCATGCCCAGAACCTTCTTCATTGACCCGAGCTTGCGGACCTGCTGAAGCTGGTTGAGGAAGTCATCAAGCGTGAGCTCACCAGACATGGCCTTCTTGGCCATCTTCTCAGCTTCTTCTGCATCCAAGCGCTTTTCGGCTTGCTCGATGAGCGTCATGATGTCGCCCATATCGAGGATCCGAGATGCCATACGGTCCGCATGGAAACGCTCGAAGTCATCCAAACCTTCACCCGTCGAGGCAAAGAGGATCGGGGCCCCTGTTACGCCGCGCACGGAAAGGGCGGCACCGCCTCGGGAGTCACCATCAAGCTTGGAAAGCACGACACCGGTGAAACCAACACCGTCACGGAATGCGGTCGCGGTATTGACCGCGTCCTGACCGATCATCGCGTCAAGGACAAACATGACTTCGTGCGGATTGACGGCCTGGCGAATAGCAATCGCCTGATCCATCATCTCTTGATCGACGCCCAAACGACCCGCGGTATCGACAATCACAACATCAATGCCGTGAGTGATCGCGTAATCCAAACCGGAACGTGCCACTTGAACCGGATCACCAACACCGTTACCCGGTTCGGGTGCCCACACCTGTACGCCCGCGCGCTCACCGACAATTTGAAGCTGGCCGACAGCATTGGGACGCTGAAGGTCAGAGGCGACAAGCAGAACGCTCTTTCCCTCTTCACGCAGCCACTTACCAAGCTTTCCGGCCAAAGTCGTCTTACCGGCACCCTGCAGACCTGCGAGCATGAAAACTGTCGGGCCTCGCTGAGCAAAATGCAGCTCTCGGGTTTCGCCACCCAGGATCTCAACAAGTTCATCGTGAACAATGCGGACAACCTGCTGGCCGGGGTTAAGCGCGCGGGAACGAGCCGCTCCATACGCCTTCTCGCGAACCTGAGTGGTGAACTGGCGAACGACAGGAAGGGCAACGTCAGCATCGATCAGGGCACGACGAATCTCGCTAATAGTCTGATCGACATCAGATTCCGTCAAAACTCCGCGCGAACGGAGCCTCTTAAAAGACGCGGTCAAACGATCAGAAAGATCCGAGAAAGCCACTGTGACTACTCCTCACGAGCACAATTTCTAAATAACTAAATGTTAAGAGTAGTGGGTTTTAGCCCACGATTGCATCAACAAAGGACTGCGGATCGAAGGGGGCAAGATCATCCGGCCCCTCCCCAAGTCCCACAAACTTGACGGGGACACCCAATGTTCGCTGGACTGAAACAACAATTCCGCCCTTAGCTGAGCCATCCAGCTTGGACAGCACAATACCTGTTACTCCAGCGACCTCAGCGAAAACTTCGGCCTGTCGAAGACCGTTTTGACCGGTCGTCGCGTCCAGAACCAGAAGGACTTCGCTGACTGGTGCACGCTTTTCCATCACGCGCTTGACCTTACCCAGCTCGTCCATGAGCGCAGACTTTGTTTGAAGTCGGCCCGCGGTATCGACCATGACGATGTCACAGCCCCGTCGAATGCCTTCTTCAACCGATTCAAATGCAACGGATGCCGGGTCAGCACCCTCACGATCAGAACGGACAACATCAACGCCGACGCGACTTCCCCAAGTCTCAAGCTGCTCAGCAGCAGCAGCGCGGAAAGTATCCGCCGCGCCCAGCAGAACCTCGTGTCCTTCGGCGCGGAAAATACGTGCCATTTTTCCAGTGGTTGTCGTCTTTCCAGTTCCGTTCACGCCAACCATCAAGATAGTCGCGGGAACCTGAACGCCGTCAACATCTCGAACCGCTAAGTTCACAGAGCGATCCATATTGGGATCGACAAGCTTGAGCAGTTCTTCACGCAAAAGATCTCGAACAACCTGCGGATCTGAAGTGTTCTCAACCTTGACTCGCGTGTGAAGGGCTTCCATCAACTCATCGGTTGCTTCCAAGCCCAAATCTGCGACCAGAAGAGAATCTTCCATCTCTTCCCAATCCGCAGCTGATAGATCGCCGCGAGAGAGCAAAGAAAGAAGGGATTTACCCAAAGCTCCCGAGCGTGCCAAGCGTGCACGAAGACGTCCCATTCGTGAAGGAATGGATTCGGGGACCTCAACAGAAGTGGTTTGCGGGCGTTCCTCGTCAATTCCCGAGGCCGGGGTTTCCTCCTGCAAAGAGACTTGCTCGGCATGAGGGGCGCCAGCCTCGGAGTGGTCAGCAGTTTGCGCTGTAGGACCATCTCGGGAACGCTGCGCGCCTTCGGCTTCACTTTCCTGAGCTTGCGGAAGCGAAGCCTCTACGACAACGGAGGTCGATGGGGGCACTTCACTGTGTGTGCGTGATGACTTGAGTGAACGCACAACAAACGAAACAACCGCGACAAGAACGACAATGACGCCCACCAAAATGATGGGGGCCACGGGGTTATGAATAAAGTCCATGACAGCCTGCATAGGTCAATCTTCCCTTAGTGCGCTTCTCTTATGCATCTTTCGAGGTATCGGCCTCAGTTGGGGCGGGCTTCGCGTGTGCCCCACGCCTGGTAGCGATATCTTCAATGCGCTCAGTCATTGCTTCAACGGCTTCGAAACCTGGAAGGCCATCGGCCACCATGTACCCACGAGAGCCCTTTGAGGATTCAAGGACAGCGTTCATGTTCTCTTCACGAACACTAATTTGCGGGATCTGGGTGGGGACCTCTTGCCCGGACTGATTGCGCAGATGGTCTCTCCACTGATCAGCACTTCGCCGGTGCAATGCAAAACCTAAAATGACTGCCGAGGCGATGGCAAGCATGACGATCATCGTGACGATGTAGACCGCAATTCCTTCAATCATGCCTTAACTTTCCCATCCCACACGCGGCTGTGCCAAGTGGACACGGTTTATTCGTTTCAATCATTGAGGCGCTGAGAAACCACACGCGTCACGCCATCTCTCATCGTCACACCATAGAGTGCATCCGCAATCTCCATCGTACGTTTTTGGTGAGTGATGACAATCAGCTGCGAAGTCGCGCGAAGTTCTTTAAATATTTCCAGCAGACGCGACAAATTGATGTCATCCAAAGCCGCTTCGACCTCATCCATCACGTAGAAGGGAGAAGGACGAGCTTTAAAGATTGCAACCAAGAATGCCAAAGCCGCCAGGGAGCGCTCTCCACCCGAAAGCAAAGAGAGCCGTTTGACTTTCTTCCCAGCAGGTCGCGCCTCAATCTCGATCCCCGTATCAAGCATGGAATCAGGATCGGTCAAAACCAGACGTCCCTCTCCCCCGGGGAAAAGAACACTAAAAACATGCTCAAAGTGGCGCGCGGTGTCCGCCCATGCTTCCTCAAATGCTTCCTGGACCAAGCGATCAACATCGTCGATGATCGTCAACAGATCAGACTTAGATTTCTTCAGATCCTGTACCTGGGCAACTAAAAACTCATGACGTTTGGCAAGCGCTGCATGTTCTTCCAAGGCCAGCGGATTGACGCGCCCAAGTTTTTCAAGCTCTTTCAGTGCTTGATCAAGGGTACGAACCTGCTCTTCACGAACATAGGGTCGAGCAGGGATATCAGCATCGTCTTCTGCCTCGACATCTGATTCTGCGGATTCTTCACTCAAAACAGGAACGAGATTGTGCGGACCGTAGTGCTCAATCAGTTCATCGCCTTCTAAAGAGAGCTCCTCCATGGCACGCGTCTCTAGTTGTTCGACCCGCATGCGCAATTCGGCACGCAGAATCTCAGCTTGCTGCGAGGCTAAAGTAAGCTGCGAGATTTGCGAACGAACGTCATCAAGTTCGCGACGTACGGCAGTCAGTTTCTCCGAATCAGCCTTTCGCGATTCTTCAATCGCATCACGGCGAGCCTTTGCGGAGGCAACCGCGCTCTGAGCGCGAGCATAACCCTTCTGTGCTTCCTCCAAGACTGCTTGAGCGCGTGACAGTTCACGCCGACGGCGTTCTTCCCGCCGCTGATAAGCAATGCGTTCTTCACGACTTCGTGCGGCGGCTTGGCGAAGGTTTCGCGCTCTGGACGCGGCGCCTCGTGACTCTTCTTCTGCAGCTCGTAAAGCCAAGCGCGCCTGGGTTTCTTCATCGCGGGCTGCACGTGCGGCTGCCGCACACTCTTCGGCGTGACGGCTAGCGGCCTCAAGATCAACATCGGGTGCCTCGAGGGCTGAGTTTTTCAGCCGTTCCTGCGCATTCTCATGAGATTCGCGCGCCTGCTCCAACTGTTCTTGCGCGCGTTTGAGGGTTTCCTCGGCGCGAGTCGTCTCAGCGCGGGCGGCTCGAAGGGCACTGTGAACGCGCGCGGCTTCCTGCGCAATCTTTGCTTGACGCGCATCTTCTTCACGAAGGGTCTTCAGAGCCTGATTTGCGCCGCGAACTGCCAAGTCGAGCGCGGCGTTGGCACGTGTCAGTTCGTCTTGGACACGTCGTTCTTCCTCCATAGCTGCGCTTGCGGCAGCAGCTGCTTCCTCATATTGCGCGCGAAGTGCAAGTGGTGACGCGCTTTCTTCGCCTGCAACCAACATGGATGTCCGTGAGAGAACATCTCCCTGAGTCGTGGCAACGCGTTCGACTTCTGGGTGTGTCAAGGCTTGGCGAGCTTCCTCCAGAGTCTCACAGACCCATGAACCCACGAGAAGAGCATCGACAAGCCCATCGAATGCTGTCGAAGTGACAAGATCCTTTGCCCATGCACCTGCAAGGCCATCAAGTTTCGGCGCTTTTTGAGAATTCGAGGCATCGTCGATGAGAAGACGCACTTGTCCCTGAGCCTTTTGACGTGCATCGGCAGCGGTCTGCCACGCATGTTCTGGGGTATCGATGACCAGGGCATCGGCAAAAGGAGAAAGCAATTGGGCGATTGCGTTTTCATAGCCAGCACGGATGTGAAGTGCGCTGGGGAGATCACCCTTCGCACCGGGAGCATTCATATACGAGGCGGTGCCATCACTTGGAGTAAGCGTTTGGGCAAGCGCGTCGCGGCGCGCTTCCCAGCGTGCGCGTTCTGCCCGGGCATCACGTTCTCGCGCCAGAAGTTCATCGACCTTTTCGCGCGCTTCCTCCCGCTTCGCTTGTGCGATATTCAGGGCTTTCGAGGCAGTTGAATCGTTTTGGGGATCGCTTTCCGAATAGGCTTCGGCCTCACGCGCAGCTTGAGCCTCACGCTCTCGTGCCGCATCCAGTTGATGCGCCGCGCGTTGTGCTTCCGATTGCGCAGCATCCAGACGTGACGCAGCCGAGGCGACCCCAGCACTCAGTCGCGCACTTGCCTCGCGATAATCAGCAAGCAGACGATTCGCTTGCGCAAGGGCACGCTGGGCCTCGTCATCACGTTTTTCAGCTTCACCACGTTGCCTCAGTGCCTGATCGACGCGTTCTGAAGCACTTTGCACGCGCTGAAGGATCTGTGCGTCCTCATGGCTTGCTGCCTGCGCACGTTCATCCAAAGAAGCTGGGTCTTCACTTTGAGGTGCCAACTCTGGCTGAGAATGCGTCAATACTCGTTCGCGAGCAATCGTCATTGTCGCATTGAGGCGTTCAGCGATTGCGGTAAGAGCTTGCCATTCCTCCATCGCTTGCGCGGCATGCGGATGTCGCTCGGCTTCCTCTGTTTCTAACTCACGGATACGCGCTTGTGCACGCGTCTCTTCTTCTTGAAGAGAGGTCAAGCGTTCATGCTGTGTGCCCGCGTCTTCGGAACCTCGACGAAGCTTATCGCGAGCAATCACCAAATCATCAGCAAGCAATCGCGCCTTCGCATCACGTACCCGTGCTTGAATGATCGATGCACGCCGGGCAATCTTTGCCTGACGGGCAAGCGGACGTAATTGACGTTCAATCTCACTGGTTAGATCAAGAACACGAACCAGGTTCTGATCCATATCTGAGAGCTTTCGAAGCGCACGCTCTTTCCGCCTGCGATGCTTGAGCACTCCTGCTGCTTCTTCGATGAAGCCGCGTCGTTCCTCGGGAGTCGAGGACAAAATCGTATCCAGCTGGCCTTGGCCGACAATGACATGCATCTGTCGCCCCATGCCGGTATCCGAAAGGAGCTCTTGAATATCTAAGAGCCTAGCGGGAGTTCCATTAATGGCGTATTCGCTTCCACCCCCGCGAAAAAGCGTGCGCGAAATAGTGACCTCTGAATAGTCAATGGGGAGAAGGCCATCTGAATTGTCAATGGTGAGATCGACTTGAGCCCGCCCCAATGCGGCCCGGCCAGATGTGCCGGCGAAGATCACGTCCGCCATATTGGCACCGCGAAGAGTTTTTGCGCCCTGCTCCCCCATCACCCAAGCAAGAGCATCAACAACATTAGATTTGCCGGAACCATTCGGACCGACAACACAGGTAATCCCCGGTTCGAGGCGAAGAGTCGTTGCGCTGGCGAAGGATTTAAATCCTCTCAGGGACAGGGTTTTCAGGTGCACGAGACCCAGCCTAAAGCTTCCTGAAGATTTTCAGCGGATGATTGATCAATGCGTGCCGCCCTCGAGCATATCGCGGGTAAGTTCCAGCGCTTTGTCGCAATCAGGTCCCTGAGCGCGAACATGAACGTGCTCACCATGACGCACTCCCAAGGACATAATTTCAAGGACAGACGAGGCATCAACATCGTTGATCCAAACCTGAACATCCAAGGATGCGAGTGCACGAACAAGAAGAGCGGCAGGACGTGCATGTAAGCCCGCAGGATCAGTGACAACCATATCGGCTTCGCGAAACTTCATCGATGTATCAAGGGATGAAAGAACATTCGAATTCGCGTCAAGGCTCACGCTAGTGATCTGCCCAAGTTCAGTACGCGCTCTACCCGCCATATCGATCACGCTCTGATAGGCAGCTGCAGCAACTTGGCGAAGTCCCAGTCCACCTCGTGCAGCAACAGCTGCAGCAATTGTGCCCTCGACAAGAGGCGCATTGATACACATGCAGTCTTTTGGTTCGCCTCGGAGTTCAAGGACTGTCTGGGCCACCATAGTTGCTGAGCCAAGGTCACACATCAAAAGAACGCCCCTGCAGCATTCTTCATCACCCGGTTTATGGACCAGCGCTAAAGCGCGATCGAGCGCGTTTTCTACTTTGTGCATGGATGTGCCCAAAGCACCAGTGTCATCTCCAGCCGCGATCTCAAAGTGAACATCAGGTGCCATCTGAGTCGCAAGGTCAACGACTCCCTTTGCCAGTTCGTGACTGTGAGAAATGATCACAAAAGAAACACGCGCCATTGGGTGTCCTATTCTTCAGCGGCAGCGCGCGCTGCCTGCATGATGATGATTGCTGATGAGACGGCACCCGGGTCTAGATGCCCAACGGAACGCTCACCCAGGTAGGATGCACGCCCCTTCAGAGCCTTCATTCCTTCGGTGAGGGTAGCGCCGCGCTGCGCAGCTTGGGCAGCACACGAGAGAACCTCATCAACAGAGGCACTTTTCTCACACGCATCGCGAGCGGCATGAGCGGCAGGAAGCCACGCATCAAGCATGGTCTTATCCCCCGCCTCCGCATTCCCTCGATGGGCAATACCTTCCGCGATGGCCTCGTACAGGAGGGCAATTGTTTCACTCGCGCCAAGGTCAGGGTGCTCTGCAATAGCGCGGCCTCCGCGCAGGAAACCTGTTCCATACAGCGGACCCGAGGCCCCACCAACGTGGGCAAGCAAGGTCTTTGCGACCAGAGTGAGCCCTTCACAGAGGGAGGCCGGAGCCTGCTGTCCTAGAAGGTGACGAACCTCAGAGAATCCACGCGTGATATTGATACCGTGGTCACCGTCACCAATCTGTCGGTCAAGTTCGGTCAGTCGTTCTTCGTCTCGAAGTAATGCCGTGGCACAAAGGTCCATCCATTGCTCGAGCCACTGTGTGTTGATGGTGGTCATTATTCACTCCATGAGGGGGCAAGTGTCGGAGCATCGTAAAGGCTAAGGATATCGGGATTTGCGCGCATAAGTGTGATTGACAGCCCGTCCATATCTGCACTGGTGACGAATCGTCCAACTTTGGTGCGCGCAATATTGATACTTGCGTTTTCTGCGCGTTTATCGACGCCCAGAAGAGCACTTTCAATGTCATTCGGGTCTGCCTGTCCAAGATCGTTGATCAGAATGATCAAGGGATCATTTCCAGGGACAAGTTGTGAAAAAACCTCATCGACGCAGTGTTCAATCACTTCACGTCGATGAGAGAAAGTACGGCGCTGCACTCCCCTCTCGCCATGGATCCCCACTCCCAGTTCAGCCTGCCCAGTGGGGATATCAAAAACGGGAATTCCCTGCTCATCTGAGGGAGCGCGGAAGGTAACGCCGTAGCTAACAATGGATTCACCGATTTGATTGGCGAGCGAGACGAGTTCTTCACTGGTTTGTCCCTGCCAGGCTGCAGCGCCCAGAATTTTTTCATAGAGCACGGTCCCCGCAATTCCGCGAGCGCCTTGAGATACCTTTCGAGTCGCACAATCGTCGCAGACGCGAATGAGCGTGCATTCAAGCCCTGAAGCTTCCGTTAGCTCCGCGGCCAACTCAAAATTCAGCACATCGCCGGTGTAGTTCTTCACCAATGCGACAAACGTGTTAACTCCCAGCTCGATTGCTACCTCTTCCATCAACTGGGCGATGTCAGGTGCTGAGGGTGATGTAAAACGAGGCCCCGTCACGCAGGCATGAAGCATCCCAGGAGCAACAAATCCGGAGTCAAGGGGCTCATGTCCGCCACCGCCACCGGAAATGAGCGCGAGGGCAGGGTGTCCATCTGAGCGGACGGTGATCACAACTTGCGATTCAGTCAACCGTATCTACCCCCTGATCAGGCCATGCCCTTCATAATACCCGTGCACATCCTGAAAATACTAGGGCACTCGACTACACAACTAGGGTGTTCAGGGACGAATATCCATTAATCGCAAAACCTCACCGGCCAGCAAAACCGAACCAAAGACGACAACACCCGTCGCAGGTGCACTTTCATCTCCAGATTCGCCAAGCGTCACCGCGGTCGCGATTGCTTCGAGGATATCTTCTTGAACATCCACGCGGTCGGAGCCAAAAACTTCGCGTGCAATCTGCGCAATTTCTTCTGCAGGCTTTGCACGAGTCCCCGGCATCTGTGTAATAACGATGGAATCAAGATAGGGTTCAACTTCACCGAGAACGCCCTCGATATCCTTATCCCCCATTGCCGAGTACACGCCAACAACTCGCTCGAAGTCAAAGGCCTCGGAAATCGACTCACCCAGAGTGTGCGCACCCGCGGGGTTGTGCGCAGCATCAACGATAATCGTCGGCGAATGGCGCACGACCTGAAGGCGCCCCGGTGATGTGACGCTCAGCATCCCAGCCTCGACAACCTTGGCATCGAGAGCGCGACCTCCCATAAAGGCCTCAACTGCAGCGATAGCAGCTGCCGCATTGCTTGCCTGGTAATCACCGAAGAGAGGGACAAATACATCCTCGTAGACCGCAGCGGGCGTACGTACGGTAATCATCTGCCCGCCCACTCCCAGCTGGCGATCGAGGACTTCATAGTCTCTGCCTTCAAGACGAACAATCGCATCGACCTGGGCGGCACGCTCTTCAATAACGCGAAGAGCTTCTTCTTGTTGCTGAGCAACAATCACGATCTGTCCAGGCTTGATAATCCCTGCTTTTTCTTCCGCAATTTCACGAATTGTCGAGCCCAGCCACTTTTCGTGATCGATAGCGATGGGCATGATGACACCAACGCCGGCATCGATCACATTCGTTGCATCCCAGCGACCACCCATACCAACTTCGACGACGGCAGCATCGACGGGGTGATCAGCAAATGCTGCGAAGGCCATGACAGTAAAGACCTCAAAGAAAGACAGTTTCGTCCCGTCAGTTTCGCCGTGAGCACGGTCGACCATCTCGATGTAGGGTGCAATATCCTCCCACGTGCGAACGAATTCATCGGGAGAAATTGAGTCACCTTCGATCGTGATGCGCTCACGAACATCAACCAGATGCGGCGAGGTAAAGCGACCAGTACGCACGCCAAAGGCGCCCAGTAGCGCATCAATCATGCGCGTTGTTGAGGTCTTGCCATTCGTGCCGGTGATGTGCACGCTGGGATAGCTATTTTGGGGATCTCCCAAGATATCGAGCGTTTCTTTCACACGATCCAAGGTCGGCTGAACCTGATGTTCGGGGACCCTCGCGATGATTTCTTGGTAGATTTCTTCAACTCTCTCGAGGACTGCTGCCGTGTGCGCGGCATCATCAAGGGCCTCGCGGTGCGCATCTTCTGCGCGACGTTCAGCAAGCTCTTCCTCCCAGTCCTCACCCCACTGCGAGTAGTCACCTTCGAGCTCAGCAACAATGGACGGGTCTGGCCCAAGGAGCATGGAGTTCAGAGCCAAAGCTTCCAATGCAAGATCGCGTTCGCTCACTTCTTCTTGCTGATCGTCACTGACCAAGTCTTCCTCATCAGCGCGATCAGCTTCTTCAAGGTAGGGAATGAGATCAGCGGGAATCGTGCCCGGACGCTGCTCTTCTTGCGAAGCGGGAGCGGCTTGCTCTGCTTCGTCATGCGAATGATGCGTGAAGAATGATTCCCCGGTCATGAGTCCTCCCTAGGTTGAGCTGGGCCTATTCTATCGACGAGGTCATGGAGGCGCCGCGTTTGTGGGTGTCGTTGCGTGGATGGGAAGGGGTAGATTTCGCCCAGCTTCGTGCTGGACCGTAGACTTAGAGCACTTAATCGTTAAACGAGGGAGATAGGCGAGGACTCTATGTCTGATTTTCCACAAAGCTCCGGATACCCAGCTCCCCAGGGGCCTCCTCTCATCCCTCAAGGCGGAGCGTATCCCCAACCACAAGCCCCTTATCAGGCTCCTCAAGCTCCGTATGCCGAACCTCCGAAAAACCCCAATTCTAAGGGGCCGATCATCGCGTGGATTGCGGTACTGACCGTTCTTGCGTTGATCCTTGTCTTTTTCTTGTGGCATACGTCCAGCCGCGGCGCGTCACCGTCACCAAGGCCTACTGGCCCTGATCCCTCGTCTTCCTCATCTGTTACTCCCAATCCAAATCCTTCACAGTCCGTCGATGATGGGATCGATGAAGAAACCATTTCGGGAAGCCGTGGAGCTTGCTGGAGTAAGGCTACTCAGTCCAAGAAGGTGGACGCCATCAACGAGATTAAAACAAAGTCAGTGCGCTATAAAGGACAATTCGGCAACGGCGACATGAAGTACACGTATACCGGCACCTTGACCGGCTACGCAAAGGGCTCATCTTCAAAGAGCAGCTTCGAGATCACCTGCAGCGTTGTTCACGCTCAATCAAGTAACACGTTTAATGTTGTAGGAGAAGTGACTCTCACGCCGCTCGCCGATCCCTCACAATCTTCTTCGCCGGCTCCGACACCGACTAGGAAGTTCCACGATGATGACATCGATGAGAAAACATGGATGATCATCTTTGAAAAGTGCTCAAACGCTTCACCGCAGTCTCTTCGTGACGATTACAAAGTCATGGCAGTGTCAATCGATTACCTCAAGAAAACCGAGACATTGAGTAATGGCAATGAAGTTTATGAGCTGACCGGAAAAGTCCATGCAGAACGCAAGCACAAAGAAGATACCGATTTCTCTTCAAGCCTCTTCCAATTGAAGTGCACCGCGACTCATATGAAGGCAGATGATTCATATGACGTGAAGGCAGAGATTGACCCGAATCCGATCCAATGAACGAGGAACTCATGTCTGATTTCTCTCCTACCCCGGGCTACCCGACTGCCCAAGGAAGCCCGCAGTTCCCCCAAGGAAGCCCCCAGTTCCCCCAAGGAAGCGTGTATCCACCGCCTCAGGGAGGCTATCCCTTTCCGCAAACACCGAATCCACTGCCGGAACCTTCAAAGGGCAACATGAAGCTCATTGTCTGGATTTCAGTTGTCTTTGCCCTTCTCGCGGCCGCAGTCTTCTTTGCCTGGCGAGCTTTAACACCGGGAGCATCTCCGACTCCAACCCCGGTATCACCGTCATCGAATGCCACTGCTTCTTCTAACACCGAAGAAAAAGTTGACGACTTCATCGGACAAAGTGTGGTTACTAACTGCAGGATCGGCGTGTTAAACACCTCTCGGTTCCCCAAGTTCGAAGGAATCCGGGCGCTGACGATCAAAGAAATCGGACGCTACGGTGATGTCGGCACCCAATACATGATGACCGGTTTAGTTTCAGGATCAAGCGAATCCAATGCCATAGAAACCTATCGAATGACGTGTACCACTGTTGTGGCAGACGAACCAGCTAAGGTCGAGCTCGGCTTTGTCTTCGATACCACCAGCGTAGAGATTGAGCCCAAGCCTGTTTCAACCCCCGCCGTCTCAGATAGTTCAACTCCGACACCCGTTGTTAAGAAGACGCCATGAGTGATTTCACGCCTTACCCCGAATACCCTTATCCCCAGGGAGCACCACAGTTTCCACAAGGCGGAGCATACCCGCCGTTCCAGGGACAATACCAGCCCCAGCAATCCCCATATCCTGCCGCTCCAAAGCCCCCAGTAAATAGAGGGCCGCTCATGATCTGGGTTGCGATTGTTGCAGTCCTGGCGTTGATTGCCGTCTTTTTCTTGTGGCGCAGTTCCACGCCTCAGGTGGCACCGACTCCTGCGCCGACATCTGCGTCACCTGTTCCAAGCGAATCAACGTCAAGTGCGTCCACGTCGGCTTCTCCAACGAAGAAAAAGACTTCTGCTACGCCGGAACCTACTCGCTTCCCTGGCATCGACTACAACACGGCGATTCTCGTTCAGAATAGCTGCACTGATGCGATTCAACAGAATGTTAACCAGAAGTACGACCGAACCGAAATCAAAGACATGCATAGGTCTGAGACTCCGAATGGAGACATGAATTTCCTTGTTTCGGTCTCCGGATACAAAGGCGATACTCAGTACCTTCTTGAGTGCAAGGTCGCTCACCCGAGGTGGAGTAAAATCTGGGCAACGGAAGAGATCACTGTGCACGAAAATCCCGTCAAATAGGATCCTTCTTTCCGTCATCTGTAGGATGAATAATTCGGTGTCTAACTTCACTCCGGCACCGGGATCCCCAAGCCCTCAACCCTATGGGGGCGAATATGCCCCCAAGGTTTCCTCCCCAAGCTCCATATCCTCAAGGCCAGCATCAGGCCCCACAGGGAGGTTACCAGCCTCAACAAGGACCATATCCGCCTCTGCGCCTCGCTCATCATTCAACAAAGGCCCTCTATACGTGTGGATCGCCGTAGTTGCGGTTCTTGTACTCCTTCTTGCATTCTTCCTGTGGCGTTCTTCGAGCACGAGCGTTTCGCCTGCGCCTACTCCATCTATATCTTCCCCCGCACCCGTTCCCCCTTCTTCCACGCTGACGCCCAAGCCAGCGTCTCCTTTGCCCAAACCCAAGACTTTAACGTCTGCCTCAAAATCTCCCACAGCAAAATCCTCCTCGCCTAGCCCTTCTCAAACTGGCCACGACGGGATCGATAACAGAACTGCAGTGTTCATTGAAAAATCTTGTTCGATCACTGCCAAACTGAACAGCAGTCACCCCATTAATGTTGTCTTCGTCGACGAAATTCAGATCGGCGAAACACGTTCGAATGGTGACCAGCAATATAACGTCAAGGGCCATGCCTTCGAAGGAAAAACCAAGTATGAAGCTCGCTGCACGGTTGTCCATGTAAAAGATGGCGATCTGTGGAAGACAGAGGATTCCATGATTGGGACAGATCCGATTGAGTGAAGCCCTCTTTGGTGAAAAGCCCATCCTGATCTGGGTTGTCACCGTCATCTTCATTACGATTGCCGCCATCTTTTTCTTGTGGCGTAGCTTTCCATCTCTCCCATTGCCCTCTCCTCAAGAAACATCAAGCTCAGCGACTCCAACACCTTCAGCTTCCACGATTCAGACTCATTACGAACGCACTGATGAAGCCGAAGAAATGCTTGTCGAAGAACACTGCAGTCGTGCACTTAAAGAGAATCTTCAATGAAATATTGGCTTTACCTCTAAACGTTCCATCAAAAAGACCGCGGACGATGAGGGAATGACTTATTACAGCGTGGATATGAGTATTTTCGAAGGAAACCAACGGTACTACGCGCAGTGCAAAATAACTCACCCTCGATGGAGTGATTCCTGGATAACTGAAGAGCTCCTCTTTGACGAAACTCCTCACCCCTAAACTAATCATCCATACACTCCACACGACTTCTAAGCACGTATGTGGTCTGTGCAGGACCTCCCATGACAAATGTCATGGGAGGTCCTGCATCAAAGGGCACTTCTGACCTCATTCATGGGCGCACACACTTAAGCCATGAACACAGAAGAAGCCCCTGCTCTGCAGGCGACGAACATTCACCAGTCTTTCGGCCACGTTGACGCCCTGCGCGGCGTGAACCTGACCCTCATGCCCGGCGAAATCGTGGCGCTCCTCGGAGTTAACGGTGCGGGCAAGAGCACCTTCCTGGACATCGTCCTCGGCCTGGCCACCCCCA
>ERZ773057.202-NODE-202-length-27332-cov-83.686659_pt1 | contig 27332 bp, 27 predicted proteins | sample MGYA00580629_ERZ773057 | MGnify/ENA primary metagenome ERZ773057 (study PRJEB29015, sample SAMEA2738143) | human oral metagenome | biome: human oral; feature: human-associated habitat; material: saliva | place: China | collected 2163 ...
CGACGTCCTCGATGGGGGAAATCTCGTGGAAGATTTCTTCGAGGCCGGAGACGTCGGGGACGTCGTTACGGCCGGATGCCTGGGCGGCGTCGACGCGGGCCTTCCACGCGTCGTTGCCCAGCAGCCAGTCGAAGCTCTCGACCTGCAGGCCCAGCAGATTGGGTGCCTGGAGGGGTTCGCGGAGCTTCGCGAACGAAATGCGGTGGCTGGGCTGTTTGGCGGTGCTGTTGGCAGCCAAAGGGGGTCCTTCCCTGCTGTTACGGTGCGCACGCTTCCTTATCACCCATTATCTGACGCGTCCTGGTCCGTCAAGCGCCTGTTACGACGGCTGGATACGGGTCACCTCGGGCATGATAAGGCGCAAATACTCAGTTTACCGTGAGTCGCATCGCGAGTCAAGGCTGGATGTGTTATGTGCAGGGGTTCACGGACGAGGCCGTGGCCGGTTTCTCCGTCAGGCGCGACGGGCGGCTCCCAGGCTGGGGTGGTGGTGCCCCAAGTCGGGCTTGAACCGACGACCCACGAAAGGGACCTGGGCGTCGGCCTGCCGAGCTCGAGGCGCGCCCAGCGGGTCACCATATTAGTCACCGACAGCAGGTGTCGCCACCACGCGAGACAGGCTGGACAACCACGCAACCCCCGATCAGAGCGGCTGCGCAGTAATGTGGAGACGATTCCCGGTCGCACGCGCAAATTTGAGGACAGTGTTGTAGGTCGGGATGCGTGCACCTCGTTCAACAGCCGAGATAAATGGCTGAGAGCTACCTGCTTTTTCCGCAAGTTCACGCTGGGTCATGCCAGCACCCGTACGCATAGCGTAGACGAGTTCAGCAAGTTCAAGCTGTTCCTCAGCGCGCTCCTCCAACTCACATTCCCGCGCCAGTTCCTCGGGCGTGTATTTGGCACGTGCTTCGCGCACCACCTCGTCAAAGTCATAGAAACCATCGGGAATTTCGTAGCTCATGAGCCGTTCCTCCGCTCATAGTCTTTCTGAGCATCACGCGCACGCTGCACTTGTCGACGCTCATTGTTGCGAGTCTTAGAAAAGGTGGTCAACGTAATGACACGCCGATCACCTTGCGCACAATGATCTGATCCGCCTGGGCTTGCTGATCAAACCACTGGCGAACCTCGCGCGAGACGATAACCGTCCACTCAGCTGTCACACAGCCAGGATAGCCTCAGGTAGATATATACGCACCTAGATATACACATGCTCGCTCCTCCCCACACGGGGATCAACAACACCGCAAGGGTCTATCCGTGGCTATCACGATCGACGAGGCCGTGGTCGATTCTCCCGACACGCGCTGCGGGCGCGGCTCTCACGTGCGACTACAGCCGCCCTCCACCACCCTGCACAGCTCCCGTCACCCCGGCCGCCCTGTCATCGGAGCACAAGCACCCTTATTTCCGTGTCGGCCGCATCGACAACCACATTGACGGATGCACCGAAGGGGCCACTCGCGTCGATTCCCCAGAGGCAGCCATTCATACTGATGAACACAAAGGGCAGGAGTCACCCCGCGGCCCTGATCAGCTTGTGCACATCACACTTCGACGCCCCCAGAGTGCGGCAGCTCGGACAGTTCAGGGAAGCACGCACACCGTTGATCCTCCTCTCGGTAATCGCCGATCCCCATCAACAGCGGCTGGAGACCGGCCACTCACCTTCCAGTGCGGGGTGCGCAAAGCCGTCTTGGACTACGCACGCGGCATCATTAATGACGATGACACCGTGAAACTGGGGGACGTGCAAAAGACTGCACGCCAGTTGTTTTACTCCGCCGACCGACTCATTAACGCCCCTTACAAGGGACACATCGTCATAGCCTTCAGCCACATTCTGAACATCAGCGCAGGAAGCGCCTGGAACACACATTTCATCAGACTGCGTCGATCAAACGGCGGTCCGACCAAAGTGACGATCATGATCGGCCCGGACCGCTACGCGCAGCTGCGCACCCGCATTGAACAAGCACAAATCAATCCGTCGGAATGGATGGTCATCGCGTGCGGCACGATCACAGGGCGCAACGAGAACAAGCCTTACCTTGAGCCGCTTGACGGAGGCTCACTGTATTTTCAGCGCACGATTCCTCAAGGGGGAAGAGCATGAACCGAGCGACGGGCGGTTCCCAGGCTGGGTTGGTGGTGCCCCAAGTCGGGCTTGAACCGAATCGTCAAGGTCACCGCTCGTGTCGGTGAGAATCTGGCAGGCAGATGTCGCGCTGCATACATCGACGGCATGCTCGAGGGGGGACCTGCCTCTTTCGAGGCATGGATCGTCGAAGCAATGACAGCCGCACTCACTCCGGCAGAAAAGAAGCGTGGGCGCAGGAATAAGCCGCTTGCCGCGGACAGGATCCCCAAGGGACGACGGTAGGCTTAGTTTTCAAGCAAGGCAGTTGACACGGCCCACACAGGTGGCTCCAACACCCCAAGTTGAACACCGGCAATGCCGGTATTTCCAGCACTGCCAGCAACGAGATGTGGTGTCAGTGCCGTTGATGGGTGTGCGTGCGAGAATTGAGGGGCCTCCGCGGCGTCAACCCCGGACCAGCAGTATTCCTGCCGGGGAGTTGACACCGACGAGAGGAGGTGACTGGGTGATGACGAAAGGCCATCGGCCGTCTCGAGTGAGGCGGCTGGGTCTGGATGGGAAGCAGAAAGCCCAGATCGCTGTAGCAGTGGTAACGACACTGCCGCAGCTGATCTGGGCGATTGCATTCCTGCTCAGCGCTCGCATCGGGCGCTGAGACCAGCCCGGATACCCGGGGAGTCGGACAGGTGACGCTGTTCGACTCCCCTTCAGTATGCCACATTGGCGTGGCCACGCGGAAGGGGGCGCGTGCGTTCACGCGGTTACGGGGAGGGGGAAGGAGGAGTTATGAACCCTACCCCAGATGCCCCGACGCTCACGATCTATACGACCCCCAATTGCCCGTCGTGTCATCTCACGCGCCAGGCGTTGGATCGCGCTGGTCTCACTGACGAGGTTGTTGACTTAAGCGAGCGTCTGGATCTTGTTGGGCAGATGCGCAGTGAAGGGCTGTTGCAGGCGCCGATCCTTGATGATGGCACCTCGAGGAGCGCGGGTTTTCGCCCTGATCGGATTCGGGCGATTGTTGATGCCGCTACGCCGGCGCGCCTGACTGCTCGAGGAGCTCAGGTCCATGTGTCCGCTCCTGCGGCCAAGGCTCAGGCTCATCGAGGCAGGACACTGTGAAGTAGGGGCTGGGTGGGGCCTCATCGTTGTCTTATGCTGAGCTTGGTCACCCGTTCCCAGCATCGGTGCGCACGGCCGATCAGATCACCAAGTACTCTGACGCGGCACCGATCGCCCGCAATCAGCTTGTCGTTGGCGATATGATCGGATTCTCACACGCGCCGGGGGGCTATGTGCATCACATCGGCGTCTATGCCGGCACAGACGCGGCCGGGCACCCGGTCATGGTGCATGCACCCGATGTGGGAGGCGTTGTCGAAGAGACGCGCCTCGATACACCGTATTGGCAGGGTATGACGTGGTGGCCAACTCGCCGGACGGTGCGAGATGGACGCAGATGCACACGCGATGGGGGATGATCACGGTATGAGCATCGACGACGAGTCTCACCGCAAACCGAGCACACCCAGATCCGAATGGGTTGGCGGTGACCCAGTGGCACCTCGCGCCTTGTCGATTGATGAGGAGTGGGCGGTGATCATGGCCCTCGAGGAGGAACGGGGCCGCACACACGCGCCTGAGCAGACAGCCGTTGCAGCGCCGCCACCCTCACAGGAGGATCTGAGCTACCTCGAACCGATCGTTTATACACACTCGAGCACTCGGGTTAATCCGTGGCGTACACCTGGTCCTACGCCCGTGCCGACGAGGGACCGGTGGCGTTGGAGATGGTGGCGCTTGTGGGCCCTACCGAGCCTGGCGTTCCTTGCTGCCATCAGCGTCGTCGTCGTTCGGCTCTATGGGGGTGCAGTCGACCGTGGTGATCCCAAGTCGCTGATCATGCCGTTCCTGTTTCTGGGGACTCTGTGGTGGAACTGCATCATCCATACCCTGTATGTCACCTGCGTCAGACGCATGAATCCGTCCGTCGGCTTTCATATCGGCGCCGCGATCGCCGCTTTCGTGGTGTCCTCAGTAGCAGCGTTCGTGTGCGTGTGGGCATTCGTGACGGCCGTGAATCTTGGCGTGGCGGGTGCGTAAACGGCCGATAGCGCACCTTCCACACACCAGTCCTGACACGAACCGAAAGCCGCCAGAAACAAGATGCAGAAACCGGGTGCAAATTCGATGGTGTAAAATGATGATGGTTGATCGATTATGCACCTCGTCGTACGATGGAGACTCACGGTGGCGTTGCCGATCAATCAAAGGAGACCGTCATGGCTAACGATCAGATCCGCACCGATGAGGAAGCACGAGCGTCGATCGCTTTCGCTGACGCTGCGCTCAATCTTGCCGGGCATGTTGTTACTGACGCTCATCTTCGTGACCTTCAGTGGAAGATGGCCACGGGAGAGCTCACGGTCGACGAAGCAGGTAGTGCGGGAGAAAGGTACCTGTACGAGAAGTTCGGGTATTCGCATGAGTGAGGATCCGAGTTGGGATGAATATTTCATCCCAGGCACTCAGGTACTGCGCAACAAGTTCACCGGCGGCGGCGAATTGCCATACGGGGTTGATTCTGAACGCGCGTTGCAAGCGTTGGAGGAACACAGGGCGACCTTGCGCCTTATCGAGCTCCGAGACAATCCGATCCTGGGGTTGTTTGATTATGACCACATGAAGGCCATTCACCGGCATATCTTCCAGGACGTCTACGAATGGGCAGGCGTTGAGCGTACAACCCCAATGCTTGGTCCGTTGATCAAGTATGGACCCGACGTGTCCGGATTCCCTGACTACGATCCGGCTGATCGCTCCGTTGCACATGAGTACTACCGTGCCGGCCCTGAGCTAAGGCGAGCGGCCGAGCGCGAATACGACGCAATTCGTCATGCCGACTACCTGCGCGACCTGGACGTCGATGATTTCGTCGACGCGCTCGCGCAACGATGGGCCGCCCTCAACCAGGTTCATTCGTTTCGCGAGGGCAACACTCGCAGCCAGTTCGTGTTCTTCTCAGAGCTCGCTCATCATGCAGGCTATTACGTGGATGCCGATGCTTTCGCTCCTGTGTCCCAGGCGCAGATCCTCGCGGGAGTGACCAACCCGCTACGCGACGGGCTGGTAGCTGCACGTTTCTACTACCAGGACCGCCACGATGCTGGTCCTATGGCGGAAGTGTTGTCCTACGCTGTTCGTCCCCTCACCAAGGAAGAGGAGGAGCATCGACCAGTTGTGCCCATCGAGGCGCGCAGGGCTCGTGCCGTCACGTCGGCCGCGTTTGCGGCGGGGGTGGTGTCACCTGGCCGCGCGCACGCTGGGGGCGATGAGCTGACGGCGCGGCCGTATACGCCGGAGCAGTATGACGGGTACACGCGTTAGGGCGTGCGATAACCAGATTGGGGTTGTAGGAGGCTGGTGTGGCGACCATCGGGTACGCGCGTGTATCGACGCGCGAACAGAATACGGATGCGCAGGAAGCAGAGTTGCGGGCGGCCGGCGCGCAACAGGCATTCGTCGACGTGGTGTGAGTTCGCGGCTTATGCACCGTCCCGCGTGGGATGGGCGTGTGGAGTATCTGCGTGAGGGTGTTGTTCTTGTTGTCCGCGCGTTGGATCGGTTGGCAGGCTCGAAGAGAATCGCTATCGAGGTAATTCGGGATGTGGGCAAGCGTGGGTTGCGGCTCCGCTCATTGACTGAGCCGTCCCTTGACGTGGATGCGTCCACGCCGATGGGTGAGGCGATTATTGGGATCATGGCCGTGTTGGCCCAACTGCGGATGTCGACGATCCGGGAAAATACGCGCAGGGGCTTGCGCATGCTCGAGCTGAGGGGCGTGTTGGCGGGCGTCGGCCGCGGGTGACTGGGGATCGCTTGTAAGCGGCCGAAGCGATGTTTCAGGCGGGAATGACACATGAGCAGATCGCATCGACCTTGGGGGCGCATCGGACGACGGCGACGCGCGCACTCGCCCGACGCAGGCAGGAGCGCGAGCTCGGGGCACTGAGAGGGCGGGTCCCCGCCCGCGTTGCGGATGCACGGGGATTGGGCTGGGAGTGGTCGGTAGCAACGGGTGCGCGGCGCGCATGGGCGGCAGTGTCGGCGGAGGGATTGCTCGGAGAACGTCGCGCATTCCTCGGGGCTATTCCTTGCGATGATTGTCGATGTCGTCGGCCCAGGCGTGGAAACGCTGTTGGAGCGCGTGGAGCTGTGGGCCGTTAATGTCGTAGGCCGCAACTTGTGTCAGGCTGATGTCGCTTGCTCCGCGCAGACACTCTGCGAAGAATGCTTCGTCAAAGCCTGCGTCGCGTTCCTGCAGGAGTTCGATGAGGCGCGCATCGGTGATTGTTCGGGTGGAGCGGATCGCATCGACGTCGAGGTAGTCGCGTGGGTAGCTCCTGGAGTACAGGGTGCTGAGTTTGTTGCCGACGGCGTCAGCAAGGTCAAGGACTGGCCCGATGTCGAGGCGGACGGGTGTGTGGGCGCGCCAGTCGATGGCGAGATCAACGCTGAGTGGTGCCCCGTCTGGTGGGGTGACGGAGAGCTGGGCGAAAGAGGGGGTTGCGCGTTCGACGGTGACGTCGTAGTTGTGGGCAGCGAGGTGCTCAATGAGGCTGTCTACTGCGTTGGGGAACCGCGTGGCGGCTTGCATGACCGTGAAGAGGTCAATGTCGTTGGTGGGTCGCTGCGTCATCCCGTGTTCACGGATTGCACCTGAGCCCGCGAGAGCGAAGTCCGCGTCTGCGAGGACCTCGAGCGCACATGCGATTAGCTGACGTTGCGACTGTTGTACAGAGAGAGCCATTTATTCCTCCCACACAGGGCTGTGAAGCGATTTTCCCATGCGGCTGTGATCGCAAGATCAAGGCGCAGTGTCGGCCATATGTCGGTGAGGGTGTCGCGGTTGAGGTAGCGGCGTTGGTCTTCCACACTGCCCTCGCCGATAACGCATTGGTAGACCGTCGTTCGTTCGCCGGCGTCGTCGATGTTAAAGCAGCCGTCTCCTGGTGCCCAACTCAAACGCACAGGGAGGTGCACGATGCCCGTGGATGGACCCGTGAGCTCATCGAGCGATGCGGGAACACAAAAGGGTTTTGTGTCGCGGTATGTGATGCGTCCACTCATGCCTCTCTCCTCTCGTGCTTGCGATCTGGCGACCCGCTCGCATGTCTAGCTTAGCGTGCGATGAAGCGGATGATGAGGATACGGCGGGTGGCAGCGCTTAGTCTGCCCCGCCGCATGTGTTCAGACGTTGGACTTCCGAGAGCAGAAGGTAGCGTCAGGAGTCAGCGCCACTGCGGTTCCTGGTGACGGCTTTGAGCTTATCCATACGGCGCGTGGATACTCCTGCCAGGTAGCAGTGGGCGACCACTGTGATCAAGGCGCTTTCGCAGCGTTTACGGCGCTGAAGCAACCACTCTGGAAAGTAGGTGCCTGAGCGCAGCGTGGGGATCACCACGTCAATGGTGCCGGCCCTGGTGTCCAGGGGCCGGATGATCAGCAAACGCCGCATGCACACACCACGCACACACCCTCAGCCACCACAACAGCGACAAACACCCGTGCGGCACGCACCCACAGTCGCCGACCACACGACACCAGGCTAGCCATCATGACGCCTGCCCCCACTCACCATTCTTATTCTGGAAATAATGAATCCCCTGACCATTCAACGTCAAATTCCCAATAATATCCCGAGCGCCATCCGTCGCAGGACGAGCCACCAATTCGCGCGCCTGATCCTCTGTCGCCTTAAAGGCAGGCGGCTTCATCAACTGCTGATACGGCGTCTTATCACGCAACTCAATAATATGAACCAGACGCCACGACCCATCCACAACCTGCAACTGATACGTCCGATTCAACCACCCATAAAACTCATATGGAAGACCATGCGCACTTTCCACATCATCAAGTGGTGCGATAATAGAAATCGCTGCCGTCTTATCCGTTTCTGAACACTTAAGCACCTGAACCACGCCATCCTGAACACGCGGTGATGCTACCGGCAGCGGATCATTCGGAAACCCAGAGCCAACGAGCATTCGAATAACACCTTCCTCACCCATGTTTCTTTTGTCGCTTGACCAGTTTATTGCGCCTGGCGCGATGGCAATTTCATCAGTAAAAGCACGCAAACCCGCATTACTGCCATTCCTCATGGCGTCGCGTCGTTCGGTGCTTTGGAAGACTTTCTGAGCCCATTCAGCCGTAGCTTGGATGGCGCCTACACACGTTGCTGGGAATCGTGTACCTACCCCTTCAAAGCCGGGCGTCTGGCTTGTGGCGATGGCACCGGTGCCCGCCACGACATCATCCATGGAGGTATTCACCGGCGTCGACGGCGCAGACGGAGCTGCGGGAGTGGGATCCCCACCCCTGCTGCCCCCTCCTGCCAGCACACCCACAAGCACACCGACAAGCAGGACATTCACCAAGACAAGACCAATCAGGAGCGCCTTCTTCTTGTTCATCGCTCACCCACCCCCATTCTCTTTTAGGCGAACAAGCCCGCAGCAGCACCGAAAACCGTGGCGATACCACCCAGAGCCGCACACGCCTTATTACTGGCCACAGTCTCCCAGAACCCCACGTTAGGTGAGGTCTGCCCAAACGGATTCGTCACACCAGACTGAGCATCATCGATGGGGAACACAAACGGGTAGAGATTCATGAGTCTTCTCCTAGCTACTTGTTGTTGATGGTTCGATAGGTATCCACAATGGCCGCACCCAACCGGATGCCAGCAGCCCGCGTCGCGGGCGCAAGATCGCTGTAACGCAACATGTCACGCGCATCAATATGAGCGTCATAGGGAATGGGAACCGTGCGCGCACACGCGCCCTCCAACCACACCTGCCCCATATCACCCACACGACCGGTGGGCACCTGTTCAACCGTGGGAATCACTCTCTTCTATCCCTCCCTCGTTATGCAGGCAAGTCACGGAGGCCAGCCCTAACACCCACACCCTTATTAACCAACTATTAGATGGCGTATTTTCCTTCAATCTATACGATTAACCGACGCCACGCCCCTCCTTTCACGTCTGCGTGCGCGCCCAAATTCTTTCACCCACCATACGCATCTGCGTCCACCCCCTTCACACGCGGCACCCATCATGAGACAACACGACACTACACAAGAAAAGAAAGAAGAAGGAGGACTTGACACGAACAAATCGCGTCAGGCCCTCCTTCCATATCAGGTCAGATCAGAATCAACAGGCCCATCAGCAGCGGGAAGCTCAGGGACCGGAGAAGGCGCATACGACAACACCACACCCCCACGCACGAACGTCACGGGTCAAGTCCTATGGAGTGGTGTAATCGTTTTGTATCCTTCGGGTTCGGTTATGCGCTGAGTTGGAGTGGGGTGTCCTCCTGTTGGGTGGGTTGGGGTGTGAGTCGTGATTTGGTGAGGATGTCGAGGCTGAGGTAGCGTCGGCCTTCGGCCCATTCGTCGTTTTGTTCGGCTAGGACGGCTCCGACCAGGCGGATGATGGCCTGGCGGTTGGGGAAGATCCCCATGGAGTCGGTGCGTCGGCGGATTTCGCGGTTGAGGCGTTCATTGGGGTTGTTGGACCAGATCTGGGTCCATACCCCGGTGGGGAAGGACGCGAACGCGAGGACGTCTGCCCTGGCTTGATCGAGGTGATCACACACGGCGGGGAGCTTGTCGTGGACGTAGTCCAAGAGCCGGTCGTATTGAGCGTTGACCGATGCGGCGTCGGGTTGGTCGTACACCGAGTGCAGCATCGCTTTGACAGCGGGCCATAGCGCTTTGGGGGTGACCGACATGAGATTCGCGGCGTAGTGGGTGCGGCATCGTTGCCAGGCGGCTACAGGCAGATTCGCGGCGATGGCCTCAACTAGGCCCAGATGGGCGTCACTGGTCACCAGGCGCACACCGGTGAGGCCTCGGGCGACCAGGTCAGCGAAGAACTCGTTCCATGCCGGACCGGTCTCACTGGTAGACACGCGCACCCCCAGCACTTCGCGGTGCCCGTCATTGTTGACTCCGGTGGCAACCAGGACCGCGCACGAGACGACGCGCCCTCCTTCGCGCACCTTCATGATCAGTGCGTCAGCGGCAACGAACGTGAAAGGCCCAGCATCGTGGAGAGGGCGATGACGGAACTCATCCACGTGTTCGTCCAGGTCGGAGGCCATACGTGAGACCTAGGACTTCGACAGTCCTGTGATCCCCAGGGTTTTGACGAGCTTGTCCATACGGCGCGTGGATACTCCTGCCAGGTAGCAGTGGGCGACCACTGTGATCAAGGCGCTTTCGCAGCGTTTACGGCGTTGAAGCAACCACTCTGGAAAGTAGGTGCCGCGCAGTTTGCGGATCGCCACGTCAATGGTGCCGACCCTGGTGTCCAGGGGCCGGTAGCGATACCTATTGCGCCTGGCGTGACGCTGCGGATCTTGTTGGCCCCACTGGGCCCCGCACACCGTGTCAGCGTCCGCTGAGAGCAGCGCGTGAATGACGTGCTGGAGCAAGGAACGCATCAAATCCGGGGATGCCTGGGACAACGCCTCACCAAGCATGCCAGCAGGGTCAATAATATGAGGAGCGGTCATCGTTGTGCCTCCACATCATTTCGAGTCAGAAGTAGAGAGCTTTCTCGAAGGATCACACGGTGGCCGCACCCATATCAAACGAGCCGACCACCACACGGTGACACCACCATGCGGGACACTACTGATACATCTGTGCCCCAAGTCGGGCTTGAACCGACGACCCACGGATTATGAGTCCGCTGCTCTGACCGACTGAGCTATTGGGGCGGTGCCATCCTATCGGAGGAACACTGGCCTCTTCCACCGACACCTCGTCTTGATCCGTCGATCACACTGAAGCGACAGAGGACCTTAGTCACACCTATGGTGATTTTACAAGGCCGCAGCCAATCAATTTAAGGAGATGGCATGAACGTAGCGGAACAGATCGTGAACCAGCTTGTCGATGCAGGGGTACACCGGATCTACGGCATTGTCGGCGATTCGCTCAACCCCATCGTCGACGCCGTGCGCAAAACCGGCGGCTCGACGAAGGGCGGCATCGACTGGATCCACGTGCGCCACGAGGAGGCGGCGGCGTTCGCAGCGTCGGCCGAAGCTCAGCTGACAGGCAAGCTCGCCGTGTGCGCAGGCTCGTGCGGCCCAGGCAACCTGCACCTCATCAACGGCCTGTACGACGCGAACCGCACGGGCGCGCCTGTCCTGGCCATTGCCTCGCACATCCCAAGCGTCCAGATCGGCTCCACCTACTTCCAGGAAACGCACCCGGACCGCATCTTCGAAGAGTGCTCGGTTTACAACGAACTCATCTCCTCCGCGGCACAGTCGCCGCGCACCGTGAACTCGGCGATCCGCCACGCGGTCGGCCTGGGCGGCGTGTCGGTCATCACTCTGCCCGGTGATGTCTCCGACCTCAAGGCCGTCGAGCACGTTCCCACCTACGCGCCCGCTCGTCCCGCGACGCTCACGCCCAACGCCACGGACATTGAAGAGGCCGCAGCCCTCCTGAACAAGGCCGACAAGGTCGCTATCTTCGCCGGCGCGGGAGTCGAGGGCGCCCACGACGAGGTCATCGCCCTGGCGGATGCACTCAAGGCCCCGATCGGCCACTCGCTGCGCGGCAAGCACTTCATCCAGTACGACAACCCCTTCGACGTGGGTATGACGGGCCTGCTGGGCTACGGTGCGGCCGCGGAGGGCATGAACGACGCCGATGTGCTGATTCTGCTGGGCACCGACTTCCCCTACGACCAGTTCCTGCCCGATACCCCGACCATTCAGGTGGACACGCACGCGGAGAAGCTGGGTCGCCGCACGGACGTTGGCCTCGCGATTCACGCTCAGGTCAAGCCCTTCATTGAGGCGCTCCTCCCCCACTTGCGCGCTGGCCGCTCTGATTCCTTCCTGAAGTCCAAGATCAAGAAGCACTCGGAGATCATGCACGCTCCCGTGGGCGCCTACACGCGCAACGTGGAGAAGATGCGTCCGATCCACCCCGAGTACGCCGCTCATCTCCTCAACGAGACGGCCGCGAAGGACGCGATTTTCACCGCGGATACGGGCATGTGCAACGTGTGGACCGCCCGCTACATCGATCCGCTCGGCACGCGCCGTCTCATCGGTTCGCTCCTACACGGCTCGATGGCGAACGCCCTGCCGATGGCCCTGGGTGCCCAGGTCGCCTACCCGGATCGCCAGGTCGTGTCGGTATCGGGTGACGGTGGCCTGTCGATGCTGCTCGGCGAGCTGATCTCCGCGAAGATGTACAACCTGCCCATCAAGGTGGTTGTCTTCAACAACTCGACGCTGGGCATGGTGAAGCTGGAGATGCTGGTTAACGGCCTCCCGGACTTCCAGACGGATGTCCCGGATACGAATTACGCGGAGATCGCCCGCGCAATTGGCTTCCACGCGGAGCGTGTCGAGGACGCGTCTCGCCTGGAGGCCGCGTACCGCGAGGCCTTCGCTGCGCCCGGCCCGGCCCTCGTCGAGGTCATCACGGACCCGAACGCCCTCTCCCTCCCGCCGGCCATCACGGGCGGCCAGGTCGTCGGTTTTGCGACCGCGATGAGCAAGATCGTCCTCAACCGCGGCATCGCTGAGGCTTTCTCAATGGCCACCTCCAACATGCGCAACATCCCGCGTCTGTAGGTCCCCCTCGGGAGGCCTTCCGGGGACGAGGCCGGGGCTGAGTCGCGCAACGCGGCCTGGCCCCGGCCTCGTGCTTAGGCGTACCGACGGGCGATTCTCACCGCGTCGGGCACGTAGGCGCGTCCGAAGACGGCGCAGTGGATCATCATGATGTGCGCCTGGTGCAGGGCGATGCGTTCGCGCCACCCGTCCTCCAGAGGCGAGGCCTCGTCGTAGGCGGCCAGGATCCGCTCCAGGTGCGGGCAGCCGAAGACCGCGAGGGCCGCCAGGTCCTCCTCGGCGTGCCCGCCTTGGGCGGCGGGGTCGATGAGGACGGCGCCGCCCTGGGTCCACATGACGTTGCCGCTCCACAGGTCCCCGTGGGTGCGCGCCGCGCCGACGTTGTTGTGGCGGTTTTTCGCGTCTTCTACGAGGCGCGGCTGGTCGTGGTCGAATTCTCCGGATTCGAGGCGCTCGCAGAGCTTTTCGATGAGCGCACGCTCGGCGGCAGCGAAAACGCGTGAGCTCACGTAGGGAGCGATGCGCTGGCGCGCGTAGAACGCTCCCCACGACGCGCGAGAGGACGAGGCCGTGGCGCGCTCGCCCGGTCGCGCACGGTCGGGTCGCAGGCCGCCTTGACCAACCTCGGCGATCCCGCGAGCGCGCGGCCGCTCGGGTAAGGACAGTGGCGCCTCTCCCATCCAGCCCTCTCCCTCGAATCCGGGCGGGGGCGCCCCTAGGTGACTGGCTCCGGCGGCGTGCGTGTGGGCGAGAGCACGGCCGAACTCCTCAGCCGCGCGAGGGGTTGGCGAGACGGACACCAGGCGCGGCTCCTCGAGCCACGTCGCGCCGTGATCGAGAACGGGCACGACGGCCGCGCCCGGGTCCGAGGCCTCGGCGAGCCAGGAAAGGCCCGCGACCTCGTAGGCGATCCGCCCGCGGCGGCTGTCCGTCTTTCTCATGGTCTCCATCGACGCTCCCCGTTCCGTGTCGTCGGCCCCGCGGGGGAACCGATCCTCCTACCCACCCATGCTATCGCCTGCCCCGCCACACACAGGGCGCGCGGAGGAGCGAGGGTGCCCAGGCCTCGTCCCGCTTAGACACATACCGAACAAACATCGTTATACTTCCGATTAGAGTAAAGTCCCCCGACGAGGATGTAGGCCTCCATGACCCTCACGACGACACAGAAGTCACTCGATACCCTGCTGACCGGCGACCGCCAGTACCAGATTCCAGACTTCCAGCGCCCCTACGTGTGGGAGGAGCCGCAGGCGATCGCGCTGGTCAACGACCTGCTCGGCGCGTGGCGCACGGACGACGGCGACTACTTCCTGGGCTCCGTGGTGCTCGTGTGTCACCCTAGCGGCGACGACGTCGACATTATCGACGGCCAGCAGCGCATGACGACGCTCTGCATCCTCCTGGCCCTGCTGCGTCACCTGGCGGGCACCGAGTCCGGCCTGCACGGGGACCTCAACAAGCGTCTGAGCGTCGCCGAATCGACGATCAAGGGGTTGGATGAGCGGCCGCGGCTGCTCGTGCGCGAATGTGATCGTGATTTCTTTGACACGTTTATTGTCGGCGACAATATCGACTCGCTGCTCGACGTCGATGCGAGTGCCCTGACCCCGGCGTCGGTGCGTCGCATCCACGACAACGCGCGGGCCATGCTCCAGGTGGTCGCCGACCCGGACGTTCTGTCGATCGACGAGATCCAGAATTTCGTCCAGTACCTGATGCTGCAGGTCTCCCTCATCGAGGTGTCGACCGACTCCTACCAGGCCGCGCACCGCATCTTCTCGGTGCTGAACACGCGCGGTGTCCCCCTGTCGGCGGCCGACATCTTTAAGGCGCGCGTGCTCTCCCACGTCGACGCCGACGCCCGCCCCCGCTACGCGAGCCTGTGGGAGCAGAGCATCGATTCCCTTGGCACGGAGAACCCGGACGCGTTCTTCGGGCATCTGCTCACCCTCGCCCTGCGTTCCCCCGCCAAGCGCGCCCTCATTGACGCGTTCGGCGAGCAGGTCCTCACGCCGTTCTTCGAGTCCAAGAGCGGCGAGCAATTCATTGACGAGGTCGTGGTTCCCAACGCTCGCGCGTACTCTCTGGCGACGCTGGAGCCTCTCGTCGGGCACCCAGCGGCCACGCCCTTGCAGCTGCTGCGCCTGTACGAGTCCTCCGACTGGAAGCCTGCGGCCATGGCGATTCTGAGCGCGGATCGCTCGGACGAGGAGACTGTGTCGCTGCTGACGTCGCTCGAGCGCGTGTATGGCACTGCTGTCGCCGCGCGGATCGTCCCAGGCTCGCGGGCCCTCATCGTCACCCAGTTCATCGCTGCCCTCGAGGACGGGGAGCCGACCGACGCCGCGTGCGCCGTCTCCGACGACATTCGCCATCGGGCGGCCGCGACAATCTCCCGGCCACTACCCCAGTCCACGATCCGCAAGGTCCTGCTGTACCACGCGATGGTCGCCGAGCAGGAGGCCTTCCCCACGCGGCTGCCGCGCAGCCTGGGCGTCCTGTCGGGGCTCCCGGCGGCTCCGATTCGCGGCATCGGCTCCGACATTGACCTGCGCGCGTGGAACAGGCGACTGGGCGGCCTTGTTCTGACGACCATCAAGTCGCGCACCGTCAACCAGGCGCCCGACTGGGACACCGTGGCTCGCGCGCTCCACGAGGTACCCACGGTCGGCGCCTTCACCGTCGGCACGCTTCCCTCCGACGGGGGCGAGATCAGTGCCTCCGCCCTGGAAGGCCGCCAGACCTACCTGACGCGCATGATCCTGGACTACTGGAACATTCGCCGGGACTCCGACGGGGTGGACCTGTCTCGCCTGTCCAGCTCCGAGCTGGAGGCGGCGGTCGATAAGCGCTCGGCCGCACGCGGGCGCCAGGTGCGCCTCGCCGACGTCGTCGCGACCGGCATTATCTCTCCCGGCGACACGTTCGTGTGGCGTCGGCGCAACCTCGGCAACGTCTACGTCGTGACCATCTCTCCCGAGGGCACGATCGTGCTGCCCGACGGCCAGCACGTCTCATCGCCATCGGCCGCCGTCAAGGAGCTGACCGGCAGCTCCAGCGCCGCTGCCCTCGACGTCTTCGTGCGCGAGTCCGACGGTAAGAAGCTGCGCGCTCTGTGGGACAAATACAGGAGCCGATTCACCTCGTCGTGAGTTGCGACAACAGGGGCCGCCCGCGCGACGCGTGGGCGGCCCAGGCCTCTACCTGCGAAATACCTCCCATGGGAACGGAACGATGCTGCTCAACGTCTGACGAACACTCGTGAGAGCATCTATCAGTGCGGCACACGCATCAACGCCGTGGTTGTCGGTCAGCGCCCACCAGACAAAGAACCCAAGGAGTGCCAGGAGCACGATCACATGAACTGCGCTCCAGCACAAGCGAAAGCCCCAATACAGGGTGGGGAGTCCTTCTTTCATGAGACGCTCGCTTTCTCGTCGTCATCCACGACTTTCGATGTGTCCACAGCCTCAGGGCGCGTCTTCCCCTCGGAAGAAACGAGCGCAATCGGTACCTTCTGCGATGTCAACGCCCAATTCATGACCCGCAGGGGGTTGAGAGGGTCGTCCGGCTCGCGCAACGCCAGGGAATCGACCGCGAAGTAACGAACGGTCCCAAAATCGCCTTCCATGCGTCGGACAAAACCATCCTGATCGACGCCATTGAGCCAGTCGCGCACCCCGTCCGTAGTCGTGGGATCCAGGTTCTTTCCCGACGGATAGTTGCGTAGAATCTCCGTCTTTGTCAGAACCACGGCAAGGTTCCTCTTGGACAGGTCAATGGCCTCCGATCGGAGCCTGTCCACCACCGAGGCGTAGGCCGCCTCCTGGTTTCCCGTTGCAACCAGCGTGTCCGCCACGTGCGGCGCGCTACCCGTATCCTCGCGTACACGAGGAAGGGCGAGCGGGTCGAGGACAAAGATCATCGTGCGAGCCGAGTTCACGTAGGTCAGTTCCTCGGTCCCCTCAAAGGTCGTGAAGCTCTCGCCGGCGGCGTCCATGATCTGGAGTTCAAGTACTTGGCCCGAGGCCTGGGTGAGCACGAAGGGGCGGCCCTCAGGACGCATGGTGTGGATCGTCTTCTCAGTGGCTTGTTCGGATGTCATCGCCTGAGACGAGGCCTTGAGGAAGCCTCGCGCTTCTGTGTTGAGTCCCTTGAGTGAGCCGTTGGAGGAGGACAACTGTTTGCGCGCCGCCGTCATTGCCGCCGCAAAGAACCGCGTCTTGCCCGCGCCGACGGAACCGAAGGCGGGGAGCTGAATCGTTCTGCGTGCACCACTGCCTTGAGCCAGGGGCTCGTCGCAGCTCGGGCACAGCGCGACAAGGATCTTCGAGGCGCCCCTGATCGTCGTCGGCAGATGCGTCCCACACTCACAGCGGCGCTTGATAATTCCCAGCGGGCCCGGGGAGATGTCACGGTGAATGATAGGGCACGCCCGATTTGGGCAGCAGTAGCTCGGCCGTGGATTCGTCTCATAACAGTGAGGGCATTTCACCTGAGCCCGAACATGCATCAGCACGGCGCGATCCCACCATCGGTATGTGATCGTCCATGCCTGCTGGCAGAGGTAGACGGCCCCTCCAATCACGCCCATGACGAGGAGCCACAGGGCGTAGGAGGTGTACATTCCGACGACGAAACCACCGAACGGAGCCGGTACGGCAATCCCCCAGACAAGCTTGGTGAAGGAACCGCCCACCTGCTTCGTGCCGATTGGCGTTCCATATGCGTCGTAGAGAATGACCCACCGCGGGGACAAGCGGACCTTTCTCCACGTCGCGCCACGCACCAGCGTGATCTCCTTGTAGACGGCGGCTGCATCACGCACGGCCTGGTAGGGGTTGTACTCGGGCCATGCCTTGTCCCAACCGAAGTGCTTCGTGAAGCCGGCAGGCTGATGTCGGATAACCTGGCGTGCCACGACCTTCTCCGGTGTTGCAATGTCCGGCTTGCTCACCGACCTGCCCATCAGCACGCGGAGCGGAGCGCTCACGCCAACGACCATCCCAACGACGAGAGCGAGAGCAAAAGACGCGAGCATGTAGCACACAATCCAGGCAATCATGCGCATGATCGTGGCGATAATGATCCACGACATGGCGATAACGATGGTCACGGCAATCGCGATCGCAGCCAGTCCACCGTCTCCGTATGATGATCGATTGTTCACTGCGTGCCCTTTCCGTATCCTCCGAGAAGGCCGTTCGTGGCTCGTTCTAGTCGTCTCTTCAAACGGCTTTTCTTCGCCTCCGCCGAGAACGTCTCGAACATCGCGAACGACACTGGATCGATCAGCCCCTCCTTGCTGGCCTGACTCACCTCGTTCCTGCGCGCACGGTCGTCGCACACGTCTACAAGGAAATCCTCGGCTCCCCGGGTACGCGCGGGAATGAGATGGCTTCTGCGAACTCTCAAGGCAAGCGTGACGGCTTGAGCGAGCCCCCGCCTCGTGGATGCGCGACCTGTCAGGGCGACGTGCACGCACCGCCGGGCCCACTCTTCATCGGCTGTGGCGAGGCGCGTCACCGCGGCGGTGTCGGCGCACGTCAGGATGATCCGACCGAGGTAGTCCGCCATCAATGCCGACATCGCCGGGACAGAGGATATGAGCGTCGACAGGTGCGGATTATCCGCGCGCCTACACGCGATGGCTTCCCGGCAGCACTGCTCTGTTGCACAGACCTGCGCCACATACGTTGCCAGTCTCTCGTCACGGATGACGATTCCCGACAGATGCAGGCCAGTCAGCAACTCACGCAGCGCAATCGCCGGTTCCTGAGTCGCAATCACAGCGCTGACCTGGCGCATGACCCACTGACATGCCGCCCCTGTGAGCTCACGCTGAGTCTGCGCCCACGCGTCAATCAGCGCACAATCGTTGGGCAGCGCCGCGCGGTTCCACACGAGGCGCCAGCTGTCCGGGGGTAGTTTCCTCGCGCCGGAGAGCTGCTCGGCGCGCTGATTAACGGGGAGCGACGCGATCCGCACCGCTTCGTGCCACGCCTCCACGCCGCGTCGCGTCGCCGGTTCGAGGCCGGAACACTGCCCCAGCCACTCCCACGTTCCCCGCGACAACAGTGACAGGTCGCCCGGCGCTCCCCCACTCCAGCGGCGCAAGAGCTCGCCCGCGAGCGCCTGGTCGATCTCGTCGCCATGCGCCCATCTCTCGCGGTCGCGTCCCACGGCAGGGGTGGCTGCCCACGCGCGGGCTAGTCGGCCCACGACGTCGGCACGAGCGGGGGCAGTCAGCGGAGTGTCCATCGTGCGAGCGGCCGACACCACCGCTGGCAGGAGATCGTTCGGGCAATGCTGCGCTGCCTGTGTCAGGAGGCCACCGGCCTGACCCCGCGCGTCGTCGTCCTCCCACCGCAAGCGCGCTTGGGCAGGTGCGGCGGCGAGGGCTGCTACCAAAGCCTCGCTGGCACCCGAGACATCTCGCGAGGATTCGAGTGCCGACATGAGGACGCCGCCCGCCAAATCGTGGCTATCAGTCCCCACAAGCGCCACGACCGCCGCACCCGCGGCTTCCGCATCGGCGGGAGTCTCAATCGCGCAGGTGACGGCGACGTCCAGCAGTGGATCCCCGTAGAAGAACAGCTCCTCGTCTTGTCCGGCCACCGCCAGGCCTCGCAGCGTTTCCATCACTGTGGCCCAGTCGCCGACACTGCCCCGTTCCTTCGTGAACGAAGCCAGGGCTGAGGCTCGCGTGGCCAGGTCGCGTCCAAGGAACTGCTCCCATCGACGCGCGACCTCGATCGCCGCGAGCGCGTCGGCGGGGTCTTCGTGCAGGAACCAGTCCGCCTGAGTGAGTGCGGACTCCGTCGGGGTGATCGGTGTCAGGACGCGGCGGTCAAGGTCAATGATGGTGACGCCCGCGCGCACCACGCTCGGGTCAGGTTGGGGGCCGAAATCCGGGCTCGCGGCGACAATGTCCGCCTTCGTCGTCATCGGATCGGGGACGAGGCCTCGGATCGAGAGCGACAGGGCGCGTGTGGTCTCCACAAAGAGCGTGCCGAGGGCGATCCACCTGGTGGCCACGGCCTCGTCCGCAGTGATCACGACGAGGCGCTTGGGGTTGTCGGAGGTCACTTCCTCGACCATCGTGAGGAACTGCGCGAAGTGCTCAACTGCCCATGCGTCTGCTCGAATCATGTCGCGCAACGCCTCGGCCTCGTACTCGGGGGTGATCGCGAGCGGAGACGGCCACCTGTCGATCCTCTGACCGGGGGCCTTCTCGAGGCGCCAGTTGAGCGCGCCGAACAGCTGCGCAGGTCGCATCATCCCGAAGTCGTCCGGATCGGATGTCGCAATCGCCTGGGTCAGGAGATTTCCCGGGCGGCCGTTGTTGGTGACACCCGTGGAAATACCGCGCGACAGATAGTATCTGCCCGCATGCCCGCAGTACGCGAAGGAGGGCGGGTGATCCAGCGGATCGTGGTCAGCGTTCCATCCCACGACAACGCGGTGAAGCAACGTGTCACGGATGACCTGACGGTCCTGGGCGTTCATCCCCTCAGAGATTGCTTGGAAGTTGAAGCCGTCGATCCCGTCAATGGCCTCGCTGGCCCGCGTGTCGGTGTAGAGCGCGACGTCGAACATTGCGTCACCCCTGCTTCGGCAGGAAGCCGCGCTGCGCCATCAGCCAGAGCAGAGGCTCGGCCACCCTGTGGGGCATGAGGCCGCGTTCGTCCACGCGCTGCATCGCGTAATCCGGTTCCGATCCCAACGCTGACAAGCCGAAAAAGCGGTAGTTTTCGTAGTTTGTTTCGAGCATTGTCAGCAGTCCGTCGCCTCCCCAGTGAGACACCATCGATGCAATGTGATCATGCACGGAGGCACCCTCTGCCTCGTCGTAGTAGCCGAGAGAGGAGGAGGGACGACGGATCGGATTGTTTTCCGGGATATCCGACCAGAATGCGTCGATCTTTGAGATGACAATGGCGACCGGCTGCTTGATTTTCCGGTTGTGTTTCGTGGCCTCGTTCTGACGCATCACCTCCGTGATGGCGTGCAGAACATTTTCCGGCGCTGTCTCGACCCGCTGGTCCTTCGCGGCCGATCCCCGCCCTGCGTTGCCTGGGAAGCTGAAGGGGTCCAAGAGCAGGATGATCCCATTGGTCGCCAGCAGGTAGGTCATGCTGAGTGCGCGTTCGTCAACCGCGAGGTCCTCGCCCGCGGTGTCGTAGAAAGAAAACACCGTCGACGTGAAGTCACCGAACACCGTTTTCGCGATCCCGCGTCGTGCCCGCTGCCACTCGAAGACGACGGGGCTTGTCTTGTCGCCGTCGGCCTGTTGCGTCTGCGCTGGCAGCTGACCCAACGGTGATTCCATCTGCTTGAGCAGGCGCTCCAGTCGCACCTCCTGGCCGTTATTATCACCGGCCTTGCACAGGCGAATCGTGTCCCTAAAACGTCGGCCGACCGGCCCATTCATGGCAAGTTCGCGCATGAGGACGGCCAACATGACAGTCTTGCCCGACGAGCGCGCTCCAACCAAGCCAAACAGTGAGGAATCGCTAGAAAAACCGCTCGGCAAACGCGAGTGGCACTGCGGACACAGGCGTACACCCGTGCTCCCCAAGCAATCGGGGCACTGCGTCCTCCTCATATCGCTGAGCAGCGACGTACGGGAAGGCACGAAGGCCGGATAGTACTCTTTGAGGTCGCCAAAGTGGGTGGCGCGCACGCGATCAATATCTTTGACGCATTCCTTCTTGCCAACAGCCGCCCGTCCCGGACAGCGGAAAGCCACCTTCCGCAAATCAATGTCCGTGTAGCAATAGGGGCACGGCGCTGTCACATGCAGCAGGCTCATCGGTCATCCTTTCAGGGACGAGGTGGGGGGATCATTGAGCTGGATCCGCGCGGCCATGCCCGCGAACAGACGCACCCAGTAGGCCCCCTTGATTGAGGGGACATGAAATGTGCAGGACTGCGTGAGACCCGAGCAGAAGTCCAGTTGCAGTCGGGCAATCTCCTCGCCGTCTTCGGCTCGGGCCGGCATGTAGGGCCCCGTCGACAACACCGCGACCAGTTCCGCCGTGCCGAGGAATCCCTCGCTCGTCACGCTCGCGCTCGCGTTGCGTCCTCCGAAGAAACGCCGGGGCAGCTTGAGCGTGTAAGACATCGTGGGCACCGGCGCGTCCAACTCAACCGTGACCGGCGAACACACCCTCTCACTACCGAGGCCGACAACGACCGTGCCCACCGACACCTCTGTCACCGTATCCGCGTCGGCGATACGAACACCGCCATCTCGCCTGTAGGAGAACTTGTCGATCCTCATGCGTTCCGTGCGCCCGTCGACGCTCGACCACACGACCTCCATGAGGTAATCTCCACTCGGCCAGACCCACGAGACGCCCAGCTGTGACCCGAAGCGTTCCACCCTGACATCACGGGGCGCGGGCGCAGTACCAGCGACGACCGCCCGACCGGCCACGGCCTCGTCCCCATCCCATGTAAGCGGAACATAGAGACACACGCCTGGCTGCTCGTGGAGATCCATCGACTGCCGGTGAGCACTGCTGCGGATCACTCCGACAACCCGTGTACCGTTCAGCTCGTCAAGGCGCTTCACCGTCAGCCGGTCCCCTACCGACACAGGAGCGTCAGCGGGGAGCATCCACACGTCTGTCGTATAACCTGGAATATCCGTCCACTCAGCGCGAATCCCCGGCTTGCGGTTCGGCATCCGTATGTTCCCCAAGCGCAGGTCCTCCACGGGGCGCACGAGGCCGCGCGGAGTCACAGACACCGCCACCGTCTCCGAGAGCGCGGACCGTCCACCGACAACGTAATGGGCTTGAAGGAGCGCCGTATACGTCTGCCCCAGACGCAGACCATTGAGGCGCTGGCGCCCCTTCGTGGACACCGGAAAGGCACGTCGCGCCCCGTCCGCACCGACAAGCTCCACCGACACTCCGGTCGCCTGATCCGGGGTCCGCCAAAACACGGTTGCCTCCGTTGCCGTCACAACGACTCCGGTCTCGAAGGGGGGCGGCAGCACGGTCACCCGGGCTGTCGCGGGAGCGGAGTACTCACCCCCCTGGCGGAAGGCGAACACCGCGTAGAGGACATCCCTGGCCACCGCAGGTTTCTGGTCGAGAACCTGCTGGTCGCGCACAGTTGACGCGACCTGGAAGCCAGACGTCGGATTCGCGGGAGTACCCGCCTCGCTGCGAACCACCGCAAAACACACGTCGTCGTCCCGAGTGCCCCTCCACGACACGAGCACTCCGCCCTTATCGGGATCGTAAGCGGCACTCACCTCAGCTGGCGGGTCGGGCGGGATCTGAAACAGGAGGTCCGAGATTTCCTCGTCTTCACGGTCGACCGAGCGCGCGTCGATTAACGCCATCCTCGCACCGGCGTAATCCTTCATCGAGAGGGCCCGGCGGTAGGCGTCCATCGCCACGCTCTTGCGGTGTTCTGCGGCCGCGAGTGCCTCCCCCACCTGGGCGGCCAGTGCGCTCATCGCGTCATCCGTGGGGCTGGCGGCCAGCGCGGTGTAGGTCCTGCGCGCGCGCGAGAGAGCACCCGCGGCGATCATGTCCGTGACACTGGCGAGGTCCGGCGTCGGTTCGCTGGTCGGGACACGCGTGAGCAATCGTCGCGCGTCCAGATCTGCCAGGCCGCAGGACGTCAGGCGGCCCAGCGCTAGCGTCGGGGTGAGTCCCTGGCGCCGCAGTCGCTCCGCTTGATCAGCGAACCACGCCAGGACACAGGCGCGCATATCCGCGTCGTTCGAGCACTGTTCTTCGATCGCAGTAAGCGTCTTCTTAGCCATCTCCGAGGCATCATCCGAGCGGGCATTGGCGGCCAACTTCGACTGCCGCAGATCCGCCATATCTATCACGCGACGCCTGTTGGCACCCATGACGGCACTCAGCTCATCGATGACACGAATGTCCGTCGGACGCACTGCACGCTCGTGGAGCACCAGCACATCCACAACGCTTCGATAGGAGGGATGTAACCTGATCTTGGAGGCCAGAGCATCCTTACATTCCTCCGAGACATCGACGCGCGGGCACACGCGGATGCCCTGCCCGGCGGCCGCCGCAGACAAATCACGATCCGTCATCGAAGAACCGATACCGCTGGATGTTGCGGCACGGCGCAAGTCCTCCTCGGTCAGGACGCCGATCGGGTTGTCCTGTTTGAGGGCCCGCACAAAGGCGTCGAGTTCCTCCTTGCCCGCCACCGACGCCTGTTTGTGCACGGCCGCCCACAACGTCGGGTCGTACAAGGACTCCCCCAGCGCCGTTTTCGTGGCCTTGAGCAGCTGACTAATCGTTAGGACGACGGGGATCCTCGATTTGTTAAGAAACATTTCGAGGCTCTTGATGTGTTTCGTCAGTTCAGCGCTCGATATGGTGGGAGTGAGAGCGAAGAGCACGGCGGCATCTGCTTTGGCTAGCGCCTGGATCTGGGCATTGCGGTCGCTCGTGTCGCTCAGCGCTCGTAGCGCGTCCGCAACGGAGGATTGCCAGGCAGTATTAGCCTTGTAGGGCTGAAGGACAGAGTCCCTATAGACTTTTTTGTCGAACACCGTGCTCGTCGCCTACTCCTTCTGATTGTTCCTAGGACCGGGTCGTGATCCCGGCAATCTGCTTCTTCGCTTTTTGCACGTCCTCCTGCGTCAGGATCGATACGGCGGCCTGCGCCCTGAAGGACTTGCCTGTCGTCGGCTCGACGAGCACCAACGTGGCAACACCTTCCTCGGAAATCTCCAGGGTGACCTCAAGGGGGTCCCCCTTGCGCATCGGAGGCAGGCCATCAACGGTCGTGCTCGGCCCAGATACCATCGCCTTGTTGTCCGCCGGATTCTCAGACTCTGTTTCCCCGCCCTGCTCGTAGAGGGCAGACTCAACGCTCGTTTGACCATCGAAGAGAATGCCGGCCGTCATCGAGGCAGTGAGCGGTAGCGTCTCGTTCGCGTGCGCAAGGAAATACACATACTGCACGTAGTGACCGGCTGCGTCCTCCCTGGAGAGTTCAAGTCCCAGCCCACGCGACAACACGTTCGTCACCACGGTGCGACGCGGGCCGAGGCTCGGCAGGGCGCTCGATCCCGAGGCGCTCGCCTCTGCTCCGCCGTCCATGTCGGCAAATCCAGGAGCGGGGATCTCACCCTGCCCGAAGATTGCCGCACCCTTGGCGACCGACAGATCGAAGTCCGTGTTTTCTACGGTGAACCCTGCCCCGGTCAGCGCGTTCCTGATCATGGGCATGCGCGAGGATCCGCCAACCAGGAGGTAGCGGTCGATCTCCAGGCCGGGGAACTTGGCGCGCGCCGTGTCGATCACTCGGCGCGTAATATCTACCGTCTGGGTCACCAGGTGCGAGGTAGCCGCTTCGAACTCCTCTCGGGTCACTTCGACGCGTTCCTTCTTGTCCTCGTAGCGCAAGAGCAGATTGGTCGACGGTCGCACGGTGAGCATCTTCTTGGCATCCTCGACGGCAACGCGCAGCTCGGTCATGAAGTCATCGTCCATGGAGGGATCGTTATCGTCCTCGAGGCCCGCCTGCGCGATAAAACGCTGCAGGAAGATATCTTCTAGGCACTGGTCCCAGTCGGCGCCGCCAAGTAGCCGGTTGCCATCAATGGCGATGACCTCGACTTCGTCGGCGCGCGTCTTGAGAATGGTTGTATCGAAGGTACCGCCGCCGAGGTCGAAGACGAGTAGCGTCTGTTCTTCCTCCTGACGGGAGCATAGAGCGATGGCGGCCGCAACCGGCTCGGGGATAATACCAACGACATCCAGCCCGGCGATTTCTCCGGCCTGTTTGGTGGCCTGGCGTTCCTGTGTTCCGAAGTATGCGGGAACCGTGATGACGACCTTGTTGATATCCAGGCCGTTCTGGCTGTTCGCGTTGTTCACCAATTCTTTGAGAATCAGCGCAGAAATAGACTCCGGAGTGTATTCCTGGTCTCTGAATTCGAGGGGGTATTCCTCGCCCATGTGGCGCTTAATAAGGGAGCAGGCGTTGTCCGGGTCGCTCACCTGTGTCTGCTTCGCTTGGCTGCCGATGTCGACAGTTCCGTCATCGTTGAAGTACACAACCGAGGGAGTCGTGTCTTCTCCGACGAAGTTCTTGACGATCTCCGCCATGCCGATGTCACTGATCATGGCCACTGCGGAGTACGTCGTCCCCAGGTCAATGCCATACACCTTGTCGCTCATGCGAGGGTTCCTTCCTGATCTTATTCCTGGTTCGTGTTCGGCTCGTCAACCGAGCTGTCGAGGTCCGCGTCGTAGCGGTAGACGCTCACCTGCGCGGGCAGGAATGCGCGCTCTGCACCCGCACGGACGAGGCCTTGGCGGAGCACCTTCGCGACCGTCCAATCCAGCCCCTGCTCTCCCGTCCGCACAGTCTTGCGAGACGCATGCACAGACCTGTCGAATGGAGCCCCTGGTGCTGCTCCAACGGATTCAACGCCAACGAGGTCAAGTGTCTCGAGAAGCGCGTCGTGGAAATACTCAAACTCAACGTCGGCTCGGTATCCCTCCCCGTGAATCCGTGCGAGCTGCGCAGCGTCCGCGGACTGGGTAATAAGGATGGCAAGTCGCGTCAGTACAGGTCCGAGAAGCTGTTGCACCTGGTCAACCTGCAGGGATTCCACACGGTTCTGCAGCTTGCGCACCAGGTCCTCGTAAAACTCTGAACGATCACTCAACGCTCGCACGTTCTTATCCAAGCCGCCAAGCAGTTCCGCGATCTCAGCGTTCGTGACAGTGTCACCCTCGCTCACCGGAGGGACGCTAGGCACCTGTCCCCCACCCTCACATGGAATGGAACTATCGAGCGCCTCATTCGCCGCGCTGGGCGAAGGCACGGCCTCCTGGAAGACCTCATCTTGCACGTCAGACACATTTCTTCCTTCAGTTACGGCATTATCGCAATGACCTAAGCTCGTTCTCTGACCACTTATTCTAACTCTTGACGCATATGTGACAGCGACCTCATCCAAACCTTGGACAGCGGCGCAACCGTGCACAATCCGAGGCGAGTGGGTCCTTTCGTGTAGCAGGGATCAGTCCCCCGCGTGGCGGACAGGCATAACCGGCTTCAAGGTGGCGCTGTTGGCTTAGAGGTGGCGCTGTTGGCCGGACAGGTGGATGCCTGAGCCCCTTTACTGCACAGGTTAACCCGATAGGTGGAGCGTGGGCGGGGCCGCCCACACTGCCACCTATCGGGCCCAGCTGCGCATCATCGGGCTAGTACTGCCACATCTCGGGCCCAGGTGACACCGGCAGTCAGCACAGAACCACCCACCCAGCGACGAGTCACTCGACCAACACGTTTTGCCCACGCCCCACGTTGATCACCACGATCTTCAATACCGACTTTGGCGCACCACCACACCGAAAAGTCACCCTGCAAGCAACACGATTTGTCCATCCTTCAAGTTGGCTCCCACCAACTTCAATACCGATTTTTCGGACTATAGGTCACGAACGTGGTGCTTAAGTTCCGTGTTTAGGTTGGGATTGCGGGCGAAAGTCGCTGTTATTTAGGTTCGGGCGGTTAAT
>ERZ773057.207-NODE-207-length-27029-cov-11.609772_pt1 | contig 27029 bp, 17 predicted proteins | sample MGYA00580629_ERZ773057 | MGnify/ENA primary metagenome ERZ773057 (study PRJEB29015, sample SAMEA2738143) | human oral metagenome | biome: human oral; feature: human-associated habitat; material: saliva | place: China | collected 2163 ...
GATTACCGAGGAAATCGCCTCCGGCGCGGTGGACGTGGTCATCGGTACGCACCGCCTCCTCTCGGAGAGCATCGTTTTCAAGGATTTGGGCCTGGTCATCATTGACGAGGAGCAGCGCTTCGGCGTGGAGCACAAGGAAAAGCTCAAGCAGATGCGTACCAATGTGGACGTGCTGGCCATGAGCGCAACCCCGATCCCGCGCACCCTCGAAATGTCGCTGACCGGTATTCGCGAAACCTCGACGCTGGCCACCGCTCCCGAGGAGCGGCACCCCGTGCTCACCTTCGTCGGCCCGCGCACCGACAGCCAGATTACCGCCGCGATTCGCCGCGAGCTCATGCGCGAGGGCCAGGTGTTCTTCGTGCACAACCGTGTGGCCGATATCGATAACGTGGCCGCCGAAATCGGTAAGCTCGTGCCGGAGGCGCGCATCGCCACCGCGCACGGCCGCATGAGCGAGTCGCGTCTGGAGCAGATTATCGTGGACTTCTGGGAGCGCCGCTTCGACGTGCTGGTGTGCACGACCATCGTGGAGACCGGCCTGGACATCTCGAACGCGAACACGCTCATCGTGGACAACGCCCAGAACTACGGTCTGAGCCAGCTGCACCAGCTGCGTGGACGCGTGGGTCGTGGACGCGAGCGCGCCTACGCGTACTTCCTGTACCCGGTGGACAAGACCCTCGGCGAGATTGCCCACGAGCGTCTGAAGGCCGTGGCGACCCACAACGAGCTCGGCGCGGGCCTGCAGCTGGCCATGAAGGACCTGGAGATTCGCGGTGCCGGCAACCTGCTCGGCGGCGAGCAGTCCGGTCACATCGCGGGCGTGGGCTTTGACCTGTACCTGCGCCTGGTTGGTGAGGCCGTGGCGAACTACCGCGGCGAGAAGGAGGAGCGTGAGGTCGAGACGAAGATCGACCTGCCCGTCAACGCGCATATCCCGCACACCTACATTGACTCGGAGCGCCTGCGTCTGCAGGCCTACCGCCAGATCGCAGCCGCCGATACCGAAGAGAAGATTGTGGAGGCCCGCGAGGAGCTGGCCGACCGTTACGGTGAGCTGCCCGAGGCCGTGGAGAACCTGCTGGCCGTGGCCACGCTCAGGATGCACGCCCGCGCCGCCGGTATTCACGAGATGGTGGTGCTGGGGCCGAAGGTGCGCGTGGTGAGCGCCCAACCCCTGCCGGAGTCCCGCCAGATGCGCCTGAAGCGCGTGTACCCCGGCTCCACGCATGCCCAGCCGAAGGGCATGGACACCTGGCTGACCCTGGTTCCCCGCCCGAAGACCATGCCGGTTGGCGGCAAGGAGCTGGTGGACCGCCCCATGCTGGAGTGGGCCGAGAAGTTTATCAACTCGATTTACGCGCAGAAGCCGCAGGCCCTCGAAGAGTAACAGGGCTGAGCAAGAGCGAGGTAGGGAAGCAGCGGGCCGGGGGAGCACCCGGCCCGCACGACTCGTGCCCTCGGGGGAAAAAACTCGCCGTGGATGAAGCTTGCCGTGCGGAGTGTCATAATATGGCACATCTGCACGGCGAGTGCGTTTGCCCCGCGCAGGCGGCATAGCTCACAATTAAGGCATGACTTCAACGGTGAACTACGCATCCCAGCGCATTGTAATTATTGGCGGCGGACCCGGCGGCTACGAGGCCGCGATGGTGGCTGCATCCTCGCAGGCAGACGTGACGCTTATCGAGCGCAAGGCCATCGGCGGCTCGGCCGTGCTAACGGACGTCGTGCCCTCCAAGACGCTTATCGCCACGGCGGATATGATGACCCGCTTTTCTGAAGCCGGAAGCCTGGGCATTGAGAATACCAAGGGTAAGGCCCCGCAGCTTCGGGTAGACATGGACCGCGTGAACCGCCGAGTGCGCGCCCTGGCCCAGCAGCAGTCTGCAGACATCAAGCGCGCCCTGGCCTCGGCGGGCGTGAAGATTATTCACGGCACCGGCAAGCTCCTGGACCGCCACACGGTGCAGGTGACCGACGAGGCCGGCCTCGTCTACCCGCTGCACGCCGACTTCGTGCTGCTTTCGGTGGGCACGCATCCGCGCGAGATGCCCACGGGCATGCCCGACGGCGAGCGCATCCTGACCTGGACCCAGCTGTACAACCTCAGCGAGGTGCCCGAGGAGCTCATCGTGATCGGTTCGGGCGTGACCGGCGCCGAGTTCGCCTCGGCCTACAACGGTCTGGGCTCGAAGGTGACCCTGGTATCCTCCCGCGACCGGGTGCTCCCCGGCGAGGACGAGGACGCCGCCCGCGTGTTGGAGGATGTTTTCGAGCGTCGTGGTGTGCGAGTTATGCCCCGCTCCCGCGCCTCCGCCGTGGAGCGCACCGAGGACGGCTCCGGCGTGATCGTGACCCTCTCTGACGGCCGCAAGGTCTCGGGTACGCACTGCCTCGTGGCCATCGGCTCGATTCCCAATACCGAAGATTTGGGCCTGGACGCGGCGGGCGTGGATCACGCCCCGAGCGGCCACATTACGGTGGACGGCGTGTCCCGAACGAGCGTGAACAATATCTACGCGGCAGGCGACTGCACGGGCGTGTACCCGCTGGCCTCCGTGGCCGCCATGCAGGGCCGCATCGCGATGGCGCATATCCTGGGTGACGCTGTGCGTCCCCTGCGCACCGACAAGGTCGCGGCGAACATCTTCACCTCGCCCGAAATCGCGACCGTCGGCATCAGCGAGAACGACCTGCACGAGGGCTCCTACCGCGGCGAGGCCGTGACCCTGCAGCTGAGCACCAACCCCCGCGCCAAGATGATGGCGATGCGCGACGGCTTCGTGAAGGTTTTCGCCCGCCGCCACTCGGGTACCGTCATCGGCGGCGTGGTCGTGGGCCAGCGCGCCTCCGAGCTGATTTACCCGATCGCCCTGGCCGTGGAGAAGAAGCTCACGGTGGACGATCTGGCCGAGACCTTCACGGTGTACCCCTCGCTGTCCGGCTCGATTGCCGAGGCGGCACGCAAGCTGCACACCCGCGGTAAGTTCTAGCCGCATCCGGGAACAGACACAAAAGCGGTGGGGGCCGCCTTCCATGTCTCATGGAAGGCGGCCCCCACCGCTTGTTGCTTTCGGCTACCTTGTAGAACTTTACTTCTTGGAGCCGACGGCGTTCATGTCCACGTCACGGGTTTCGTGAGTGAGCAGGATGAAGATAACGCTCAGGATCGAGGCGAAGGCCAGGTAGCCGCCCACAGCGGCCACACCGTAGGAGGAGTTCAGCCAAACCGCCACGAACGGGGTCAGAGCCGCACCGAGGATGGAGGCCACGTTGTAGGCGATACCACTGGCGGTGTAGCGCACGTTGGTGGGGTACAGCTCCGGCAGGTAGGCCGACATGGAACCGAAGGACAGACCCATCAGGCACATGCCGATGAAGATGAAGACAGTCACGGCGACGGTGTCCACGTTCGCACCGGTGCCGACGACGGCGGGGGAGATGAGCGGGCCAAAGCACAGGCCGAAGGCGGCCATGGCGATAGTGGTCCACAGCTGCTGGGTGCGGCGGCCGTACTTATCCGCCAGCCAACCCGAGATCGGGATGAAGATGGCGAAGCCGATAATCGAGACCAGCTGAATGATGAGGAACTCGTGGTACGGAATGGCCAGACCACCCTTCTCGGCCTTGGCGATACCGTAGGAGAGAACCCACGCGGTCATCAGGTAGAACAGCACGTAGCAGGCGACCATGATGAAGGTACCCTGAATCATGGGCCACCAGGCAACCTTGAACGCCTCAACGAGCGGGGTCTTAACCTTCTCATTGTTGGCGGCAGCCATGGCGAAGACGGGGGTCTCCTCCAGGCGGAAACGCACGTAGAGGCCGACGGCGACCATCACGATGGAGAGCAGGAACGGGATACGCCAACCCCAGACGAGGAAGGGGTGCTCGAGGTTCTTCGCGTCGGTGGTGGAGTTAAAAGCGATGAAGCTGGTCAGAATCAGCATGAAGCCGTTGGCGAGAACGAAGCCGATGGGGGCACCCAGCTGGGGCCACATGGCGGCGCGGGCGCGCTTACCCTCCTTCGCGTACTCGCTGGCGAGCAGCGCCGCGCCGGACCATTCGCCGCCCAGGCCCAGGCCCTGGCAGAAGCGCATGATGGTCAGCATGGTCGGTGCCCAGAGAGCAATCTGGTGGTAGGTGGGCAGCAGGCCGATGATGAAGGTCGCTATACCCATGGTGAGCAGCGCACCGACGAGGGTTGCCTTACGACCAATCTTGTCGCCGAAGTGGCCAAAAATAATGGAACCGAGGGGACGCGCGACGAAGGCGACACCGAAGGTTGCGAAGGAGGCCAGCAGCTCGGTCGTGGCGTCCTTCGCGGGGAAGAACAGCACGGGGAAGACGGCCACGGCGGCGGTGGCGTAGATATAGAAATCGTAGAACTCAATGGTGGTACCAATGAGCGATGCGAGAATCACGCGGCTGCGAGGCGTCGTGTTCTCGACCGGCGCGGCGGAGGCCCTGGTGCCGGATACGGTGGTGCTCATGAGAGATGCTCCCGAGGATGGACTGACTGTGCGTACAAAAGGGAACCCGTGGCGTCGGTGACGCAGCTCTCGGCGTGCTAGGCGGCGGGGATAGTGCCGCGGCGTGAGGCCGGAGGAATTGAACCGGGTGTGCGGGTTCGGAACGAAAGGTTCCCCTAAAGTGCATTATTATAAACCGTTCAGAAAAGTTAGCGCAGGCCCCGTCACTATCTGGGCGGCAGCCCTCCGAACGGTAATTTTTAGGGGCAGCGCATCCCCGGATAATCCTCGGCGGAGGAACGGGGGCCGCCGCACCGCGCGAGTGATGAGCCCGAATACGCAAGCATCCCCGCCGCGAGAGAAACTCGCAACGGGGATGCTTCGCAAAAGCTACTTGATGGTCGATACTTGATGGTCGCTACTTGATGATCGCCAGCACCGCACCGGAGGTGACGGTGTCGCCCGGCTTAGCCGACAGACCCGAAACCTTACCGGCCTTGTGCGCGGTAATGGGCTGCTCCATCTTCATGGCCTCCAGGACCAGAACGAGGTCACCCTCGGCCACGGTATCTCCGTCGGAGACGGCCACCTTCACGATGGTGCCCTGCATGGGGCTGGTCAGCTCGTCGCCGCCGGCCTTCGCCGATGCGCGGGAGGAGCGGGACTTGCGGCTCTTCGAAGCCGGCTTGGCGGCGGGCTTGGCGGCGCCACCCATCTCGGGCAGGGACACCTCCATTCGCTTGCCGTTGACCTCAACCACCACGGTGGTGCGCTCATCCTCATCGGAATCCACGCTACCGGGGGCGCCAGCGTACATGGGAATCGTGTTGTTGAACTCGGTCTCAATCCAGCGGGTGTGCACCTTGAAGTCCTCACCCTCGGCCGGCACGAACGCCGGGTCCTCCAGAACCACGCGGTGGAACGGGATGACGGTGGGCATGCCCTCGATGCTCAGCTCGGACAGGGCACGGCGGGCACGCTGCAGGGCCTGCTCGCGATCCGCGCCGGTCACAATCAGCTTGGCCAGCATGGAGTCGAAGTTGCCGCCGATGACGTCGCCGGCCACGAAACCGGAATCCCAGCGCACGCCGGGGCCGGTGGGGACGTTCAGCTTCTCGATGGTGCCGGGGGCCGGCATGAAGGAGCGGCCCGGGTCCTCGCCGTTGATGCGGAACTCGAAGGAGTGGCCGCGCAGCACGGGGTCCTTCTCCTCAATCTTCTCGCCGCGGGCGATGCGGAACTGCTCGCGCACCAGGTCGAGACCCGAAATTTCCTCGGAGACGGGGTGCTCCACCTGCAGGCGGGTGTTGACCTCGAGGAAGGAGATGGTGCCGTCAGTGCCGACCAGGAACTCGCAGGTACCTGCACCCTGGTAGCCGGCCTCGCGCAGAATTGCGCGGGAGGCCTCGTAGAGGCGCTTGGTCTGCTCTTCGCTCAGGTAGGGGGCGGGTGCCTCCTCGACGAGCTTCTGGTTGCGGCGCTGCAGGGAGCAGTCACGGGTGGAGACCACCACGACGTTGCCGTGCGCATCGGCCAGGCACTGGGTCTCAACGTGACGCGGGGAATCCAGGAAACGCTCGATGAAGCACTCGCCGCGACCGAACGCCGCGGTTGCCTCGCGTACGGCGGACTCGTACATCTCGACGATGCTCTCGCGGTCGCGGGCCACCTTGATGCCGCGGCCACCGCCACCGAAGGCGGCCTTCACGGCAATCGGCAGGCCGTGCTCGTCGGCGAAGGCAACAACCTCGTCGGCGGACTTGACCGGATCCTTGGTGCCCGGAACCAGAGGAGCGCCCACCTTCTGAGCGATGTGGCGCGCGGCCACCTTATCGCCCAGCTGGGTAATGGACTGGGGGGAGGGACCGATCCAGGTCAGGCCGGCGTCGATGCACTTCTGCGCGAACTGCGCGTTCTCGGAGAGGAAGCCGTAGCCGGGGTGCACGGCGTCGGCACCGGAGCGGATGGCCACCTCGATGAGCTTATCCATCACCAGGTAGGACTGCGCCGCGGTGGAACCGCCCAGGGCGTACGCCTCATCGGCCAGCTTCACGTGCAGGGAGTCGCGGTCGGGATCAGCATAGACGGCGACGGTCTGCAGGCCCTCGTCGCGGGCCGCGCGAATCACGCGGACGGCGATTTCGCCGCGGTTGGCGATGAGAATCTTGCTGACCGGGCCGGTGTGTCGGCCGGGGACCGCGGTAAATTTTTTGGCGGCTTCTGCCTGGTTCTGAGTCACTTAAAGCTCTCCTTTATCTCCTGCCGAAAGCATATCGAGAAACGGCAAGAATGGCGAATGTATCGCGCATCGTACTGTTCCATGATATCGATTGGTGTTCAAATACGTGTGTTGGAGGTGCGGGGCGCGGTCCGGCGTGCGCGCCCGCGCGGGTGTTTTCGTCCTCGGGACTGGTCCGCGGGGTTAGTCCTCGGGCGGTAGCCACAGGTCCGTGACGGCTACGTCGCGGCGGCGCAGCAGCTCGCGCAGGGCGTGGATGGACAGGCCAACCACCGTGTGGAACTCGCCCTCGATACCGCGGATAAACGCCGAACCGTAGCCGTCCAGGGTGAAGGAGCCCGCCACCCACAGCGGCTCGCCCGTGGCTATGTACGCTTCGACCTCGGCGGGGCTCAGCTCATCGAAGTGCACGACGGCGCTACGCAGCTCGGCAACGGCGGGCGCCTCCGCATGCTTCTCGGGGTCGAACTCCCGCAGATCCACGAGCGCGTGACCCGTGTGGAGCGTGCCGTGGTGCCCGCTCATGGCGGTGATGCGTTCGTGGGCGTTCTCTGCGGTGTGCGGCTTGCCGTAGGCCCGACCCTCGAACTCGAAGACGGAATCGCAGCCCAGCACCAGGGCATCGCGCACGCCCTCGGCGGCCAGCTGAGCGGCAACCGCGCGGGCCTTGAGACTCGCCAGGAGGGAAGCGGTCTCGGCCGGGCTGAGCCCCTCGCGTCCTTCGGCTCGTGCCCGCTCGTTGGCGGCGGCGAGCGCGGCGTCCTCATCAACCGAGGAGACGCGCACCGTAAAGGCGATGCGGGAATCCTCCAGGAGCTTACGGCGCGCGGGGGATGCAGAGGCGAGCACCAATCGTGCCGGCGCGGCCTCGGCGGAAGGGACGGGGGAGGGGTCTACTGCAGTCATGCTCTCTATTTTAAGGCCGGGATCGGGAAGTTTACCCTCACGTGCACCTTGAAGCTTGCCGCGCTCGCGATGGGCGTACAGGTAGCGCGCGAACGGACCGCGATAGGCTGAGTACAGGCCGCGGGCTAGGTTTGCAATTATGGGCTTGCTGTCTAGGCTTGCGATTCGTGCGGCACCCCCGGCGGGTACGCAAACGGCGTATCCCAATCCCCACAACCGCGGGGAGCGAGATACGCCGTAAACATGACGCCGTAAACATGGTGACGGCCGCTTTGCGCGCCAGCGGCCTCAAAACCGTCCGCGCGGAGCTGCGGGAGCACCCGACTTGGCCGACCTAGCGGGCCTAGCGAGTCTCGGCCACCTGCAGGCGCTTCGGCTCGTCGGCCACCTGCTCCTCGTACAGCGCCTCCGGCACGAAGCCGCCCTGGAGCGGGGAGCGTTGTAGAGGGTCTCGTCCAGGATTCCCTCGGGGCGCGCGGCGGTGCGAGAGTAAGCCACGCGAAACGAGGCTGCGAAGCCTTCGGAACGCTGAAAAGCAAACAACAGGCAAACTCGAATGGAACGCGGGCATAACGAGACCGGCACAACGCGTGAAACCTCGTGAGACGGCTCCCCGAACCAAGGTGACTCCCAGACTCCCTTGCTATGCTGGATGTGCGTCCGGGATAGGCCCCGGACCAGCACCGTTTTCGCTCTTCCGGCCCGTGCAACGGCCCGGTGGTCCCCCTCCGAGGCCGTCCTCGGCAGGTACTCACCGGCCGGCCGCGCATCCGGCGAGAACGCCCCCGCACGACACCTTCAAGGAGAGATGCATGAGTTCTGCACCCCAACGCCCGGGCGGAACCCACCGGGTTGATCAGCCCAAGACCTCGCGAGGCCCCCTCAACTCCATTGCCGATTTCGCGAGCCGCGCCGCCCGCTCCACCTCGCAGAACGCCGTGAACCTGGGCGCCACCCGCCCCGGCGTGACCAAGATGATCGCGGTGGCCGGCGCCGGCGTGCTGCTCATCGGTGGCGGCATCTTCGCCTACAACAGCATGCATCAGGAGGAGAACGCCTTCCTCGCCACCGGCGACGAGTACGCCCGCGTCTGCCAAGACGCCACGACCGGTCAGCGCGTGGACGACTCCGAATGTGAGAAGGCAGGTGCGCAAGAAACGACCGCCAGCCCCTCGGAGTCGGCCAGCTCGGATTCCTCGAACTCCTCGAGCTCTTCGGGTTCCTCGGGTTCTTCCGGTTCTTCCGGTTCTTCGGGCACCTCGAACTCCTCCACCACGACCCACCACAGCGGCTCCAACGCCTTCCTGTGGTACTACCTGGGCCGTCAGAGTGCCGCCAACTCGAACGGAGCGTCGAGCAACTACATTCCGCGCGTGGGCGAGAAGCTCTCGGGCGGCTCCACGACCCGTCCCTCGAACGGCACGGTGTACAGCGGCGTGCCCTCGAGCGGCGGTGGATTCGAGGACTCCTACCGCAGCGCCAAGAAGTCCTCGACGATTTCGTCGGGTAAGGAAACCTCGACCAAGAACACCGGCAAGACCTCCTCGGTGCGCGATAACACGACCGGCACCGTCTCGAACTCCCGCCGCAACGGCAGTAGCGGTAGCAATTCTGGATCCTCCAACTCCTCCAACTCCTCTAAGTCGGGCACCAGCTCCAGCAACAAGTCGGGTAGCAAGTCGGGTTCGTCCAGCTCGAACAAGTCGGGCAGCAAGTCCAGCGGCAGCAAGGGCGGCTTCGGCGGCGGCTCCAAGTCCGGCGGCGGCCGCTCCGGCGGCTAAGCCCTCCCGCATCCGCACCCGTACATCACCCCCGCTACCGGCAAGGAAACCACTATGCGCCGTGAAGAATTCCCCCTGGGCCGCCCCGAGTGGGAGAAGGTCATCGTCGAAGAAGGCCTCACCTACAGCGTGGACGGCCCCGACGACCCCGACCACTACTGGAACGAGTACGCAGCCTACATCTTCAGCCCGGAAGAGATGAATTCCGTCCGCGCCCAGGCCGAAGAAATGCACCGCATGTGCCTGAGCGCCGTGGACTACCTGGCCTCCGGGGCCTTTGGCACCCTGGGCCTGCCGCACGGCGCGTTCAACCTGGCCGTCGAATCCTGGAACCGCCGCGACCCCGACTTCTACGGACGCTTCGACTTCATCTACTCCGGCGTGCCCGGCGAACCCCTCAAGCTGCTGGAGTACAACGCCGACACCCCCACCGGTATCGTGGAGGCGGCCGTCTGCCAGAAGACCTGGGCCAAGGATCAGCGCCTCGACATGCAGGGCTACGCGCACTGGGGCGAAATCGGCGAGGCCTTCGTGGACCGCTGGCGACAGATTTTTGCGCCCGAGCTCACGAGCGGCCAGCGCCCCGTCCTGCACCTGGCCCACGTGCCCGAGGACATCGACGAGAACCGGGAGGACTACAACAACCTGTGGCTCATCGCCTACGCCGCCCAGCAGGCCGGCGTCGAAACCATCCTCGTGCCCATTGACGAGATTATCTTTGACGAGCCGACCAAGAGCTGGAAGGATGCCGAGGGCCGACCCATCAGCAACCTCTTCAAGCTCTACCCCTGGGAGGATCTGGCCACCGACAGCGACTCGGGCTACGACCAGCTACTCTTCGCCTACCACGGCGCGGTGCAGCGCTGGATTGAGCCCGCCTGGAAGATGTTCCTGTCCAATAAGCTGCTGCTGGCCGCTCTCTGGGATAAGTACCCGGGCCACCCGAACCTGGTACCCACCTACGCCGGGCATCGCGGCGACCTGCGCAACTGGGTGCGCAAGCCCATCTTCGGGCGCGAGGGCGATGGCGTGGAGATTTACGCCCCCGACTACAACGTCTTCGTCAAGCCGGAGGAGGACGACTTCTTCTCCACCGCCCCCGAGAGCGAGTTCGTCTACCAGGAGTACATCCCGGCACCCCGCTACGAGGGTATCATCCAGCCGGTGAGCCACCCCGTTCTGGGCGTGTGGGTCGTCGGCGGACGTTGCGTGGGCGTGGGCATCCGCGAATCCAACGGCGCGCTGACCGACTACTGGTGCCGCTTCGCGCCGCACCTGGTTGACCTGAACGCCCCCGGCTCGCTGGGCTCCGCCTCGCAGGATCCCGGCACGGCAAACTTCGGCTACTAGGCACGCACGCCGGGCTCGGCCGAGGCTGAACCGCCGAGCCCGCTAACGCCGAAGGCCCCCACCTCACTAGCTGAGGTGGGGGCCTTCGGCGTTAAGCCAGCCGTTGCGGCGAGGCCGTGACGAAAAACCGGCGCGGCGCTACGGCCTAGTCGTCGTCATCGTCGTCGTCTTCGGCCTCGAGCGGAAGCATCATCTCGTCGGTGAGCGCACGACGCAGGGTGTCCAGACCCACCGAGCCGAGCATCAGGGCTCGAGTGTGGAACTGGCGCATATCCTCGCCGCGGGCCAGGGCCTGCTCGCGCAGCTGCAACCACAGGCGCTCACCAATCTTGTAGCTGGGGGCCTGGCCGGGCCAGCCCAGGTAGCGCAGGAACTCGAAGCGCACCTGGCCCTCGGAATCGTCCAGGTTCTGCTTCAGGAACTCATAACCCAGCTCGGAAGTCCAGATCGTGCCGGGCTCAACGCCGAGGCGCTCGGTCCACTCATCGGGTACCGGCAGCTCGCAGTGAACGCCGATATCGAAGACCACGCGGGCCGCGCGCATCCGCTGCGCGTTCAGCATGCCCATGCGGTCGCCCGGATCCTTCAGGTAGCCCAGCTCCTCCATGAGACGCTCGGCGTACAGGGCCCAGCCCTCGCCGTGACCCGAAACCCACAGCATGTTGGTACGCCAGGAGTTCATGGTTCCGGCCAGAGCCGTAGCAATAGCGATCTGCAGGTGATGGCCCGGAACGCCCTCGTGGTATACGGTGGAGGTTTCGCGCCAGGTCGTGAACCGGTCCTCACCCTCAGGCACGGACCACCACATGCGGCCGGGACGCGAGAAGTCGGGGGAGGGGCCGGTGTAGTAGATGCCACCCTCGTGGGTGGGCGCGATGCAGCACTCGATGCGGCGCATGGGGCCGCCGATTGCGAAGTGCTCGGCGGAGAGGTCCTCCACCGCCGCGTCGGCGAGCTTCTGCATCCACGCCTTCAGCTCGTCGGTGCCGTTCAGCTGTCGGTTCGGGTCTTCGTCGAGCAGCTGCTTGGCGCGCTCGATGCTGGCGCCGGGTTCAATCTCTTCGGCCACTTCGCGCTGACGGGCGATGATGCTCTCCAGCTCCTGCACGCCCCAGACGTAGGTTTCGTCCAGGTCGACGGTGGTGCCCAGGAAGGAGCGCGAGTGCAGACTGTACGCCTCGCGGCCCACCGCATCGCGGGCGGGGGCGGCGGGCTGCAGAACCGTCACGAGGTAGTCATTGAGGTGGCGGTAGCCGTCCTTGGCGCGCTCGGCACCCTCTGCGGCGGCCTCGGCCAGCTCGGGCTCGGCGGCGGCAACCTCGGCGGCCAGCTCGTCAAAGAAACCACCGGGTGCGTAGTACGCGGCGGTCTGCTCGATGACGATGTCCACCTGGCGGCGCGGGGAAATCTTGCCGTCCGCGCGGGCCGCCTCGAGGCTCAGCACAAGCCCGTCCAGCGCCTCGGGCACGCGGTGCATGCGGCCGATAATGTGCTCCCAGTCCTCGCGGGAGTTGCGCTTCATGAGGTCGAAGACGGAGCGCACCTCCTGCGGAACAGAGGTGATGTTGTTAAGCTGCCAATAGCCGAACCCCGCCTTGCGCTGGGCGCGGTACAGGCTCAAGCGCTCCTGAAGGGCGTCCAGGGTGACCAGGTCGACGTCGTCGATGGGCAGAACGCTGTCAATCTTCTTGAGGGTTTTCTTGGCCAGGCGGTGTAGCGCCTTCTCTCCGGCGGGGGAGTAATCGGGGTAGAGGGTTTCGACGCCCTTGCGGCCCAGCTCTGTAGCCAGCACGGGGTTAAGGTCGAGGACCTTTTCGAAGTAATCGTTGGCCAGCTGATCGACGTCGCTCAACTGGCGCTTCACGCGGTAAATGCTCGGAAGTTCCTGGTAGGTGCTCATGTTCATATCCTAACCCAGCAGTGTGCCTTCTGCCACGATATGCCCCTCTTGTGGCGGTATTATTACACACCGCGACGGGGCGGACCGGGTGGGGGCCCGGGAGAGCACGGGGCCCGCGCGCACGGATGATTCTCGTGTGCACGGGCCCCTCGATAACGGCTCTTTCGGCCAGATGCGGACCTCCCGGCTCCGCCCGGCCAGATGCGGGCCGTTAGCTCGTGAAGTACTCGCCCTTCAGCTCGAGCAGACCGCCGGCTCCTTCGGCCACGCCCAGGCGGTGCGCGATAAGGCGATCCTGTAGCTCATTACCCGAAACCAGATCCACCAGAATCTGCGGGTACTTGGTCGAGCAACGGATGAACTCGTCGTAGGCCTCATCGCTGAACGCGGTGTTCGTGACGAAGGTGCCGAGCTGACCGCCTCGGGCGTGCACGGCCAGGAAGAATTGGGTGACCTCCCGCGGGGAAACCGTTCCGGAATCCAGACGCAGGGCCCGAATGTAGAACGCGCGTTCTGCATCGCCGCTGGCGGGGGTCGCCACGCCGTCCACGCCCTGAGCATCCAGCGGCTCAACGCTGTAGCCGCGCATGAGGAACAGATCGAACCCGATGCGGCGGAACCGCTCGTCGCTCACGCCCGCCAGCGCCGGGACCAGGGCCTCGCGGCGGAAGACCGCGCGGTAGCGCTTGAGAGCCTCACGCACCTGGGATGCGGCGACCTCAAGGGCTGCGGAGGGCTCGACGCTCAGGGTTGCGGCGGGTGCCTCGGAAATGGCGGGGGCCGTTGCTTGTGCGGGGGCCGGAACCGAGGCGGGTACCGCGGGGGCTTCCGAGGCCGAGGGGGTAGCGGGCGCGGCGGCACCCGGGCGGGCCAGCATCGCGGGGGATGCGCCCGGCACCGGCTCGGCACGATGCGACTGCTCACGAGCGGCCAGGCGGGCCTGACGCTCGGCGGCGCGCGCCTCCTTGGCTGCCTGCACCGCCTGCTCGCGGGCGGCAAGCTCCTCGGCAATATCCTGCGGCAGCTTGTGCTTGAGCGATTGCGGCGGCAGGGGCGCCATGCGGGCGGTCACCGCCTCCGGGGCGCCCTCGGGGAATCGCTCCAGCAGCTCGCGACCCGACTCGCTCAGCTCGTAGCGTTCCGGGTTCTTGCGGGAGGTGCGGCCCGTACCCTCGCGCAGGGCGTTCAAGAGCCGCTCACCCTTGAGCACGTGCATGGCCACCGAGAAGCGGTTGCGCAGGCGCGGGGTCAGTTTGTAGCGGTGCGGCGCGATTTCTCCCTGCAGGTAGGGGATGTTGAGGGAAGCCTTCAGCTCGTCGTACACGTCGTAGTACGAGATACGCGGGCTCTCGCTCACAATCTTCAGGATCGGGTAGAGCAGCTGGTGCGGGTAGGGCAGCGCGTCCACCGCGGCGGGGTCGAGCAGGGTTGCGGTCACCAGACGTTCAACCTTCGGCTCCTGAGCCTGCGCGAGCGCGGGGGCAAAATCCGGTCCCAGCGAGTACACGGTGTCGCGCTCGGAGAGGTAACGGTGCGCGGTCAGCACGTCGTAGAGGTAGTCCTGCGCCTCAATCCGCTGGAAGTAGGGGTTTTCCGCGGCGGCCTTGAGGCGTTCGTCCCGCTCGAAGACCTGCTCCAGGCTGGGCAGGCTCAGCTCGACGTCCGCGCCGCCATCGTTGAGCACGCCGAAGAGCAGGGCACCCATGTGCACCAGCAGCTTCTCGGTCGCGAGAATATCCTCTGCGGTTACGGCGGCGGCATCGTCCTCGGGAACCTCCTTCAGCACCGAGGACAGCTCGGCGGCGGGTACCGCCTGCTCGGGGTAGCGTGCCACGAGTTCCTTCGCCTCGGGCGAGAGCGAATACAGGGTCACCGGCGAATCGGTGTGCTCGTGGATGGTCTTCGTGCGCAGGTATCCGGCGCGGGTCAGCAGGCTCAGGGCCCGGGCGATGGCGGGCTCGACGATGCGCTGCTCCAGGTAGGACAGGCCGTACCAGCCCTGCACGAAACCGCACTCGCGCAGCACCAGCTCGCGAATTTTAACGGGGGCGGCCGCGGGGTAGGAGGGGGTGACGCTCAGCACGATCGGCAGCAGCTCGCGAACCGTCAGGTGTGAGAGCAGCTCGGGGTAGAAGCGCTGCAGGTAGTACAGGTAGACGCCGGTCTGCAGGGGCAGAATCTTCGCGAGGTCGCGGGCCTGGCTCTCCTTGGGGGCGGCGAGTAGCTCGCGCCCGGCCTCGCTGAGCGCGTAGTTCAGGTTGCCGGGGTGCAGCTGGCTGAGGGAAACCTCCAGGTAGTCGCTGTTGACGAGGGCGGTAATGAGTTTATTGACGGCCTCGCGGAAGAGCACGGTGTCATCGACGGCGATAAAACGCTGAGTCATGGTGAAGCCCAGATCCACGCCGACCGGGGTGTACGTATCGGGGAAGAAAACCTTCTCGCCGCGCTCGGATGCGCGCTCGAAGTGGCGCAGGAGCGAGAAAGCGGCCGCGAGGCCGAGGGCGTGAGCCTGCTCGGGCAGCGCCTCCCAGGAAGTCTGTTCCTGCAGCTGACGCAGGTCGGAGTGGTCGAGGTGAAGCATCGTTTTATTCACAAAAGCCACTGGGGGATTCCTTATCGTGATTTAAATGTATGAATTTATGGTGGTGCGACGCGCCGCGAACGACGTTCGGGCCGAGTAAGAGTGGCCCCCCGAGTGAATATTGCGGGGCTTATCTCTCTAACCCGGAGCTGTCCTCTGCCCTGAGAACGCGAGGAATATGCGTCGCATAACATTCTTTATTCTAGCCGTACAAGGCGGCGCTCCCCATTTTGGGGTAAGCCGAGAAATACGCGGAAGAAAATATGCGGAAGATAGGTGCCGGAATTAATGACGAGAAATACCTGGAAATCTACCGAGACATAAACGGGCGCCGCGGGGAAACAGGCACCGAGCGAATTTGCCGCAGCGCATATCGTGGCCGGCGAATATACGTATATCGCAGGCTCGTGCCGCAGACGTAAATCCCCGTGCGAGCGGCCGCGGTAGCTACGCCACCCGCACGGGGTAGGTTAGGGCTCTATGCCCTTCTCGAAGTACTCTTCGTCAATTGTGTAGCCACATTCGCCCTCGCCCTCGCGCACACCCACGCGATGGCGAATCATGAGCTCCACCAGCTTGTGCTGATCGACCAGGGCTATATTGCGCGCGCCCGGAAGGCCCTGCAGGTACTCGGGAACCGGCTGAGCGAACGAACCGCAGGTCACGAGCACACCCTGCAGACCGCCGTGTAGAAGAACCGCCCCGGCCAGCTTCTGAATCTCATTGGGCGTAACCTTCATGGTTCCGCAATAGTGCTTAACCTGAATATAAATGGGAGAGAAATCGAGACCGTCGGAATAGCGGGCAATAACGTCGACGCCCTTATCGTCCACGCCGCCGGTCACCTCGGTGATAAAGCCGAGGGCCGTAAAAATATCGGCCACAATATGCTCAAAATATTCCGGGGTAACCGCGTAAATATGCTGAATTAAATCCCGCGTAAAATGCTCGGCAAATTCAGCCTGGGCGTGCATAATCGGCGATTCGCTGGCCTTGAGTATCACATCGAGGGGAGTACCCTGCGGTGACCCGTCACCGAAGCCCGCCTCTCCGGGGGTGCCGGCCGCGGCGAGTTGCTCCTGCAGGCTTTCAGCCTCTGCCGGGAGGAACGCATCCAGCCCCGAATCCTCGGAGGAATGAGAGAAGAGCGAGCGCCGCGTCTGCGCCTCCTGAAGGAGGGCGTTGGCCTGTTTCTTAAGCTTTTTGGCGCTCTTGGCGGTCAGGTTTTGCGCGCACAGCGACTGAACCTGCTTGACCACGCGCGGCGGCACGGTGCCGTGTAGATGCGGGGTGCAGGTGAGCTCCGCACCCAGGGGAGTGAGGAGGTACTTGCGCTTCTCCCACGGGGTAAGCCGGGGCATGAGCTGGGCGTAACGCAACGCCACCAAGATCTTAAGGGTGGTACGCACCGCAGCCGCAAAATCGGTGGATTCGAGGTCCGGAAGATCCTTCCGCGAGCCGAGGGCCTTTGTCTGCTGTCGTAGCTGTTCACAAATATAGGCGGCTGTGCGAGGTGAGGTTTTCGACAGGCGCCGGAGCGTCGGCAGGAGAAGTGCGATGTAGACATCCGGAGGGGGCTTGTGATTTTTAGTCATATTTTTAGACACGTTCCCTGTCGTATATCAACACTATTATGATTGTGTGTATATCGTATCACTAAAGCGCATCATTATGCCCTATCCGGGTGAATTATGACGGAACCGCTAGGTTATCTGTATTCTGCGGCGAATACGGTGCTATTTCGATAAAGAAGCCCGAAAATAAATGATTCCCGCCGTGTCTTTCGACAATCGGCGGGAACCAATCTAAATCGGAGAGAGAGCCTACATGGGGCGCGCGCGCCTCCACGAACCGGGGCCCGGACGCAACGAGGCGCCCAGACGCTGACGACGGTTCAAGATGCGCGAAGCTGCACCCACCAGCGTGTTCTGCTCCTGGTGCGCGGCGTTCGCCTGCATCGCGGCCACCACGGCGGTCAGAGCCGCGAGCTCCTCCTCGGTCGGGTTGCCCTTCGTGACCTTCAGGAACGGCTCGTGCTCCTCGGCCTCCTCGTGATGCACCTCAGCCCGACCGCGGGGCGAGGGGACGGCCGCCTCGGAATGTGCCCGGGACGCGCCGCGCGAGGAAGCGTGCGCGCCCTCGCGGCCTCGACCCGACGGGGCGGGGGTCGCCGAGGTGCTCGTCGCATCCTTCTTCTTGCCGAACGAGAAGTAACTCAGCGGATTGTAGCCTGCCATCGGCACGCCTCCTTAGAACCTAAGAACCCGCACGGCTCGACCCTCCTGGTTTCGGAGGGCGCGAACCGTGCGGTACGGGGCGCGGGTGGCACCCCCAACACATGGGAATAGAAACGCTATTGTCGCGAGGTTTACAGCGGGATGTTGCCGTGCTTCTTCGCGGGGGTGGCCGCACGCTTATCGTGCAGGGCGCGCAGCGAGGAGATGATGCGCACGCGAGTCTCGCTCGGGGCGATCACCTCGTCGATGTAACCGAGCTCAGCCGCCTGGTAGGGGTTCAGCAGCTCCTCCTCGTACTTGGCGATCAGCTCGGCGCGGCGTGCCTCAACGTCACCGCCCTCGGCGGCCAGCGCGGCCAGCTCGCGGCGGTACAGGATGTTAACGGCGCCCTGCGCACCCATCACACCAATCTGGGCGGTGGGCCAGGCCAGGTTGATGTCGGCGCCCAGCTTCTTCGACCCCATCACGATGTACGCGCCACCGTAGGCCTTGCGGGTAATGACGGTGACCAGCGGAACGGTCGCCTCCGCGTAGGCGTAGAGCAGCTTCGCGCCGCGGCGAATAATGCCGTTGAACTCCTGATCGGTGCCGGGCAGGAAGCCGGGCACATCCACGAAGGTCAGAATCGGAATGTTGAAGGCATCGCAGTGACGCACGAAGCGGGCGGCCTTCTCGGAAGCCGAAATATCCAGGCAACCGGCGAACTGCATCGGCTGGTTGGCGACGATACCGACCGTGCGGCCCTCAACGCGGGCGTAACCAATCATCACGTTCGGGGCGTACAGCGCCTGCATCTCGAGGAAGTGGCCGTCGTCCACGACCGACTCGATAACCTCGCGCATATCGTAGGGCTGGTTGGCCGAATCCGGAATCAGGGTATCCAGATCCAGGTCGTCCACGGTCACCTCGGGATCCTGATCGTGCTCAAGAGGCAGGGACTCCGTGAGGTTATTCGAGGGCAGGAACTCCAGCAGCTCGCGCACGAAGTCGAAGGCGTCGTCCTCATCCTCGGCCAGGTAGGTGCTGGTGCCGGTCACGGAATTGTGCTGACGCGCACCGCCCAGGGTCTCCATGTCCACATCCTCACCGGTCACGGTCTTGATGACGTCCGGGCCGGTGATGAACATGTGAGAGGTCTTATCCACCATGACGATGTAGTCGGTCAGGGCGGGGGAGTACGCCGCACCGCCGGCGCACGGGCCCATAATGACCGAAATCTGCGGGATCACGCCGGAGGCGCGCACGTTCATACGGAAGATATCGGCGAACATCGCCAGCGAGGCCACACCCTCCTGGATGCGGGCGCCGCCGCCGTCGTTAATGCCGATGACGGGGCAGCCGTTCTTCAGCGCAAACTTCTGCACCTTCACGATCTTCTCGCCGTTGACCTGCGAGAGGGAACCGCCGTACACGGTGAAATCCTGAGAGTACACGGCGACCAGGCGGCCATCCACCGTGCCGTAGCCGGAGACCAGGCCGTCGCCGAGAGGCTTCTTCGACTCCATGCCGAAGGCCGTGGTGCGGTGGCGCGCCAGGGCGTCGAACTCAACGAAAGAGCCCTCGTCCAGGAGCATTTCGATGCGCTCGCGGGCGGTGTTCTTACCACGGGCATGCTGCTTTTCGATGGCTGCCTCACCGCTGGGCACGTAGCTACGCTCGCGGCGCGCGTAAAAATCGGCGAGCTTACCGGCGGTGGTGCTCAGATCGTATTCCTGCTGGAGGTTCTCGGACATTATTCCTCGTTCCTGCTCCTACCCGACGCGACGGGAGCCAGTGGTTGCGGTGATGGATGTTTGCCCTCCCCGACGACGGGACGGGCATAACAGTGCATATCCTTAAACTATAGTGCGAACTGGGGCACACATGCCAGACGAAGAGCGCACATCCCATCGTTAGATACACTCGCGTGCACGCAGAAATCCCCTCCGCGCGGGCCCTTATGAGCCGCGGGAGGGGAAGCGCCCGTATCGACGACGGAAAACGACTAGATGGTGCCCAACACGGGGTTCCAGGCGGTCACGGTGTGCGAAACCACGGCGCCGCCGACGTTCATGGGGTCGTTAGCCACAATCTTCTCGGCGTCCTCCGCGGAGTCAACCTTCGCAATCAGCAGGGCGCCGGTCGCGACCTCGCCGTCGAGCAGGGGTCCGGAAACGATCAGGTTGCCGGCCTCAATCTGGGAGGCCAGGTACTCGCGGTGAGCCGGACGGTACTTGGCCTGCTCCTCGGGTGCGGCGTAAACGTAGGTAATTGCGTAGTGAGCCATGGGGACTTCCTTCGGGCTAAAACTCGGGGTGAGCGGGGTGGACCCCGCATCTGCTTCGGTGCATTACACACCCGCACTGTCTAATGTACCGTCTCGTCGCCGCCGGGAACAGCGGGCGCGCAAAGAAAGCGAGGGAAGGGGCGCGGTGGACGGCCGCTTGATGATATCGTGAGAACCCGCACCGTTTGGGCAAAACCGAACGGGCCGCAACGTGCCGACGGGTGCCGCGCGAAGCACAAAAATCCAGAACAAACCGGGGAGAGAACATGACCGAAAGCAACGAGAGCGAACGGACTCCGGCCACCGTGCTGGATACCACCGTGCTGGATGCACCCCGCGCCCGCACCGCCGCCCTGGAGGCCGGCTACGCGAGCGTGCACCTCTTCGATAGCGTGGACTCCACCACCACCCGGGCCCGCGAACTGCTCATGAACGGAACCGACGCCGACCGCGAAAGCCTCGGCGAACTCTCCGTCTTCTCAACCCTCTACCAAAGCGACGGCCGAGGACGACTGGCACGCCCCTGGACTGCGCCGCCCGGCGCGTGCCTGGCCACGAGCATCGTGGTGCGCCCGCACGCCTCGACCGAACCCGGTACCCGCGAACTGCCCGAAGACAGCTACCACTGGCTCACCCTTGTGGCCGGGCTGAGCGTCGTGGACATCTGGCGGTACTACGGCGCCGAGGCCCACCTCAAATGGCCCAACGACGTTATCGCCAACGGGGCGAAGGGCTGCGGCGTACTCGCCCAGCTCGTACCCGAAAGCGGAGCCAACGAGGGGCTGCGCAGCATTATCGTGGGCATCGGCCAGAACACCAACATGACCGCAGAGCAGCTGCCCGTACCCACCGCCACGAGCCTGCGGCTGTGCACGGGACACACCGTCGACTCGACCGAGGTGCTCGAGCGCCTGCTGGTCGCCTTCGCCCGACGCTACCGCGCCTTCCTGCGCGCCGGGGGAGGCCCCGAGGCGGCCGATCCCCTCACCGGCGCACCCAGCCTGCTGGATGCGGCCCGCGCCGTATGCTCCACCCTCGGCGCCGAGGTGGCCATGAGCCTGCCCGACGGCAGCGTCGTGCGCGGCGTGGCCGAGGACATGGACGCGCAGGGACGCATCCTGATTCGTCGCGAGGACGGCACGCTCGCCCCCTACGCGGTGGGCGATATTGAGCACCTGCGCCCGGCCAACGGTAGCTACGGGGACTTCCGACCGGCACACTAGAGGTACGAGAAGACCCCGGCGACCGACTCGCCAACACCAGACCACCACCAATCGAGGAGTACCATGCGCCTGCGCGGACAACTCAACCCCGGCGAATACGTCATCGTCGCGACCCGCCAGCACCCGGGGGCGCTGTTGCCCGGCCTCACCTGTCTGCTGCTCGGCATCGCGGCGGCGGCCTTCGCATCCACGGCCCGTTCCTCCGTGATCCTCTGGTGGATCGGCACAATTGTGGCGGTCTCTTTCTTCATCGGCGCACTGCGCATCGGGTGGCGCTGGCTGACCACCGGGTACCTCATCACCACGCACCGCCTGGTGGTGCGACGGGGGCTCGTGACCCGCACGGGCGACGAGTCTCTCTACCTGGATTCGCTCGGGCAGCGCTGGGTGCGTGAGAGCGCTCTGGGGTCCTGGCTGGGGTACGGCTCGGTCTACGTGGTGTGCCGCGGAGTGCACCACCGTCTGCGCTACGTTCCCGCTCCCGAACGCTTCGACGCGGAGCTGGAGTCGGCCTACCGCGAGCACTACCCCCTGCGCGCCGGCTACATCTAAACTTCATCGTTTCGCCGCGCCAAAGCGGACTCGTGGGACAGGCCCTCGGCTGAACCCCGCCGGAAAAACGCTGACTGGAGTATCCTTAACTGTGAAATACTCCACTACCGCGCCCTCTCATGGGGGTAGAGGTGAGCCCGGAACCACACGCCGGGCGGGGTGCAGGGCACGATTCGCCGCGGCGGAAGGTGCCCCAACCGGCGGGAAACGCTCGCGCGGCAGGCATTATTGCCCCGGCGGATGGCGCAAGCCCGGGCAGAACAACGAACTATTCATCCGGCAGAGAAGAAAGGACCGGTAACGGTTATGAGCACGGCGAACCACTACCGACCCGAACCCTCTCCGTGGGAATCGGGCGACGCCGCTTCGGCGGGTTCCTCCGGCGGGAGCATGGGCCCCGAAACCCAGATGCTCAACCTCAAGATTCTGCAGAACCTCGCCCAAAACAATATCTACCGGGACGAACGCTCCAAGGAGGGCGTGCGCGCCCTCGAGAAGTCCCTGCTCGGCGAAGGCAGTCGCTACACCCCCTCGCAGGCCTCGGAGCTTGCCGGGATTCCGCTGGAAGCGGCCCGCCGCATCTGGCGCAACATGGGGTTCCCCGATATCGCCCCGAACGTTCCCTACTTCACCGATACCGATGTGCGCATGCTCGCCGACCTGCGGGCCCTGGACGACGAAGGCACGATTCGCATGGAGTACGTGGTGTCCCTGGTTCGCGCCGAGGGCCAGCTGACCGATCGCACGGTCGCCTGGCAGATTGAGGCCCTGGTGCACAACATCATGGTCACCGAGGACGTGGACGACAACGAGGCCCGCCGCAAGCTACTTCTGGATTTCCCCCGCTACCTCGAGACGCTCGAGCACCTGGCCGTCTACGCCTACCGCCGTCAGATGTACGCCGGAATTCTGCGCCTGGGCCTGCGCGAGAACAGCGCCACCAGCTCGGGCATCACCCACCTGCCGCTCGTGCGCGGCGTGGGCTTCGTGGATTTGGTCTCGTACACCTCCCTGGTGCGCAACCTGGACGCGGCCGCCCTCTCGCAGCTCATTAACCACTTTGAGCAGAGTTGCCTGGACGTCATCGCACCCCTGGGCGGGCGCATCATTAAGACTCTTGGCGATGAGGTGTTCTTCCTCACCGAAACCCCGGATGCGATAGCCGAGATTAGCCTGCAGCTCTCCGAAAAGATTGGCGCAGACCCGCAGCTGCCGGATGTGCGCGTCGCCTTCATCTGGGGCGAGGTGCTGGCCAACCGCGGCGATGTGTACGGCTCCAGCGTGAACCTGGCCTCGCGCCTGGTTTCCCTGGCCGAACCGGGCACCGTGCTCACCGATAATGAGACGGCAAACATACTCCGGCAGGTGGGAAATCATTACACCCTTACATCCCAGGGAACGCGAAACGTCCGAAGCTTTGGTAACGTAGACCCCGTGGCGGTGACCCGTCGCGCACACTACACTATGGAGATCAACCTCTCATGACTGAACTGAAACTACGTACCGGCGGTGCCACTCACCGCGGCGCACATCGAGAAAACAACGAAGATTCGATGGTCGTCGCCGGTTCCCTCTGCGTGGTCGCGGACGGCATGGGCGGCCATGAGGCCGGCGAGGTCGCCTCACGCCTGTGCGTGCGTCAGCTTGCCTACTCGCCTTTCTTTACGATGCCCGGCGGCCGCAGCGAAAGCGAGCAGGCGGCCTACACCGAACGCATCGCCGCCATTGACGAGAGCGACCCGGTCAAGCGTCGCCGCCGCATCAACGCCGAGCTGAACAAGGAAATCGTGCAGGCACTCGACCGTCTGCACGACATCCTCGGCGAAACCAACGAGGAGATCAAGGAAGCTCTCTCGCGCTCCGGCGGCACCACCGTGACCGGTGCGTGGCTGACCCGCATCGGCCGACAGAACCTGTGGGTCGTTTTCAACATCGGCGATTCCCGTACCTACCGCCTGATGCGCGAGGACGACGGCATCCACCACTCCAGCATGGAGAAGCTGCCCGGCTCCGAGGGCGCCGCATCGCTGGAGCAGATTACGACGGACCACTCCGAGGTGCAGTACCTGGTCGACGAGGGCCAGATTACGCCCATGGAGGCGCTAACCCACCCGCGCCGCAACGTGATTACCCGCGCGCTGGGCACCGGCAACTACTGGGAACCGGACTTCTGGGTTCTGCCCGCACGCCCCGGCGACCGCCTGATGCTCTGTTCCGACGGCCTCTCCGGCGAGCTGTCGCACGAGTACATGGCTCGCGTGCTCACCTCGATTCGTCACCCGCAGGACGCCGCGGACGTGCTGCAGCACGAGGCGCTACGCTCGGGCGGCCGCGATAACATCACCGTCATCGTGGCGGACGCCGTCGAGGCCTAAACCCATAGTTCTGATTCACCCCCGCTTTCAACGGGTACTCGCTCGAGTGCCGGCAGGATGCGGGGGTGAACTCTACCCGCGGGAAACCGGCCGAGCAGGACCCGCCGTGACGGCGGCGGGGGAGGAGCGCGCCCCAACACGTTAAACTGGACGGGTGACTGAGAACAACGCCCCCACCACCGCACCCGCCGAGACTCGAGCAGAGAGCCCCGCAGAAAACTCCGAGAAGATTACGGATGCCCTGCGCGCCGAATACGCGGAGCTGACCGATAAGATTCGCGCCGCCCGCCGCGCCTACTACAACGAGGACGCGCCGTTCCTCTCCGACGCCGAGTACGATGCTCTCTACCGCCGCCTCGAAATCATCGAGGCCGAGCACCCGCTCATCATCGCCAACGACTCGCCCACCCAGGAGGTCGGCGGCGAAGCCATTGAAGCCTTCGCGCCCGTCACCCACCTGGAACGCATGTACTCCCTCGAGGATGTCTTCTCCTTCGAGGAGCTGCGCGCCTGGCTGACCAAGACCGAGGAGAGCGTCCGCAACCTTACCGGCGCCGCCCCGCGCTGGCTCACCGAGCTGAAGATCGACGGCCTGGCCGTGAACCTGCTTTACCGCAACGGCATCCTCGTGCGCGCGGCAACCCGCGGTGACGGCACCACCGGCGAGGACGTCACCCACAACGTGCGCACCATCGCCAGCATCCCGCAGCAGCTGAGCGGCGAGGGCCACCCCGAAGAAATCGAGATTCGCGGCGAGGTGTTCATTTCCTCCGCCGACTTCGAGAAGCTCAACGAGTCCATGATTGCCGCCGGCAAGAACCCCTTCGCGAACCCGCGTAACGCCGCGGCAGGTTCGCTGCGCCAGAAGGACCCCGCGGTGACCGCCTCCCGGCCGCTGAGCATGTACGTGCACGGCATCGGCTCGCGTACCGGCCTGGAGATTGACACCCAGTTTGAGACCTACGACCTGCTCGCCTCCTGGGGACTGCCCGTGAGCCCCTACAGTGAGCTGACCGATTCGGTCGAGGGCATCTTCGACTTCATTAACAAGTACGGCGAGCAGCGCCACTCCCTCGTGCACGAGATTGACGGCATCGTCATCAAGGTCAACGACTTCGCGACCCAGGCTCAGCTGGGCTACACCTCCCGCGTGCCGCGCTGGGCGGTGGCGTACAAGTACCCGCCCGAAGAGGTGAACACCAAGCTGCTGGACATCCGCGTGGACGTGGGACGCACCGGCCGCGTGACCCCCTACGGCGTCATGGAGCCCGTATTCGTCTCGGGCTCGACCGTGGAGCGGGCCACCCTGCACAACCAGGACGTGGTCAAGGCTAAGGGCGTGCTCATCGGCGACACCGTGGTGCTGCGCAAGGCAGGCGACGTGATCCCCGAAATCGTCGCCCCCGTGGTCGCCCTGCGCGACGGCACCGAACGTGAGTTCGTCATGCCCAGCGAGTGCCCCTCCTGCGGTTCGCCGCTGGCCCCCGGCAAGGAGGGCGACGTGGACCTGCGCTGCACGAACCCCCGCTCCTGCCCGGCGCAGCTGACCGAGCGTGTGTACTACGCGGCAAGCCGCGGTGCCTTCGACATTGAGGCGCTGGGCTTCGAGGCCGCCAAGGCGCTCACCAGCCCCGCAACCCCGGACACCCCTCCGCTGACCACCGAGGCGCACCTCTTCGACCTGACCCCCGAGGACCTGCGCGAGGTGACCATCGAGCGTGAGAAGAAGGTCAAGGGCGTGGGCACCGGGAAGATGGAGCGCGTGCCCTACTTCTACACCAAGCCGACCAAGGCGCGCCCCGAGCCGAAGCCCACGAAGAATACGCTGAACCTCTTCGCCGAGCTGGAGAAGGCTAAGCAGCAGCCGCTGTGGCGCGTGCTGGTTGCCCTCTCTATTCGCCACGTGGGACCGACTGCCGCCCGTGCGCTTGCGACCGAGTTCGGTTCAATGCAGGCGATCCGCGAGGCAGATCGCGAGCGTCTGGCCTCGGTGGACGGCGTGGGCCCCACCATTGCGGACTCGGTTATCGAGTGGTTCGCTGAGGATTGGCACGCCGAGATTGTGGATTCCTGGGCCGCCGCCGGCGTGCGCATGGAGGACAGCCGCGACGAATCGGTGGAGCGCACCCTGGAGGGTCTGACCGTGGTCGTGACCGGCACCCTGAACGGCTACACCCGCGACGGGGCAAAGGAAGCGATTATTTCTCGAGGCGGCAAGGCCTCCGGCTCGGTCTCGAAGAAGACCCACTTTGTGGTGGCCGGCGCGAACGCCGGCTCGAAGCTGGATAAGGCCGAGGCTCTGGGCCTGCGGGTGCTGGATGAGGAAGGCTTCACCGCCCTGCTCGAGGGCGGTCCGGAGGCGCTTGAGACCGGCTCCGGCAGTACCCCCGGAGAGTCGGAGGCGTAAGCCGTCGAGGTATTCCCCTGTCTCCGCGGGGCGCGGTACTGTGGGTCGCGGGGTATTGAGGTATGTATATACGCCATTCGGACCCCGAAGAGTGTTCTTCGGGGCCCGAATACCAAAATTTGGCACTTGTAATTACCACAGTTTCTGGGGGTTGGAGAGCTTAAAACACTCCGAGAGCGTAGAAATATTTAAAATTTTTTTACACGCTGTTCGAATCCCCTATTGGGGTGGTGCGGGCACCCATTAAAGGAGGCGGAGGGCGGGGGAGCGCATCCGGCTAAACCCCCTAGAAAACCCCGGAATATCGGGGAAAACGGGTCGAAAACCCCGGGATTCAATCGGGGGGTTAACGTTTCCTGCACTCTTTACCTTAAAGAACCCTGGGAGAAGTCGGGACGTTCGCTGTGAACCTAAAACGGGGTTGGAAACCGCCACAACCTCGGCTATCTTGGAGACCAGAAAGATTCTCGTCAGGGAATCGCTTATGTGGTTTCAAGCTTGGAATGCTTGAAACGATGCCCGGTTCTACCGCACGTCCCCACCGAGGAAGTGCCATCGGATTCCGCGCACTAGCGCAGAATCGCTCACGGTGCCATGAAATCGATGGAGAGCCGCTCACATGGTAGAGCCAGAAAATGAGTAACCTACTTCGTTATCAAAGGGTGAGCGGCGCCGCGCCAGAGTTCCGGGGACGGAACGAGCGGGGACGGCCCCAAGGAGCATTATGAAGAACA
>ERZ773057.208-NODE-208-length-26975-cov-8.594911_pt1 | contig 26975 bp, 21 predicted proteins | sample MGYA00580629_ERZ773057 | MGnify/ENA primary metagenome ERZ773057 (study PRJEB29015, sample SAMEA2738143) | human oral metagenome | biome: human oral; feature: human-associated habitat; material: saliva | place: China | collected 2163 ...
ATTCCCGAGCATGATCAAAAGCAGACTCGATGAAATCCAGATCCTCGGAAGTGGCGGGGCGGATGAACATGTCATCAGGGTAGCCCACACAATGAGCAAGAATGACTGAGGGCCGGGTAGCACCTGAGCTACCCGGCCCTCACCGCGAACTGTTCTGATTAGGACAGCTTGAGCATGACCTTCGAGGAACCAGTCGAGCGGTCACCCGCGGTCTGGAAGGCCTCAAGGGCATCATCAATATCGAAAGTGTGAGTCAGCAAAGGCTCAACATCCAAGCCATCGGCCATTGCCTGGATCGCATCCGAGATCTCATCGATGAAACGGTAAGAACCAACATACTCGATCTCGCGAGTCACGATCTGCCCAAGAGCGGCGGGAACTTCGCCGGCAGGCATATTGCCAACCTGAACGACCCGGCCACCACGAACGACGGACAAGAAGACATCGCCGAGCGTACGCGACACACCCGTTGCCTCGATCGCAATGTCAACGTCCTCGGGCAAAGGCTCGCCCTTGGAACGATCGATCACGACATCGGCACCCATGGCGGACGCAATCTTCAGTGCGGCCTCGGCCATGTCGGCGGCGTAGACGGTTGCAGCACCAGCGTGCTTCGCAGCAGCTACGACCAGAGCACCAATCGGGCCGGTTCCATTCACCAGAACGCGCTTACCGCGAACGTCTCCCGCACGATGCACGGCATGAATCGCAACACCCAGGGGTTCAGCGACTGCGCCGTGACGCGTGGAAACGGAGTCGGGAAGGTGGCGAATCTGGTCCTCGCGAACAACGCGGTAGGTGGAGAAACCACCGTTTTCGTGAGGAAGGAATGCCGCAGAACCGAAGTAGCGGCACTCGGGCCACAAGTTATCACGGCCATTGAGGTGCTCGGGCATCACGTGGTTACCCACGTTGGTTGCGGGGTGAACCGTTACGTGGTCCCCGACCTTCACGGTCTCAACGCCCTCGCCGACCATGTCAACGGTGCCCGCGACCTCGTGTCCAAGGATCAGCGGCTCACGCAAGATGGCGGTTCCGGAAGCACCGTGGCGCCAGTAGGCAAGATCAGATCCACAGATGCCGCCCCACTCCATCGCGATACGAACCTGGCCGGGGCCGGGAGTCGGATCTTCGACGGTATCCACGTGAAGCGAGACGTCCTCGCCGTTCTTTTCGACGCGTACAGCCTTCATTACATTGCATCCTCTCGAATGGTGAGGTCACGGCCAGCAACTTCGGGCATGACCAGCGAAGCGATCAAAGTGCAGCCGGTGTAGAAGGCCATCAAGATTGCCAGGGCAACCCACGAGTTGAAGAAGGCAACCAGGGCGGCAGCGATGAGCGGGCCGAAACCAGCGGTGATCAGGTTCGGGATTTCCTTCGACAGTGCAAGCTGCTCGTAGCGGTGCGCAGAGCCAAAGCACTCGGCCATGGTGATGTTTTCCAGCGAGAACATTGCCAGAACGGTGATGTTGTGCAAGACGATGTAACCGATAAAGAACAGCAGCGTCGGGTTAGAGAAGTGTGCAACTTCGCCGCTAGCGGTCTTTTCCATAACGGTTTCGGTGCCCACGTTGTTCAGCATCAGGTAGAAGCAAGGAACGATCATGATCAGACCGAGGATCGTCACGATCGTGTACATGTGCTTACGACCGATCTTGTCACCCAGCCAACCGATGATCGGAACGGTGATGAAGCCGACCAGCGAAGAGAACACAACGATGTTCGAGGCAACTGACTTCGCAACAAGAACATTCGCGGTCAGGAAGGTGATGAGGTAGGTCTGAACCATGCCGGAGTTACCGGACTGACCAAAACGCAGGGTCGATGCGATGAGGAAGGCCTTCCACGACTTGGGGGTCTTCTGGATCTCGCGAGCGGTGGCCTTGGCGGCCTCGTCCTGCTTCTCAAGGGGCTGGTCGTAAGCGGCAATAACCTCTTCATTCGAGGCCTCGAAAACGGGGGTTTCCTTCAAGTGCAGTCGGATGTAGACGGCCAGGCCCATGACGACAACCGAGGCGATGAAGGGGATACGCCATCCCCATGCGACAACTGCATCGGAACCCATGGTGGACAGGAGGACTGCCCAAATCGCTGCGGCGCCCAGGGTGCCCGAGTTGGTGCCCAGTGCAACCAGGGAGGAGATAATACCGCGGGTCTTGCGAGGAGCGTACTCGGCCAGCATGACCGACGCGCCTGCAATTTCAGCGCCAGCGCCGAAGCCCTGGATCAGGCGAAGCAGCACCAGCAAGAAGGGGGCAAGGAAGCCAACCTGGTCGTAGGTGGGCAGGAAGCCGATCAGAGTGGTTGCAACACCCATCATTGCGATCGTGATGAACAGAACCTTGGTACGGCCAATACGGTCACCCATACGACCGAAGTACCAAGCACCAATCGGGCGGGCAATGTAGCCCACACCGTAAACGGCCATTGCCGCCATAATGGCGACAGCCTGTGAACCGTGTCCAAAGAAGATGTCCTTGAAGACCAGTGCAGCAGCCAGGGAGTAGAGCTGGAAGTCCATGAATTCCAGCGCGGTCCCCAGCCAACCGCTCATCGCGGCCTTTACGAGGTCACCGGTGGTGCGGATAACCAGCGATTCTTTTGCTGATGCGCCGGCGGCAGGAGCGTTCGACATTGAAGTGCCTTTCTAATTCAGTTCTGCGATTCCTTGGAAATCGCTTCGTAAAGTCCGTTGAGGTAAACGAGGCCAAGCGCGCGATCGTAGAGCGGGTAACCCGGACGTCCAATTTCGCCCCAGATCATGCGGCCGTGATCAGGACGCACGTAGACATCTGGACAGGTGTCGTGAATTGCCTTCATGATGGCGTGCATATCGAGGTTGCCATCGGAAGAAAGGTGGGCCGCTTCCTGGAAGTGCTTTTCACCCAGGTAGCGGACATTGCGGACGTGCGCGGCTGCGATGCGGCCACGCTCGCCGAAGCGGCGGAAAATGCCCGGAACATCGTTCTCGGGGTTGGATCCCAAAGAACCGGAGCACACACACAGCGAGTTCGCTGCGGAATCAACCAGCTCAACGATCTTCTCCAGGTCGGATTCGGTATTGCAGATGCGCGGAATCCCAAACAACGGCCATGCCGGATCGTCAGGGTGAACTGCCATGCGGATACCAACACGTTCACAGGTGGGGACGATCCCCTGCAGGAAGTAGCGGTAATTCTCACGCAGCTGGTCTTCAGTCATCGCGGTGTACTCAGCCATGACCTCGTCAAGGTGAGCCATACGCTCAGGCTCCCAACCGGGCAGCGAGAACTCGGAACCATCCAAGGTCGCCTTGACGATATCCTGCGGAGTCATGCCCTCAAGGACCTTGTGGTCGTAGTACAGGCAGGTGGATCCGTCAGGATTGACGTGGTTGAGCTCGGTGCGCAGCCAGTCGAAAACGGGCATGAAGTTGTAGACCACGACCTTGATGCCGTACTTAGCCAGGTTTTCCAGGGTCTTGCAGTAGTTCTCGATGTACTTATCGCGAGTGGGCTTACCAAGCTTGATGTCTTCGTGAACGTTGACCGACTCGATGGCCTCGACTTCCAGGCCTGCGGCATGGACTTCGTCGACGAACTTCTTAATTTCCTCTTCAGACCAAACTTCACCCACGGGGATCCAGTCCATCGCGCCCATGAGTCCGGTGGCTCCGGGGATCTGCTTGATGTACTGGAGGGGAATCGGATCAGCCTGGCTGCCGTACCAGCGGAATGTCATTTTCATCGTGCAAACTCCTTGTTGAGTAGCTCGCGAACCGCTCCGGGTCCGGCGATCATCTGAGTGAAGAGATCCTCGACCTTAGCGGCCAAGGGGGTGGTGTACAGGTCGACGCCGAAGATTTTGGGTCGAGAAAGAATCGGACGAAGTGCACCTTCGGCGCTCGCGGGATCGCCCAGCCGAACGTTTGCAACAAAGGGCATGAGCTCATCGAGAAGCGGATCGGAAGACAGCTCAACCGGCGCCCCATCGTCTGCGACACCCATGAGATAGCGGCACCATGCGGCAAAGACGAAGGGGATTGCCGTGAGCGACCCCAGATCCAGCTCGGGGTGTGCCAGGTAAGCCTTGATGGTCTCGCCAAAGCGGATTGGCAGCTTCTGCGAGGTATCCATGGCAATGCGCTGGGGCGTATCGCCGAGGAATGCATTGGGGAAGCGCTCTTCTTCAACTTCACGCAGGAAGTCTTCAGGGGCGACAATTCCCGGGTTGACGACGACGGGCAGTCCCTCATTCCATCCAAGTTGATGGACGAGGCCGTGGAGAGCCGGGTCCTTCATCTCACCGTCGATGGTTGTTTCGCGCAGAAGAACACCGGTAACCGCAAGCGCAGTGTGCAGCGGGTTCAGGCAAGTGGTGACCTTCATGTGTTCGAAGCGATCACAGGTGTCACGATCGGTGAAGTACACGCCGACCTTCTCAAGTGCCGGACGTCCGTTAGGGAAACGGTCTTCGACAACTAGGTATTCGGCAGGCTCGGTATTGACGAATCCCGCAAGCGGCGTGCGCGTTGAGGTATCCAGGGCCATGTCGGTGAATCCCATGTCCGTCAAGCGATCTGCAATAGCCTGAGCGGGACGCGGGGTGATCTTATCGATGACGGAGATCGGGAAAGAAACCTTTGTTTCATCTTCCAGCCATGCGAGGAATTCCGCGGGAACCTTGCCGCGCTTGTTCCATTCGGAGGCAACCGTTGTCACCGAACGGCGCAGAATATCGCCGTTGTGGGAGAAGTTATCGCAGGACATCATCGCGACGGGTGCGCCGCCTGCAAGATAGCGGTGGTAGAGCAGGCCGGTCACCATAGCCATGGTGTTGCTCATTTGCTCACGAGGATCCTTTTCAAGATCCGCAAGGAATCCATCCTGGTAGCTGCCATCGAGCTTGGTCAGCTGATATCCCTTCTCGGTAATGGTGAAGGAGATGATTTGGAGCGTGGGGTTGGTAGCGATTTCGACTGTCCGCGCAAAGTCATCTTGACGTTGATAGGCGAGGCCTTCGCTCAGTGAGCCAATGACATTGAAGTCGGTTTGGCCGCTGGCGTGGAGCGTTACCCCCAAGGTGAGCAGATCGAAAGCGGCCAGCTGGTGGTCAAGCTCTACTGGGGCAAGCGGGACGACTGCGCTGATGCCGCATTGTTCCTCACCGGAGTTCATTAGATCTTGCGCAAGTCGTGCGATATAGACACGGAAGATATTTCCCGGCCCAAAGTGCACCCAGCGCGGACTTTCATGTGCGTCAGTGCGCATTGCTGGAACGTCGAAGGCGGGGAGGGTGATTCCAGCCTGTGTTAATTCATCGCTGTGCAGGCTTTCCAATCCAAGCCTCATTGCTTGTCCTCTCTGTTGAGACAGACCTAAGGATTTCAGATCCTGAAACCCTCGTTTCAATCAATCGAAACGCTACATGATTATTCGCACGAACGTCAACACGACTCAATCTGTGACCTGCACAATATGGACACTGCTTCACAAAGTGACCTAAGTCGTAGTACGCTAAAGCTAATTTCGCATCGCAAAACATGCGTTTCAGAAAATCGCTCACGATGTTCGTGAATCACCTATGCAAGGAGGCAGCAATGGCGGAGAGATCGTCAACATCTCCCAAATCCCAGCCATCGGAAAAGCGCTCCACAACCATCGCCTCTGTCGATAAAGCACTCCGTATCATCGAATACATGGCCCGGCTCAGCTCCACTGGCCAAAGCCTGGCTGAGCTATCCGACGCACTCTCAATGAACAAATCCAGCCTGCACCACACGCTGGCTACCCTGCGCGAACGCAACTGGGTCGAACAAGACGAGCGCGGCAACTACCACCTCGGGGCCACCTCCGCGCTCATCGCCCACTGGTGGAATTCCTCCGAACACCTATCAACCACCCTGCACCCCGTCCTCACACAGATCAGCGAAGAAGCCAACGAACTTGTCCACCTCGGCCAGCTCGCAGGACGTCATGTTGTCTATCTCGACAAGGTTGAACCCGACCGCGCAGTTCGTGTCTGGTCTCAAATAGGTAGGCGCATTCCTGCCGCAACCACGTCCCTTGGTCGCGCAATGATCGGCTCACATCCCGGAGCAATCGACCTCGACGCGTGGATCACCGCAGTAGATTCACCAAAAGACCAACTCAGGCAGCGCCTCGAAGATGAAATCGACCGCGTACGCACCCACGGATATGCGATTGAAATCGAAGAAAATGAGCCCGGAATCGCCTGCGTCGGAGTCCCCGTATTAGTTTCCGGTCAGCCACGCATGGCCGTATCAATCACCATGCCTATCGAGCGTTGCAGCCATGAGCGGCTCCACGACCTTGCCGCCCTCATCACGAACAGCATTGCCAACGCCCAGCTCACCGAAATCACCACACTTCCGCTCCGTCCGTAGAGCATGCACAAACCGTCATTCACAAACCTCACACCCCAAGGAGTAACAGTGTCACTGAATGAGATCCTGGCAGCGAACCCGGTCATGCCGGTCGTCGTCGTTGAAAGTGCGCAGCAGGGCGTCCAGGTCGGACATGCACTGCTCAAGGGCGGAATTACCACCGCCGAAGTTACTTTCCGCACCGCTGCCGCACCCCAAGCAATCGCTGAAATGTCCCAGATTGAAGGTCTTGTCGTCGGTGCGGGAACCGTTCTGAACCCCAAGCAAGCACAGGCAGCAATCGAAGCCGGCGCACGCTACATCGTTTCTCCCGGTTTCTCCGCAGACGTCGTTCGTTTCTGCCAAGAAGCAGACGTTCCCGTCCTTCCCGCCTGCCCCGATCCGACGCTCATTATGGCAGCACTGGAACTCGGCCTCGATGTCGTTAAATTCTTCCCCGCGAACATCATGGGAGGCATTCCCGCTATCAAGTCTTATGCCGCAGTCTTCCCCGGCCTGCGCTTCGTTCCCACCGGTGGCGTTTCCGCCTCCAACCTCTCCGAATACCTTGCAGTCCCGCAGATCGCGGCTTGCGGTGGTTCGTGGATGGTCAAGAAGAACCTTGTTGAAGAAGAAGCATGGGACACCATCGCTTCCCTTTCCGCTGAAGCTTCCCAAATTGCAAAGGAGTGCGGCCGATGAGCTTGAACCTTCGTCCTGCATCAGAATGCACCTACGACATCGTCTCCCTGGGTGAGGTGATGCTTCGCCTCGATCCGGGTGAGGGTCGAGTGCGTACCGCCCGTTCTTTCCGAGCCAGTGAAGGCGGCGGAGAGTACAACGTCGCTCGAGGCCTTCGACGCTGCTTTGGTAAGCGCGGAGCTATCGTCACATCCCTGGTCCACGATGAGGTCGGCCGCCTGCTTGAAGATCTGATCCTCACCTCCGGTCTTGATACCCAGTTCATTCAGTGGGTTGAGTCCGATGGAGTGGGTCGAGCAGCGCGCAACGGCTTGAATTTCACCGAACGCGGTTTCGGCGTTCGAGGAGCAGTGGGCACTTCCGACCGTGGACACACCGCTATCTCGCAGATGAAAGCCTCGGAAGTAGATTGGGACCACCTTTTCGGTACCCTCGGTGTCCGTTGGCTCCACACCGGTGGTATTTTCGCGGCTCTTTCAGAAAACTCCGCAGAGGTCGCAAAGGCTGCAATGCAGGCCGCAAAGCGCCACGGCACCATCGTTTCTTATGACCTCAACTACCGCCCCTCCCTCTGGAAGGGCATCGGAGGCATCGAAAAGGCCCGCGAAGTCAACCGAGAGCTTGCTCAGTATGTCGATGTCATGATCGGCAACGAAGAAGACTTCACCGCCTCTCTTGGCTTCGAGGTCGAAGGTACCGACGAAAACCTCACCAACCTTCAGATTGATTCCTTCAAGGCGATGATCAACCAGGTTCAGGCCGCTTACCCGAACTTCCAGGTCATCGCGACAACCCTGCGCCAAGTTCAGACCGCAACCGTGAACGACTGGGGCGCAATCGCTTGGGATCGCGAAACAGGATTTGCCCAGGCGACCCAGCGTGACGGTCTGGAAATCCTTGACCGTGTTGGTGGCGGCGATTCCTTCGCCTCGGGCCTCATCTACGGACTCATGGAGTTCGGCGATGTCTCTCGTGCAGTCGAATACGGTGCCGCACACGGCGCACTCGCTATGACTACTCCCGGCGACACTTCAATGGCCTCACTTCAGGAAGTCGAAAGGCTAGTCGCCGGAGGCGGTGCTCGCGTTCAGCGCTAGTAACGCGCTCACTGCTGCGCGGCCTCGGCCTCGTTACTTAAAGCCGGAATACCCGGTGGTCAAGGCGGTCGAAGAACACCTTCTTCGCCCCTTCACCACCGGGCACTTCCCTACCCAAACCGATACCCTGCATTTATGGCCAGCGAACATCCCACACGACACGAGCACTTCGGTAAGTACCTTGCACTAGGTATTGGTACCCATGTCTTATGGGGTTTCTTCCCGCTCTATTTCCACCTGCTTGATCCCGCAGGTTCTCTAGAGATCATCGTCCACCGCGCACTGTGGGCTTTCCTTGCGTGCTTTATCGCCTTGGCCTTGACCCGCTCACTGCCACGAGTGTGGCGCATTGTCCACGACCCCTCGATCACATGGCCTCTGGTCGCAGCGGGATTCCTTGTCGTTATCAACTGGACGACCTATATTTACGCGATCCTCATCGGCCACACGACCGATGCCGCACTTGGGTATTACATCAACCCCCTATTGACCGTTGCTCTGGGCATGATCGTCTTGCGCGAAAAGATCTCGCGCCTTCAGGGAGTCGCATTAGTTTTGGGTGTGATCGCTGTCGCGGTCATTATTGTCGGCCTTGGGCGCCTGCCGTGGATCTCGCTGGCCTTACCCGCATCATTTGGCCTGTATTCCCTTATGAAGAAACAAGTCGCACTCAAGGTCCGCCCCCTTGACGGAATGACGATCGAAACTGCAGTGGTCATCCCAATTCTTCTGGGTTACTACATCTACCTTGCCGCGCACCAAGCAACTTCTTTCCATGCGCTTGCTCGTTTGGGAGACGGAGCCATGTCGTGGCAGCTTCACCTGGCTCTTCTGATTGGTTCGGGAATCCTTACCGTCATCCCGCTGCTCACTTTCGCCAAAGCCTCCCAGGGCCTACCTCTTGGCCTTTTGGGTTTCTTGCAGTACATCTCACCCAGCATTCAGCTGATTATCGGCGTGTGCATTTTCCACGAGTACATGGAGCCCACGCGCTGGATTGCAACCGGCATCGTCTGGGTTGCACTGGCTTTGCTCAGCGTGGACGGTCTGCTTAAAGTACGCCGCTCCAAACAATAGCGATCACACCCGCGCAGAGCGCGATAAAGGCCCCAATTCCCCACACAAGAGCGGATCCGCCGCTTCCCTGTCCGGGTTCGCGCACGCGCTTGCCATTCGCAAAGGCCTCGAGGTCTTGAAGTGGCCCGCTTTGGCGCGGTTGTGCCCAGCTCCAGTCCACCGCTTCCCCCACTACCGAGGCCGGTGCCTGATCCTGCGCCGAGGCGTACTGTCCTGGGACCGGTGCCTCACTCTGCGGCGAGACCTGAGTCTGCGGCGCAGGGCTGCTTCCGGGGATTGGGAAGTAGTCAGCTTGAGGCTGAGAGGGAAATGCTCCACTTGGTGCGGCAACTCCCGAACCGTAGACGAACTGGGGCTCGCGCTGAGCATTCGTATCGATAATCCACTGGCGCAGCTGCGGGTACATGCTGGGGTTTTCCAAGAGCACGGCATGTAGGTCAGGGCGTGCGGCGGCAAGTTGGGCGATCAGTTCGGCAGGTAAAGAGGGATCAGCCGCTTGTGCAGGCGTGAAAGCGTTTAAGTCGTACATATCCCTCCTGACTCTTCAAACTACACAGGTTCTTCGCGCGAAGTAAAGTTCGCAAAGCGTGCCATGTGCCCCTGGAAAAGCACACGAATAGTTCCCGTTTCACCGTTACGATGCTTGGCCAAAATAATATCGGCTTCACCCGGACGATCTTCAGAATTGTAGTATTCGGGACGATGCAAGAGCATGATGATATCCGCGTCCTGTTCCAGCGAACCGGATTCACGCAGGTCACTCATCATCGGCTTCTTGTCGGTTCGCGCTTCAGGACCACGGTTCAGCTGAGCGACAGCAACGACTGGAATATCGAGGTCCTTCGCAAGAAGCTTGAGGTTTCGCGACAAAACTGAAACTTCCTGCTGTCGAGATTCAACCTGCTTACCCGTTGTCATCAGCTGCAGGTAGTCGACAACAACGAGGCCCAGATTGTGCTGTTGCTTGAGGCGGTGACACTTTGAACGAATTTCCGTCATGGTGACGTTCGCCGAGTCATCAACAAAAATCGGAGCCTCGGAAATCTTGCCGGTTGTTTCAGAGACCTTTCGCCAGTCACGCTCGGTCATTTCGCCCTTCATCATCTTGCTCATAAACACTGAAGACTCAGCGGAAAGCATGCGCATCGCAATATCGTTTTGCGACATTTCCAGCGAGAAGATGATCGAGGTAATTCCGTGTTTAATCGAGGCCGAACGGCAAAAGTCCAGAGCCAAAGTCGACTTACCCATTGCGGGACGGGCCGCGACAATGATCATCTGCCCACCTCGCAGGCCACCGGTCATTCGATCAAGGTCAACGAATCCCGTGGGCACACCAGCGAGCTTGCCCTGATTGAGTTCAATCTGCTCCAGTTCGCCCAGAATGTTCTCTGACATCTCTGCCATCGACACATAGTCAGTTTGCGACTGGCGTTCGGCGACTGCGAAGATCTCGGCCTGTGCCTGGTCAACAATCTCATCAACATCGCCACCGGCATCTGCGTAACCCAGCTGGACAACTCGCGTTCCCGCGGTCACCAGTCGACGCAAGATTGCGCGTTCCTTGACAATTCGCGCGTAGTAGCCGGCGTTTGCCGCGGTGGGAACTGCAGCAATAATCGAATGGATATACGAGGCCCCGCCCACCCTTGATAAGTCGCCCTGCCTTTGGAGTTCGCCTACCACCGTCACGGCATCTGCGGGTTCTCCGCGCCCCATCAGATCAATGATCGTGTTGTGGATGATTTCGTGAGCGGGCTTGTAGTAATCCGTCCCTCGAATTTCTTCGGTGACATCGGCGATAGCTTCCTTGGAGAGCATCATGGACCCCAAAACGGACATCTCAGCGTCGATGTCCTGAGGTGGGGTGCGATCAAAATCTTCCGATGCCATGAAGGGCTCTCCTAGGCGAATGTGTGCATGTGGACGGGATTGGCTTGCCGCGTCGATTCGAGCTACCGACGCAAAGCGCGTACACGCGAGAGTACTGCCAAGTGAGGAAGCGTGCCACCTTCAAGTTCAACACGAATGTGGATGACGTGTGGATATCTTGTGGATTTGGCCGCGTGTCATCCACATGTCCTGTGGAAAGGTGTGGATAACAGGTATTTCCCAAGCCCTCTCTCAGGCTATCCTCAGTTTTGAGTTTCCCTAGAATCACGCCATTTTCCGAGTAAGATCTTTCCACAGATGTGTACACAGACTGTGGATAAAAAGTGGAGCGAGAATCAGTGGATAACGATGACCAGCGCAAACATAAGCCTCAAGCGGAGATTGAAGGTTTACGCACGTCACATATTTCTATCCACAATGAACCGACATCAACTGCAAATGAGCACTCTGAACAGGCTCTTTCCACAGATGAATCCACTTCAGTGGATAGACACACACTTACTGAAGCATCCGATCCCATTCCCAGCCCTCCTTCAGAAAAGACAGGTGACAGCACCCCCGTGGTGATGAAAAAACCAAGCCTCACCAGACAAATCCTGGCGCTCGCCATCCCAACCCTGGGCGCAACAATCGCCCAACCGCTCTTCCTCACCATTGACTCCGCGATGGTCGGACACTTGGGTGCAGAGAAAATCGCCGGCATGTCCCTGGCCATGATCATCATCAACACCGTCTACGGAATGTCGATCTTCCTGGCCTACTCAACCACTGCCGAAACTGCCCAAGCAATGGGAGCCGGAAACGAACGCAGGGCACGCGAACTGGGAGTACATGCCATGTGGCTCGCAGCCATCATCGGTGTTTCCTTAGCTCTCCTCTTGGCAATCTGCGGAATTCCGCTGCTTCACACATTGGGCGCAGCACCCGAAATCATGCCCTACGCCCAATCCTTCCTCTACGCATCCCTGCCCGGACTTGCGGCCTCGCTCATCACCATGGCGGCCACGGGTGTCCTGCGCGGAATGAAGGACACCACCACTCCTCTCATTGCGGCTGGAGCGGGTGCGGCACTGAACGTCGGCCTCAACGCCTTCCTCATCTACGGGATCAACCTAGGGATTGTCGGTAGCGGTATTGGAACCTCGATCGTCTCAACAATCATGGCGATCAGCTTGGTCATCATCCTTGCCCGACCGGCGTGCACCTTGGGAGTCTCCTTGCGACCCTCACTCACGGGAATCCGCCAATCCGCGCGTGTCGGAGGCCCCCTCTTGGCACGTTCGGTCGCAATTCGTCTGGCCTTCCTCACCTCGATCTGGAGCGCGACGGCAATTAGCGTGAATGGCCTGGCTGCCTACCAAGTTGTCATGTCCGCCTGGCAAATCCCCCTTTTCCTTCTCGATTCCCTTGCGATCGCCTCGCAAACCCTGGTCGGCTTCGCAATTGGTTCGGGCGATCGCTCCCAGCTGCGCACCCTGCTTCGCACCCTCTCGTGGTGGGGAATTTTTGCGGGGATCATCATCGGTGCCCTGACCGCGGCCCTCTCCCCCTGGATCCCTTCCTTCTTCGTTTCCGAGGCCGTGGTGCGAAACATGGCAATCCCCGCAGTGATCGTCAACGCAGTCTTCTTCCCCGCTCAATCTCACGCCTTCCTGCTCGATGGCGTCCTGATCGGAGCCGGACGCGGGGCATCCCTGGCAAAGGCTGCATTCCTCAACCTAGCGATCCTGCTTCCCGCACTGTGGCTTTTCTCAGTTGCGCGCCCCGCTCTTACAGAAACTCAGGCAGTTGCTGTCCTCATCGGTTTGGTCACCGGTTTGTACATGCTCACGCGCGCGTTGACCAATTCGTGGATCACCTGGTTCTCGCCCAAACACGCGCTGATTCCTCGCCACGAGGCCGGTGCCCAAAGCGCCGAATAAATCACGCTTTGAACTAGGTGACAGGTAGTGACAGAAAACTGAAAAAACGCTAGACTTTGACGCTGGACTGTTTCTACCCACCCGGGCGAGAAATGAGTCCCATGGACACCCATGTGTCCATGTGCAAAAGCCGGTGAAACTCCGGTAATTGCAACGCATGACCCTCCTGTCACGGAAATACCGTGACCGCGAAGACCACAGGAGGTGGGTATCAACGTGCGTGAATACGAACTGATGGTGATCCTCGATCCTTCGATCGACGAGCGCACCGTCGCCCCGCAGATGGAGAAGTACCTCGAGCAGGTCACCGCTAACGGCGGCTCCGTCGAAAAGGTCGACATCTGGGGCAAGCGTCGTCTTGCCTACGACATTCTCAAGCGTTCCGAGGGCATCTACGTCGTCATCAACATGACGACCACCCCCGAAATTGCGCTGGAAATCAACCGCTTGATGACTCTGAACGAGTCCATCCTGCGCACGAAGCTCCTGCGTCCGGACGCCCACTGACCTTTGCTCGCCTGAGCAATCACCTCACACAGCCCACCAAGGAGATCCAATGGCTGGAGAAACCGTCATTACGATCATTGGCAATTTGACCAATGATCCGGAACTGCGTTGGACGCAGAGCGGAGCACCCGTCGCCGACTTCACGGTGGCATCCACCCCGCGTTCCTTCGACCGCCAAAGCGGCGAATGGAAGGACGGGGAAACCCTGTTCATGCGCTGCTCCGTTTGGCGCGAAATGGCTGAAAATGTCGGCGAATCCCTGCGTAAGGGAATGCGCGTCATTGTCACCGGTCGCCTCGTGCAGCGTTCTTTCGAAACCCGCGAGGGCGAGCGTCGTACCGTCGTCGAACTTCAAGTCGACGAGGTCGGCCCCTCACTGCGCCGCGCAAAGGCACAGGTCACCCGTACGGGCGGCCCAGCCTCGCAAGGCGGAGCACCCCAGGGAGGCTACTCCCAGGGTGGTGGCTACGGACAGCAGCAGCAGGGCTACGGAAACCAAGGTGGTTACTCACAGGGCCAGGCCAGCTATGGCGCACCCGCCGGCGGCTCTCAAGACGATCCGTGGCGCACATCCGATTCCGGTGCTGCGACCTCTTTCGCCGAAGATCCGCCCTTCTAAATAGCGCTTCGTCAGCAGCACGCTGACACACGCTGAACACATGCTTGGGAGCGTTCACTCGCTCAGATCATCAAGGAGAACATCATGGCGAAGCCTCAACTTCGCAATAAGCCCATTAAGAAGAAGGCCAACCCGCTGAAGTCGGCCAAGATCGAATCGATCGACTACAAGGACACCGCTCTGCTGCGTAAGTTCATCTCGGACCGCGGCAAGATCCGCGCTCGCCGCGTCACCGGTGTCTCCGTCCAGGAGCAGCGTCGCATCGCTCGCGCCATCAAGAATGCGCGTGAGATGGCTCTGCTGCCCTACACCTCTACCGGCCGCTGATTCGAAGGGAAGGACTGAAAAATGGCAACTACCAAGCTCATCCTCACCCACGATGTGGAACGTCTCGGTTCCGCAGGCGATGTCGTCGAGGTCAAGTCTGGATACGCCCGTAACTACCTGGTTCCCCGTGGCTTCGCCACCAAGTGGACCAAGGGTGCACAGGCACAGATCGATCAGATGGCAGCAGCTCGCCGCCGCCGTGAGATCGCTTCCGTCGACGATGCACGCCTCGTGCGCGACGCCCTGCAGGCCGCGGTTGTGACCGTGAACAGCAAGGTCGGCGCACACGGACGCCTCTTCGGTTCCGTCTCTGCCGCTCAGATTGCTGACGCAGTGAAGGAACAGCTGAACCAGACCATCGATCGTCGTCGCGTGATCATCACCGACCCGATCAAGACCACCGGTGACCACACCGTGACGGTCAACCTCCACGCCGATGTTCGCGCAAACCTTAAGGTTCGCGTTCTGGCCGTGAAGTAACAGTCTGACAAGGCTTATACAAAAGCCGGGGCCTCCCGAAAGGGATTGCCCCGGCTTTTGTGTAACCCGAATAGGCTTTACTCCGGACCGCTACCGCCACCGGGGCGTCCGCCGTTAGAACCGCCGCCGTTCCCACCATTGCCGCCATTGTTTTGGGCGGAAGGAGTGACGGTTGGCTGAACCTCAACACCGGGGGTTCCTTGGGTTGCCTCGGGAGTAGGCGTTGGTGTTTCCTCAGTCGGAGTGGGCGTGGTCGTCGTGACCGGTGCAGGATTCACCGGAGTCGCGGTTTGACGCTTATACCAGTCAAAGTGAAGCTTCGTATCGTTTGCGCTCGCTGCCTTCATGTAGCGCACCCACACGGTTACCGGCCAGTCACCACCGTGGAATTGGCCCAAACCGCCAATATTGGTCAGCGACACCGGGCTACCATTCTCATCGAGCTGGTACATGCTCACAGCAGTGACCAAGCTCGGAGTAAAACCAACGAACTGTGCGGTCTTCTGTTCTTCCGAGGTACCCGTCTTTCCGCCGGTATCCTGCTTGAGAACTGCGGCGGCCTCGGCTGTACCACCCGAAGCGGTCACGGACTGCAGCGCCGGAAGGACCGTTGACATGGTCTTCGTATCGAAAACCTGCTTCGGATTCACGGTGGTCTGGAAAACCTTCGAACCATCAGAGCTTTGAACCTCGCGGACGATGTGCGGGGTAGTCCGCTGACCGCCAGAAGCGATGGTCGAATAAGCGTGAGCCAGATCGATATTGTGAGGCGCCGCGAAGCCCAGAACATTCAGCAAGGAGTCATCCAAGCCATTGGTGTCTTCGGGGATACCCAGCTCAACAGCAACCTGTTTGGTCGTTGCGGGTCCAACTTCCTGATTGAGCCCAACGAAAACCGTGTTGATCGAATTCTTCGTTGCATTCACCAGATTCTGTCGGCCCCAGGACACACCCGAATCATTACTCACCGGACGTGCCAATCCACTGAAGGTCTTCGGCGAGGAACCGTCGTAGGTATCGTAGATCGACCCGCCCTGTTCAGCGTGAGCAACCAAGGCGAAGGGCTTAAAGGTCGAACCGGCAGCCATGATGTCCTGCGTTGCACCATTTTGCTGGCGCTTGAGGTAGTCCTTGCCGCCGTATTCGGCAACGATTTCACCGGTAGCGGGATCCAATGACGTCAAAGCCACGTGCATGGAGTCTTCATTCCACCCACGCACCGTGTACATGTACTCGGCAGCCTCAACCGCCTGATCCTGCTTTTCCTTATCAATCGTGGAAATGATTCGGTATCCACCGGTTGCCAGCTGATCGGCCGTGAAACCACCCTCTTGGGCAAGTTCCGTACGGATCTGCTCCATGAGATAACCGGTCGGCCCTTCCATTGTTGGCCCGCTCAAAGTATCGGGATCAATGGTCTTGGGGAATTCAGCCGCGTTCGCATCGGCCTGGGAAATCCACCCATCTTCGACCATCAGATTGATGACACGAGTCCACCGCGAGCGCGCTTTCTCTTCATCAACTGCCGGGTCCCACGCGGAAGGAGCGGGAATGATGCCGGCAATCATTGCGGCCTCGGAAAGGGTCAGGTCCTTTGCGTCATGCCCGAAGTAAGCCTGGGATGCGGCCTCAATTCCGTAGGCTCCACGCCCGAAGTAAATAGTGTTGAGGTAGTTGCCGATGATCTGGTCTTTGGACTGTTCGCGGTTGATCTTCAGGGCAAGAATTGCTTCTTTTGCCTTACCCACGTAACCGGTCGTTTCCCCAACGTAGTAGCGCTCAACATATTGCTGGGTCAGGGTCGATGCACCCTGGCGTGCCCCACCCCTAATATTGTTGACCAGTGCGCGTCCAATACCTTTAAGGTCAACACCAGAGTTCGTATAGAAAGTCCGGTCTTCCGAGGCAACAACAGCATGCGCAACATAGTCCGGAAGGGTCGATGAATCGATGATCTTCCTATTGACCTGCGACATCCGACCCATTTCGGTGGTGCCATCGGAGTAGTAGACAGTTGTGGTCTGCGCGAGCGCAACCTGATCAGCCTGGGGAACCGTCAAGGCGGCATAGGCAACCAGGAAGGTTCCCAGCCCCGCGATGATCAGCCCTAGGAAAGTAAAGAGGATTCCACGACCGATACGTGCACCCAGGCTCCGCTTTTTCTTCCCCTTATTTGCCTTGCCGCCCTTAGCCGGACCTCTCTTTGCGCGCGCGCGGCTTGCTGCTGCCGAGGCCTCGCGATCGCTCTGCGGGCGAGTTGGACGCCTACGCGCACTACTTGCCGACGAGGAACTAGTGCCTTGGGTGCCTGTACGTCGGCCCTGACTGCTACTTCCTGCGCGCGCCGAGGCCCCGCCTGAGACCCGTGCAGCCGCGGACGTCCGCTTGGGCGCGGAGGGTGTTGAGGATGCGGAAGTCTTGGGAATCGTTCCCTCTCCATCGCGACGGGACTGCTCTGCGAGCCGACGTCGAGTGGCCTCGGCCCGCGAGGGAAGAGGTCGACGTCCGCGGTCGTCGTTTGCGTTAGAAGGTGCCACGAAAAACCAGCCTTTCAGCATAGGTGATCGTGTCTAGCCTACGCAGAAAGCGGGCGTATTGCCTAAAGCAAGCTCCGGATCGGCTTAGTTTTCGCTGGCAGAACGACGCTTGCGCGCCTTCTTTTCGGCCGCCTTTGCTTCCCAGCGTTCCTGCTGTGCTTGATACTCCGCGGCAATCTCTCGAACTTCATCAGATGCCCACCAGGCAAGGAGTGCCTCGCGCGCCGCTTCTTCTCCCAAAGGCCCCTGTTCCATTCGAAGATCCAGAAGATAATCGCGGGCCATCTTCACGGCCTTCGAAGGACGCAGACCAAGGATTTCCATGATCTGATCGCCATCAAGATCGGGGCGAATAGCGTCGAGTTCTTCTTGAGCGCGAAGAGCAGCAATACGCTCTTCCAGGTCGTCATATGCAGCGGACAAGTAGGCGGCCTTGCGCTTGTTACGCGTAGTGCAATCAGCGCGCGTCAAACGATGCAGGCGCTCAAGAAGTTCTCCCGCATCGGCAACGTAGCGACGCACTGCCGAATCCGTCCATTTCGCTTCCCCGTAGCCGTGGAAACGCAGGTGCAGGGCAACCAGTTCTGAAACGGCATCAATCGTTGCCTTATCAAAACGCAGGGCTTTCATCCGCTTACGCGTGAGCTTCGCCCCCACTAACTCATGGTGATGGAATGACACCGTGCCATTGGATTCGAAGCGACGCGTAGCCGGCTTGCCCACGTCGTGCATGAGTGCCGCGAAACGCAAAATGAAATCCGGACCGGGGACAGGACCGTCAGCATCCGTTTCCAAATCGATCGCTTGATCCAAAACGGTCAGCGTATGTTGGTAAACATCCTTGTGACGATGATGCTCATCAACGGTCGACACCAGAGCAGACAGCTCAGGCAAGACGATATCTGCAACCCCGGTGTGGACCATCAATTCCAAACCGCGCCTGGGCCACGGCGAAATGATAAGTCGTTCAAGTTCAGCGCGGATACGTTCAGCTGAAACGATCTCGAGGCGTCCGGCCATTGACTCCATGGCATCCATGACGTCTTCATCGACATCAATACCCAGCTGGGCGCTGAAGCGCGCAGCACGCATGATCCGCAGCGGATCGTCATCAAAGGACTGCAGAGCACTAACAGGCGTACGCAGGCGGCCCGAAGCTAAATCACCAAGGCCATCGTGGGGATCAACCAGAGCCATCTGAGGCAATCGCATGGCCATCGCATTGACGGTGAAATCGCGCCGCGTCAGATCGCCTTCCAGGGTGTCGCCATACTCGACCTCGGGCTTGCGCGAACCGACCTCATACGAATCCGTGCGGTAGGTCGTGACTTCAACGACCAGCTTTCCGCGGCGACCACCAATGGTCCCGAATTCGCGGCCAATATCCCAGGTTGCATTCCCCCACTGCGCCAGTAGTTTTTCAGTTTTCTCTGGACGTGCAGAAGTTGTGCAATCAAAATCGTGGGGAGTGAGTCCCAAGAAGGCATCGCGAACCGGTCCACCGACCAGGCTGATTTCCTCTCCAGCTTCGGCGAAAATTTCACCGAGCTCGAGGATTTCCTTGGGAAGGTGGGAAAAAGCCTGCTGTGCCTGAGCCATTAATAGACCCAGATCGCCCTCGCCTAGACCGCTGGGAAGGGGGGCGTGTGAGCGGGATTGACCCATCGTTCGCGAAAGTTGTGTACTCATCCCCTCCAGCATGCCATGATTTCCGCATCTTTGATGCATCCGCACCACGGCCTCATCTTCGGTTGACATGCGCCGAAGGTCGCACCAATTGGCCTTCTGACACACGAAAATTGCGGTAATTCCCACTTGACCGATGGTGCGACCTGACCAAGAGCCCCAATCCCGCCTAAAGTGGAGGTATGACTGTGCCTTCTGAAGCCTTGCGACCCGGAGTGCCCCGGCCTCCGCGTCGCAATCCTTCTTTGCGCACGGTCCAGCCGACACCCCATTTCCTTCCCGTTTCTTCCGAAACCTCCGCGGGCGGCGTCGTTGTCGATGTTCGCGATGGTCAGCCCTATGCGGCAATCATTGCTCGCCGTAATCGGTCGGGGAAGATCGAATGGTGCCTCCCAAAGGGACATCTTGAAGGCCGTGAGTCTCCCGAGGAAGCGGCTCTACGCGAAGTCGCCGAAGAGACCGGAATCCACGGGCGAATTATCCGTCACCTGGCATCGATCGACTACTGGTTCTCAGGTGCAGACCGACGGATCCACAAGGTCGTTCACCACTACTTAATGGGCTACATCTCAGGCTCCATCACCGTCGAGGGCGACCCCGATCACGAGGCCGAAGACGCCGCGTGGGTTCCCTTGCGTGACCTCACTCATGAGCTGGCCTATCCCAATGAAAGGCGCATTGTCGGTATCGCTTTGGACTTGCTCTACCGGGATGCATCATGATCAAGCCGCCAGCAGCTCGATACGCACTGACTCTTCTGCCTCTGAGCGCACTACTCCTAGGGGCCACCCCCGCGAGCGCTCAAGCGCTGCCCGCGCACATTCAGGGAACCCAAAGAGCACAGGCCTCAGCTTCTGCGCGCTTCGCGTCGCTCTCTGGGCTCGCGCCCCAATCAACAACGCGACCGCAGATATTGGGAGATGCGGGTCAGGCCTCGGGAATTGACGTACGAATCAATAGGCTGGAACCACGGGTCATTACCTCGCAGCACAACCTGCAGGTATCGGGCGTCGTTCGAAACCTGTCAGATAAGCCCGTCACAAACCCATCCCTGGATGCTTACGTCCAGACCTATTCACCCGTGACCGCACCGGAACTTTCCTCATACCTTTCAGGTCAGAGCTGGCAGGGTCGGCGTGTTCATGCGGGCACCCTCGAGGCAACGATTGCTCCTCACACCGAGCAGACCTTCCACATCACAATCCCATTTGAATCTCTTCCCTTCGGATCAGATTTCGAGTGGGGACCGCGTGGAATCACCATCGTTGTTGAAGGCGATGAAACTCGCGGGTCTGATCGTTCAATCCTCGTGTGGGATTCGGGTTATTCCCTTGAACCCACTCGCGCAAATGTCCTACTCCCATGGACCGAATCAACGCCGCAAACCCCCACTGACTCCTATTCGATCCTGTCCGCGGCATCGATGACCGGTGTCACTTTTGCGACCGATTCAGATACTTTGGTCCGCGAGCTCACGGTCCCCGAGGACCAAAGTTCATCTCGTGCTTTTCCTTCCGTATCCTCTTCGGCCGCTTCTCCTTCGACTTCTCCTTCTTCCGAGGCCTCCGCCTCACCCAGTGCCTCTCCCTCGCCGACTGTGCGTTCCGAGGCCGAGATCACGGCAGATCGCAATACTCGCGCGGCCTTTATCCAAACCTTCTTCGAGCGCACGAAAGAATTGGTTGCGCTGCCCAGCCACGACGCTGACCTTTCCTTGGCAACCACGCTCAACAATGACGCGGTCATGGACTACCTGGTCTCATCGCGCGCCTCGGTCCCAACCTCCGTCAGCAAGGTCAAAGCTCTCCTACCTTCCTCGCGCTCAAATGCCTCTACTTCTCCCTCGAGCTCTGCTTCTTCTTCCTCAAATGCAAGTTCCCCAAGCGAAAGTTCGCAATCACCGAGCGCCACTGCCTCGCCGAACTCAAGCTCGGCCTCGTCAGATAAGGACAGCTCCGGGCCAACACTGATCTCAAACGTTTCCTGGCCTGCCTCACAAAGCTGGGGTACTCAAGCGCTCAACAGCAAATACGCTTCAACCGTGATTGCCCCTCCCGGGCAACTAGCGCCAAGCTCAGAACAGAACTTCACCTCGATGGCCAAGGTCAAGCTCTTATCCGACGGCCAGACCCACACGGGTGACTCTGCTCAGTCCGGGGACACGGTCACTGCTCTTGCCTCAATCGACAACCTCAGTGAGCTTTTGTCGTGGGATGCGCAAAGCGTTGATGATGAGCTGGATACTCAGCAATTCCTGACAGCTTTGACTGCGATGATCACCCGCGAGCGCCCAAACTTCTCGCGTACCTTATTCGTTCCGCTTCAGCGCGGATCTTCGCTGGATGAGAATCGTATTGAACGTGTTCGTGCGATCCTTGATAACCGCTGGGTCAAGGGGACCAGTTTCAGTGAACTCGTGGATTCCGAGGCCACGGATATTGAACGTAACCCCGTCGAGGAGGCTCATTTTTCTGACTCACTGCGCTCACAAACGGCAGGACTGAGCGGAGCATACTCGAACGCTCTTCCTTTGGCCGATGCCACAGAGAATGTTGATGCCGCACGCCTTCAATTGAATTCGACCGTAGCCAGTGCGCTCCAAGCGGATGCGGGTGACCAGCAAAGCCAAACGATCACTGCGAATACGCAGGCACTTGATGCATTTAGGTCCTCCGTCTCGGTTGAATCCTCGAATGCAGTCAATCTGATTAACAAGAGCGCGAATTTCCCCGTGCGCGTACGTAACTCACTTCCCTGGCCAGTTAATGTCGAAGTGACTTTGCTTCCCAGTGACCCCCGCCTGCGCGTGACCAGCACGGGGATGGCCACGATCCCCGCGAATTCCTCCTCGAATGTGGATGTGCCAGTCACGGCAATTGGCTCGGGTGATATTCGCGTGACCTATAAAGTGTCAACACCCAGCGGAGCTGTTCTTGATGATTCCCAGAAAGTCCTGGTGCGAATGCGCGCGGGATGGGAAGACGCAGCCACCGCGGTCATGACCGTCATTGTCGGAATTGCCTTCCTTGGCGGCATCATTCGGACCATTCGACGTCGTTTGAAGTCCTCGCAGACCGAGGAATCTTCGCATCTTCCCGGTATGGGCGGCGTCGAAAAGGGCACAGTGAACGTTCCACTTTCCAGCGGAGGTTTTGTTCATGCAGGACGTCCCCCGCGCCACCCGGATCATCCGGAAAGCTCGGATTCACCCAAACCAGATGTAGAGGATCAGAATGAGTGAAAGCCAGGCCCGCAACGGCTCACTTCTTCGAGCCAGCGTACTGATGGCCTCGGGAACAATGGTTTCCCGAGTCCTTGGCTTCATTAAAGCCGCTATGCTCTTGGCGGCCCTGGGTTCTGCCGGTGGCGCGGTCTCTGCGGCTTTCCAAACTGCTAATACTCTTCCCAACACAATCTTCAACCTGCTGGCATCGGGCGTTTTCGATGCGGTCCTGGTTCCCCAGATCGTGCGCGCACTCAAACGCGACGAGGGTCAGGTCTACATCAACCGACTGATTACTCTGGCCGGAACAATTTTGTTCCTGGTCGCCTTCGTTTCAACTCTCTTGGCACCGGTGCTCATCGTCATCATGGCACCGGGATACAGCCAAGATATTCGCTCACTTGCCGTTGCTTTCGCATTCTTGTGTCTCCCGCAGATTTTCTTCTACGGCCTATACAACCTCTTGGGCGAGCTACTCAACGCCCGCGGCGTTTTCGGTCCCTACATGTGGGCGCCGGTGCTCAACAACATCATTGCAATCGCGGGTCTGGTGGCTTTCCTCATTCTGTGGGGCGCCCACGAAGATTTCGCGATTTCTGACTTCACATCCCCTCAGTTCTGGCTGCTGTCGATCACAACCACTTTGGGCGTGGTCTGCCAGGCTCTGGTGCTCTTCATTCCCATGCGGCGTGCGGGAGTTTCCTTCAAGCCTGATTTCCACTTCCGTGGAACGTCTTTTGGCTCCGCCTCAAAGGTTGCGGGTTGGACTTTCGCGACCTTGGGTGTATCCCAGGTTGGTGTTCTTTCGACGAATGCGATCGCTTCAATCGCAGATAATTACCTGAACCAGAACCCCATGCCCATCGCAGGCTTGGCGGGGTATTCGGCAGCCTTCTTGATCTTCATGCTGCCGCAGTCGGTCATCACTGTTTCTCTTGCAACCGCAATCTTCACGCGATTGAACTACGCGGTCGCCGACGACAATGACCAGGAAGTCGCCGAGCACTACCACACTGGCATTCGCCTGATTACCTCACTGACGGTTCTTGCCGCTGCGATCTTCATGGCGGGCGCGGCTCCCATGATGCAGCTGGTTGTCACAAACACCACCCGCCCCGAATTGATTTCTTCCTACGCGCTGATCCTGGTATCCCTCATGCCCGGCGTTGCTTCAACGGGCATCGTTTTGATGAGCCAGCGCGTCTTCTTCGCCTACGAGGACGCCAAGCCCGTCTTCCTGATGGGCATTGTTCCAACGATCTTGCAGATCATTGTCGGTTGGTCAATCTACTTCGCAACCGGCGTGCGCTGGTGGGTGATCGGCGCGGCTCTTGGCGAAACTGTCTGCCGAATCGTTCAGGGTTTGATTGCCATGCGCTGGGTCGGACAGCGCAACAGCTACGTTAATTCCTCAGAAATCACGCGCTCCTACCTCACCTATGTCGGGTGTGCGATCGTCGCCGGCGGTATCGGTTTTGGGGCTCTTTGGCTCATGGGTATCTACACGACCCTGTCCTCGAAGATCCTGCGCTGGCTGCTTTCAGGCGTGAAGTTCGGCGTGGTGGCCATCATCGTCACCATCGTGTACATGATCGCAATGCGTGTGATCAATCCTCAAGAATCTTCAACCAGTATTCGTCCCCTGCTCAAGCGTTTACACCTTCCGATCGCGGTATGTGACCTGCTTTCGGCCGCGCAGCCTACACGTGAACGACAAAGCGTTCATAATGGTGTGGCACCGTCCCCTCAGGAGGAAACCATGGCTACCGAGGATCAGCACATTCCCAGTGAAGGAATGCCACAATGGGTTCCCCTTTCTGCTGACCTTTCGGTGCCAGCCTTCGATGATGTTGTTCATCCCGACGGCGAGGGCCACTCCGCGGCATCGTCTCATTCACCCCACCAGGACACACCTGCAAATGTCCCAACCCTTCCTCACAGCAATCGCAGTTCCCAAGGGAGCGTCCAGATGAGCCAAGCAAAGCCCGAACACCCCATCGTCCCGACCTTGCCCGCAACCGCGCGCATGTACGACGTCGACGCAACTGCACCCGCTGGTATTCCCTTGGGTGCTGCAGCTGCCGAGGCCTCGGCTGAGACGGCCGCCGCTAAGGCTCAGCATCAGGAATCATCTTCTCGTATCCCCGCTCCGCTTCCCCGCGGTTTCGCCGAGGGCGCGGTTGTCGGAGGGGCTGCAGCATCCGTTGCGGGCTCTGGCGCGGCTGCCACCCCGACTCGCTCCTCCGGTCACGGTCATTCCGAGGCCGGCGGCGGCAGTCACGGAGGCTCTGGCGGTGGCCGTGGAAACTCCGGCGACGCTCACGGCCACGATGAACACTCACGCGCTTCGGCCTCGGGAAATGGGGGCGAAAAGGGAATTGACCCCACGCGACCCACGATTATCTTTGCTGCAGTTCTGACCGTTATCGCCACGATTTGGGCGGGAGCAACTGCCCTCAGCCCGGTTAAGCACAGCGATATCAGCAGCTCAGTCACTAAGCCAAGCTCATCGGCATCTGCCTCGGCATCGGGGCAGCCCACCCAGGAATCCACTCAGGCAGCGACGGAGAAGCCCGTCATCTCCAGTGTTTCCGTGTTGTCCTGGCAAAACGATAAGGGTGACCACGAGGAAATGGCTGTCAATATGATTGACGGCGACGCAAAGACGAATTGGCACTCGCGCTACTTCGATTACAACCAGTTCCTAGACCAGACCGCGGTCACCATCTTGGTGAAGCTTGAGAAGAAAGCAACGGTCTCTGAGATCACCTTGGATATGGATCCGTCGACAACCGGTGGCGAAGGCGTTGTACGTGCTGTAAATCCCAATACGCCTCGAGAGGGAACAGAAATCGCAACGACGACGTTCTCTCCCAAGACGGACATCAAGCTGGCACATCCCGTGGAAACCGAAGCGATCAGCATCACCTTCCGTAAGATGCCAACATCGCAAGACGGCCGCGCTTGGGCGTGGGTCAGCGAATTGTCAGTGAAGTAACCGTTACCTGCTCAAAAGGAGACATCATGTCTGAAACTATCCACGACGTCGTTATCGTCGGCTCCGGTCCTGCGGGATACACTGCGGCTATTTACACTGCGCGCGCTGGATTCAAGCCTGTTGTTGTTGCCGGTGCCCTGGCTGCCGGTGGCGCCCTGATGAACACGACTGAAGTTGAGAATTTCCCCGGTTTCCCCGAGGGTGTCCTTGGCCCGGAGCTGATGGATAATATGCGTCAGCAGGCCGAAAAGTTCGGTGCTGATATTCGCTACGAGGATGCCTACACGCTGGAGCTCGAAGGCGACATCAAGAAGATCACCCTTGAGGATGAAACCCTCTTGGCCCGCAGCGTCATCTTGGCGACCGGTTCGGAATACCGTCATATGAATGTTCCCGGAGAAGAAGAGTTCTCTGGTCGAGGCGTCTCCTTCTGCGCGACCTGCGATGGTTTCTTCTTCCGCGATAAGCACGTCATCGTTGTCGGTGGCGGTGACTCTGCAATGGAAGAGGCAACCTTCTTGACGAAGTTTGCTTCAAAGGTCACTGTCGTTCACCGCCGTGATCAGCTGCGTGCGTCTAAGGCTATGGCCGATCGCGCACTGGCCAATGAGAAGATCGAATTCGCATGGAACTCTGTTGTCGAAGAGGTTCTGGGCGATTCGGCTGTCACCGGTGTTCGCTTGCGTTCCACCGTTGATGATTCGACTCGCATTCTTGATACTGATGGTGTTTTCGTTGCCATCGGTCACCTTCCCCGCACCGCCGTAGTTTCCGGTCAGGTTGCTTTGGACGAGGCCGGTTACATCCTGGTCAATGACCCGGGTACCGCAACTAGCCTTCCGGGTGTCTTCGCCTGTGGCGACGCTGTTGATCACACCTACCGCCAGGCAATTACTGCTGCCGGTTCCGGATGCCGTGCTGCCTTGGATGCGCAGAACTGGCTCGAATCTCAAGAGTAAGTATTGAAGTCCTTCGGTTTCCTGAGCTTTGGACACTACGCACGGGACAGAAGGCGCGGACTGAGCGGGCGCGATGCCCTTCATCAGGCTATTGAATTGTCGGTCGCTGCCGACGATCTAGGTGTCAATGGCGCCTACTTCAGGGCGCATCATTTTGCGCCCCAGGGTACCTCACCCATGCCCTTGCTCTCCGCGATTGCTGCCCGCACAAAGCATATTGAGGTCGGTACCGGCGTTATCGATATGCGCTAGCACATGTCTCAGTTATGACGTTCGATACCACCCCTATCGTTTGTGGGCACGCGCTGCGCGCAGCCCGTTGGCGATAACGACGACCTCGGCGACCTCGTGGACGAGGACGACCGCGGCCAGGCCGAGCACGCCGGTGATGGCCAGCGGCGGCAGCACGGCGATGATCGCCAGGGACAGCACGATGTTCTGGTTCATGATCGCCCGGCCGCGGCGGGCATGCCGCAGCGCCTGCGGGATCAGGCCGAGGTCGCGCCCGGTGAAGGCGACGTCGGCAGACTCGATCGCGGCGTCGGAGCCGGTCGCGCCCATCGCGATGCCCACGGTCGCCC